>WNGP01001582.1_pt1 | contig 19481 bp, 16 predicted proteins | sample 5407671 | NCBI WGS metagenome assembly WNGP01 (sample SAMN13153381, study PRJNA577476) | soil metagenome | isolation source: 40 cm soil or saprolite under Garry oak tree replicate 2 | place: USA:California | collected 2016-06-15 | reverse complement strand
ACCACTCGAAAATCCGTTCGGCCCAAAAGTGTTACCCATGTCTTAGGTACGTTGTGTCACCCATGTCTCCGGGCCGGACCTTTGAAAGATGGTGGACGAGAAGGGATTCGAACCCTCGGCCTCCTCGTTGCGAACGAGGAAAAATCTAAGATAAGGCTTGGCGCCACAATCACTTAGATTTTTAGGCTGGTCCTGAAGGGGCCTACTTGGCCTACCGGCGATTCCAAAGACACTCGCTTGGCTCGCATTGGACCAGTCGACTCACCGCAGTTCTTAGCTCGCTTCCTCTTCTAGCGCCACAGATGTCCTACACCTGAAAGAACCTACCCGGACACTTTAAGGAACTCGCGCCTCTTCTCATTGATAACTTCATCGGCCATCTCGAACTCCTTTAGTCCAGCTTCTTTTCTAAAAGGAACTTCGACGTATGATCTGCAATTTGAAGGTTGTTCAGGTCCGACATCGGGAAGTGGGTATTGCCCCGGATCCCGATCTCGGGCAGGTGCACGACCGTGACATCGCCGCCGTGGCGGTTCACAGCATCCCGCCACGTCTCAGCCATTTCAAAGAAAATACGCCACTGCTCCTGGCCGGGATTCACGCTCTGCTTATCGGGGATGTTGTCGCCGTAATAGATGACGATCGGTATCTTCGTGAGCAGCATGAACTCCGATTGAGACACTGTGATGGCGCTCAGCGCTCTGCCGCCGAGCGTCATGGAGGGCGGCACATCTCCCTCGGGGAAAGGAAAGTCGAAGCCCGGCTCAAAGGAGACGATGGCGCGGACATTCCTGTTCTTGATGGCCGTGCGCCAGCCCAGGCCGCCGCTCTGTGAGTGCGTAACGAGAATGCCTGGCCCGATCTTGTTGAATAGGGCCGAAACAGCTTCCGTATTCATCTGCGCGTCGTACGGGCCGGTGTTGGGAATCATCTGCCGGAAGAACTGGTTGAGCGCCTCCGGGTCGCGGGAGAACTGCACGCCCGGATAGAAGTCCGGCCAGGCGCCGAGCCGGAAGATGCCGAACCAGAGCTGCTCGTCGGGCGTCGCCGTGATGTTGATCGGCTGAGTGCCGCGCGCGGCTCGGCCACGCCTCGGCTGGTCGATCAGATAGACCGGGAAGCGGCGCCGCAGGAAGATGTTCTGGAAGCCCTCGCGCCCGTCCGGTGTGGTCTCCCATGTTTTGGCGGACTGCCCGTGACCGTGCCAGAAGACAAGCGGAAGTTTTCTGGCATTTACCGGGACCTGATAGAAGACGTAAGCGTGATCGCCGTGCAACGTCTGCCCCGCGGGATCGGTGCCGGCGGGATTGTACGCGCCCTGCTTAATGGGGTCGAACGTGCCAGGTGCGGTGGTCAGGGACCCGCCCACAGCGAAGCTGCCTTGCTCCTGGATTATCAGCGGATCAAGTTTGCTCTTTTGGGTTTCTTGTGCATTCGCGGAAGTGAAAAGGAACGCAGCCATCAGCGAGAGTGCGGTGATCGATTTCCGACGCTTCCTGCTCATGAAATCTTCCCCATTTCCCCTCAGGTCGGGTAATGCCAGGTAGCTCTTTCCAGGTTCCTGTTTTTGCATGATTTCTCCGGCGATATGCCTTTCGTGACTCATTTCTTTTCGAAAGCTTCCTTGGCAACGTTGATGGCGTTTACCGCGTTCGGCCAGCCACAGTAGAAGGCCAAGTGAGTGATGGTCTCGGTCAACTCTTCCTGCGTTACACCGTTTTCCCGCGCTTTGATGAGGTGAGACCTGAGCTGCTCTGGACGGTTCAAGGCAATCAGCGCGGCCACAGTCACTAGGCTTCGGTCACGCTTCGACAACTCCGGACGCTCCCATACGTCGCCGTACAGCACATCGTCAGTCAGCTCGGCCAACTTAGGAGCAAAGTCGCCGATCGGTCCTTGAGACGGTCGGGGCTTTGCGGTGGTGTCACTGCCCGCTCCCCGAGCTCGAACCGGCTCGCTGTACTGCGCATCGCTGACCTTCTCCATCCATTCCACAGACTTGCCGTCGAGCTGTTCCACGATGGCAATGTGCGCCATCGAACTGTTCGGCCTAGCCCCATGCCAGTGCTTCTGACCGGGCGGAATCCAAACCACGTCTCCCTTCCGGATTTCCTCTATGGGATCGCCCCATCGCTGCACGCGCCCCGTGCCCGCCGTCACGATCAAGATTTGGCCCAGTGGGTGGGTGTGCCACGCGGTGCGTGCACTGGGCTCGAACGTGACGAGGGCGCCGGATGCGCGCGCCGGAGCGTTTGCCTGGAATAGAGGATCGACGCGCACGGAGCCTGTGAAATTCTCGGCCGGTCCCTGCCGGGAGGGTTGCGAGCCACTCCGCATGATTCTTATGGCTCCCTGATCCTTGGAAGTTCGGCTGTTCGCATCTAACGCGAGCATGCAGAGCGAGATCGCGATCGTTACAAAGATCCTCATGGTGTCCCTTCTGGCTCCCACTACAAAGGAGCACTCAGCGTCCAGTCATCTTCAGAGCAGCTTCAGGAAGACGTGCGCCTTCGAGTTTCAGCCTGGAAGCAGCATCGTCGATCTGCTTGAGGTCGTTCTCGGTCAGCTCGACATTCACCGCGCCGAGGTTTTCCTCGAGGCGACTTTGCTTGGTTGTTCCTGGGATCGGCACGATCCACGGCTTCTGTGCCAGCAGCCAACCGAGTGCGACTTGCGCCGGTGTCGCGCCTTTGCGTTCCGCGGCGGCCTTGACCAGGTCGACCAGAACCATATTGGCCTTGCGCGCCTCAGGCGAAAAGCGAGGCACGAGGTTTCGGAAGTCGGTGGGATCGAACTTCGTGTTTTCGTCAATCTTGCCCGTGAGGAACCCTGCGCCCAGTGGGCTGAACGGCACGAACCCTATACCCAGCTCATCCAGGGTCGGCAGAAGTTCGGCTTCCGGACCACGCCAGAACAGCGAGTACTCGCTCTGCAGCGCAGTGATCGGTTGGACCGCATGCGCCCGGCGAATCGTTTGAACCCCGGCTTCCGACAGGCCGAAATGTTTGACCTTCCCCTCTGCAACCAGCTCCTTGACCGTCGCGGCCACGTCCTCAATCGGCACCTCCGGGTCGACGCGGTGCTGATAAAAGAGATCGATGTGATCGGTCCGCAAACGCTTCAGGCAAGCGTCCGCCACACGCTTTATATGCTCGGGCCGGCTATTGGTCCCGGCACGGCGCTCGCCAGTCTCAGGATCTATGTCGAAGCCGAACTTTGTGGCAATCACCACCTTGTGCCGGATCGGCTGGAGCGCCTCGCCCACCAGCTCTTCGTTCACGAACGGCCCATAGGCTTCGGCCGTATCGAACAGCGTCACGCCACGATCATAGGCAGTACGAATCAACTTGATCATCTCGCCCTTGTCGGCTGGCGGCCCATAGGCCGCCGTCATGCTCATGCAGCCGAGTCCAAGAGCAGAGACTTCGAGATCCTGTCCTAACTTGCGCTTTTGCATTGTTCCTTCCTCACTTGCTCAGTCATTTCAACGAGGCATTCAGCGTTGCGATTATCGCTGTCAGCGCCGAGATCTCCAGTCCGCTTTTTCCCAGTGTGCGCTTCTGCATGTGGTTCTCCCTGCCTAGTTGTTTCACCCATCTCGACATTAGGGGCAAGTGACCAGGACGCGGTAGCCCGATTCTGCCTACTTATTGCCTATTCCTCTTGCCTGGCGAAAAATCATTGGTGCAGCGGCCGCCGGGCGGCTATCTTTAGAAGGGAACTGAACAGATCGCTAACATGAAAAACACCAAAGAAAAGAACACTCTGAACGCAAACCCGGCCCGCGAGTTGCGCGCAGAACTGGCGCGCAAGATTGCCTCCTCCGTAGGCAACGAAGAGAATCGGATAACCGAGATTCCCGGCGTGAGCTTACACCGGCGGACGTCCCCCACCCCTCCGTGCCGGACAACCTACCATCCGGGCGTCATCGTGGTCGCCCAAGGCCGCAAGCAGGCGAACCTTGGCCGGACCGGCTTTATCTACGACGAGTCGCGCTTCCTCTTGACTGCGGTTGATTTGCCGATCGTGAGCTGGGTGGCCGAAGCAACCGAGGATGTTCCCTGTCTCGTACTGTCGCTCAGATTGGACATGTCCATGGTCCGGGAACTGCTCGGCCGTGAGGAAATACATGTCGCAGAGGCGCCGTCTCAAAGTCCCGCTATGTCAATCGGCGAGACCACGCCGGAATTCCTGAACGCATGCTGCCGCCTCCTGGATTTGCTGGATAGCCCGCAGGATATTCCTTTTCTCGGTGGCCTGATTCAGCGCGAAATCATCTACCGGATTCTCCGGGGACCGGCGGGAGCGCGCTTGCGCGCAGTAGCAACTCTCGGAGATCAAAGCCACAGGACGGCAAAAGCGATTGCGTGGGTTACAGCGAACTATGCCAAGCCTTTGCTCGTTGAACAACTCGCACAGCTCGGCAGCATGGGCGTATCCACCCTGCACCATCATTTCCGAATGCTGACTTCGATGAGTCCGCTTCAGTATCAGAAACAGCTCCGCCTTCAGTCAGCGCGGAGCCTAATGCTGAACAATGGTCTTGATGCCGCCAGCGCGGCTTTTGAAGTCGGCTACGAGAGTCCCACACAATTCAATCGCGAATACAGCCGCTTTTTCGGCCAACCGCCCATGAGGGATATTCGCGCTCTCCGCTCCTCGGGCGCCCGGGTCCCGGAGTCGATGGGCACTCAGCAAAGCGTTGCCTGACGTTTTGTAGAGACACACGACCTCATTGTTCGGATCCGAGTGTGATCCTCGGGTTCGACCGCCTCATGTTTCGAGGGCCTCGCGAGGACAACTCAAACAAATGGCTTCCGGTTGGCTCGATCTTCAACGCTATCTATCGGCTCGTTCGCACCGTGCGCGGATATGAATGTCCTTTGCGCCGGAGGCGCGCCTGTCTCTCAAGCAGGTGGCCCTAGCCGAATCTCGCAGTGACCTCCGATGCCGCCGGCGCGACAGCGTAGTGTGGTGAGGTTTTAGAATACAGAAGGCCTTCGACCGTTCTTCAATTGTTCTAATGTGCGAAAGTAATCCAGAGATTGACCGATGACATTAGATTCGGACATGAAGATGGCCTTTAGAGGGCAGTCACTCTAGGTAGAACACTTCCTTCATCATTGCGAATCTTTCCCCCGGTTTCAGGTCTGGGACGGGCTCAAAGAGCTTGGCCATCTCCTCCTGCCATTTCAGGTTCGTCGGGTCCTTGTCCAGCGTGCGCCACGCACTCTCGAAGTCTTCAACCTGCATGACCAAGAACAAATCCTGCTCCCTCCTGAAGATGGAATATTCCGAAATACCGACTTCCTTCAATTTCGACAGCAAAGCAGGCCACACACTCCCGTGCGTGGCGTCATATTCTGCCTCCTTGCCGGCCTTGATTCGCAATCGAAACGCCACTCTTGGCAATACTGCCTCCTGGCTTTCCCAGCGCATTTTCAGCCATCCCAGCAAGCACCGCTTAAGGGAAAGTAAGAACTCCAACGCAAAACCCGTGGATCATCAACTTCTCAGAAGCTAATTTGCGGGAACCAGCAGGTTGGAATCCCCTTGTCACGTCCACATAGTCGAAGTTTCCACCCGCAGCTCCCGCGATAGACAAATTCAAATTTCGGTCACGCTTGTTCACGAGAAGCATCTTGCGTCGGCCTGCCTTGGTTACAACGGCGAGCCCCGTGACATAGGCACTGTCGGGAGCCGCCGGACCGACAGGCGCAATCTCCACAATCTTGTCGCCCGGGCCAAAGTTATCGTGCACGAGCTTCAACACCCACAGACGGGCGTTCGGATTTCCGTTGTTCCAGTCCACCATAGACACGCTGGGGAACTGCGTGGGGTAGCCGACCAATTGCGATTCTCCCGCGACGTCAATAGCCAATCGTGTGAGCTCCGCAAAAATGTAGGCGTACTCGGCGCCTGCAAGATTCCAATACGAATCAGGAATGGGTTTTGTAACGTGATTCGGATCGACTTGTGCGATGTCATCGGCCGAAATAATCCCAATTTCATTAATCATTATGCCTGTTCCAGGTGAGAGTCGCTTGCGAATCGTTTCGATATAGCGGACCGTATTCAGGAAACCGTCCGCGTGCGCAAAAACAGTATGTTGCTGAACATCTAGCGTCTCATCGGGGGTGGGCACCGCGTAAAAATGGTAGGAAATGTAATCCAGTGGCACACCGGGTTCGTGGTTCTTGCTGTTCAAGAAGTATTCAAAGAAATCTGGATTTTGTCCCGGGATGGCCAGAGATACGCCGACAAATTTTAGTTCAGGCTGAACTTTCTTCATCGCTCTGACGATCGCGTCATACAGCCGAGTGTACGTTTGCGGCGTCATGCGATGCTCGAAGTCCACTTCATTGAGAACTTCCCAGTAGGGAATTGAGTAGTGATTACCGGACTCGTGCCTCTTTCCGTACTCGTCCGTAAATCCACCTTTGGTGTACCAAGCCAGGAGCCGCGCATAATATTCCGCAACTTCCTGGAACGTGGCGTCGCGCAGTTCTGTACCTTGTTCGTAGTCCCACACCGCCTTGTTCGGATCATCCGGATACGTGATGGGTTTGTCGGTCTTGTACATCCACTGCGGAATGGTGCTGAAGTTGAGAACGGTCGAATGTCCTTTAGTAGCTTCCAGAAAATCGATTGTCATCGGGTCGATAAGCGAGAAATCCCACGACGTCTTTCCATCCTTGGGCGGCTCTAGTTCCGCCACACCGAGCCGTGGGTAAGGCAGCCAGGGAACGTAACGCACATAGTCTGCCCCGAGGTCATGCAGCGCTTTGAATGCGTTGTCGTGCACCGGTGTTCCGCGGCGAAGCGGTGGATTTACGACGACTTGTAACGTGGGAGTTGTCCTAGATTCTTGTACTATCTTGTCCCAATGGACTGTAATTTGGACGGGAGCATCTTGTGCTGGGGACCGTCCTGCGGCGGCGAGCATTAGCCAAGGAACAAGCAGCAACCGAAATAAATTAGAGCGCTTCATGAGGGTGCCCTCTCGAGGAACGCATCAGCGAATCTCCCAAAGCATAAGGCGTTCGCGAGGCATAAATTAGGTCAGTCGCTTTCTTTTTTCAATAGATAAATATTGTTCGTTATAGAATCCACGTAAGCTCCTGGCGGTCAGACGCAAGTTCATCAAAGTGGAGTGAATTCAGTCATGATCGAAAAATCTACAAGCCATGAATTTACGGTAGGGCTCTTCGGAATTGGGCTCGACACCTACTGGCCTCAATTTGCGGGTCTGCGGGAGCGCCTGACGGGATACACCCAACAGATCGCCGAGCGGTTGGAGAAACCAGGCGTTCACGTCGTCAATCTGGGCTTGGTGGATTCTCCCGAAAAGGCGCAGGCAGCGGGCCATTCGTTCAGGCGGCACGATGTCGATCTGGTCTTTCTATATGTCACAACCTACGCTTTGTCGTCCACTGTCCTTCCGGTTGTAAGACGGGCCAAAGTGCCCGTGATTCTCCTTAATCTTTCGCCCTCCGCGGCAATCGATTACAAGTCCTTCAATCAAATGGGTGACAGAACCAGAATGACCGGCGAATGGCTGGCTTATTGCCAAGCTTGTCCCGTGCCTGAAATCGTCAATGTATTTCGTCGCTGCCGGATCCCGTTTTTCCAAGTCACTGGTGTGCTCGACAACGACCCATTGGCGTGGGATGAGATCTCCGCGTGGACCGAAGCGGGCCGAGTTGCTCACGGAATGGAACACAACCGCCTCGGATTGATGGGTCATTATTACGGAGGAATGCTTGATATCTATTCCGATCTGACTCAGCAGTGCGCTTATTTTGGTGGGCATATCGAAATGCTAGAGGTGGACGAACTCGCCGACTTGCGCGGGAAAATATCCGGCAAGGAGATCGGCAGTCGCGTCCAGTATTTTCGCGAAACTTTCGACGTGCAGCCGGATTGTTCGCCGGTCGAATTGGAACGCGCCGCACGCACCTCGATCGCATTGGACCGGCTCGTAGAGATTCACAAACTGGGATCACTCGCCTACTACTACAAGGGCATGGAAAACTCTGAAAACGAGGACACCATCAGTTCCATCATCCTGGGCAGCAGCCTGCTCACGGCGCGAGGCATACCCGTGGCCGGCGAATACGAAATCAAGAACGCTCAAGCCATGAAGATCATGGATTGTTTCGGGGTGGGTGGTTCCTTCACGGAGTACTATGCGGTTGATTTCGACGACGATGTCATATTGATGGGACACGATGGACCGGGTCACCTTGCTATTGCCCAAGGCAAGACTAAGGTTCGCCCGCTGGGTGTCTACCACGGCAAGGTCGGCTGCGGGCTCTCTGTTGAGATGTCCGTCAAGCATGGTCCCGTAACGTTGCTCTCGGTTGTTCAAACGGCTGACGGACAGCTCAAGTTACTTATTGCCGAGGGCATTTCCGAGCCCGGCCCGATTCTCAAAATTGGTAACACCAACAGCCGCTACCGTTTCTCGATGGGGGCTAGGAATTTCATGGAAGCCTGGAACGCCGAAGGTCCAGCGCATCACTGTGCGACCGGCATCGGCCATATCTCTAGCAAGCTGGTCAAGCTCGGTCAACTGCTGGGCATGGAATGCACCGTCATCCGTTGAATTCGTGTGGACATCCTTAATCGCGAACGAAGTGAAAAGAATGTTGTCCCGCAACAGGGCACCCTTGAGCAGAGCCACGGCTGGAGGCCTAATTATTCACCTCGACCATCCCTTTAGGAGCTTTAGGAGTTGGTACGGCGGAAACATTGCGCAACAGGTCCAGATGGGGTTGGATACTACTGACATGGTGCTGCTTCGTTGAAACCGATCGATTTTCCATTAGCTCCTTGGATCCCATCGCCTTTTGTAGTAGCGTGCCCTTCCAAGACTCTGATTCAAGTCCGGCGGAATCCCTAACCAAGAAGGGAGGTACTTATGCCTAAGAGTTACATTGCCCCTGCTCTACTGTCATTCGCGCTGTCGATGGGCCTGGTCCCATCGCCAAACGCCCAGTCAATGATTGAGAATCCTCCGACGCCGGCTCCGCCCCACGAAAAGCAAGATCCCGCGGTGGAGAAAAACCTTAAGGTATTCGACACGCTCGATTTCGATGTGTTCAGCAATCAGAAATGGGATCGGCTCAAGGAAAGTCACGCCCCGGATATCGTCGTGACGTGGCCCGACGGGCATGAGACGAAAGGCATCGAAAAGCACATTGATGACCTGAAGGCGCTGTTCGTGTTTGCGCCTGACCTCAAAATCAAGGTGCATCCGATTCGCTTTGGTTCCGGGACATGGACCGCCGTCACAGGTGTAATGTCTGGCACATTTACAAGACCCATGCCCATGCCTGACGGCAAATCGATCCCTCCTAGCGGCAAACACTTTGCTCTTAGCATGTTGACTATCGGACATTGGAAGGGTTTCACAATGGATCACGAGTGGCTGTTCTGGGACAATCAGGACTTCATGAATCAGATTGGATTGGGGAAATAGGCACAACGATCAGCGCCACTTCTGCCGAAAACGCCGGTCATTATTCTTCATTCTTCAGTGAGAGCAATTCCGACGTTGGAAAAATGAGGTAATTTGGACGCTGTCACAACGGCTCTCAGCACTGTTCATTCGACACGGAAGTCCAATGAATGCGAGGCTTGTGAACGCATATAGGAGCAGTGAGTGGCACCCGGAATCACGCTCCGCAGACCGAAGGCGATTCTGTCCGTGTCTGCCCACTCTTACGGCAAATTCAATTGTTGATGGCCAGGATGCAGGTTAAGAGTCTTTCCCTTCCAGATCAATTCCCCCGCCACATTCGAGGGGAGATTAACATCAGCAGTTACTCCAGAGCTTTTGGAAACGTAATTCACCTCGACCATCCCTTTAGGAGTTGGTACGGCGGCGACCACATTGCGCAACAAGCCCAGATGGGGCTCGATGCTAACGCTTGAGAATCCAGGCCCTTTGGGCCGAATTCCGGCGACGATAGTGAGAAAGTCAAAATTCGGGTGAGCACTCCAGGCATGGGAGTCTGACCTTGTTGGCTCGGGTTGCTCAGCCCATGTGGTAAGTCCTAAAGCAACCATATCCCGCCACGGCTTAAGCAGACTCAGATACTGATCACCCATTCCAGCGTGCTCGAGCGCGCGGGCCAGATAGAATCGAAAGTAGTAGGTGGCCTTAGTCATCTCCGGAACGGGTCCGGTTGAAGTAAAACCTGGGTCGCTCACTGAGAGGATCTTGGTGAGAACCTCCTTTTGTTGTTCTCGCGGAATCACGTCGAGCCATGCACCGAGAATATTCGGATGCTGGCTGTAGTGTTTTTGCGCAGGGGTGTCGGCGATCAGACCATTGGTATTATTCCAGCACAATTTGCGGATCGCATCTACCGCGCGACTTTCGGCTTCCCGGTAACGTTGTGCTCGAGTCGAGTCTCCGAAGGTTGATTCCAGCTCCGCTCCGTAACGAAGCGCTTCAATATACTGAAGCGTGATGGAAGAAGATCCGCCCTCCGCATCTTCGGGCGGCATGCCGAAGGGAAAGTCCTTTCCCCAATCGACGAAGGGCCACCATTCCAAGTGTCCGACGAGTCCGTCTGGTCTCTGCCTGTCCAGAAACCAGTCCAGCACGGTCCTTGTGCCAGGAATTTGTGCTTTAACAAATCCATCGTCACCGCGATACCGCCAGAAGTCATGCACCATTCCGATCCACAACAGCGAGAACGTAGGAATGATCTGCGTAACCGATGACGGATAGCGACTCCGGGTGATGCCGTCAGAGATTCGGGAATCATCAAAGGCTTGAATTGCTTGGCGAGCAAGGCGATCATCGCCGGCAACGCTATAAGAGATCAGAGCCTGGATACGTGTGTCGCCGATATACTGCATTCGCTCCCAATAGGGCGTATCCATATACGTGTCATGCGCGTCGAGCCGAGCAGTCCGCCAGCCGATCTGCCAAATCTGACTTAGAGCCGGGTCATCTGATTGGAAACGGGCACGCTCTTCAAATGGGAAGGCCGTGAACCAGGAGCGGACGTCTTCAATGCGAAGCGGCTGGTCATCGGTGTTGACATCGAGCTGCAGATAGCGCCATGTACGCCAAGCCAGGGGCACAAAGGCACGCTTCTCGGAGCCGTCTGGCAGAAATTCATCGAAGACGCCCACGATGTGTTTGCCCGCGATTTCATTGCGATTGCCCTTCACTCCCTGGCTATCAACGAGCGCTTCTGCGTAGGTTAGACGAATCGTGCTCTTGGCGCCTCCGCTCACCGTCAGCTCCGGGTATGCGGTGGTCAAATGAGACTCATCCAGCAGCAGACTGACAGTGGCATGGGCCGGAATTTCGAATCCGGCGCCCGGGAAGTTCGCCGGAGGCTCAACTCCAGAGGCGCGCACCACGCGTCCAACCGGTCTAAGTTCCATTTGCATGGGGGGGAGCGGATTCGGCATCAGTTGCCAGTTGTTGTTCTGCAGCACCGCTCCTCGCTGGGAGGCATTTCCAATCGGAGCAGCCTTCTCCCATTTGCCCCGCGAAGCTGCGTCGTTCCAGAACCAATCGAATAATGCGCCATCAATGCGCTCTGCCGGCTCCGCTACGTAGTAGAACCGCCGAACGTCCGGCGGGGTTGGCAGAGTTTGCACGCCCTTATCTTCTTCGACTTCCCAACTAGTATCGGTATCAGCAACACTTTGCTCCGATGAATCACCTCGGAGCACAAATGCAGTTCGATCGCTGATCTGAGCCCCAGTCGAAACGCCCAGGCTCCACACTGTCGCAGCGATCTCATTACGGCCCGGGCGCAGAAATGCCGACAGGTCGTATGTTTCATACTTCCAGTGCGCAAGATCACTTCGTGCAGGACCGCGGCCCACCTCGCGCTGGTTCACGCAGAGAATGAATTGGCTGTCCGCGCTGACGTGGACGACAAAATGTTCCGGAGCCCGCGGAATCTCGATCACTTTCCTGAAATGCAAAACGACAATGTCCCGTTGGGCCGCGCTCGGTGAAGTGATCCATTGCGCCTTCCACAGTCCTGCCCGAGCTTCGGGAGGGAGCTGAGCTGAGACCTTCACCGCGTGCGCTAACAGCAGTAATGCGACCGAAACGACCGGTAAGAATCTCACTTTCATTTGGTGAATGATTTCAACATAGCCATTCACGCGTAGGATCTTCAAGCCAGTTTCAGGTTGTTGCTTCATCCTTTTGTGTCCTTACCGGTTAAAGCTAACCGATCTCAGAATCTTCTGAGGCCAAACATACTGAACTGAGCAATTGAGCAAAGGGGTTAATGCTGGCACTACTATTTCGAGTCTGTGATGGTCTGTACCAATTCGGCATCAATGGTCATGCTGATATCGTTGCCCACGATCCCTTGATAGCCAGTCATGCCAAAGTCAGTCCGGTTCACGGTCCCCGTAGCGGACACACCCATATGCAACCGTCCTTGTTGGTCCTTGATCGACTTAGAGGGGCCGTCGACGTAAAGCGTGACAGGCTTCGTGATACCGCGGATGGTCAGGTCCCCAGTGATCTTCAATTTGTCAGGCCCGCCGGACTCAACCTTCGTGGATCGAAACGTCAAAGTCGGATACTTCTGAACATCAAAGAAGTGATCGCTGCGCAAGTCGTTATCGCGCATCTCGACGCGGGAATCCACGGAAGCAACTTCGATCGTCACCTCAACGGAGTCGTTCTTGAAGTCTGCCGGGTCATATCGGGCACTGCCGCTTAACTTTGTGAACGTACCGCGAACATTCGAGATTCCCATGTGTCTAACGGCAAACTCTGCGGATGAGTGGGCCGGATCCAATTGCCATTGAGATGACTGGGCTGCGGCTGGTGCACCAACCATGAGTGCGATCACTGCCAATAGAAAGATGGGTTTCAAGTCGGCTCCTTATCTGTCACTGATTGCTAATCAACGTCAATCCCGGCAAGCGGTTGTTCAACTCCCTGCTTCGTAAGGCGGATTCGAGATTACGCCTCGAAATCCTTGAATGCTCGCGCGCGAGCGCTTCCGCCCGCGCACCTTCGCGATTCTCAATAGCCTCCACAATCGCGCGATGTTGCTCGGCTGCAATAAAGGCCGTGCTTTGTTCGAGGTCCTCAACGCCGAACACTAATGCTTCAGGCGCTGCGAATGGGATCTTGCAAGCATGTTCTAGCTCCCGAAAGAGAGATGCACTTTTCGCAAGCCGCCACAATTCCCGGTGAAATCTCTTATTCGTCTCTAAATACCTCGCGAATCCCTCAAGGGTGATCGGAATTTCCATAGTCGCTTCCGAGGCGAGCCTCTTGACCTGCTCTAGCTCCTCGGCCGATTTAAGCCGTTCAGCTGCGAACCTGACGGCAGTGCCTTCCAAAACGCCGCGAATTTCGATTGCGTCCCGAATGTCAGCCAGGCCGAACGAACGCAGGCGGAATCCCCCGGACGGAATCACATCAAGCAGGCCCTCATTTGCCAATCGTTCGAGTGCGAGCCGAATAGGCGTGCGAGAGGCTTGAAGCAGCGAAACAAGTCCTAATTCAGTAAGCCGCGCGCCGGGGGAGAACTCACCGTCCAGGATCCGCTTTCGCAAGGCTAGGACGAGGCGTTCGGTCTGCTTGTCCGAGTTTGATGCAACTGTAGCCAACATTGCATGCAATCCTACAATGAGTGCAACCTATAATCAATAGGTTGCGAAATGTATTGAGCTAAGATGGTCTGCCATTTGCATGCAGTGTGAAGTCTCCAGTTGCGGACATAAATTCCATAGCCATCGTGCACATCGCACTAACGTGTAACTTCTTTCGCTTACTCCATACGCAACGCCTGCATTGGGTCGAGCTTGGAGGCGCGCGTGGCAGGCAGCCACACGGCCAGCAGAGCCACTGCGGTGATAATGAGCGGCGCAGAGAAGAACGCCGTCAGATCCCAAGACTTGACGCCGAACAGGAAATTCGCAAGGAGGCGTGTGAGAACAAACGCCGAGGCGATACCAACGGCAACACCGAAGATGGCCAACCTCATGCCATGCCAGACCACGAGCTTGCGGACAGCAGACTGGTCGGCGCCGAGTGCCATACGGATGCCCATTTCCTGGGTGCGCAGTTCGACAGAGTAAGCCATGAGCCCATAGATGCCGATGGCGGCGAGCAGCAGTCGTTTTCACTGAAGTCGCGTCCACGCAGAACGGGGATCCTGAACAGGCTCAGGTAACCCGGGGTGATGCTCATCCACTTGGTTACGCAGCAGTCCTTCTCGACCGGACGCCCGATGATCTGGAACCAGTTGGCATCTTCGACATCGAGGGGCAGCCAAAAGCCGGCGGCCGCAAGTTCCACTCCAGGGAGGGCATTGAGCTGATCGCGGCCCTTCCGCAAGAGATCAGTCAAGCCTGCCGTATTCTGGTAACGTGGGCCGTTGAGCGACATCTCCATTGTCAGAACGTTGTGATCATCGAAGCCCGCACTGACGCCATGGAGGGCGAGGTAGGTTCGGATGAGCAGTGCCGAGCCGATCAGCAGCACCAGGGCCAGCGAGACTTCGCTGACGACCAACAGCGAGCGGGCCTTTCCCTCGCGGAACCCGGTGCCAGAGCGGTTGCCGCTCTCTTTGAGCGTGGAGTTCAAGTCGGAGCGCGAAGCGCTCAAGGCGGGGAGCAGTCCAAAGAGGATGCCTGTGAGGAACGAGACACCGAGAGTGAAGCCGAGCACGCGCCAATCTATGCTGATAGTAGAGCCGTCCTCGCCGATTCGAGGCAGGCCGGCGGGACTGACGGCTAGCAGTGCTCGCATTCCTACAAAGCCGAGAGCCGTGCCGAGAATGCCGCCGGCCAGGGACAGCAACACACTTTCAGTCAGCAACTGACGCACGATGCGCCCGCGGCCGGCTCCCAGTGCTGAGCGGATAGCGAACTCGCGTTTGCGGACCGTGGCGCGCACCAAGAGCAGATTGGCGACATTGGCGCAGGAGATCAACAGCACGAGCCCTACCGCGCCCAGCATCATCAGCAGCGAATTACGCGCGTCGCCGATGATGCTGTCGAGCAATGGTCCAACCGTAAAATGCGGTCGCGGATTCGAGTTCGGGAAGTCACGGTGGAACTCTGGGTAAACCGCCAGCAATTGAGCGTTGGCCTGCGCGACGGTCACGCCCGGCTGGAGCAGTCCGGTCACGTAAAAGAAGAGGTTCATGTCGGTGCTGACCGGGTCAAACTGAAACGGCAGCCAGAGGTCGGCCTGCACGTCGCCCACGAAATCCTTTCCGATCACGCCGACGACGGTATACGGCTCATTGCCCAGCCAGATAGATTTCCCCACGATGGCTTGGTCGCCGCCGAACTTGCGTTGCCACAGGCCGTAGCTCAGGACCACCACTTTGCCGCCGTGGGGCAAGTCCTCCTGCGGCGTGAATGTCCGTCCCAGCACCACGGGCGCGCCATACACGCGGAAGTAGCCCTCCGTCACGTGAATCCCGTGGACTTGCTCCGGATGGTCGCCGGTAATGTTAAAGCCGGGGCCGGCGCTGTCGAACGCCACGATCTCTTTAAATAGGTTGGTTTGCCGTTGGAAGAAGTGAAACTGCGGGATGTTGTGAAGGTTGTTGGCAATGACGGTCGAGCGCTCCACAAAATTCACCATGCGATCTGCGTCGGGGTAGGTGAGCGGTTTGAGCAGAACCGCGTTTACTACAGTAAAGATGGCGGTGTTGGCTCCGATTCCGAGCGCCAGGGCGGCAACGGCAGTGACGGTGAAGCCGGGGTTCCTGAAGAACAATTGGAGTGCGTGTTTGATGTCATTCCCGAAATTACCCATGTGTCGACTCCATTCTTGCAGCTCTTCGCCTGCAATGTGGTTCCAGAAGCATCCACCTTACTCGGCAGCCAGAACTTTAGACATTTAGACGAGTCTCGCCATCCCGTCGCGTACAGGGTAATACTGGGAACTGTATCGCCATTAGATTTGACGCGAGCTGAGGCACAGACTCGTACTTCATCGCGTAGATTCCCAATGACATAGCTGTCTCGACATTCGCATCGCGATCGTCAATGAAGAGGGTTTGCGATGGCTTCACGCGGAGAGCTTCCAGGCATCTAAGAAAAATTGCGGGATCCGGCTTGATGAGGCGTACTTCCGAGGAAAAGATCAGGTGGTCAAACAACTGCAACCATTCTGCATTCGAACGGATATGAGCGGAAAACCTCAGATGCAAGTTCGAGAGTAGAGCCGTTTGAAAACCGGCTACTCGCAGCGACTGTGTCCAGGAGAGGAGAGCTTCTTCAAGGTGGCCCCATATTTCAATGTCCCACCGCAGTAACCTCTCGAGGGTATCGTCATCGATGTGAGTATTCGTGTCACTCGCAAAACGGTCCCAGTATTCCTTGCCACCAATATCGTTCTTGTCGTAAGCGCCGCGGTTCTTTTCGTAGAGTTGCCAAAAGGTGGGGTGATCAACGCGGAAGATTTGGGCTATTCGATTAATCTCTTCTAGCGAAGGCCGTCGGCAGAGAACCATGCCGTAGTCGAGAATGATGGCATGAATATCATTGGGTGTTGGATGCATCGGTCTGCCAATGTTTAGGAATGTTTAGGTACGAGGAATTCAGCGCTGAGACGGACGGACAGCCAAGGAGGCGCAGCGCACGTTCCACATCATTACGCAAAATCTCGAGCGCGCGGGTAACTCCGGCCTTTCCTGCGGCGGCAAGACCAAAAGCGTAAGCACGTCCCAACAGAACGGCGCGAGCGCCAAGACAGATCGCCTTTACGATGTCGCTGCCACGGCGAACACCGCCATCCATGAGGACTTCGGCCTGGCCGTTGACGGCAGCTACAACTTCCGGGAGCACTCTCAAGGTGGCTGGAGCACCGTCCAGTTGACGCCCACCGTGATTGGAGACAACAATCGCGGCTGCACCTTCGTCGACGGCACGTTTCGCATCGTCGGCCGTAAGCACCCCTTTGACGACAATCGGCCCGGTCCAGATCCGCTTGAGCCAGCGAATGTCTTCCCAGGTGACGACAGCCCGGGCAAGAGCAGCCGTGACGTCGATGAGAGACATTGGTCCTTTACCTGGAATAACGATGTTCTCTAGTTTTGGCACTCCCCCATCCATAAGAAACGACACGAGCCATCGAGGGTGCGTAAACATCTGTGGCAGGAAAGGCAGCTTGGAAAATATTGAGCCGCCCAAGAGCTCCTTCATTCCGTTGCGCGGATCGCGTTCGCGCATTCCCGCCACGGGAGTATCGATTGTAACGACCAACGCCGAGAATCCAGCGCGACGGGCACGATCAAGGGCTCCTTCAGCTGCCTCACGCCCGCCCACAAGGTAGAGCTGATACCAGACGGGCCCTTTCGAGGCTGCTCGGACACTTTCCAGTCTGTGACCTGAAATGGTGGATAAAGTGTAGGGAAGGCCAGCCTCACCCGCTGCGGCTGCCGCGCCTACTTCTCCGTCGGGATGCATCAATCTACTGTAACCAACGGGGGCTAGAATCGCTGGGAACGCTAAATCAGCGGAGAGAACCCGAGTGCGCAGGTCGCATTCGGGAATCGCGGCTGCTTGTCGAGGACGAAAGGTGACGTCATCGAATATGCGGCAGTTTTCGCGAAGAGTGACTTCACTCTCGGCGCCGCCATCGAGGTAGTCGAAGACAACTTTAGGAAGGCGGCCTTGCGCCAGATGGCGGAGGTCGTGGATGTTGATGACGCGTGGAGATGTTAGTGAGCGCGGAGTGCTAGACATGGCATCCCGGATTTCTTGTCGCAAAACGTAGTGTCATTGGTGGGCCCAGTTCAGTGTGAAGATGCGGATTGTGCTGGCGCGCTGGCGGTGCCTACGTAATTGCCATAGCCCACAATCATCGTGGAGCCCACCAGCACCAAGAGACTCAGGGCGACAAGTAATTTCGTGCGCGTGCCAGCGCCTTTCCATTCTTTGAGCGCAATTCCCCACAATGTGCTGAAGATAATGATGCTAGCCATATGTAGGGTCCAGCTGGAAAACTTAAAGCGACCCATCTGGGTTTCACCCATGGTGTAGAAGAAAAACTGAAAATACCAGGTTGTTCCCGCCAAAGCCGAAAAGAAGTAGTTCGGGAGCATCGGCGCTCGTGCTAGCATGGTTGTGTCAGTAGAAATCGCGGCGGCCACTGCCATTTCCTCACCAGGAGCATCCGTGACCGATTCGAGAATGGGCTCATTACTCCGATCGGGCCCACCCGCGCGGATTCTGGAGGAAAAATATTGATAACCCGTATGGTTTCTTACGTTGAGGATCAAGCACCAAACAAAATTTGTAGTGAATCCACCAAGCAGTACGACGATTAGTGCCGGTAGTCCCTGCCAAATTGGCGATGTGCCGTACTTCACGGAAAGAGCTTTGATGGGATCGCCTGCCGCGAGGCCATAAGCGAAGCAGGCACTCATGATTCCAGAGAAGGTTGCGACCAAAAGGCCGCGCTTCAAATCAAACTCCTTGATGGAGGCGCGCTTCTGCTCGGCGGACATCTCCTTTTCTTTCGACATACCTGCCGCTCCGGCAAAAACGATGCCGAGGAGACAGACAACGACACCTACCAGGATGATCCGACCTGAAGACGTACCCAATACCTCAGAACTAAATTCGCCGCGAAAAATGGGTGGCATCAACGTCCCGAAAGCGGCGGTATAACCAAGAGCGACGGCCATACCCAGAGACATTCCGAGATAACGCATGGTGAGGCCGAACGTGAGGCCGCAGTCTCATGGAGGACTTGAACTACACTGCGCGTCATCACGAAGGCCAAAAACCAAGGCGCAATGATCCAGCTGAAGAAACCACCGACTAACCAATAGGTTTCCCACGACCAGGCTTTCACCCGACGGTACGGAACGTAGAAGCTTGCGGACGCCAAGCCACCAAGCCAGTGTAAGAAAACGCCCAAGGGGGGATTTGGCGCGAGCAAACGGTCCTTTCTGTTCCTGAGTCAAGCAGAGCCGTGCTTCCCGAGAAAACCAAGGATCGAAGCGGGAAACAGGACGAGTCGCGACTGTAGAGCCTGAATGAAGAGCTGTCAATACAAAACGAATGTCCGTATTGAAATCTACCGCTAGGGTATACTTCCAGAGAACAACGCGCGTTGAGGCGAAACAATATGACCAATGCGTTCCGCAGCCGATTGTACGTGATTCCCGTCTTGTCCAAGGCGCTCGACGTTCTGGAACTGATGCAGAAGGATAATACTCCGAGGACGCTCGAAGAAATCTATCAACGAACAAACATTTCCAAGACGACCGTCTATCGCATTCTAAAGACGCTTGTTCATCGCGGCTACCTGGCGCATTCCGAGAATGGGCTATATCGAGTGGTGTCCAGGCCAAGGAAAGTCCGGTTTGGCTTCGGAGGTGAATCATCGGAGATGCCTTTCTCGGAAGGAGTGAGAGAAAGCTTGCAAGCAGCGGCGAATTCTGCAGGAGTAGATTTGTTAGTTCTGGACAACCATTATGATGCGCAGACAGCAGTGC
>WNGP01003046.1_pt1 | contig 19490 bp, 14 predicted proteins | sample 5407671 | NCBI WGS metagenome assembly WNGP01 (sample SAMN13153381, study PRJNA577476) | soil metagenome | isolation source: 40 cm soil or saprolite under Garry oak tree replicate 2 | place: USA:California | collected 2016-06-15 | reverse complement strand
CCCATTTAGTTGCTCCAAAATATTTTGCGCCAAAATAGCTGCCGAGAAAATCGAACACGTAGGAAAGAAGCGTGAGCAGCACGAGAACAACAATCGTTTTCCAGCCGATACTCTTCTCCGCGCCTACCATGAGGCGATGGATGATCGCCGCGGCCAGAATGATTGTGGTGCCGGGGAGGACCGGTGCGATTGTGCCAATCAGACCGACTGCGAAGAGCACAATGGTGAACAGCCACCAGAATAATTCCATTTGACCGAACCGTAAGCCACGGATGAACACGGATGAAACACGGATGTTCAATCGGAACAACTTTCTCCCAGTCGCGGGAGGTATCTGTGTAGGTCCGTTAATCTGTGGCCGCAGTTCCCTGTAAACTTTTTGACCACTTACTTGTCGATCTTATAGTGAATTTTACCCCCTAAACTCAAACCGGAGGATTGTTTATGCCACTCACCGTTGGAACCAAAGCGCCAGATTTCACTTTATCCACGAAGACAGCTGAAGGTCCAAAGCAGATCAGACTCGGCGACAATTTGGGAAAGAGAAACACGGTGCTGCTTTTCTTTCCCATGGCGTTCACCGGCACGTGCACTCAAGAGATGTGCGAAGTCAGCGCGGGTCTGAACGCCTACACATCTTTGAACGCCACGGTTTACGGGATTAGCGGCGACAATCCGTTTGCGCAGGAAGCGTGGGCGCAGAAGGAGAAGATCACCGTGCCGCTGCTGAGTGATTACGAACACAAAGTAGCAAAGGATTACGGCGTGATGTACGACTCGTTCCTACCGCAAATGAATCTCGGAATGGGCGGCGTGCCGAAGCGATCTGCATTCATCATCGATAAGAATGGCGTGATCCAGTACGCGGAAAGCAACGACGACGCCAGGCAATTGCCGAATTTCGATGGGATCAAAGCCAAGCTGGCGGAGCTGAAATGATTTCTGATGAACCACGAAGGACACGAAGAGCACAAAGGTTCTTGAACGTCCCAATTTCGTGAGCTTCGTGTTCTTCGTGGTACAAATATGCAAGACGAATTTAAAGCGCTGACAAAATTCGACGCTGGCAAAGGCCGCGCAGGCTTTCTGTTTTCGCTGCCGGCGCTGGAAGAAAAAGGCGTCGGGAAGATTTCTCGGTTGCCGGTGAGCATTCGAATCGTGCTCGAATCGGTGCTGCGCAATTGCGACGGCAAAAAGGTCCGGAGTAAGGATGTCGAGACGCTGGCGAACTGGAACGCAAAATCGCCAGCCAACGCAGAGATTCCGTTCGTGGTGGCGCGCATTGTGTTGCAGGATTTCACCGGTGTGCCGCTGATTGTTGATCTCGCGGCGATGCGTAGCGCAGTCGCGCGGCTGGGTCGCGACCCGAAAATCATCGAGCCACTTGTGCCCGTCGATCTGGTGGTGGATCACTCGGTGCAAGTGGATTTTTTCCGGTCGCCGCGCGCGCTGGAACTCAATCTGGAGATGGAGTTCAAGCGCAACCGGGAGCGTTACCAGTTTCTCAAGTGGGGACAGCAGGCGTTCAAAACTTTCCAGCTGATCCCACCGGGGATCGGGATCGTGCATCAGGTGAATCTGGAATATTTGGCGAAAGGCGTTCTCTCCGCGCAATCAACTATCAACCATCAACCATCAACTATTTACTTCCCCGACACACTGGTCGGCACGGATTCCCACACGACGATGATCAACGGTCTCGGTGTGGTGGGCTGGGGCGTAGGCGGGATTGAAGCGGAAGCCGGAATGCTTGGGCAGCCGGTTTACTTTCTCACGCCCGAAGTGGTGGGCGTGCACATGAGCGGCCAGTTGCGCGAAGGCGTCACCGCGACCGATCTCGTCCTGCACATTACCCAGCTGCTGCGTGCGCAAAAAGTCGTCGGCAAATTTGTCGAATTTTACGGCGAAGGCGCGGCGTCGCTGCCGGTTCCTGATCGGGCGACGATCGGAAACATGTCGCCGGAATACGGCGCGACGATGGGATATTTTCCAATTGATCAAGAATCGGTGGACTACCTGCGAGCCACGGGGCGTAGCGACGAACAATGCCTTGCGTTCGAAAATTATTTTCGCGCGCAGAAAATGTTCGGCATGCCGCTCAGGGGCGAGATTGATTACAGTGTCGATATCGATTTGGATCTGGCGGAGGTGCAGCCGAGCGTCGCGGGACCGAAACGACCGCAGGACCGGATCAATTTGCCGGAGCTCGGCAAAACATTTCGCGAATTGCTCGAAAAACCCGTACGTGATGGGGGATATGGAAAACAGAATGTCGATCTCCGTGAAAAACATCCCGTGGAATTGAACGGCAGCGCGCCACGTAACGGGGAGATGTTTTCAACCGACAAGAAAGAAGACCAGGGAATCAACCCTGGGGACGAACTCAACAAAATCGAAATGGTGGCTAACAGGCCAACGCCCGATCCGGGGACAGAAATCGAGGCCGAATCGAGGGAGGTCTTTGCACAAGGACGTACGCACATTGGCCACGGCAGCGTTTTGATCGCAGCAATCACAAGTTGCACAAACACTAGCAATCCGAGCGTGATGATCGCGGCCGGCCTTCTCGCAAAAAAGGCGGTGGAGCGCGGACTGCGCGTGGATCCTGCAGTGAAAACCTCGCTCGCGCCGGGCTCGCGCGTGGTTTCCGATTATCTGGCGAAAACCGGACTGCAAGAATATCTCGACCAACTCGGGTTTAACCTCGTCGGTTACGGCTGCACGACTTGCATCGGCAACTCCGGTCCACTGCATCCAAACATCGAGAAAGCGATCCACGAATACGATTTGGTTGCAGCTTCGGTTCTTTCTGGAAATCGGAATTTCGAAGCACGCGTGCATCAGCATATCAAGGCGAATTTTCTGATGTCGCCGCCGCTGGTGGTCGCGTTCGCCCTGGCGGGCCGAGTTCACATTGATCTTTCCCGCGACCCGCTTGCCAAGGACAAGGACGGTAAAGAAACTTTCCTTCGCGATCTGTGGCCGACTCTCAGCGAAATCCGGCACGTCATGCAATCCGCGCTCGCACCGGAAACGTTCCGCAAACTTTATCGCGATTTTGCGAACCAGAATCCGAAATGGAACGAGATTCCATCCAGCACGGGCGACGTTTATCAGTGGGACGAGAAGAGCGATTACATTCATGAGCCGCCGTTCTTTCAAAATTTTTCGATGGAGCCTGGCCACATCGAAGAAATCCGCGGGGCGCGCGCGCTTGGGATTTTCGGCGACTCAGTAACGACCGACCACATTTCGCCTGCGGGCGCAATCAAAGAAACCTCGCCAGCCGGAAGATATTTAATGTCGCGCGGCATTCAGTCCCGAGATTTTAACAGCTACGGCAGCCGGCGCGGCGACGATCTGGTGATGACGCGCGGGACGTTCGCGAACGTGCGGATTAAGAACTTAATGGTGCCCGGAACGGAAGGCGGCGTGACGAAATATTTCGGTCCGAGCTGGACTGGCGGTTCAAAGAATGACGAGGGCGAGCAGATGCCGATCTTCGACGCAGCAATGAAATACGCGGAGACGAAGACTCCGCTGGTTATTCTCGCCGGCCACGAGTACGGCAGCGGCTCATCGCGCGATTGGGCCGCAAAGGGAACACGGTTGTTAGGCGTGAAGGCGGTAATCGCCGCGAGTTTTGAACGGATTCATCGGTCGAATCTTGTCGGGATGGGCGTGTTGCCATTGCAATTTCAAGAGCGAACAACGGCGCAATCGCTCGGCCTCGACGGCTCGGAAATTTTTTCGATCACCGGATTGTCGGACGCAATTAAGCCGGGGCAAAGCGTATCGCTCGAGATCGAAGGCAAGGACGGACCCGCCTCTGCCAAGGCTACGGCGGGCGGGCAAAAGCGAGCGGTGCCAGTAAAGCTTCGAATCGATACGCCGATCGAGATCGATTACTACAGGCATGGCGGGATTCTGCCATTCGTGCTGCGGCAATTGCTGGCGAAAGCGTGATTTCGGCGGTCAGTCTCCTACGCCAAGGCTACGGCGCCCCAAGCAGACCACCGCTACAGAAGAATCTCGCGGCGGTGGATTGTAATCGGTGAGCCGTCAGCAATGAATGCGGAACGCGTTGGCTGATTTAATGTCTCAGCGAATTGTTTGCCGTAGAGAGTTGCGATGTTTGCGTTGAATTCGAAGCTGGCCGCGTTCCAAATTTTCCATCGAGGATGCTCGACTCGATATTCGCCACAGCCGTTGCGAAGAGAAGTGTAACCCCAGTAATGTTCAGTGATGAATTCGGCGTGGGTTCCCGCTGGAATCCGTTCCGGCTCGCCAGTCGCCGACATTTTGAGTGATTCCCATTTGCGGCCGCGTCGCCACGAGTATTCCACTTTCAGATTTGCTTCCACGTGTTCGATTTCGTGTTTCATGGGGACGGCGATATAATTTTCTCCGTATAATGCGCGCGCCATGAGAGCGATTGCGCGACGCGGCACAAGTTCCCGGATGAAAACCACGCCGCGCCGCCATGTACCCGCCGATTTTCTCCGCACGTAGAAGCGCAAATTCACTTCTTCGAAATCGCGGTGCAGTGGAACGGGAAGCCCGAGGAGACGCGTGTCGAGAAAGAGAAACCCAACGACACTGAGAAACGTCTCACCGTTGTCGAAATCGATCTCTGTGCCAGCTGGAACGAACGGCGTGATCAGCCGAGGATCGACGACATAATTCAGCATCACAAGGTAACGCCAGTTAGCAGTGAGAAACGGCTGCATCAGGAGAAATGCTTCGCGCTTAACGTCTAACGTCCAATGCTGAATGCTCAAGGCTCAACCGGTTGAACGCGGTAGCGTGCGCTGAATCGCGCCGCTTCCGGGATTGGTCCCAGACTAGCGAGTTGGGTGGCGGTGGTCCAGTCGGACCATTGCTCATCTTCGGGGTCGGGGTTGGACGGCAACTTCAGCGTAATGAATTGGCCGGCCATTGGATCGTTTCCAACTACAGCAAAGAGCGAACGTGCTGGATTATGGGCGAGTAAGTGAACGCGGCCGGGAATGATTGTGCCCTCGGGCGCTCGCTTGATCGATGCCCAGTCGATAAACGCATCCGTAGTTTCGCGGTTGCCACTGTAGAGGCTCACACGAACACTGTCACCGCTCGGCGTGTCGGGAATTGAAAACTGCGGCGGAACGCGCAACTCGAATTCAAGCGAGAGGTCCTTGCCACCGATGCGCGGCGGTTTGTCCGAGAGCAGATACGGAACGCCGACTAACAAACCGGCAAGGCCGCAAACAATCAGAAGCGACCAACCCTGTGCGATGAAAAATCCGCCGAGGCCTTGTCGCCGAACGAGGACGGACGAAATGGTTCCGATTACCAGGCCCGCGAGAATCCCAAGAGGCGCGCATAGAAAAACGATGGTCATACCGCGCTGGCCTTCCATCTCAGGCACATGCGCGAGCTGCGTTAAATAATCGCCAACAAAGAACGCAAGTCTGTGATCACTGCAACAATTTTTCAAGGGGCGGGCTTGGTTCTATGCCGAGGGCAGTGGCCCGGGCATAATGCTCTCTGGCGAGTTCTTTCGAGCCCGGCTGCGTGGTGATGAGAATGACGGCGAGATTAAAATGCGCATCGGCGTCGTCAGGATTGTTGGCGATAGCCTGAAGGATCTCCTTCTCTGCCTCTTTCTGTCGCCCTTTCTGGCTGGCGGCAATACCGAGATAGTTATGAGCGGTAGCGCTTTTCGGGTTGATCGTGATCGCTTTCGTTAATTGCACAATCGCCTCGTCAAATTTCGATTGCCGATACTGAACAACACCCAGCGTGGTGAGCAGAAAATCGTTGTCCGGCGCGATGGCCACGGCTTTTTCCAGCGTGGACTCCGCGGAGCGCAGGTTGCCGCTCCGGACATAAACGACCCCAAGGTTGGAAAGCGCGTCAAGGTTGTTTGGATCTTCGGCCAGGATTTGCTGATATTGCTTCTCTGCCGCTTTATAGTTGCCCTGCTGAAAATTCTTTCCGGCCGAGCGGACAAGACCCTGCACTTTCGGTTGCAGGTCGGTTTTGGACGGATCGGACCTGTTTGGTCTTGCATCGCTCTCACCGTCCGACCTTGCATCCGCTTTCGCAGTGCTGGTTGAATTTGCCGTCGATTTTTTTTCAAACACAAAGCTCGCTTTGAATAAGCCGGCGCGCTCGTATGAAACTGAGACCACGGGCTGCCGCAGCAAAGCGAGCTCTTCGCTGTTCAATTTTGTCAGCGGCTGCGCGAGAAATTCGACTTGTTTGTTTAACGTCTCCGATCTGATTTTCAATCTATCCAGCTCTGCTACGAGCAGCTTCCTTGTCTCGTCCCGACGCGCTTCTTCCTGTCGCTCACGCACGACAATGTTTCGGAGGAGCTCGTTTTCCCTTGCGAGCTGGTCGGACTCCTCGCTGTTTGCGCCGGCGAGCTTTGCAACTTGAAGCTCTGTGCCTGCGTCATCCAACTGAACGGCAAGCTCCGCAGCTCGCGCGGTCAAATAGTCGTTCCTCTTCTGGCTTTCGCTCAGCTGCTCTTGGAGCTTCGCAATTTGCTCGTTCATCTCGGCAAATGTCTTCGCGTTCACCGGATCGCTCTCGCCGAGGTTTCGTACCTTTTCCTCCGCGTTTGCCAACTTTTGTTGCACATCCTCTTTCTCGGCCAAGAGCAACCGGACGCCCTGTTCGGATCCTTGCACGAGCTTCAATTGGGCGAATGCTTCATCGCGCTGGTGCTCAAACGCGGTGATTTGCTCGTTTGCCTCTGCAAATTTCGCCCGAGTATCGTCTCTTTGCTTTTCCGCTGCCACACGCGAGTCATCCGCAGCGGCAACGGCGTCTTTCAGGTGGGCAATCTCCGAGCGCAATTGCTGCTCCTCCCGGGCGCTATTTTCCTGCGAAGCCTGGATCGCTCTTAATGATTCCTGGGTCTGTACGAGTTGATCGCGCGCCTGACGTTCTGATTTTCTTGCTTTGTCGAGGTCGTCTTGTGCTTTTTCAAGTTTGGAATTTGTCTCATCTAGACGCGTGTTGACGGTTTCCTTTTCTTTCTGTGCGCTTTCGAGATCACTGTGCGCTTTGTCGAGCGCGGTTTGCAATTGGTCGGCTTTGGCGCGCAATTTTTTTGTTGCCTCGTTGATCGCGGCATCGCGCGACTCCTGGGTGACAGTCCCGTCCGATTGCGGGGCCACAACGTCAGGCCCCGGCTCGGACCAATCCGCGCTCTCCGGCAGCGAAGGGGCAACTTCGGGCAACGGATTTGCACTGGCGCTTAGCGCATTTTGCTTCGTCATCCTCTCTTCGGTGCGCAAGATTCCTTCGCTGATCTTTCGGCCACGATATTCCACGATCGCTGGCTGCCAACCGGGATGCGACCTGCGCAACTGCGCGATCAGGCTTCCAGCAAATCGATATTTAGCCAAAGCCGTGTTGAACCGGTTTTCATGTTCCAGCTTTTCGCCCTGTTGCGCGGAGAGATACGCCTTAAGAAAAATTTCGCTCGGATCGTCCTGCTGCCCCACAAGAACGTCCGTAGCTCCAAGGAAAAGGACGAGAGCGAGCAAAGCCGCACCACCTCGCCTCATGCGATGGCGAGATGCCACAAGAAGCCAGCTGCAGGCAGATTCTTGTTCCACCGGCGTCGAGAATTAGTGGAACGACCGCGAAAAGTCCAGTCCTTTGTTTGCAAAAAGAGATTCGAATTTTAAGATCTTGTTTTCCCGCCAATGATGGTGGCCGTAGCTCAATGGTAGAGCCCCAGATTGTGGTTCTGGTTGTTGCGGGTTCGAGTCCCGTCGGCCACCCTTTTTCGTAAAGGGTGAGAAGTGAGAGGTGATTAGTGAGAAGTTCCTGCGCTCGGTATCCGCTTCTCACGTCTTACCAATTACCTGTGTTAACAGTGCCTGTAGCTCAACCGGATAGAGCTTCTGACTTCGGATCAGAAGGTTGGGGGTTCGAATCCCTCCAGGCACGGATTTGAGCTCAGTTGTACTCGCGGAGTACTGTGAGGCCCAGGTTCAATCAACAGCGATTAATCAGTCGCATCGGTGAACGCGCGTTGCCTCGACACGCGAGAACAATTATTGATCTCTTAAGGCGATGACGACTCGGCGAGACGAAGAATTCATGCGCGCTGCGCTGAACGAGGCAAAAAAAGCGCTTGGCCAGACCAGCCCAAATCCAGCGGTCGGGGCGGTTGTGGTCATCGACAATCGAATGGTGGCGAAAGGGCATCATCGGAAAGTGGGTCGCGATCACGCTGAGATTGAGTGCCTCCGCGATTTCGGCGCGCGCGTGCCTGCTCGCGCCACACTGTACGTTACTCTGGAACCGTGCTCCACAGCAGGGCGCACTGCTCCATGCACAGATGCGATAATCAAGGCTGGAATCAAAAACGTAGTAGTCGGCGCGCGTGACGTAAATCCGCGCCATTCCGGCAAAGGCATCGTGCAATTGCGCAATGCAGGGGTTAAAGTGCGAGAAGGCATTTTGGCTGATGAATGCTCACGGATCAACGAAGCTTTCAACAAGTGGATTGTTTGCGGGCGCCCTTTCGTGATCGCGAAGTGCGGAATGTCGCTTGATGGTCGCTTGACGCGGCCTGACGGCGAGCCTCGCTGGATCACGGATCCTTCCGCCCGCCGTCACGCACGTAGGCTTCGCGCTGGTGTGGATGCAATTCTCGTTGGGGCGGAGACGGTACGAGCAGACAATCCGCGCTTAACCGTACGCGGTGTGCGCTGGGTGCGACAACCGTGGCGCGTGGTGCTGACCCGTTCAGGCAAGCTTCCACGGCGCGCCTGCTTTTTTTCCGACCGATTCGCGTCACGAACGCTGATTTATCGCGATAAATCTCTGGCTACCGTGCTGAAAAATCTGGGCAAACGAGGTATCACCAGCGTGCTGATTGAGGGCGGCGGCGAAGTGCTCGGCCAGGCGCTCGATGCGCGTCTCATTGATAAAGTGCAACTCTACCTGGGTCCAAGCTTGAGCGGAGGACCAGTGATCGCGTTCCCGGGCCGAGGCGCCGAAAACACTGCGGATGCGTTGCGCCTCCGCTGCGTTTCATATCGAAAGATTGGACAAAGTGTTTGCATTACGGGGTATCCCGAAGCGCTTCCACCCAAATAAATCGGAAAACTTTCCCTTGTGGCTCCTGTTTAATTATTGGGAGGTAAAACAATGAAAAAACTTCTCTTAATTGGATTGGTGGCCGGGATACTGGCTTTCGTTCCCGCGCAGCGTTCTGACGCTGGCGTTGCGGTCGGAATAGGGATCGGACCTGGCTATTATGGATATTACCCATATGGCTATTACTATCCGTACCGCTACTACCGGCCCTATCCGTACTATAGCTACTACCGGCCTTACTATTGGTACGGCGGGCACCGGTATTACCGCCACCATCGTCACTATCACCGGTACTAAGGTGACGTAGGATCTAAAATCCGGATCCAGACTGAGCTGGCTCGAAAGCAATTTCGAGCCAGCAACATTTCTTTAGGGGCGAAATCCCCTTCCCGTCAGGCAATGTGCAAAAGAAGACTGCTCTACCTTTTTGAATTAGGCGACTCCGCCGCCTTGGTCGCGGGGGTCTTGGCAGGCTGATCAATTTGGAATTCTTTTTTCAATTGCTGAATTAGCGACGGGAGTTCTTTTTGCCGTTCCGCTTCGATTTGCTGTCGCAGAGTTTGTTCCACTTTTCGGCGTTCCTGAATGTAGCGGGATTCGAATTGAGCGCGTTCCTGAGGACTCAGATGGAGGCCGGAGTCCCGAACCGCCGCTTCAGTCTCCCGTTTGATGGTCTCACGGCGCAGATTCTCTCGCTGCCGCATGACGTTGCGCTCCTCCGGACTCATCCGCATCCAGCGCTCGGCGTTGCGCTGGAAATTTTGCCGAGCTTCTGGAGGAAGTGCCTGCCACCGCTCGCGTATGCTCGAGCCTGATGGCGGGCCGTGAGGAGCTCCGCTGGCTGGCCGACCCATGGGTCGATGTGGTTGTCCTTGCGGTTGCCCTTGCGCGGCAGCGCAGGATAAAGCGAAAACCGACAGAGCAACGGCTAATTTACAAAGTCGGCTTTTCTTCCCACACGGTGTTTTCATCCCAAGCGATCAATTCATCCAGATCAGCCACGACGTCATAATCCTGTGGATCGATTTTAGCCACCACGTCTGAATCATTTGCAGACGCTCTCTGTGAGACTGGATGATGCGTGGCGATAGCCATGCCGACCACGACGACTGCCACAGCGGATGCTGCAACAAGTCTTCGCAGGCTAAACCAGTACCGCGCCCGGCCGAAACCGGTCGCTTCCTGGCGGATCTTTCTCAGCACATTCCGGGCGAAGAATGGCGAGAGCGTGGGCTCGGGAGCGCGGCCCAAAATATCCCACAACTCGTTGTCATCTTGACGTTCCATAGTCTCCAGTCAATTGAACTATTTACAGAGGTGGAAGTTGCGCTCGAATGGGTGACAACATCGATATTTACAAGCCGGGCGCTTCCAGGAATCCCTCCAGTTGTCGAATACGGGTTGGATGCCGCATTTTGCGCAACGCCTTTGCTTCAATCTGGCGAATGCGCTCGCGAGTAACTTGGAACTGCCGGCCTACTTCTTCCAAGGTTCGGCTGTATCCATCGACCAGCCCAAATCGTTGTTCGAGCACTTGTCGCTCTCGATCGGTCAACGTCTCCAGCACGTCCTTGATTTTTTCCTTCAGTAAGGCAATGGCCGTCATATCGCTCGGATTTTCCGCGCCTCTGTCCTCGATGAAGTCGCCGAAATTTGTTTCTTCGCTCTCGCCTACCGGGGACTGGAGCGAGATTGGTTGCTGGGCCATCTTCAGCACTGCGCGAACACGATCCACTGGCAGGAGCACTTCTTCCGCGACTTCTTCAGGCGACGGTTCTCGCCCGTATTCCTGCACCAGCTGTTTTTGTACACGCATGAGCTTGTTAATGGTCTCAATCATGTGCACGGGAATTCGAATCGTGCGAGCCTGGTCGGCGATGGAGCGGGTGATGGCTTGCCGAATCCACCACGTCGCGTAAGTGGAAAATTTGTAGCCCCGCCGATATTCGAATTTCTCGACCGCCTTCATTAATCCCATATTCCCTTCCTGGATCAGGTCGAGAAACGACAGGCCGCGATTGGTATACTTTTTTGCGATGGAAATAACCAGACGGAGATTGGCTTCAACCATTTCGGTTTTGGCCTTGAACGCCTGACGCAACCAGCCCTTCAGTGTCCGATACTCTTCTGCATAGTCAGAAAGCGAAAACCAAAGGCCCTTTTCTAACTCGCGCATCTTGTTCTGAAGTTGCAGCCGCCTTTTTTGACTGCGAGGATTTTTGGCAATCTCGGTTTGAAGGTAAAGCGACGTGTGATGCGCGTCGTCCGCCAGGTGCACAAATTCCTCCGTGACTCTCTGCTTGAGATAAAAATGCGGATAAATCCGCTGCAGCGAACTCATGGTTCTTTGCAAGGCCCTGAACTTTTGGGAACGTTTCTTCGAAGAGTTGCGCATAAGATCGCAAAATTGCCGGCTAATCGAGGCGCTTAATTGTTCCACCTGTCTGCAAAGACGCGGGAGGTTCTTTATATATCTTTCCCGGCTCTCGATTTTTTTGTCGAGAATCACTCGGTCAAATCGTTCCCGGCCCTCGAGCAGCTTTTGGGCAAGGTCCAGATGGGCGCGCGCAACGAAGCCAAAGCGACTAATGTGCTTTTGCACCATCCCCTCGGCTTCTTCGATCCGTTTGGATATTTCGACTTCCTGTTCCCGGCTCAGGAGCGGCACCTGGCCCATCTGCTTGAGATACATCCGCACCGGGTCGTCCAGAATATCAACCTTGGTTTCTGGTCGCTCTTCCTCTTCTTCCTCCTCGTCGGCGTCTTTCTTACCATCCTTGTAGCGATCCACCTCCGACGCTTCAATAATGTCGATCTCCAAACGGCGCAGCCGCGTAAGGATAAGATCCAGTTCATCAGCGTCGGTGACTCCCTCAGGTAAGGCCTCGTTTAGATCATCAAATGTCAGGTAGCCTTGTTCTTTTGCCAGCTTGATCAGTTCACGAATGCGATTCTGGACTTCAATAGTCGAAAATAAATCAGCGGCCGACAACTGCCCCGCTCGTTCAGGCAGCGATCCGTTATTACTCCGCGTCGAACTGGGCCTGATGCGCTTGGTTTTGAGCGTAGCGATTCCCGGCTTTTTGCGATTCTTTCGAAGGGCGAAAGACCGTCTTGGTACGCTGCGGCGACGATGGCTTCGATTAAGCCGTTGCGCCGACGATTGTCGCCTGCCTCCCCTTCGTTTCGAATGCCTGGCCAAGATAGTGTGGTTACGGATTGACTAAGACCTTCGACCTGCCGCACGACAATTGATCGACACCTAATTGTCGGCCGCGCCGACGGGCTGCGAAAGCTCGTGGAGCTGTTCCTGCAGGTCAAGAATTTGTTTCTGCAAATTTACGATGTCCCCGGTGCTTAGTTCCGGAAGTTTTATGCGGTTCTGTGCGGCGGCCAGCCGGCGCCTCAGCACGGCATGGCGAATGCCAAGCCACCATTTCTCAACCATCGTTTCCGCGACGGCGGGTACTTTTTGCAGCAGCCATGCTGAAACGAGCGCCTCTTCCGCGGGGGACAGCGTGGCCATGAAAGCGCTCAGCGATGCAGGATCATCAGGATGCAGTTCACTTTGAAGAATGCGGATGAGAATTTCCGCGTCCGGGACTTCCTCGAGAGTCTCGCGCCAATTTCGTGCGAGAAGAAAATTTCGTGCCGGCCCATCGCGCAACGCCACAAGGCAAAGCATCGCAATGTCGTGTCGCGGCGCTGGCGCCGCCCGAGCACGCCCAGACAATGGCGTCTCCGAGAAAGCGGTTCCGCGAGGCTTTGTCGAGAGGAGTGTTCCAAAATCCGCGGGAGAGACACCGAGCCGCGCGGACGCCTTGTTCACTACCTCCCCGCGCATGAGCGGATCGTGCACCCGCGAGACAGTTTCAGCCAGTCTGCGCGCGACCTGTAATTTCGCACCGAGAGAGCTCACGTCCGCCGCCCCCATCTCACGCTCGATCCAATAATCAAAAAAATCTCGCGCACCTGCGATGCGGTTTTCGTATTCCTCTTTCCCCTCCCGACGAACAAGGGAATCGGGATCTTCGCCTGGCGGCAGCTCCACTACGCGCACGATCAAATCGTTTTGCAACAACGCATCGAGAGAACGCTCGGCGGCTTTGGCACCGGCCGCATCTGAATCGAAGCACAGAACTACTTCGTCCACGTAGCGCTTCAGGATTCGGGCCTGATTTTCCGTAAAGGCTGTGCCCTGCGGCGCGACGACGTTCGTGATTCCCGCTTCAAACAAACTGATTAAATCGATTTGTCCTTCACATACGATCGCACAGCTGGCCTCGATCAACGCCCGTTTGGATTTGTGCAGTCCAAAAAGCACGTTGCCTTTCCGGAAAAGCGGCGTCTCGGGCGAGTTCAAATATTTCGCTGCGCCCTCTTCATCTCGCAGGAGCCGTCCGCTGAATGCGATCACTTCGCCCACGTCGTTGTGTATTGGGAACATGATGCGCCCGCGAAAACGATCATATGAGGTTTGAGGTTTGAGGTTTGAGGTTTGATTTTGGTCGGAGTCGGTTTCGTCCTTGGTCTTGACCAGGCCGCTCGTAATCAGGTCGCGCGCATCGTAGCCGCGTGCGCGCGCCCAACTCCCGAATGCGCCCCACTCGTCAGGCGCGTAGCCGAGTTGCCAGCGCTTGGCGATTTCCGCCGTGATGCCGCGCTGTTTGAGGTATTGTCGTGCCGGTTCGCCGACCTCTCTCTTGATTAAATTTTCATGGAACCATTCCGCAGCTTCACCATGAAGTTTCAACAGCGTCCGGCGCGTCTCGTGCTGTCGATCTTCATCCGCCGCGCCACGCTTCTCCACCACCGTGATGCCGACTCGCGCAGCAAGTTTGCGCACAGCTGACGGAAAATCTGTATGCTCGTAATCCATCACGAACCGAAAGACGCTCCCACCTGCACCACAACCGAAACAATGAAATGTCTGCCGGCTCGGGCTCACCGTGAACGACGGCGTTTTCTCCTGATGAAACGGACAGAGCGCCTTAAAATTTACTCCCGCGCGTTTGAGCGGAAAATACGAGCCGATTACTTCGACGATGTCGTTCGCGGCGGCGATTTGCTCGATTGTCTCCGAAGGAATCGTTCCCATGCGCGCCTGATTATTTTTGCCTCGTTTGCATTTGGAAGCGATGCCAAACTTACGCAGTGCGGCACCGTTTCAAATGGAGGAAAAGTAATTCGCCGGCCATCCCAAGCGAAGTCGAGGGACCCCGCTGCTTTACTTTAAGGTGTCGCCACGGGATTCCTCGACTTCGCTTTGCTACGCTCGGAATGACAATGCGGATCACCGCGGTTTGGGCAGCGATCTTGCCGCTCATACCCGCAACCGGTCACGCGCGCGAGGTCATCCACAAAGGCGACGTTGTCGTTGTGCCGTTGCACGGCGAAGTCGCGCCCTCTCTGCTGGCGTTCTTGCGCCGCGCAGTCAAAACAGCCGAGAGCGACGAAGCCTCTGCGATTATTTTCGAGATGAACACGTGGGGCGGGCGACTGGATGCCGCGGCCGATATTGTGAACGCGCTCAATCAAACGAAAATCCCCACTTACACGTTCATCAACACAAACGCCGGTTCTGCCGGCGCGCTAATCACCATCGCAACGCAACACATTTACATGGCGCCGGTGAGCGCAATTGGCGCCGCCGCTCCGATCCTTTCAACGGGTGAAGACCTACCCGCCACTGCGAAGGAAAAGACGATTTCGTACTGGTCTGCGCTCATCCGCGGCTCTGCGATCAAGAACGGACATAATCCCGACGTCGCCGAGGCGTTCATGAACAAAGACAAGGAAGTGAAAATCGGCGACCGCGTTGTTCATCCCAAGGGAGCGATCCTGACTCTGAATGCTCAGGAAGCGACTGAACGGATCAATGACAAACCGTTGCTCGCGGAAGGCATTGTCGATTCCATTGCCGATCTAACCAAAAAAGCCGGACTCAAGGGCAATATCGCCACTGTCGAACCTACCGGCTTCGAGCAAATCGCGTTTCGGATCACCGCGCTCGCGCCTTTGCTTCTGCTGGGTGGAATCCTCGGCGCGTATTTGGAATTCAAGATTCCGGGTGTGACGTGGCCCGGAATTATCTCTGCGATTTGTTTCGCACTCTTCTTCCTTGGGCATTACCTGGCTGGGCTCGCCGGCTGGGAAGTTGTCGCGCTGTTCGTCCTCGGAATGGTTCTCGTGTTGATTGAGATTCTCTTTTTCGCGCACAGCACAATCGTTTTCGGTGTCGTCGGCGTATTCCTCATCTTGGCGTCGTTACTCTGGACAATGATCGATCGTTATACGGGGCAAAACTTTTTCCCAACCGGCAAAATGCTCGCGATGCCATTGCTTAACATGTTCATTGCGATTGTTGGATCATTCATCATCATCGCGCTCCTCGCGCGCTACCTGCCGCGCACGAGCTTTTACCGGCGATTTGCCTTGATCGATTCTAACCCGGCCCGGCCCGTCGCTCGCCGGTGCGCCGCGGCAATTCGCGACTGCGCTCGCTCTTGCCCCCGGGATGCAAGGCATTGCAGTCACCGTTTTGCGGCCGAGCGGCAAAGCGCGTTTCGCCGATCACGTAGTCGATGTTGTCACCGAAGGCGAATTCATCGCGCCACAAACGCCAGTCACTGTCATCCAAACCGACGGCATGCGCGTCGTGGTGAAAAGCGCAGAATAATTTATTCTCAGCCACCCGCGACGACGCGGATGAATTCGATGCGGTCGCCCTCGGACAATGATCGCTCTGACCATTCGTGTCGATGCACGGCGAGGCCGTTGTGCTCCACCAGAATCGATTGGGGTGGCAATTGATAACGGTCTATTAGCTCCGCGACCGTTTTGGCTTCGTGGCTATTCACAGTTTCGCCATTGAGCGAGATTGTCATGGGCTTCGCCGGGTTGAAGCGTTGAAGCGTTGAAGCGGTGAAGCGGTGTCAAGCCGCCGCACTCCAAAGCGCTCGGCGCGCGCGAAACATTGGTTATTCATCATTCCTCTTCAACATTCGTGTTCATTCGTGCCCATTCGTGGTTGCACAAAATGCCTGGTCCCAATCTTTCCAGACCGGTTCTAGCCCACGACGGCGCAAGACGCCGGTGATTTCGGCAGCGGATCGTTCGTCGCTGATCTCGAATTGGCCGGTGGCCAGTTGATCTTCTCCATGCTGGTATTCGGGCGCGACGATGCGACCGCGCACGGTGCGATGCAAATGGTCGCGGCCTTGCCGAGTGTAGCCGCCGGGTTCGGTATGACTGCCGGCGCTCATCATTGTTACGCCGATTAAAGCCAGTGAATCACGCAGCTGCGCGGGCTCGCGCGTGCTCAGCACGATGCCAAGTTGCGGGAACGTAATGCGCAACGCGCAAACCAACTGCGCCAACTCGCGATCGCTCATCGAGAAGAGCGGACGAAATCCCCCGGCGGCGGGACGCAACCGCGGCAAACTCACAGTGATTTGTGCCTGCCAGCAGTGTTTAAATAAGTGTTCCAAATGCGCTGCGAGCGCCGTGGCTTCGTCCTGCCAGCGCGATAGACCGATCAGCGCGCCGATGCCGAGCCGTCGAAAACCGGCCGCGTATCCGCGCTCTGCGCAATCGAGTCGAAAATTAAAATCGTGTTTCGGACCGGCGGTGTGCATTTCTGCATAGTTTTCTCGATTGTAGGTCTCCTGATAAACCACGAGCCCTTCCGTGCCGGCGTCGACAATCGGCGCGTAATCCTCAGTTTCCATCGGGCCCACCTCGATGGAAACCGACGAAAAATCCGCAGCGAGAGCGCGCACGCATTCAGCCAAGTAGTCGAGGCTCACAAATTTTGGATGCTCGCCCGCGACGAGAAGGATCTGCCGAAACCCCTGACGCGCGAGATGCTGCGCCTCGGCGACCACTTCATCCACGTCGAGCGTGACACGAAGGATTGGATTATCGCGCGAGAAACCGCAATACCGACAATTGTTGATGCATTCGTTGGAAAGATAGAGCGGCGCGAACAGCCGCATCGTACGTCCAAAATTTTGCAGAGTCAGCGAGCGCGAAGTCTGCGCCATCGCTTCGAGTTCCCGATCGGATTTCGGGGCGATCAGCTGCTCGAAACGTTGAACGAGCTCCGACTTCCTCAAAGCCAAATTGTCCAGGGTTTCGACGAACGACATCAGGATAATTTCGTGCGCATACCAGTCTTCGCAAATGCCGATCGCAAAGGGTTGGAGAACCTATTGAGTGTTCGGCTCCCTGTCCTGCACGTACAAAAAAAAGCGGCGTCCGTTATTGCGGACGCCGCTGTAGCAAATGTTATTGCTGCTGCTTAGAAGGCGAAATTCACGCCGGTGCGGGCCATGCCAAAGTTGTTATGGGACCCGTCCACAAAATTCCAGCTGAAGTCACTAACCCAGCCGATATGTGGGGTCAAACGGACTTCCATGCCGCCACCGACTTGGCCGATTGCCCGCGTTTCACTGTCGGAGTGAAAATTAGTCAGAACGTCGGGACTTTCACTATCCGTAAACGTATCTCTTTCGCCCCCGCCGAAGATCGCACCGCCTCCGCCAAAAATGTAGGGCGAAAAGCGGGTGCAGGGGATCGGGTAACGCAACGTCAAGGTGCCTAAAACGGCGCCAACGGCGCGCGATTCATTGCTCCTTGTGGCGAAGAAAAACTCCTGTCCGGGCGACTCAAATTCATTGACATCTAAGACACTCCGTCTGGCACTCACGGCCCAGCCTTCAATCCCCACGCCGATGTAGCGCATGAAGAAGTATTTCGCATCGATACCGCCGCCCCAGGCATGGTCGGCTTCGAGGTATTGATCATTCTGCCAATTGTTTCCTGTGAAAATGTAGGTACCCCAAAGCGAGATGTTAAATTCTCTGTCGGCGTACCATTGCGGACAAGGTGGCGGAGCAGCTACCTGTTTCATCTCTTTCCCAGAATAAGTCTCTCCGGCAAAAGCAACCGAAGCGATCACCCCGAACCCTAAAAGGCCTAACACTAGTCTTTTCATTATTTCTCCTCTTGGTTAAGTTTCGTTTTACCCTCCAAACATTTGGAGCGCAAAGTTCAATAACGAATTTCGCTCCTTGTCTGGATGCACCGAGTCTGAGCCGGGCGGACAAAGATTGCAAGCTTTTTCTGACACCTGCTGAAACCACCCTAGGGTTTCAGTTCCGACCCCGTATTCGCGTCCGTAATGAGAAACTTCTCATGGTGAAACGTCGGGTCGCCACGAAACATTAGGCGACCTGCGTACCGGCGCTCCAGCTCCACCAGTAGTTCTTCATCTTCCTCCTTCAATCGTTTCAACACGTCGGGGTTCAGAATGACCCGGAATTCGTGAATGCTGTCCTGGTATTTGCGCATGACGGTGTTGAGAGTCCGGTGCAATTCCACGCTTGTAGTCATGGACGTTTTCACAACGCCGCGCCCGCCGCAGTAAGGGCAATTCTGGTAAATGCTCTCGCTCAGGCTTTCCTGTGCCCGTTGGCGAGTCATTTCCATCAGGCCAAGCTGTGAAATGGGGAGCACATGGGTCCTGGCTTTATCGCGGTTGAGCCGTTCCTTCATCAAGCTGTAAACTGCCTGCTGATCTTTACGGCTCTTCATATCGATGAAATCGCTTATGATCAAGCCACCGATATTGCGTAACCGGAGCTGACGGGCGATTTCATCTGCCGCCTCCAGGTTCGTCTGCAAAATTGTTTTCTCCACATCGCGCCCGCCTTTGTTGCGGCCTGTATTAACATCAATCGCTACCAGCGCTTCAGTCTCGTCGATCACAATGTAACCGCCACATTTCAACCAAACTTGCCGGTGAAAAGCGTCGTCAATTTGTTTTTGCACGCCGTAGGTCTCGAAAATTGGCGCCGCGCCGTCGTAAAAATGGACCCGATTCCGCGCGCGCCGGGAAATCTGGCCAATCATTTCGCTCATCCGCTCCGTTGACGCGCGATCATCGCAAACGACCTCCTCGATTTCTTCGGTCAGAAAATCGCGCACGGTTCGCTCAACCAGGTCAGGCTCCTCAAAAAGGCGGCAAGGGGCCGGATTCTCGCGAATGGCTTGCTCGACTTTGGCCCACTGATCGAGAAGAAAACGCAAGTCGCGCACGAAGTATCTGGCGCGCTGGCCTTCGCCTACGGTGCGAATGATGACGCCGACCCCTTCGGGCATGTCCAGCTCACGCACAACCTTGCGTAGTCGCTCGCGTTCTTTGGGGTTCTCGATTTTTCGAGAGATACCGCTGCGATCACTAAACGGCATCAGAACCAGGTAGCGCCCAGCAAAACTGAGATTGGTTGTCACCCTCGGTCCCTTCGTGCCGATCGGCCCTTTGGTGACCTGCACGATTACATCCGAGCCCACTGGATAGATGCTCGGTATGTCTTTTA
>WNGP01001454.1_pt1 | contig 19492 bp, 20 predicted proteins | sample 5407671 | NCBI WGS metagenome assembly WNGP01 (sample SAMN13153381, study PRJNA577476) | soil metagenome | isolation source: 40 cm soil or saprolite under Garry oak tree replicate 2 | place: USA:California | collected 2016-06-15 | reverse complement strand
CTCCGGATCCTCCCATCGCCGCTCGCACGGTTTCGCGCGCGACCTCGGTCGCACTGACGGGCGTGGGATCGACCAGCGCCGGATCTCCAACTTTCGTGGCCTGGGCTACGTCGGGATGTTTCATGAACATCCCAGTCAGCCGTCCGAACGTGCCCGTGTCGCGCCGGCTGGCATCTTCTGCCTTGTTCTGGGCGACCGCGGCTTTGGTTGGCCTGGGTATAGGCTGGTGCAATGCGGCCAGACGTTTCCTCGCATCATCGACACGATCCATGATCGGGTACCGCTTGATGATCTGCGAGTAGGCATCAGCAGCGCTCTTGCTGAAGGAGTCCAACATTCGTGCCTTTGTACCTTCATCGATACAGCCTGGCGGCTGGTTGGGCTTTGTGCAGGTGGGGCGCGACCGGACTTGCGCCATTTGGCCCTCATAGGTTTGCCCCAGAAGATAGAGTGCTTCATCAGCGTGGCTGTACAGCGGGTAGCGCTCGACCAGCGATCGCAGGCGCGCGATGGCTGCGGGATATGACGGACGCAGATAGTAAAAGCGTCCGATTACATATTCGCGCTCGGCCAGCACTTCCTGCACTTCCAGGAGGCGTTGTTTTGCCTCGGGAACCAGCTTGCTGTCGGGAAACTGCAAGATGAGGTTCCGGTATTCCTCTTCCGCACGCTTGGCGTGAGTGTAGTCGCGGTCAGGCTTCTCCATCTGCTGATATTGAATGTTAGCGATTTTGAGTTGGGCTTCGGCGGCCTCCGGCATGTTGGGGAAGAAGGTAATGAAATCACGGTATTCCTGTTCCGCCTGAGCCAGCGAAGCCGTCCCCCCTTCGGCATACCAGGAATCGCCCACCGCCAGCTTGGCACGCGCGATAAACTCGGAATCCGGATAGGTGTTAATGAGAGTTTGCAGCGTGATGCGGGCCACGTCGAAGCGGTTGTGCTTCATGGCGTCCATGGCCTTGTCGAAAAGGACCTTATCCGGCTGCTTGGAACCGACGTTAGCTAGCGGGTTGACTGACTTCTTATTTGTGCAAGCCGCCGTGATCAACAGCAGTATTCCGAAAAACGCAACGAACGGAATTCGATGTGACATAAAACCTCAAGAATTTTCAATCGTCAATTGCCAATTTCCGATTTGAAAGGCCGCCGCCCGGGTCTTCAATCGGCAATTAAAATTGCTATACCTTGGCTAGTGCCGCCTCGGTCGCCGCCTTCAGCAGTGCCTGCGCATTCTTTCTTGGATCGCCGCCGCCGAACACGGCGTTGCCCGCCACCAGAATTTCCGCGCCGGCGTGGACCACATCAGCCACCGTGTCGAGCGAGATCCCGCCATCCACCTCGATGCGGAAGTTCAGCCCCTGCTGGCTGCGAATCTCCGCTAACCTTCGCAGTTTGTGTAACGTGGAGGGAATGAACTTCTGACCTCCAAAGCCCGGATTCACCGACATGACCAGCACGTAGTCAACAATATCCAGCACTTCAACCAGGGTATCGACGGGCGTTGCGGGATTGATCACCACCCCTGCCAGGCAGTCGTGGCTCTTGATCAGATGCAGAGTGCGGTTCAGGTGCCGGCAAGCTTCCTGGTGAACCGAAATCCAATCAGCCCCGGCTTCGGCGAAGTCAGGAATGAACTGGTCTGGATTCTCAATCATGAGGTGGCAGTCGAGCGGCAGCTTTGTGGCCTTGCGCAGCGAACGCATCACCGGAGGTCCGATGGTCAGGTTGGGAACGAAATGTCCGTCCATAATATCGACATGGATGACACTTCCTCCGCCTTCGCTCGCGGCGCGCACTTCCTCCGCCAGACGTGCAAAGTCAGCCGATAGAATCGACGGTGCCAGTTCGATCAAACGTGTTCTCTCAGAACCTAGAAGCGGGACTCTCGTAGGAAGCTGCTTGTGGAAATTCTAACACGGTCATGCCCGCTGCTGAGTCCCGAGTTGCGAATGCGGAAGCGCGGTATCCCGGAGTGCTGGAGGTGCTTTCAACTTCAGTGCAAGAGGGGCATGGTCGTGGTTGCATCCTCCTCATGCTACCCTCGACGTTCATGTCCGCCACACCACAATTCGGAGCTGCTGCCTATAGTTTGGCCGCAGTCTTGGCTTGGGGGACCAGCGACTTTCTGGGCGGCTATGCCACTCGGCGCGCGAACCCATTCTTGTTCACCAGCATCGTGAATGGCGGCGGACTGCTCTTGATGATCGCGTTGGCGGGGGCGAGCCATGCTCCGTTCCCCTCTGCCCGCAGCGTGAACTGGGTTTTGGCAGGCGGAATCTCGGGAGGCGGTTCGCTCGCGATCTTCTATCGCGCGCTCGCGGCCGGCAGAATGGGAATTACGGCGCCCGTGGCGGCTGTTATTAGCGCCGCGATCCCGACGTTTTTTTCGATAGCCACTGAGGGTTTGCCCGGCCGCCTTGCAATCGCCGGCTTCCTGTTCGCCGGTACCGGACTCTGGCTCATCACTCGCAGTGAAGATGGCACTCGCCCTGAAGGGGTCGGACTGGCGGTTCTCGCTGGAATAGGTTTCGCTGGTTTTTACCTTTGCATCCGACAAGCTGGCCAGGCGTCACCTTTATGGATCGCGACACTGACGCGGGCTGGAGGGTTGCTGATTACCGGGCTCATCGTTCTGTTGCAGCGGAGATTTCAAGACATCACTCCCGCCGGTTTGCGCTGGGGAGTGCTTACCGGTTGCATCGATTCAGTCGGCACAGTGCTCTTCATCCTTGCCAGCCAGTCCGGACGCCTCGATGAGGCTGTGGTGATGTCATCGCTTTATCCTGCTATGACTGTGCTTTTGGCGCGCCTCTTCCTCAAAGAGCACTTCACTCGGTGGAAGTTCGTGGGCTTGATCGCGGCGTTGGCAGCCGTGCCCATGATCGCAGCGGGATAAAGCCGGCTACATTATCGCTGGGCCAACACGGATTCTTTGTGTTTGATAGATCCTTGTGGCTGAGCGTTTCTCGACTCGCGTCCCCAGCAGTCGTCCCGGGTAGCCGAGGATCCGTCAAGGTCGCATGAATCCCTCGCTTGATTTCTGCCAGCTCTGCTACTATCCGCTCAGTGTCCCTGCTTGAAATCCGTGACCTGAAAAAGATCTTTCCGCACGCCGAGTCTGTTTTCGCGGGAAAGACGCGCGGTTCCCCGTATGATGTGCGTGCCGTAGACGATGTATCGCTTGACATCCATGCCGGAGAAACGCTAGGTCTTGTCGGCGAATCGGGATCTGGCAAGAGCACGCTGGGACGCCTGACGCTTCGCCTCATTGAGCCGACATCAGGAAGCATCCGCTTCCAGGGGCAGGACCTGCTTGCCGCTGGCCGCGGCGAAATGCGCCGTCTCCGCCGCGACATGCAAATTATTTTCCAGGATCCATTCGCCTCACTCGATCCCCGTTATCGCGTGGAGGACATCATCGCCGAGCCCCTGATCATCCACGGCCAGGAACAGGATGCACCAGCAGGGTCATGTCGGGGCAGCCGCCCCCGGCTGTCCGGTCGAGCCAAGCTCGACATCCGCACTCGGGTTATCGCGTTGCTGCGCGCGGTTGGCCTCGATGAATCCGCGCTCCGCCGTTATCCCCACGAATTCAGCGGCGGACAGCGCCAGCGCATCGCCATTGCCCGCGCCCTGGCGCTGAGGCCCAAGTTCATCGTGGCCGACGAACCGGTCTCCGCGCTCGACGTCAGCGTCGGCGCGCAGATCGTCAACCTGCTTGCGAAACTACAGCGCGACTTCGGCCTGACGTATTTATTCATTTCGCACTCCATGCCGGTGGTGCGCTATCTGGCCACCCGTATTGCCGTGATGTACCGCGGAAAGATTGTTGAAATAGGATCGACCGAGCAGATCACCGAACGTCCTGCTCATCCTTACACCCGCAGCTTGCTCGATGCTACTCCCCAAGTGGAGGTCTAAGTTCTCGAAGACCGCTGTCTTATGCGTCGAAAGCGCCGCGCGGCAGATGACCTTCTGCAACGTCGATGGCATCGGAACAGGAACGTCCCGATGTTCATGCCGGCAAAGGCCATGCCATACTTAGCTCATGTTCCGGCTCCGGCCCGGTTTCGCCCGCTGTCCGGCTGAACTAATCTCTTGCCACGACATTTCCATCGTCAAGGCCACAACCGCGACCGTTGAAGAGGTATGCTAGGGACTGCCTTGGAGACTTTTCCATGAAACACGCTCTCGCGCTTTTTGTTGTTCTAGCTTCTGGTCTATTCACCATGTTGCACGCACAGGATATGCCTGCGGCAAAACCCGCCAGTCCGACCGCCACGCCAAAATCGGCCGTCATGCCGAGCCCCGCGGCGGCAACGAAAGATCCCGTTGCGACCTCGGTGCGGATGCTCTTGCCGCGGTCGCAGAAAAACATTCTGGGAGCGATTGAGGCCATGCCCGGTGACAAGTTCGCGTTCAAGCCCACTGCCGAGCAGATGAGCTTTGGCCACCTGATCACGCACATCATCGAATCGAACTATTTTCTTTGCGCCAAAGCGGCGGATGTGCCGGAGCCCAAGAATGAAGCGGCGAAAGAAACGGATTCCAAAGAAAAGCTGCTCGCGGCCGCCAAGGCTTCTTTCGATTTCTGCGGCGAGTCGCTGGTCAAAATGGACGACTCCAAGCTGGGTGATAGCGTCGAACTATTTGGAGGCCGGCAGTTTCCTCGCGCGATGGCCGCGCTGGGATTGGCCAGCGGCTGGGCCGACCATTACGCGGCCGCCGCCATGTATTTGCGCTTGAATAACATCCTGCCACCGTCAGCACAACCAAAAAAATAGGCGGCTCTGGTCGACTCGCATGGCATGAAGATTTTGCGAATTGGAAACCGGTTCACGGCTGCCAGATGAGCTGCGCGGATTTCCTTGGTGCGCTCTGCGGAACCGCCTCTCCGCACTCTGCGCTCATCGTTTTAGACCCTGCAATTCAATCGCATAGTTCGCGGAGGAATTTCCGCAGAGAACGCAGAGGAGACGCCTTACTTGATTTGAACAAGGTCGCCATTCACCGGGCTTACGCTCGGCGATGCGGGATGTTGCGGGGCTCGCCAGGAGTCGAAGATTGAAACCTGGTGCACGCAGGAAACGGTGCAATGGGGGGCGCAGAATTTTTCGGTCAGGTACTCGCGACGTATGTCATCACGGGTGTATTTCGCGAGCGGGATCGCAGGATAGCCGCGCTGCTGTGAACAGTAATGGACCAAACCGTCTTCGCAGATATAGAGGTAACGCGCGCCCGCGCGGCAGCGCCAATCATTGGGCAGGCCTTGGGCAATGTTGTCCTGGAAGGCGTTGATGCGGGTGAAGCTGCTCTTTTCCATCGCCTTCATTTCGTGGTAGATGCGGCGCTCTTCCTGGTTGAGCGGCTGCAATTGGCCTGTGCCATCGTGAATGATGCCGATAGTTGAACTGAACCCTAGTTCGACCGCGCGCTTGCCAATGGTGAGCGCGTCCTGAGGATTCGGAATCCCGCCACCGACCACAGAGTTGATGTTCACATGAAAATCGGCGTGCTCGGCCAGCAGTTGGAGTTTCTTGTCCAGAACTTTCAGACTTTTCTTGGAAACCTCGTCGGGACTGACGTTGTCGATGGAAATCTGCAGCCACTCGAGGCCGGCTCGGTTCAGTCGCTTAATGCGGTCCGCAACCAACAGATAGCCGTTGGTGATCAGGCCGGCGATCATGCCGTTGTGGCGGATGTGGCCAATCACGTCGTCGAGTTGTGGATGCAGCAGTGGCTCGCCACCGGAGATGGTGACAACCGACGTGCCCAACTCGGCGAGCTTGTCCACTCGTTGGAACATTTCGCCGGTGGGCACGGGTTGGGAGACGTCATCAAATTCGTTGCAGTAGGTACATGCGAGGTTGCAACGGCGAATGGGAATAATATGCGCAAGCAACGGGTGATCGGTGGAAGCGAACGCACGCACCACCATGCTCGCTCCGCGCAGGTTGCGGTGGAGCGAGTTCAGACGGCGGCGCAGAGATGTCGGGCGGGCGGGCATATCTGGAATTGTCCTTGTATTACAGCATAGAGGAGGACTAAGTGCATTGTTGGCACAGCATTCGGGGGAAATCGGGAGGTGAATGGTGAATCCCGGCAGTTGCTTCGGATGTGCCACTACTCGATCAGCCTGCGCCGGGACTCGTCATCGTCGGAGATCAGGGCGTGGCCTGCGGTGCCGAGAGCTTGCTGGGCTCCGCCCATAAACTCTTCTTGCACCAGCACGTAGTCGGTGTCGTAAGTCGAAATGGCGAAGATTGGAACGCCGTTATTGGAGAGTGGTTCGATGAAAGAGAGCAACACTCCGGTTTGCGAGAACGGGAATGGCCCTTCGAGCTTGAAGCAAATCCAGTGGCATTCCGAGCTTAGGTTCGCGGGAAGGTTATCGGCCGGGCACACGATTGACAGTTCATCCGCGGTGCGAGTGACGGACGAAAAGACTCCTTTGGTCGCCCACTCCGGAACGGTTGCCTCGGGATCCATGCGCACGATGGCGTACGCGCCGGGAAGCCAGCGGAACTTGAGTTGGGGGCGACCGGGGTGTTGGGGGTTTTTGCCTTCCTCGTACGCTACGGGCATGTTCTTGTCCTCTTTCATGACACTCCGAGACCGCGCTCGGCTGCACAGGCGAGGCGGCTATCCTCGATCAAAGGTTAAGTCTTCCACCGCTTTTGCGTGGAGGAAAGCATCAGTTCGGCCACGTCCGCCCAGTTGTTGGCGCAAATGCAGTTCACATACTGCGCGAAAAGACGGGAGTGCATCGAGATTTCCGGATGATTGTGCGGCCCCAGCAGATCGGCGCCTTCCAGGAAATAGCGCGGTAGCAGAGGGCCGCACCTCCGGCGCTGCAGGCGACGATGCCGATGTGTTGAGGCCTAGCAGGAGGTTAGAGTACAGCTTGGGATAGTTGATTGGGTTGCAGAATCAGGTTGAAGATCGTTTTAGGGCTGCACGTCATGAGACATATCTCAGAATGACGTGTGCAATCTGAGGACGATGTGAGGCAGACGACGGAGTTCAGGACCGAACAACTGCTGGGGCGTGGAGGGAAATGTACGCGAAAAAATAAAGAGTTCCGGGGTGATGTTGGGTTCATTCGTCTCAGCCAGTAGCTCGCGTTTAGACCCTCGCTCGACCTGCTCTCGCTGCTTCCCTTGCGGGGACGCTGCGCGCGATCTTCGCTCGGGCTCCGGGCTCACCGCCAACCGGATAAACCTACCCAACGCCTCGGAACTCTATCCTGCCTTCGACTTTACTTCTCGTTCTCCTCGACCAGCGCTTTGCTATAGACCCTCGCTAGCCCTCTCCCACTTCATTTTGCAATGACTGGGAGTGACCTCGCTTGAGCCCCGGACGCAATGCCAACCGGAAAAACTTAAGAAGCTGTCAAAGAACGATTCAGTTCTACTCTTTTCGTTTTTAGAGTCAACAAAATCCGCGCCAATTTATCGCGTTTGTTTTCAATCGAGTGCAGCTCGTCCACAGGGCTGTGACCGGATTTGGTGCAGAGCCCCGCGGAATCTTCCGCAAAACCCGCGACTGGCACGGAGTTTCCGGCGATTTCCGATTCCGGCTGATTGGTGTGCGCCTAGACAAAATGACTGAGGGTTGTGAAAATCGAGCAGTTCCAGCGTCACGTCGGGCGATGGTAATTTTCCCGAGTCAGATGATTTCGATCGTTTCATCCGAAAGTTGCTTGTCGCTCTCGCCGTTGCCGGTGAGTTCGAAGGAGTTCGTGAGAACCGCCCTGCCCTTCTGCACGCTGGTGATCAGGTAGGAGCAACCGAACCAATGAGCCTCGGCAAGATCGGTCGGCGACCAGCGGGCAGGATGATCGGGGTGGGAGTGGTAAAAGCCGATGATGTCCTCGCCGCGTTCGCGACCCTCGCGCTGGAGGCGGAGCAGATCGCGGGGGTCAATGTTGTAACGATTGCGGGCCGAGTCGGTGCGGGTGTTGCCGCAGCGGGCGGTGGAGGTCACGATGCGCGTGCCGTCGTCAGCTACGCGGCCGAGCAGCACGCCGCAGCATTCGTTAGGATAGGTTTCTTCGCCATGGCGTCGGATGGAGGCGTGGTCGGTCTGCTTAATCTTCAGCATGGATGAAATTGTTGATTGTTGATTTTTGAGGGCAAAGCCTAGGACGCGATCTTCTATCGGTCATCGAGAATCACAGCTCGAGCATTCATTCTTCTGTCCAGAATCTTTCGCTCAGGTATTTGTCACCGGAGTCGCAGAGGATAGTGACGATCACAGCTTGCTCTGCCTCTTTCAGCCGCAGCCCTTCAGCGATTTTCAGGCACCCGACGACCGCGGCTGCGGCTGAAATTCCCACCAGGACTCCTGCCTCACGGGCGAGCCGCTTTGCCATCCCATAAGCCTCTTCTGTCAGGATGCTCATGTCCTGGTCGGCGAGGTGGGAGTCGTAAATCTTCGGGATGATGGCGCTGGCCATGTGCTTGGTTCCCTCGATGCCATGAAACGGTGAATCGGGCTGCAGCGAGATGCACTGAATCGCGGGATTCAGTTCTTTAAGCCGCCGCGTGGTACCGACGAAGGTGCCACCTGTACCGAGCATCGCGACGAAGTGCGTGATGCGTCCTTCAGTTTGTTGCCAGATTTCGTTGGCCGTGCCCTGATAGTGCGCTTTCCAATTCGCGTCGTTGGAATACTGGTCGGCATAGAAATATGTGTCCGGGTGGCTCGCCACTAGTTCGCGGGCCTTGAGAATGGCGCCGTCGGAACCGTCGGCGGGATCGGTATAAATAATGTTGGCCCCATAAGCGTGCAGAATGCGTTTGCGCTCGAGGGAGACATTTTCCGGCATGCACAGCGTCACCGGGAAGCCTTCTGCCGTTCCCAACATGGCGTAGGCTATGCCAGTATTGCCGCTGCTGGAATCGAGCAGACTCTTGCCCCGGGGAAATTTTCCGCTACGGCGGCCTTCCGCGACGATGTTGGAGGCGGCGCGGTCTTTAACCGAGCCTCCGGGGTTATACCACTCGGCCTTACCCAGAATCTCAACACCGGGCAAGTGGCGTGTCAGGCGGTCGAGCCGGAGAAGCGGAGTGTTGCCGATCCGCTGCAGCGGGCTCTGGCCTAGCGGCGGTTTTGTACCTTCTGGCCTGCGCGCAGGCGACGCGGCATTCTTCTCAGCAAGTTTGCTTGAAGTCTTTGCCATACAAAGCGGTATTGTAACGCCGAGCAACTACACGAACCGGACTATCGTGACCATCGTAATGTGCTACAAAGGCTGAAACGCGGTATCTAAAGTATGTTGCTTTGGATGATACAAAGCGCGGAGCGTTGCGGGCAAAGTCCGCATCAAAGACGGCAGGAACGAAGAAAGGGTTTGAGTAGAGAGAAATGGCCAAAACGATGGAAGCACGGTCGTATGAAGAAGCGCTGGCTTGGTTGCGTGACCAGGGATTTGACCTCACCGAAGCCCCCGGCATGAGTGGACGGGTGTTTCTCAGAAAATACAATGTATCTGCCGCCATTCAGAAGACTCCCGACGATGGAGTGAAAATCTTCGCTTACCCCGGCTACCTGATAGGGAGCGAGATCTCAAAGTTGGTGAACCGCGGCTACCAGCAGTTTCTTAAGACGTCCAAGACAGAAGTGCCGGCGACTGCCGATCACCTGAAGGCGCTGCATTCATTTGCGGAAGAGCTCAAGGTCGCGCTTGGCCTACCCAGCCTGTACAACGAATCTCTAGGAACGGTGAGCGAGTCTTATCAATACGACCGCGTCGAAGATCGCGACAAAAAGCCGACTGATCGGCCGAAGCGGCCTTGGGAAGTGGCGGGAGCAGCGGCTGCGCTCGCGGCGAAAAAAGGGCGAGCCTAGGAGCGAGTCCAGTTCACCGCTGGGCCACATCCTCGGTTCCCCCATGAGTCCGAATCATCGTTCCCACAGAATCACTCTCACGCCCGTCATCCAACCCCCCCTTCAATTCCCCTGGCTGTGCGACACTAATGCGCCTGGAGGATTTTCATGTGCGCCCGTGTCCTTGTCTTCTTGCTTTTCTGGGCTTCGGTCCAGCCGCTCTCCCCTTTCCAGGCGGGCACGAAAGAACGATCCGCGAATGAGGAGGACGTGGGCAGGGGTGCGGTCGAGCGTGTGTTGCGAACTCAGGAGGAGGCGTGGAATCGACAGGACCTCGAAGCTTTTATGGCGGGCTACTGGAATTCGCCGGAGCTGACTTTTTTCTCCGGTGCGAGCGAACACAAGGGCTGGCAGGCCACGCTTGACCGCTATCGCGCTGCGTACGCCAGCCCTGGTCATGAGATGGGAAAGCTGGAGTTCTCCGGACTGCGTGTCGAGATGCTAGGCAGTGGCGCGGCCTTTGTCCGCGGCGCGTGGCATCTGACGATGTCGGATGGGAAGACGCCGCATGGGCTTTTCACGCTGGTGTTTCGCAAGTTTCCCGATGGATGGAAGATTGTGCATGATCATACTTCGGCGGCGGAGTGAAAAAGTCAGCTCTTAGCCTTTAGCTCTTTCGTTATTCTTCAGGTCAGGGCGTTCACTTTTTTATCCGCAGTTGGACTCTGGTTCCTTCGGGCAGGTCCCCATCCAGCAGCTCCACGACTCCGCCACGAACGATCCCTTCGAACTCTTGCGGGTTTTGGGATACGGAATCCGGGGGCGATAGTGCTCGCGCCGCGCAGTGGGAGGTGCGTCCCGTGCCTTTGTCCATGGCTTGGTTTGCCAATTCGTCGGCCTGACGGTTGTGCTCTCGCAGGGCGTGGTCGATGGAAAACCAATCCAGTTGGGAGATCGACTCTTTGGCGCGGGCATGAAGATCTTTTAGCACGGCGTTCTTCACTTTGTAGATGCCCTTGATCTGGCGTACGAGCAGTTCGGAATCGCTGATCACCTTGAGCGTTTTCCAGCCGTGGGCTAGCGCGTATTCGAGCGCGGCGATTAATCCTTGATACTCGGCGAAGTTGTTCGTCTGGTGGCCTAGGTACTCGCTCAGCGCGGCAACTTTGCGGCCAGACTGATCCTTGATGACGACTCCGTAGCCGGCCGGTCCGGGGTTTCCGCGAGCACCGCCGTCGATGTGTGCTACCAGGTACGAGTCGGGCGTCGTGCGCCGCGATGTGAATAAATCGGCTTCTGCAGGCTTGCGAGAAGAGAGCACGAAAGAAGTTTACAACGGAGCAGTGGAATCAGATGCCTCCGGCAAAGAGGTAGACAAAAAACCTTGAATCGCGGAGGGGCGAACAAGGGCCGCAGAGGACGCGGAGGGAACTTGGGGAACAGACTGAAGGGCAATCGCTCTCGGTTGGTCATCGTCCAGCAGCCAGGCGGGTCGCCAGGCGCGCTGGTAAATTGGCGGCGAATATGCGGTCTTGGGCGGCTTTCAGGTTATACGGCGCGCGTAGAAAGTGGACAATCTGCGTTTCGGTGTCGAACAGCGCAGAGGCAGCACGCCAGTCTCCGTCGCGCGGTTGGCCGACAGAGCCGGGATTGATCATGTAACGAGTGTCAGGCTTCAGTTGCAGACAGGCAGACTCAGCCTGGCCTACAGTGCGGTATTCGGGGCGAAACCCGTCGGCAGAATCATTCAAAAAAAATCCTCCCTGGAGATGCGTATGGCCAAAAAATGTAATCAGCGCAGAAGACGCCATGAGGGGGGTGAGCGCATCCCCCAGCGAAACAACATATTCATCTTCATCGAGGGGAGACCCGTGGACCAACTGCACCTGAGGATGATCTTTCAGCGCAACTGGCCCTTGCGGCAAAGCGTGCAGCCATTGCAGATTTTGCTCGGTGAGATGGTCCCGAGTCCAAAGCGCGGCCAGGCCGGCCACGGGATTAAAATCCTGCAAATCGATCAGGCCGATGGCGGCTTTGTCGTGATTGCCGCGGACGAAGATTTCGCCAAGACTACGAGAGCGGTCTGCTACTTCGTTAGGACTCGCGCCGTAACCCCCAATGTCCCCCAGATTCGCTACCAAATCGAAAGATGGAGCAGCGGCCAGCGAGGCTTCCAGCGCTTCCAGATTGGCATGAATGTCACTAAGCAGAAGTATGCGCACGAGTCACCGGACAAGTTGCCGATTATAGACCTGGAAGGCGTGGCGGTGCCGGGTAGCGATGGTTTATTCGTGACGGGGAAATGCAGGACCATTTTGAGGTAGGCAATACTTAGTTTGCATTCACCACCGGGCATCGAGCCCAGTGCTTTGCAGCGACTTCGACCAAGGGCGGCAGTTCGCGCACACAATCCGCGATGCGAAATTCGCAGCGTGGCTCGAAGGCGCAGCCCGGCGGCATAGCTTGCAGAGGGGGTACGGTTCCTTCGATAGTTTGGAGAGGTCGGGCGCGGTTGGTCCTAAGGTCGGGGACGGCGCGCAACAGGCCGCGAGTGTAGGGATGCGCGGGCGATTGAAAAATGTCGTGCTTGGAGCCAAGTTCCACCAGATTGCCGGCATACATCACCGCAACCCGGTCGGCGACCTGCGAAACTACCGCGAGATCGTGCGAGATGAAAAGCATAGCCAGGCCGAACTTGGCGCGGAGTTCTGCCAGCAAGTCGAGAATCTGAGCCTGGATGGTAACATCGAGCGCGGTCGTGGGCTCGTCGGCAATCAGTAACTGCGGGCGATTGACGATGGCCATGGCGATTACGATGCGTTGGCGCATGCCGCCGGAGAGTTGGTGAGGATAATCACGGGCGCGACGATCGGGGTCAGGGATGGCGACATCTTTCATGGCTTGGACGGCCCGCTGCCGGGCTTCGTTTTTTGAGAGGGAGGTATGAGCCCATACGGCTTCGGCGATTTGATCGCCAACGCGCATCACGGGGTTGAGCGCACTCATCGGCTCCTGGAAAATCATGGCCACGCGCGAGCCGCGCAACCAACGCATGGTTTCGCTGGAAACAGCGAGTAGGTCGTGGGTAACAGAGTGGTTGTCGCTTCTCGTTTGGCTCTCGGTGAAGAGAATTTCGCCCGACACCCGAGCTTGCGGCGGAAGCAGGCGCATGATGGCCAAGGAAGAGATCGATTTGCCGGAGCCGGATTCACCGACAAGGCCCAGAACTTCACCGGGGGCGATGGAGAAGCTGAGGTCGCGGACCGCGGGAAGCGTTTGTGTGGGAACAGCCGTCCTCGCCTGTCCCGCCGCCCGCAGGAGGGCAGTGGGAAACTCAATGCTTAGGTGTCGGAGGTCGAGAAGCGGGGACACGATGTCATGGTAGCAGCGTGGAAAAACCTTCGCCCTGGGGCGAATGGACAGCCGGCAGCGGCTGTCTCCCCCGAGCATTTATTGGCCTAAGATCAGCGGCAAGCCATTCTTATTGTTACCGATCACGACAACCTTGGAGTTGGCACTCTTGGCGAGGTTCTCCGTGGCCTCGATTCCTTTCCACTCGAGCAGTGACGGCGTGATGCCCTGGGCTACGATCTGCTGGAAGTCGCGGACGCCAGCCGCTTCGATACGCTTGCGCTGGGCTTCCTGCGTCTCTTTTTGCAGGCGGAAGTTCATGGCCAGCGATTCCTGTTCGGCCTGCTGTTTGGCTTCAATGGCGGCTTTCAGCGTGGCTGGTAATTGAATGTCACGGAGCAGAACGTTCTCCACCGTAAGCCCACGCTTGTTCAACTCAGAAACCAGCTGATCGTAAATCTGCTTGGCGACCATTTCCCGCTCACCGGTGTAGAGCGCGTTCGCAGTGTGCGAAGCGGTGGCTTCGCGAATGGCTGCGCGCAAGGTGGGTTCTACCACTACGTTCTCGTAGTCGGCGCCGATTTTCTGAAAGACTTCTGCAGAACGGTCGGGATTAAGATGATAGATGAGCGAGGTATCCAGGCTCATCATCAGGCCTTCGCTGGAAGGAACATTCGCCGATTCCTTGATGGTTTGCGTCTGGATGGACATTTCGTTGTTGGTCTTCAGCGGATTGATAAGATGGATGCCCTCACCCAGAGTCTCGCCCGTGACTCTTCCGAACAGAGTGAGAACGCCGACGTGCCCCGTGCCCACCCGAGTCACGGAACTGAACATAAGGATCACAAGCAGGAATGCAGCAACTCCCAACCCTACCAGGCGAAACAAACCGAGGCCGCCTCCGCCTTCGATAATTCGTCCCCGAGCTGGATCAAAGATCGTCATGACAGTTCTCCCCCAGATGATCATAGGGCGGAGTCAAGGTATGGGATAAGTAACTTGGGAGAGGCTGGGGCGAAATCGGGCATGGGACTTCACGACATGGGAGGAGGCTGAATCTTGCGCTGTGGGCGAGGCATCTCTATATTGTTAAACTTATGAGCAAGATCCATATTCCTACGCCCTTGAGGCAGTATGCGAGCAAGCAGGCCACCGTTGAAGTGAAGGCCGCGACCGTGGGTGAGGCCATGAATACGCTGGTGGTGCAGCATCCAGATCTGAAGCGGCATCTCTACACTGACGATGGCAAGCTGCGCGCGTTCGTGAACCTTTACCTGAACGATGAAGACATCCGTTACATGCAGAAAGAAGCCACGGCAGTGACTGACAGTGATAACATTTCAATTGTGCCTTCGATCGCCGGAGGCGGGATTACGGTTACGAATGGATCGGTTTACGGATTGTAGAAATTGAAAACCAGCCCCACAAATCGCCGCTGTTGTCGCCGCTACTGGTAACCTGTTTCATTCGTTAATTCGAACTCGAGCAATTCGCGATTCGTCACCCGAGGATTCCATGGCCACCACACTTGAAACCCAACCCGCAACCGCTACCTTGAGCAATGAAGAGATCCTGCGCTATTCACGCCACCTGATAATGCCGGAAGTCGGCATGGAAGGACAGTTGAAGCTGAAGGCGGCGCGCGTGTTGTGTATCGGCACCGGAGGGTTGGGATCACCGTTGGCTCTGTATCTGGCGGCCGCGGGCGTGGGGACGCTGGGCCTGGTCGACTTTGATGTCGTCGATTACACCAACCTGCAGCGGCAGATCATTCACTCCACCGCCGATGTGGGACGCAAGAAGCTCGACTCCGCAGCGGACAAGCTCAAGGCGATCAATCCGTTTCTGAATCTACGGACGTTTGATACGCGGCTGAGCAGCGCGAACGCTCTGGAACTCTTTCGTGATTTCGACATCATCGCCGACGGCACCGACAACTTCCCCACCCGCTACCTGGTCAATGATGCTTGCGTGCTGACGGGCAAGCCGAATGTTTATGGATCCATCTTCCGCTTCGAAGGTCAGGCCAGCGTGTTTGCTACCGAACAAGGTCCCTGCTATCGCTGCCTGTATCCTGAACCGCCACCGCCGGGCCTGGTTCCCTCCTGCGCCGAGGGCGGTGTGCTTGGCATCCTGCCTGGGCTGGTGGGAGTGATGCAGGCCACGGAAGTAATCAAGCTCATCCTGGGCAAAGGCGAACCGTTAATTGGACGACTGCTGCTGATTGATGCCCTCAACATGAAGTTCCGCGAGCTCAAGCTGCGCAAGAACCGCGACTGTCCGGTGTGCGGCACACACCCCACGGTGACCAAGCTGATAGACTACAACGAGTTTTGCGGCATTCGCGGGGAGGAAAAATCGGTGGCCAACGCGCCTACAGATATGCAGGTTGAAGAGCTCAAGCGCAGGTTGGATGCGGGCGACGACATATTTGTTCTCGATGTCCGCGAGCCACACGAATACCAGATCTGCAACATCGGGGGACAGCTCATTCCGCTGAATGATCTGCCCAGTCGCGTGCACGAACTCGACTCCAGCCGCGAGATCGTCGCCCACTGCAAGATGGGCGGGCGCAGCGCCAAGGCGGTTGATTTCCTGCGCCAGGCAGGATTCACGAAAGTCCACAATCTCGCCGGGGGAATTAACGCGTGGGCCGAGCGCGTGGACCCAAAGATGCCGAAGTATTAAAGGCTTTTTCAGTCGGCTGTATTGTGCGACGAGCAATTCGTATCCAGGGCATGGCTTTTAAGCCGCTGAAGTTCGCGTGGGAGACAGACCTCAGCCCTTGCGGAGCGGGATCGGTCTCAAATCCCAAATAGGTCGAAGAGTGCCGATACCGGCCTTCACAGAAGTTCTCCGAATTGCCTCGGCTCTGATTCCACTCTTGCCTTCGACAATGCCGCCGGCAGAGGCCACCTCGAGTTCGCGCCGATGGGTGGGGGGCAATTAGTTCAACCTTACGACCGATACTCTCAAGAAAGGTGAATACATTGTTAGGTTGTAGGCTCTGCGGATTCCATCAAGGGTATCTATCAAGGGTATCTATGGAAGAGGTTACGATTTTACGCTGGACTAGCCTACCCGGGTACGATTGCCGGCTTCGCATCGTCGGCTCGAAGAAAGAGGGAAGCCCCTTGGGTGCTTCCCTCTGCTTTAGTCTCTCTCAATTGCATTTACTTACTCGAACCGCTCTGCATGCCGTCGACGGCCTCGCCCACCTCCAGGGCAAACTTCTTGCCGCCGAAGCGAACGCCAGTAAGAGAGTTGGTTCCGTCGTCGTTTCTCCTGATGACTGTCGCATCGCGGTTGGATGCGGTCTGCAGATCGACCACATGTGCTGGTACCTTCGCCAGCACCTTTTTGCCCTGCGTGATGCTGAGTTCAACATTGGAGCCGCTGCCATTCCACTCGACTGTGTAGTCGCCCGGCTTCAACGTTGCTCCGTTGATGGTTACTGGGGATTGCACCTGCATGCTGGCTTTGTTGGCCGCAAAAGCGCTGGACGCCAAGAACAAAGCCGACCCCATCAACAGACTCTTCGACACTGTCGCGAACTTCATGAGTGCTCCTTTTTTCTTTCCCGAATGTACGTCGGGAAGCGGTTGGGGCGGCCCGGCTCACGACATTCGTGAGAAAACTCTTGTGTTTCCTCGCGAATCGCCTACAATGCAGCCGCTGGGGTTCGGCAAACAAGCCGCAAGGTCTGTTCTGCTTCGAGTGGGGATTTTCTCACCTGGGCCGCCAAACCTAGGGTGGGAAGATCCCCTGAACCCCGCAAAATTTCCGGTACTATATCGAGCTCGCGCCTTGGGTGGCTCGCCACTCCCCTCATTCCTGACTACGCACTGCTGGCGCTGAAAGTTCCCGAATCTTTTTCAGCGCTGTTCATAATGCCTTGGACGAGAGCTGCCTGCCTGGGTTAGCAAGAAGATGACTTCTGTTCGTTTTAATTTCGGGGACAGTGGTGGATTGTCTTATGTTGCGTAGAGTGGAAGGGATCAATTAAGGTGCTTTTGTGAGTGAGTCCGAGACAAATTGTTAGAGATGTTATCAGCGAGTATACGCTGCCTGCGTCACCAGAGAGCAGTCACGAGCAAGGAGATACCGAAGGCTTGTCGTATACGTCGGTAGGGGCCCTTGGCCGAATTACCCTATCGGGGCCGAAACGTGCTCGTGCACGATCACCCACTTGCCGTCTTCTTTTTCCCAGATCACCGTCCAGCGGAAGTTTCCCATCTCAACCTTCCCGGCGTTCGTGGTCATCTCCTCTTTTACTGTGGCGGTTCCCCATGCCAGGTCTCCGTGCTGGTGCATGGCGGCGTCATCATTGACGGTGAACTTTGCGCGCTTGTAGCCGGCGAGGACATTTTTTACGCCTGCTTGATACTCGTCCCAGCCGCCATATTTCAGCGGGGCGATATCAAAAAATGTATGCGGGCCTGACGCGTAAAAGTTCGCCACATTGGCGGGGTCCAGGGTGCCCCAGGCGTCCCAGATCTTTTGCATGTAAGCTTTATCAGGCGCGCCGGTGGTGGATGATGTCTTGGTGGTTGGCCGGTTGGTTTGCGCAAGGCCGCAAAGGCTGAGAATAAACAGGCTTAGCAAAACGGTACGATCGCGATTCGTCATTGGATTCCTCCCGAGCAGGCTGCTGACTGGCGCCCGGGATTCTCGCATAGACTCTGTGGCTCCGTAAAGTGACACTCCGTAAAGTGCTCATTGACCATCTTCCGCGCAGCACGCTAGAATAGTTGAGTTTGCCTGTACTTGCCGACCCGTTCTGGGAACGCCTGCCGTGGCTGCTGAAACGCCTTGGTGGAAACACAGCAAGCAAGAGAAAGTCAGGGCTGCCCAAGCGCGCTCGTGTGCGCGGAGGTTTGATCTTTACGATTGTGTGAGCTGACTTTTACGACCGATATTGATGGAGGCAGACGCATGTACGCGGTCATCCGCGCCGGTGGCAAGCAATACCGGGTGGCGCCCGGTGATGTAATTCGAGTGGAGAAGTTCACGAGCACCGACGGCCCAGTCGAATTCCCCGACGTGCTCGCTGTATCTGGTGAAGCGGGCCAGATCGGCAAGCCGCAGTCAGAGGCTCGCGTAGTTGGCGAGGTGGTGGAAGAGGGCCGCTCTCCCAAGATTCTGGTCTTTCATTACAAGCGCAAGAAGCAGTACAAGAAGCTGCGCGGACATCGCCAGGCCTTCACCGCCGTGCGCATCACGGAAATCGCCTTCGACGGGCAGAGCTTCAAGGCGCCTGAGCGGCCGACGAGAGAGGCGAAGCCCAAGAAAGTAGCGGCTGCCCACCTAGAGACCGAAGCATCGCCCAAGGCTCATGCCAGATCGGCAAAGGGCTCGGCGCAGAAGAAAGCTGCTCCCAAGAAGGCGGCCCAGAAGGCTGCTCCGAAGAAAAAGAAGTAGAGATGCAGCTTGGATCTTTGATCCCGTAGGATGGGCTGGACGCCCGCCCGAGAAAATTTATGGGCAACTAGCCACCGGCAAATGAGTTTCTATGGCACACAAAAAAGGACAAGGCACTTCACGAAACGGCCGTGACTCTAACGCGCAGCGGCTGGGCTTCAAAGCATTCGGCGGACAAGTAGTCCCCGGAGGAACCATCATCGTGCGGCAGCGCGGAACGCGGGTAAAGCCGGGCCTGAATGTTGGCCGAGGCAAAGATGACACGCTGTTTGCCAAGATCACCGGCCGCATCAAGTTCCTGAACAAAGGCTCGATGGGCAAGTTCGTGACGGTTGAGCCTCTTGAAGCGGAGTAATCCCCTTCGCGAACTCGCCACCGTCGCAAGCGTAACTCGGACAAACTGACGTAGACCAACTCTGTGCAGCGGCTGCCGGCGAATGATCTACGACCCACAGCTTCGTCTTCGGGACGAGGCTTTTTTGTTGGCTCAGCTATCCGGCGTCGCTTAACCAAACTGCTTCATGTTTATCGACGAAGCCAAAATTCGGGTGAAGGCGGGGGACGGCGGCAATGGCTGCATGGCGTTCCGCAGGGAGAAGTTCGTTCCGCGTGGCGGACCCTCGGGTGGCGACGGCGGCAAGGGCGGAGACATCATCATGGAGTCCAGCGAACGCCACAACACGTTGGTGCACTTTCGCTTTAACCCTGAATACAAAGCCCAGCGCGGACGTCACGGTGAAGGCTCGAACAAGACGGGGCGCGAAGGCGAGGATGTTCTCCTCAAAGTTCCGGTAGGAACGATTGTCTATGACGACGACACCGGCGAGGAAGTGTTTGATTTCACAGGCCCGGACCAACGCATCGTAATCGCTCGCGGCGGACGGGGGGG
>WNGP01002307.1_pt1 | contig 19495 bp, 13 predicted proteins | sample 5407671 | NCBI WGS metagenome assembly WNGP01 (sample SAMN13153381, study PRJNA577476) | soil metagenome | isolation source: 40 cm soil or saprolite under Garry oak tree replicate 2 | place: USA:California | collected 2016-06-15 | reverse complement strand
TGACAGCCTCGCGAGCGCGCGGCGCACTCGCTCCCGCGCCTCCGAGCGCTCCACGGCGTCGGCGGCGTCGGGACCGGAATCGGCAGGCCGGAGCAGCCCCCCGTTCTCCACCAAGAGGCGGCGCCTCCGGCTCCCGATCTTGAGCGCATCACGGGCGAGATTCGTGGCCACCGTGAACAACCAGGCGCGAATCCCAGTGGAATCGGCGGGGGGATGCTCAGTGAGACGGATGAAGGTTTCCTGTACGACGTCCTCGGCGAGGTCCGGATCTCCGGTAAACCGGCTGATGTAGCGATGCAGCGCGGCCTGGTGGGCCGCGAATAACGCGCCGGGATCGAGCGGCTCAGAAGGCGACGCGCACCCCTACGAGGGGCAACAAGGGGAGGCCGCGATCGAATCGATCGCAGATCCCCGGTCGCGGAATGACGGTGCCGGAGCCGGCGGGAAGAGAACAGTTCTCGATCGAGCCCGAGTAAGTACTCGCGTTGCGCCAGTTGTTGAGGGCATTCCGCAGCTGCAGCGAGGCACTCAAGTCCCAGCCGCGATGCGGCCAGGTCCACTCGGCCAGCAGGTCCACGGTCGCATACGGCGGCGCCCGCCCGCCGCTGGGATCCTCCACGGACACGGGCACCTTGCCCGGGACCAGGCAGCTGGGCCCCACCGTATCGCACGGGACTCGCTGGTAGAGAAGAGCGTAGAAGCGCGTAAACGGCGCGCCGCTCGCGACGGTCACCGCGCCCCCGACCGCCAGACGCGACGCCACGCGGACCATGACGGTGCCGTCGAAGACGTGCTGCCGCTCCGACGACGACGCGTACCTGAACCCACCGCTCCGAGACTCGGCGCGAACGTGGCTGTAGGCTACGGAAGCGGTCAGGCGGCCCACGAGGCGGCGCAGCGACACTTCGATCCCACGGGCGGTGTTCGTTCCGACGACAAACGGTGGGCGCGGCGAGAGGAGGGAGCCCGGAATTGGGTCGGGTTCGGTCGCGCCGGTGGTGTAGCGGTCGAACAGGTTCACACCGGCGAGCCAGCCATCGCCGATCCAGTCCTCCGCGCCGGCGGTCGCGATGTCGGAGCGCAGCGCCGGGACGCTGTCGCCCGCGAGCAGCCACACGTCCGTGATGTGCAGGTCAGGACCGATCCGCGGGCCCGTGGGCGCGATCGTCTGCGTGTACTGGTATGACCGCCCCCAGCCCGCTGTGAGCGTCCAGCGTCCGCTCACGGGTCGATACCGCGCCATGAAACGAGGTGCGAGCCGCATGGTGCCACCGTTGCGCACTGCTCGGCCCATCTCCACGCGAGCCCCCGCCTGAGCGGTGAGGCGCCGAGCGACGGTCCAGCGGTCTTCACCCCACAACGCGAGCTGGGTCAGATGGCCCGCCAGACGGAACGCGCCCGACTGCGTCCCGACGCTGTCGGTCCCGCGATAGAGACTGCCGATCGCCGCCGTGCGCGCGTACGGCGTGGGGGGACCGCCGAAATAGTCGAGCGATTGTCCCACGACCTCGTAACCGGCGCGCCACCCGCCGGGCGTACTCGGCGCGACCTCGCCGCCCGCCAGCAGGTATGTGATGGTGTTGTCGACTGGCTCGTGCGAAGGGATGTCAGGAGTGCTGTCGCCCAGAGTCAGGCTCAGGTGGGTGGCGAGTCGGCTGACGCCGACGTAGTGCCGCACGTACCAACCGCCGAGCGGCGCGACGAGCGATAGGCGTGCGAGCGCGTTCCCCCAACCACCGCGGTTCCCCTTGAGGACGCCGGGCACGTCGCCGCCGATCGCGTCCTGCTCCCACAGTGCGCTCGCTTGAAGCACGCCGCGCCCGCCCGCGGGCAGGTCGAGGCGCGTGGCCAGGTCGTGGAAGGCGTACGGAATGGGATCACCGAGAGCGTGGCTGACGAGATCCACATGGGAGCGGCGTGCGGCGAGCATGACTCCGGCGCGGCGATCGGTGGAGCGCCGGCCAACCGTGGCTCGCACGCTGAGGACCGAGAGCTCCGCCGCGCCCGCCCACACAGTGTCGGTGGCGGTGCGCGACGACAGCTCGAGTGCCGCTGCCGCGCCCTCGCCGAGCGCCGCCGACCGCGCGCCCGGATGAAAGAACGCGGCCCCGACCGCGTCGGGCGGAATCGCCGAGAACGCCCCTGCGGCGTGCACGGGATTGAAGAGCGGGAGGCCGTCGAAGTAGACCCGAGTTTCGCTCCAGCGCGCGCCCCGCGTCCACAGCTGGGCGGTGAAGTCGTCACGGGTCGTGACGCCGGGAAGGCGCTGGAAGGCGCGAAGCAGATCGGTTTCGCCGAGGGTGACTGCTTCGAGCATGTCGGCTGCCGTGAGAGCCCGGACGTCGCTGGTGAGGTACTGCTCCTGGCGATAGCGCTCGACGTCGGCGCGGGCCAAGGGGGATTCGCTGCTGCGACCGGTCCGAGCCAGGCCGGTGGCGGGCGCATCCACGGGCAGGGCTTCAAGCAAGACGGGTTGGAGTATGAGGCCCACGGAAAGGCTCAGCTGACCCATCGGCGGCAAGTCGACATCGAGCGTCGTCGGACGATAGCCGATGAAGCGTATGTGGAGGCTGTAAGCGCCCGCCGCAACGTCGGCGAAGCTGTAGCGCCCCGCGGCGTCCGTGATCGCCCTCTGGCCTGTCGTCCGGGAAGCGCTGAGCACGACGTCCGCTCCGGCGAGGGGCTGGCCGCTGGCGCCATCGAGGACCGCACCCGCAATCGTGCCGGTCGTCTGCGCCGAGACGTACCCCGGCCGCCCCACCAGGGCGGCGAGGAGCAGCACCCGGCAAGCGGTGGGCGCGTGGCGTAACGGCGTCATGGGCTCGTGTACCCCAATACAACGAATTACGGCGTGGGGTTCTGACAGGAGATGGTAAGACTCGGGGGGGTCTACTCTATGCGAGCACCTCGCGAACTCGGGGCTCCTCCGCGGGGATCGTCCACCCATCCTTCTGATACATCACCCCAATCTCCTTCGGCACCGCAAACCGAATCTCCCCCCCTCGTACCTTCTTGTCTGCGCGCATCACCTCGATCAGCCGATCCGCGCTCGCTCCTTCGGGCCGCTCGACCGGCAACCGGAACTGCTCGAGTAACCGCACGATCCGCTCGGTAGTCCCCTGGGCCGTGACGCCTAACGCCTCGCCCAGCCGCGCCTCATAGACCATCCCGATGGCGACGGCCTCGCCGTGCAGCACCTCGAACTTGCTCGTCGCCTCGATCGCGTGGCCGATCGTGTGCCCGAAGTTCAAGATCGCCCGCCGCCCAGCCTCCCGCTCGTCCTCCGCCACGACCGCCGCCTTGATCTCGACGGAGCGCTGCACCACGCGCTCGAGTGCAGCGCCGTCCTTCCCGAGGATCGCCGCGTGGTCGCGCTCGAGAAACGCGAGGTACTCCGCGTCGGCGATCACCCCGTGTTTCACGGCCTCGGCGAGACCCGCCGAGAGCTGCACTGGTGGGAGCGAAGTCAGCAGAGTCAGGTCGGCAGCGACGAACCGAGGTTGGTGGAAAGCGCCAAGCAGATTCTTCCCGGCGGGCACGTCGACGCCGGTCTTGCCCCCGATCGACGACGATTACGGCGCAATCCCTCCCGAAATGCGCCGCCAACATGCGGTCCGACAGCGACGCCCACGTCTCGCGGGTCTTGTTCCACTCCCCCGCCGGAAACGTCAGCAGTTCCGCCCGATGCCCGGTCCTCGATACCCGCGTGACGACCTCATCTCCGTACAGCTTGGCCACATGAGAATCGGTAACCACCGCGTACGCCGGCGCCGGGCAGTACTTCCCGAGCAGCGCGGGCAGCTCCGCAATCACGCCCGGGCCGATCTGGATGTCGTAGGAGGCGTCGCGCTGCTCGCGCAGCGGGACGCGGATCGTCACCACGTGACGTCGGGACGGCGGGCTTGCGCGTTCGCAGCACGCGCCAGGACGAACAGCAAGTCGGAGAGCCGGTTCAGGTACTGCACAATCGCGGGGCTGATCGGTTGCACCCGGGCAAGGGCGACGACACCCCGCTCGGCCCTGCGACACACCGTGCGCGCCAGATGGAACGCGGCCGCCTTGGGGGTGCCGCCCGGCAGGATGAAGTTCTTCAAGGGCGTGAGCTTCGCCTCGTGGCCGTCGATCATGTGCTCGATCGCGCCGATCTGCCGCTCCCCGATGTGCGGAGCTTTGGCGGGATCGGGCGAGGCCAGCTCCGCGCCGATCGTGAAGAGGTCGCGCTGGATCGTCTGGAGAAAGGCGGCGTCGAAGCCCTGCGGCTCGAGCGACGCCGCGAACCCGACCGCGGCGTTCAGCTCGTCCACCTCCCCGTAGGCGGTCACACGCAGATCGTCCTTCGGCACGCGGCTCCCGCCGAAGAGCCCGGTTTCGCCTTCATCGCCCGTCTTAGTGTAGATTCGCGCCATGAGTGACGTGCCCAATATGAAAGATATCACCATTATCGGCGCCGGCCCGACCGGCCTGTTCGCGGCTTTCTACGCGGGGATGCGGGGCGCGTCGCACCGGCTGATCGACAACTTGGACCAAGTCGGCGGCCAGCTCACGGCGCTCTATCCCGAGAAATACGTCTTCGACGTCGCCGGCTTCCCCAAGATCCTCGCCAAAGACCTCGTGAAAGGCATGGCCGAGCAGGGCCTCCAATGGAAAGCGCCCGTCCACCTCGGCCAGAAGGTGATCGGCCTACGCCAGGTGCAGGACAACGGCAAGCCGACCTTCACAGTGGTCACCGATCAGGACGAGTTCGTCGGACGCACGCTGCTCATCGCGGGCGGCATCGGCGCTTTCACGCCCCGCAAGCTCCCCCTCAAGGACGCCGACCAGTGGCTCGGCAAAGGCCTCTACGACCGCGTCCTGAACCCCAAGGAGTTCTCGGGCAAGCGCGTCTTGATCGTAGGCGGTGGGGACTCGGCGTTCGATTGGGCGGTGAACCTTCAAGGCATCGCCAAGTCCATCGTGATGATCCACCGGCGCGACGGCTTTCGCGCTCATCAGGCCACCGTGAACCAGGTCCATGCCCTGTCGGCAGCGGGCAAGATGGAGCTGCGCACGTTCTGGGAGCTGAAAGCGATCGAGGGGGGGAAGCAGATCGAGCAGGTCACGATCCATAACAACAAGACGAAGGAAGAAGCCACGCTCGGCATGGACTGCGTGATCCCGCAGCTCGGTTTCGTCTCGTCACTCGGCGCCATCGCCGAGTGGGGGCTCGACATCGAGAAGGGGGAGATCAAGGTCTCGCAGATGATGGAAACCAACATCCCCGGCATCTTCGCCGCCGGCGACATCACGACGTATCCGGGGAAGCTCAAGCTCATCGCGACGGGCGTCGCCGAGGCTTGTATCGCCGTCAATCACGCCGTGCACTTCATTAATCCAAGTGCCAAGATCGAGCCGGGGCACAGCTCGAACATGGCTCTCTTTGGTCAAAAGGACGACTAGCGCGCCATCTGCACCACCAGTGAATCGATCTGCGCGAGCATCTGTCTTCCCCCCACCGAATGAGCGTTGGCCTGAATCGAGAACGTGAACCGTCGTCCATCCGCACGTTCGATGTACCCCGACAGGGTATTCACCCGGTAGATGGACCCAGTCTTCGCGAGCACGTGGCCCTCGAGCGGCGTCCCGACGAAGCGCTTGAGCAGCGAGCCTGGTTGCTGGGCATGCGGCAGCGCCGCGATAAAGGGCGCGCGCTTGGGGTGGCGGTACATGTAGTCGAGCAGCTGCACGAAGGCGTGCGGCGTCACGAGGTTGCCCGCCGAAAGCCCCGAGCCGTCATCGAGCGCAAAGGCCGTGGAATCGATCTTCACGGAATCGATCAGGAACCGGCGCTCCACCTCCAGCCCTTTCTCCCAGCTCCCAGCTCCGCCAAGTTCCCGTCCAAGAATCTTGAGCAACATCTCCGCAAACCAGTTCTGGCTCGTGTTCAGAATCGGGAAGATGATGTCGGGCAGCGGTCGCCCCAGGTACTCGGCGAGCGGAGTCGCGAGCCGCGCGGCGCGAAACGCGGTCGAGTCGGTCGTGCTGGCCGCGCCGCCTTCGACCGGCACGCCCTTCTTTTGAAGCGCGGCCGCAAGCGCCCGCGCCGCATACAAGTTCGGGTCCGGGAGCGCGAAGCTCTCGATCCACGGCGAGCGGCCCAGGGCGGCCGTGCCTTCCGCCCAGATATCGAGCGTCCCCGGCTTGCGGAAAAAGTTGTCCCCGATGGTCGACCCCGAGTCGGCGGGGCCGGTGCGGGCGCGGTTCTCGAACCCGATCATCCCCAGATCAGGGTTCCATGTGATCTTGGGCGGCTGGTCCACCGCCGCCCCCGGCGTGATCTGGAAGTCGACGCTGTTGTCGTGGAAACCGAGCCCCGAGACGGGGGCCGCGTACCACCAGTTGAGGTCGAACGAGGCCCAGTTCCAGTGGACGATCTGCGGCTCGAAGTACGACCCGTCGCCCACGATCCGCCCCGTGACGCGCTTGATGCCCCGCGCGCGTACCGAGTCCGCAATCGCGTCGACAGCGGTCCAGGTCGAGTCGCACGCTCCGGCCGCGAGGGTGTCGATCCCGAAGCAGCGCTCCGACCAGGTGGGGTCCCCGCGGCCATACAGAATCAGGTCTCCCTGAAGCACTCCGTCACTCACGGTCCCATTGGCGTAGACGCTGGTCCTCACGCGATAGTCCACCGGAAGGAGCACCGCAGCCGTGGCCGACACCACCAGCTTGGTGTTGCTCGCCGGCACCGAGAAGCGATCGCCGTTCCTATTGAAGAGCACGCGTCCGCGGTCGTCTTGCACGAAGACGTTCCAGGTCGCCCGGTTGAAGGGCGGCGCGTCGAGCAACGTCGCCAGGCGGCGTTCCAGGGAACCACGCAGTGGCGTGGTCCTGGGCGGTGCTTGCGCCTGAAGGACGGAGCTAATCGTAAGCGACGCGAGGATCAGCTTTCGCATAGAGCAGGTCGGTGATGAGGTTGACGAGCACGAAGACGACCGAAAGAAACAGAATGCTCCCTTGGACCGCGGGGAGATCGCGCTTCTCGATCGCCTGCAGGACGTAGCGGCCCACGCCGGGCCAGGAAAAGATCGTTTCGGTGAGGATGCTACCCGTCAGGTAGTTCCCCACGTCGAGCCCCAACACCGTAATCACCGGCAACAGCGCATTGCGGAACGCATGGCGGCCGATCACGCGTGCTTCGGACAGGCCCTTGGCGCGCGCCGTGCGCACGAAATCGGACGACAGCACGTCGAGCATCGCCCCGCGGGTCATGCGCGCCAGAAACGCGATCGACCGCGTGCCCAGGGTCAGCGCCGGCAGCACGAGGTACGCGATCCCGCCATAACCCGACGGCGGCAACCACTGCAGCGTCACGGCGAACAAAAGAATCAGCAGCAGCCCCACCCAATACACCGGAAACGACACGCCGACGTAAGCGAGCAGCATGCTGAAACGGTCGACCGCGCCGTGGGGCCGCACCGCGGCGATCACGCCGAGTGTGATCCCGACGCTCGCGGCGAGCAGCATCGCCGCGCCGGCCAGCTGCAGCGTCTTGGGGAAGCGCTCGACCAGATCTCCCAGGATCGGACGCTGCGTGATGTAGGAGTGCCCCAGGTCGCCGCGCATGACGCCCCAGAGATAGTGGCCGAACTGCACGGGGAGCGGGTCGTCGAGCCGCAGCTCGGCGCGCAGCCGGGCGATCGTGGCGGAGTCGGCACGCTCACCCACCATCTCTGCGACGGGGTCGCCGGGGACCACGTTCAACAACAGGAAGGCGACCACCAGAACACCGAACAACGTTGGAATCGTAGCAAGCAAGCGTCGACCGATGAACCGGATCACTGGGCGGGGACGCGCCGCACGGTGGTCCAGCGCTGGCCGTTGAAGATCACGGGGATCTCCCAGCCCGCGATCGACGGATGCTCCGCCCACAGATCCACGGGGAACCACAGGTACAGCCAGGGAGCGGCCTCGTACACGCGCCCGTCGATGCGGCGGTACAGCGCTTCGCGCGCCGAGTCGTCGGTGGTGCGGCGCGCCACGAGGATAAGCGAGTCGGTCACCGGATCCGAGTAGAACGAGTAGTTGCCGCCCGGGCCGAAGCTGGCGCTATGGAACAAGGGATAGAGGAAGTTGTCGCCGTCGGGATAGTCGGCCCACCAGTCGAGCATCGCCATGTCCGCCTCACCCTTGCGGGCGGCCTCGCGCATGCTCGAGGCGTCGCGCGCCACGACCTCGACGCGGATGCCGACGGCGGCGAGCTGCGCCTGGATCGCCTGCGCCACCCGTCCCTGCTCGACGTTGGTCCCCGAGCGCCACAACTGGATCGCAAAGCCATTCGGGTACCCGGCCTGGGCCAGCAGGCGACGGGCCGCGACCGTGTCGTAGCCGTATGCCGGACGAGTCGTATCCCCGCCGCCAAGAGACGGAGGAATCGCGCCGCGGGCCAGGATGCCACGGCCGTTCCAGACCGTGCTCAGGATTTGCGGGACGTTGGTGGAAAGATTAATGGCGCGGCGCACCCGCACGTCGCGCAGCGGGCCGCGCCGGGTGTTGAGCGCCACGTACACGTCGCGCAACGCCGGCTTGCGGTGCAGCCATTCGGCGTGCTCGCGCTCCCACTTGCCCGTCTCGCCGAACGGGATCTCGGCGACCGACAGGCGCCCCGCGAGGAACTCCGCGCCGCGCGTGAACGGCTCCGGGACGATGCGCACCGTCAGTGATTCGGCGACGGGAGGGCCACCCCAGTAGTCGGGATTGCGCGCGAACTGCAGCTCGTCGTCGTGGCGCCAGGCGACAAATCGCCACGGGCCGGTGCCCACCGGCCGCTGGCCGAAGTCCGCGGACGCCGGGACCGGCACGATCGCCGTGACCGGCATGGCGAGGAACTTGGGGAACACGGCGAGAGGCTCGGTAAGCGTGAAGGCTACGGCGGTGTCGCCGAGGCCTTCGATTCCGTTAGCTGCAATGGGCTGGAGGGGCCAGACGCGGCCGCCGCGCGTGGCGGGGTCGAGCACCCGCAGGAATGAGCGTTTCACGTCCGCCGCGACCAGACCGCGCCCGTTGTGGAACTTCACGCCCGGCCTAAGGTGAAAGACGTACCGCTGTCCATTGCGCTCCGCCCTCCAGCGGTCGGCGAGTCCCGGGAGTAGCCGGCCGTCGGGATCGAACTCGGTCAGCCCGTCGAAGAGCAGAGTCACCATCTCGCCCGTAGGAACGTCGGTCGAGAGCGCCGGATCGAGCGAGCGGGGGTCGTAGGTCTCGTAGTAGACCAGACCCGTCCGTCCCCGCCCGCCGGCGTCGCCGCGGCAGGCGAGGAGGAGGCACACGAACAGCATGCTCGTGGTGTCGAAAAGGTTGACAGTGCGGTGCAAGTGACGCAACATAGGGGACTTGGCAAACCTCGTCAATTGCGCATCGAGTCCTGTCTTGTGCTCGTCGCCTTGCTGGCGGCGTCGTCCGTCCTCGCCGCCCAGAGTCAGGAGCGGCCGGAGCGGGTGGTGCGGCATCTGGCGTTCAGCGGCAATCGGGCGCTCGACGATTACACGCTGAGCAGCGCGATCGCGACCACCAGCTCCAGCTGGTTCGCGACGAACCCGCTGGTTCGATGGTTGGGGCTGGGCGAGAAACGGTATTTCGATGAGCTCGAGTTTCGGCGCGACGTTGTGCGGCTCCTGCTTCTCTACCGCCAGAGCGGCTATATGACGGCGGTGGTGGACACGGTGGTGGTGCGCACGACGAAGGACGCCTACATCACGTTCCGGATTCACGAAGGAGAGCCGGTGCGGGTGGCCCGGCTCGAGCTGCGGGGACTCGACGGCATTCTCGACACGCTGAAGCTGCGCCGCGCCCTTCCGCTCCAGGTCGGTGATCCCTTCAATCGCTTTCTCCTGCAGGCATCCGCCGACACGATCGTCTCCCGGCTGCGCAACGACGGCTATCCCTACGCCGCGGTGCTGCGGAACTTCGATTCGGAGGCCGGCGCGTTGCGCGCCGAGGTCACCCTCGAGGCGATACCGGGTGCGGCGATGCGGGTGGGCGAGGTGATGATCCACGGCCTGGTAGTCGTGGACAGCGCCACGGTGCGCCGCACGCTGGCGGTGCGTCCCGGCGACCGGTTCCGTCAGGAGGCGCTGTACCAGAGCCAGCGGGACCTATACGCCATGGGGGTGTTCCGCTACGCCAACGTCATCCTGGTCGACTCTGTACCCCCGCTGAATGGAGCCGATGGAGGAAGCGACTCGATCGTGCGGATCCTCGTGCAAGTGCAGGAGGGCCCAAGGCACCGCCTGCGTTTTGGTCTCGGATACGGGAGCGTCGACTGCATGCGGGTGCAATCCGGGTGGACCGCCAACGACTTCTTTGGGGGCGCTCGAACCCTCGATCTCTCCGCGCGCGTCTCCAAAATCGGGGGTGGTGCGGCGCTCGCCCAAAGTCAGCTGTGCAACCCGTTTTTCGCCGCCTGGAAACCCGATACGCTCAATTACACGTTCGGCGCGACGCTGCGGCAGCCGGCGTTCCTGAGGCCCGCCCACACCGCGACAGTTGGCCTGTTCGCGGAGCGGCGCTCCGAGTTCCTGGTGTACACGCGTGAAGCGGTGGGTGTCAACGCGGACGTCACCCTCAACGCGCGGCGTCAGGTGCCGGTGACGCTCGGCTATGGGTATTCGGTGGGACAGACCCGCGCGGCGCAGGGGGTCTATTGCAGCGTCTTCCGTGTGTGCGACGACTCGGGTCAGGCGTTCCTCAGGGACCGACGGGCGTTCGGCGCCGTCACCATGACCGTGGTGCGGGACCGGGTGAACAACCCGCTCGACCCATCCGACGGCAGCCTCGTGACGGCGACACTGTTGCACGCGTCGCGGCTCGTCGGGTCGGTGACGCCGTACGAATTCAACCGGGCGGAGCTTGAGGCCTCGCGCTACTACCCGCTTGGCCGGCGGACCGTGTTTGCCTGGCGGGTGCGTGCCGGGACGATCCTTCCCCAGGACATCACCCTCTCGGGCCAGCGGGTCGGATATGTCCCTCCCGACCAGCGCTTCTACGCCGGCGGACCGAACTCGGTGCGCGGGTATGGGCGCAACGGGTTGGGTCCCCGGGTCTACATCGTCACCGACACGTTGCAGGTGGACACGGTCGTGGCCGGCGGCAAAGTCTTCAAGAATGTCACCACCGCGGCGACGGGCGGTAACTCGGTCGTGGTGTTGAACGCCGAGCTGCGCTTTCCGTCGCCCATCTTCGCCCAACGGGTGCGGCTCGGTGTGTTCGTGGACGTAGGTCAGGTGTGGGAACGGGGCGAAGAGATCGTGTCGCTGCGCACCATCCGCGCGACGCCCGGAGTGGGCGTGCGGTTCGCGACGCCGCTCGGCCCGGTGCGCATCGATGCCGCCTACAACGGCTATCCCACCGAGCACGGGCCGCTGCTCTTCCAGAGCGACACGCTGGTGAGCCGCATTCGCCCCGACTATCCGCCCGTCGGCGCCACGAAGACGTTCTGGGACCGCATCGTGTGGCAGTTCGCGGTGGGACAGGCGTTCTGATGGTCCGGCGCTCCCTCGGAGTCGCGCTCTGGTCCCTCGTCGGGCTGCTCGCCTGCTTCCTCGGCGCGCTCAACGGGCTGGTGGGCACGCGCGCGGGTCGCTCGCTCCTGGCCCGCATCGCCAGCAATGCCGTGGAGCGCGCAGTCTCCGGGACGATCGAGGTCGGCGACGTGCGCGGCTCGTTGATCTCCGGCGTGGTCCTCACGAACGTGCGGTTGTTCGATGCCGACACGTCCCTCGTTGCGTCGCTGCCGCGCGTGGAGCTGAGCTACAACCCGATCGATTTCGTCGCGGGCCGAGTGGTGCTGTTCGAGGTGGTCCTGGACCGCCCCGTCTTCAACATCGTCGAGCACGCGAACGGGAAGATCAACCTCGAGGAGCTGCTGCGGCTCGACGTGAAGGACAGCGGCCCGCACGGGCCCCGGCCGCTCGTGCTGCTGCGCAACGTCCGGATCACCGATGGCAGCGTGAACCTGCGCATCCAGGACCGCCAGTCCCCGGGCGATTCGCTGCTCGAGATCGACGCGTCCGGGAGCGACGGCCGGCGCCGCATCCGGCGCTTCGAGCACTTCGACGCCCGGTTCGCCGCGCTGCGCATTTCCGCGCCACGCGAACGCGGCATCCGTGTCGACATCTCGCGACTCGCGTTCCAGAGCAGCGACCCGCATCTCACCCTGGCGGACGCGGCCGGGCGCATCACCATCACCGGCGACACGCTCGACGCCGACCTCGTGCGGGTACGCTTCCCCGGCTCGCAGTTCAGCGCGCGTGGGCGCGTCAGCTGGCGGCACGGTCCGATTCTCTGGGATCTCGCGCTGCGCGCCGACTCGGCGACGCTCACCGACATCGCGTTCGTCGATCCACGGTTCCCCCCGGGCGCGGTGCTGCGCGGCACGGTGGGCCTGCGCTCGCACGGCCCCCGCGTGCTCGAGATCCGGCTCGATCCCTTGGACGTTAGCTACGCGGGTGGGACGGTCACGGGCCGCGTCACCGCCTTCAGTGCGGCCGACACCGGCATCGTCGCCGTGCGCCAGGGGGATCTCGTCTCGAGCGACCTCTCCCTCGAGCTGGTCCGTCCGTTCCTCGACACGCTGCCGTTCGCCGGCCGGCTGACGGGACACACCATCGTCGACGGTCCGACGAACGCCCTACAACTCGAGACCGACTGGGCGTTCCGCGACTCGATGGTCCCCGGCTGGCCCACGACGCGCATCCGCGGGCGCGGGGAGGTCGACATCGGCGGCCGCCGGGGGGGGGATCTCGGCTTCCATCCTTTCGAAATGGAGGCTGCCACGCTGGACCTCAACACGGTGCGGCGGCTCGTGCCGGCGATCGGCCTCGTGGGTGAGCTGGATGCGGTGGGCACGCTGAACGGGACGCTCCACAACGCCCACTTCAGCGGCACGCTGCGACACCGCGATCATGACCGCCCTGTCAGCGTGGTGCGCGGGGTGGTGGCGCTGGACAGCCGCACCGACACGCTCGGCGTCGCCGCCGACGTGACGACCGACTCCCTGTCGCTCGATGGTTTGCGCGGCAGCTTCCCCGGCCTCCCCCTGCGAGGCACCCTCGCCGGGACGATCAAGCTGAACGGGAACATCGCGGCGCTCGAGACGCACGCGGATCTGGCGATGAGCGGCGGTGAGGCCGGCGGCGTCCGGGGAGACGGCTTCCTGGTGCTCGGCGTTCCCGGATACGGTGTGCGGGACTTCACGCTGCACGCCCGCGATGTGAACCTACAGCGCTGGCTCGCCAACCAAGGCCCGCCATCGCGTCTCTCCTTCACGGTGTCGGGCAGCGCGGTAGGCGACAGCGCCACGCCGCCCGTCGGCGATCTGTCGGCGACGCTCGGCCCGTCGTTCTTCGCCGGGAGCGTCGTGGACTCGGGCGCGGCGAAGCTGCGCCTCGCGGACGGCCGCCTCTACGTCGAGTCGTTGCGGCTGCAGCAGCCCGGCCTGCTCACGCGCGGCTCGGGCTCGCTCGGGTGGCGGCGCCCCACGCGCGGGTGGCTCACGCTCGACTTCGATGCCGACAGCCTCAGCGTGCTCGACTCGCTGGCGACCTGGCTCGCCGGCCCTGGTCTCGCGGGTCCAACGCCGGGCGAGGCGCTGCGCGGGTCCGCGCTGGTGCAACTCACGCTCGACGGCGCGCTCGACTCGGTGGGCGTCGAGGGGCGCTTCTCCGCCACCGATCTCAAGTGGCGCGGCTGGCGCGTCCCGGCGGGGAGGGGGCGCGCGACGTATCAGCCCGGCGTCACCCCGGTGTTCGCGGTCGAGGCGTCGCTCGACTCGCTCGGCTACGGTCGCCTCGGGTTCGGGGCCGCGCAGGCCCGTGCCCGGGGCACGCGGGACTCGCTCACCTGGTTCGCGCGCTCGCGCGTCGGCGATCTCGGCGCGTTCCTCGCCGGCGGTCGCTACGCGCGCGGCAGCGCCGCGCGAAACGTTGGGGTGGACTCGCTCGCGGTGCTGCTGCCGGGCAGCGTGTGGTTCCTCGAGCGGCCGGTGCAGGTCATCATCGGCGATTCGGTCCTGGCGCTCGACACGCTCTCGCTCAAGAGCGGCGCCGGTGCGGGGCGCCTGGTCGTCAGCGGCGAGGTCGCGCGGCACGGGCGCGCCGATGCTCGCGTCTATCTCGAGACGTTCCCGCTCGCCGGCCTGTACGCGCTGCTGCAGCGCGACACCCTCGGCGTCGCCGGTGCCGTCACCGCGACCGTCGCCCTGGGCGGCACCCGCGCGAACCCGACCTACAACGGATCGTTCGCGTTGTCGGATGGGGCGTTCGGCGCGTTCCGCGCGCCGTTCATGGACGGCACGGTCGCGTACCAGAGCCGCCGCCTCGACGGCGAAGTGCACCTGTGGCGCTCCGGTCAACAGATCCTCAATGTGACGGCGCACCTGCCCCTCGATCTGGCGCTGATGGACGTGGCGCAGCGCCAGCTCCCCGATACGCTGTCCGTGCAAGCGCGCGCCGACAGCGTGGACCTCACCGTCCTCGAGGCGGTGACGCCGCTGCTGCGGCAAGTGCAAGGCGTGTTCGACGCCGACTTGGGGATCGGCGGCACGTGGGACGCGCCCCGACTGCGGGGCGGGCTCGAAATCAGCGGCGCCGCGGCCACGATCCCGGCCCTGAACGTGCGCTACGAGGCCATCGGGGGGCGGCTAGTGCTGCGCGGCGACACGATCCGCGTGGACGGGCTGACGGCCCGCAGCGAGAAGGGTCGCGCGGAGGTGACCGGGTACGTGCGGCTCGACCGGCTGACCAAGCCCGTGCTCGACCTGAACATCGCGGCGACGGAGTTCAAGGCCCTCGACCTGAAGGGCTATTTGACCGTGACGGCGAGCGGGCGGCTCGTGCTTGCGGGCCCCGTGTTCGGGGCGACCCTCACCGGCCGCGGCACCGTGACGTCGGGGGTGCTGCACTTCGCCGATCTCGTGAACAAACGCGTCGTGAACCTCGACGAGCCATGGGTGCAGGATCTGATCGACACGTCGCTCATTCGGACGCAGCGCCTCGGCCCGGAGTTCGAGAGCGTGTTCCTCGACAGCCTGCGGATCCAGGGATTGCAGCTCACGATGGGCAGCGACGTGTGGCTGCGGTCGACCGAGGCGAACATCCAGCTCACGGGCGCGGTGACCGTCAACAAGGTGCGCGACAACTATCTCCTGAGCGGCACGCTCCAGGCGCCGCGGGGCACCTACCGCCTGGTGGTGGGACCGGTGTCGCGCGAATTCGTGGTGAACCAAGGAACGGTGCATTACTTCGGGACGCCCGACCTGGACGCGGAGCTCGACATCGAGGCGCGGCACATCGTGCACCCCGTGCCCAGCTCCGCGCCGCGCCCCGGGGACGAGAAGGACAAGACGATCATCGCGCACATTCGCGGCACGCTGCTCGTGCCGCGCCTCACGCTCGCCGCGGAGGGCGAGGAGTTGTCGCAGAGCGAGATCATCTCGTACCTCATGTTCGGCCGGCCGAGCTTCGAGTTGGCGGGAGGGCAGGGGGCGTTGATGCGCAGCACCGCCGCGAGCCTCGTCGCGGGCGAGCTGGAACGCACGGTGGTCTCGGACCTGGGCGTGCCGCTCGACTACTTCGAGTTCCGCCCCGGCGACCCGTCCGATCCGGCCGCGCGCACGCAGCTGGCCGCCGGGTGGCAGATCGGCGACAAGACGTTCCTCGTGCTCAACGCGGGATTCTGCCAGCGCCAGCAGGTCAGCGTGGCCAACACGTTGGGCGCGAGCCTGCAATACCGCATCAGCCCGGAATGGCGCACCGAGGCGAGCTTCGAGCCCGTCCGCAGCTGCGGCAGTCCGGTCACGGTCCAGCAGAACGCGACCTACCAGCGCCAGGTGGGCGTCGACTTGTTCTGGGAGCGGCGGTACTAGGGTGACGCGCGCGCTGCTCGTCACGAACCCCGCCGCCGCGCGCACCGACGCGCGCGCGGTCACAGCCGTGCGGGAGACGCTGCGCGGCGGCGGCTGGGACGTCGAAGTGCTCGCGACGCTGGGCCCGCGCGACGCGCGCCGCTTCGCCGCCGAAGCCCGCGAGCAGGACTTCGACATTGTGGTCTGCTACGGCGGTGATGGGACCGCGATGCAGATCGCCTCCGCCATCGTGGGAACCGGCATGCCGCTCGGCTTGGTGCCCGGGGGGACCGGCAACCTGCTCGCTGGGAACCTGCGGCTGCCGCGCAACGCGGCGAAAGCGGCGCGCGCCCTGCTCACCGCCCGGCCGCACGCGATCGATCTGGGCGTGTCCGAGCGCGCCGACGGCAAGCATTACTTCGCCGTGGCGTCGGGCGCCGGGTTCGACGCCGAGCTGATGGCGGAGACGGGGGCCGCCGCCAAGCAGCGCTGGAAGTTCGGCGCCTACGTGGCGCATGCCGTGGCGAAGCTGAGCCAGGTTCGCAGCGCGCGTCATCGGATCACGGTCGACGGCAAGGTCCACGAGGCGGGCGCCGCGATGCTCTTGGTGCTCAATTGCGGCGAGCTGATCCCGCCGTTCGTTCGCCTGCGCAAAGACATCGCTCCCGACGACGGCTGGTTGGACGTCGTGGCGCTCCACGCTGACGGCATCGGGCAAAGCGTGGCCGCCGTGTGGGACCTCTTCCGCGGCTCGGCCAACGGCGCGGGACGCGTGTGGTGGGGGCGCGGGCGCACCATACGCGTGGAGGTCGTTGGGGCTCAGCCCCGCCCGGTGCAGCTCGACGGCGAGGTCGTGGGAAGCACGCCCTTCGAGACGACGCTGCTGCCGGGTGCGCTCACCGTGCTCGTGGATCCGGCGGGCGGGTGGAAGGGGTCGAGTCATGGCTGACACGCTGCTGCTCGTGGATGACGACGCGGCCGTGCTGCGCGCGATCGGCGACTACTTCGAGCGCCTCGGCTACGAGGTGTGGCGCGAGCCGACCGGCGATGCCGGTGTCGAGACGTATCGGCGCGTCCGGCCCGACGTCGTGATTTTGGACTTGAACCTCCCGGACGCGAGCGGGCTCGATGTCCTCGAGCGGCTGCGCCGCGAGAACGGGGCCGTCGTCCTGCTCACGGGTGCGGGCGACATCCAGACGGCGGTGCGCGCGATGCAGCTGGGCGCGGAGAATTTTCTCACCAAGCCGGTGGACATGAATCACCTGGCGGCGGCCACGGCGCGCGTTGCCGAGAAGGTGCGGCTGTCGCGCCAGAACGCGCTGCTGCGCTCGCGCGATCACGGCGACGAGGGACTCGGCTCGCTCGGCGTCTCGCCGGCGATGCGTGAGATGGCGCGCCAAGTGGAGCTGCTCGCCGCGAGCGAGCGCTCCACCGTGCTGCTGCAGGGCGAGAGCGGCACCGGGAAAGGTTGGGTGGCGCGCGTCATCCATCACTTGTCGCCGCGCGCACAGGGGCCGTTCGTCGAGGTGAACTGCGGCGGCCTGTCGGCCACGTTCCTCGACTCCGAGCTGTTCGGGCACGAGAAGGGCGCCTACACCGACGCGAAAGAACGGAAACTCGGCCTGTTCGAGATGGCCGATCGCGGCACCATCCTGCTCGACGAGATCGGGGAGCTGGCGCCCGAGCTGCAACCCAAGCTGCTCAAGGTGCTCGAGACCAAGAGATTCCGGCGCCTGGGCGGCACGCGCGAGCTGACCGTGGACGTGCGGCTCGTCGCGGCGACGAACCGGGACCTGGTGACCGAGGTCGAGGCCGGACGGTTCCGCGAGGATCTGTACTACCGGCTCAACGTGATGCCGCTGACGATGCCGCCGGTGCGTCAACGCTCGCGTGAGGATCGGCTGGCGCTCCTCACCCGCTTGCTGGGGGACCTGAAGCCGCAGCTGCCGGGCTGTCCCGTCGAGTGCTCGTCGGACGCGATGGATCGCCTGGTCGCGGCGCCGTGGCCGGGCAACGTGCGGGAGATGCGCAACGTGCTCGAACGCGCCATGATTCTGGCACGCGGCCAGGCGGCGATCGGAGTCGAGCACCTCCCCCCCGACCTGCGATACAGGGGGAAGGCGGATGGGGGAGGGGGGGGGGGGACGGGGCGCTACCTAGCGCAGTCCCTCTCCGATATCGAACGGCAGCACATCGAGCGCACCTTACGCCATCACGACGGCAACCGGACGCGCGCGGCGCTGGAGCTCGGGATATCGCGTGCAACGCTGATCAATAAGATTAAGCTGTATAGCCTGACCATCTGAGGCTGCCATGGAAAAGCCAAAACTCAAAGAGCACGACGGGATGGTGTGCCGCTCCTGCGGGAATGAGGAGCGCGCGTCGGAGGGTTACCCGTGCGCCAACTGCGGGACCTTCATCTGTTTGATCTGCACGTTCCGGGGGGTCACGCTCTGCAAGACGTGCGCGGCGTCTACGTCCGTCGCCGCTGCACCTCCGCCGCCACCTCCTGCGGGGACGCCTCCAACTCCGCCGCGAGCTTCTTAACCGCCTCGTCGGCCCCCGCCCAGTCCTTCGCCGCGGCGAGCGCGTCGAGCGCGATCTCCTCGATCGACGCCGTGCGCTCCTCCAGCTCCCGCGTCCGCACTGCCACCTCGCGCGCCAACCACTGCTCCAGCTGACGGCGGTCCAGCTCCAGCTGCCGTTGCCGCAGCGCGTGCTGCAGCGACAGCTCCAGCTCCTCGAGATCCACCGGCTTGATGAGGTAGTCGTAGGCGCCGAGCTTCAGACACTCGATGGCGGTGCGTGGCTCGTCGATCGCGGTGAGCATGATCACGGCGACGTCGGGGTCCTGCGCCAGGACTTTGGGAAGGAGTTCGACGCCGCTCGTCTCCGGCATGCGGATGTCGCACAGCATCGTCTGCGGGTGGTCGGTGGCGAGGCGCTGCAACGCTTCCGTGGCGTTCGCGGCGACGGCGACCTGATAACCCAGGCGGGTGAGAAACCGCTCCAGCGCTTTGCGAATCCCCTCCTCGTCGTCCACGACGAGGACGGTCGTGCGTTCGGCGCCGGCTTCCGGGGAGGGGCTCGTCATGGCCGTGAACGTTACGTGCACTCCACAACACCAGCAAGCCAAGGTATCTTCGCGCTGCCATGACCAACCGCACGAGTCTCACCATCGTCCCGGGTCTCACCGTGGGACACCACACCATCCCCGATCACGCGACGGGCTGCACCGTCGTCCTCGGTCCCCCCGAAGGTTTCCGAGCGGCCGTGGCGTTGCGTGGCCGGGCCACCGGCACGCGGGAGATCGATCCGCTCAGTCCGCGGCACCTGGTCGAGCGCATCGACGCGATCTTGTTCACCGGCGGCTCGGCGTACGGGCTCGGCGCCGCCGATGGGGTGATGCGGTGGCTGCGCGAGCGCGGCCGCGGGCTTTCGGTCGGACCCCTCGGTACGATTCCGATCGTCCCGACCGCCGTGATCTTCGATCTCGGCAACGCGGGAAAACCGCTCGGCTGGCCCGGGCCCGATGACGGGTATCGCGCCTGTGAAGCCGCGGGGGAGGAGTTCGCCGAGGGCGCGATCGGCGCCGGCACGGGCGCGACGGTCGGCAAAGCC
>WNGP01001451.1_pt1 | contig 19530 bp, 12 predicted proteins | sample 5407671 | NCBI WGS metagenome assembly WNGP01 (sample SAMN13153381, study PRJNA577476) | soil metagenome | isolation source: 40 cm soil or saprolite under Garry oak tree replicate 2 | place: USA:California | collected 2016-06-15 | reverse complement strand
GCGGTGTACTGGGCCAGTTTGGCGGCGGCCAGGACTTTGGTGATGGCCGCCGTCAAGGTGGTTTTGCCATGGTCGATGTGGCCAATGGTGCCCACGTTCACATGCGGTTTGGTTCGTTCAAATCTCCTCTTTGCCATTTTTATGTTCCTCTTTCAAAAGATACGTTGACCACGGTAGGCCGCTTCCCTGATATCGGCACCGAGGCTTTTAATTACCTGCTTGCCTTTGCGATAATTTCATCGGCAATATTTTTAGGTACAGGACTATAATGTGCAAACTCCATTGAATAATTGGCACGCCCGCTGGTCATCGAACGCAGATCGTTCACATAGCCGAACATCTCGGCAAGGGGAACATGGCTCCGCACCACATACATCAATCCACGACTCTCCATACCTAGAATGGTCCCACGGCGCCGGTTGAGGTCACCGATCACATCGCCGTAGAATTCCTCGGAAGTGGTGACTTCTACCAGCATTATCGGCTCAAGCAGAATGGGAGCAGCCTTACGTGTCGCTTCTTTGATTGCTATCGAACCGGCGGTCTTGAAGGCCATTTCGTTCGAGTCAACCTCGTGATATGAGCCATCGAAGAGGGTGACTTTGATGTCGATCATTGGATATCCGGCAATAATGCCATTATCCAGTGTCTCCTTGATGCCATTTTCAACGGGTTTGATATATTCCTTGGGTATCACGCCGCCGACAATGGCGTTGATAAACTCAAAGCCTTTGCCGCGCTCGTTGGGTGCAACCCTGATCCACACGTCACCATATTGGCCATGGCCACCTGTCTGTCGAACATGCTTACCCTGGGCCTGGGCTTCGCGGGAAATTGACTCCCTGTAAGCAACCTGCGGTCGCCCCACGTTCGCCTCGACCTTAAACTCGCGGAACATACGATCCACGATAACTTCCAGGTGTAGTTCACCCATACCACTGATAATGGTCTGTCCCGACTCTACATCGGTATGCAACTGGAAGGTTGGATCTTCTTCCGCTAGCTTATTTAATGCAATTGCCATCTTGTCCTGGTCAGCACGCGTCCTCGGTTCGATAGCAATCGAGATCACAGGCTGAGGGAAGGTAATAGCTTCTAGAATAATCGGGTTCTGCGAGTCGCACAGTGTATCACCCGTAAAGGTGTTACGCAGTCCGACAGCCGCACAGATGTCTCCCGCTCGAATCTCATCAATGTCCTCACGATGATTGGCATGCATACGCAACAGGCGACCAATACGCTCTGACTTACCCTTTGTGCTGTTCTCAATTGCCGAACCTTTCGACAGCGTACCCGAATAGACACGCATGTACGATAGGCGACCCACGAAGGGGTCGGAAACAATCTTGAAAACCAGAGCACTGAAAGGGGCTGTGTCGCTTACCTCGCGGGTAACGGGTTCGTCTGTGTCAGGATCGATGCCGGTTGGGTGAGGTATATCCAGAGGAGAAGGCAAGTAGGCAATAACTGCATCGAGCATGGCCTGCACGCCCTTGTTTTTCAGAGCGGTGCCACAAAGCACCGGCACTAATTTGCCGGCAATCGTTGCTCTACGCAGTGCAGCAATAAGCTCCTCCCTGGTAATTGTCTCGCCCTCAAGGTACTTAAGGGTAAGCTCCTCGTCAGTCTCAGCCACCCGCTCAATGAGAAACTCTCGATGTTGCGCGAATTCGGCCTCCATGCTCGTGGGCACTTCTGTATGCTCAGACATCGTACCCAGGTCATCGGTAAAGATGATCGACTGCTGGTCAATCAGGTCAATAAAGCCCTTAAAATTGCTTTCACGGCCAACCGGAATTTGAATCGGTACAGGAACAGCACCCAGGCGTTCACGAATCATCTCCACCGTGCGCCAGAAATCAGCCCCGATGCGGTCCATTTTATTTACAAAGCAGATACGAGGAACATTATACTTGTTCGCCTGACGCCATACCGTTTCAGATTGGGGTTCGACGCCTGCAACTGCATCAAAGACAACGACGCCTCCGTCTAGTACGCGCAAAGAGCGTTCGACTTCAGCCGTGAAGTCAACGTGGCCCGGCGTGTCAATGATATTGATGCGGTAATCGAGCCAGAAACAGGTCGTGGCGGCAGACGTAATCGTAATGCCGCGTTCCTGCTCCTGGGGCATCCAGTCCATTGTCGCAGCCCCTTCGTGCACCTCACCCATGCGGTGAATCTTTTTGGTGTAGAAGAGAATGCGCTCGGTCGTGGTTGTTTTGCCAGCATCTATATGAGCAATGATACCAATATTTCGAGTTTTTTCGAGTGGGAATTCTCTTGGCATAATATATTGTTACCAGCGATAATGCGCGAAGGCTTTATTAGACTCCGCCATTTTGTGGGTCTCCTCACGTTTCTTAATGGTCGCCCCCTGTCCTGCGGCAGCATCCATCAATTCATTGGCCAGTTTCTCCGACATCGAGCGGCCCGTGCGAGCACGTGCCGACTTAATAAGCCAGCGCATGGCAAGAGTGTTGCCTCGATCTCTACGAACATCGACCGGAACCTGATAGGTCGAGCCACCTACACGGCGGGGTTTCACTTCAACTGTAGGTGTTGCATTCTTAAGGGCCTGCTCAAATACATCGAGCGGGGGCCGCTTCTGTCTTACTTCAATAGCTGTAAACGCATCGTAAAGAATGCGCTCAGCCAGGCTGCGCTTTCCACTGAGCATGAGCTTATTGGTAAAGCGCGCCACATTTCGGCTTTTGTACTTGGCATCAGGTACATCTGGCCGCCGTACGGCTCTTTTGCGTCTTGGCACGATCTGCCTCCTCATCAATCAAGGAACTTGCTTCGTTCTCATTTTCAAGAGATAACAGACACCAGAAAAGGCGTCGATTCAATTGTAAGGGCTCCCTTACAATCTCTTTCAGACGCCTACACGCGAATGCCTTTCCAACTACATTGCATACTACCTTACAGCATCCTCGAAACCAATCGAGATCAATGTAATGGAGAACACCCGACTCTCATCGCAAATCTTCTAGTATCCCCTCAACGGATCAAGTTAGCAGAGGGTGCAGGGGGACTGCGTCCCCCTGCCGGGGTCTGCGGGGCTCCGCCCCCAAGTGTCCCCAGGCTACTTCCTCCCCTACTTTCGCCGCCGCAGGCGGCATAAGTTGGATACCTGAATAGTTACACCGTATTTACGATGATGTGCGATTTGCCGACCCGCCTGAACGCCTCAGGTGGTATCCTTGCTTGCAATATCCTCAAAACGGATGAAAATTAATACAAGGGCTGACGGCAACCTTCCTGTCTGTCCTTATTACTTTACTTCTTAGCACCCTTAGCCCCCGCCTGTCCAGGCTTGGGCCTTTTGGCTCCATATTTCGATCGACCACGGCGACGCTTGGTAACGCCGTCGCTATCCAATGTACCGCGCACGATATGGTAACGCACACTTGGCAGATCCTTCACACGCCCGCCACGAATGAGTACCACGGAGTGCTCTTGTAGATTATGCCCCTCGCCAGGAATGTAAGCCGTAACTTCCATCTGGTTCGACAGCCGAACACGAGCGATCTTGCGCATGGCCGAATTCGGCTTCTTGGGCGTCATTGTACGCACCTGGGTGCAAACGCCACGCTTCTGTGGCGAACCACGCAGGCGGGAGGTCCGGTTCTTCAACGCATTATACGAATACAAGAGCGCTGGGGCCTTAGACCTTCTTTCCTTGGTTGAACGGCCCTTTCGGACCAACTGATTGATCGTCGGCAATGAACGACCCTCCCTATCCTCAAACTTCTTTATCCTCATGATACGAGGGCGCAACATTTTGCGCCCCCACATCACCTTACGTGCGGACTCTTATATTATCACTCATCACCCAGGCTGTCAAGTGATGGCAGGATTGAACCTCCATGAGTACCAGATCCCACCCCGACACCAACAGTTCCGGCGCCAATGCCCGCCATCGATGCAGCGTTTGTCGCTGCCAGCCGGGCTGCAGCCGCTTGCTGGCGAGCGATCTGCTCGCGGCGGCGCTGAGCTATGCCTGAACCTGCCGGGATGAGCTTACCAATGATCACGTTCTCTTTGAGACCCACCAGGTGATCTGTCTGGGCCTCAATGGCGGCTTCCGTCAACACACGCGTCGTCTCCTGGAAGGATGCCGCGGCCAGGAAGCTATCCGTGTTGAGCGATGCCTTGGTGACACCCAGCAACACTGTTTGGGCCGTTGCAGGCTCACCACCTTCGGCCAGCACGTGAGCATTGGTGTCAGCATAGACAAAACGATCAACCAGATCATTCGGCAACATCTCGGTATCACCGGGCTCGTCCACCTTCACACGGCGCAGCATCTGCCGGATGATGACCTCGATGTGCTTATCACTGATATACACACCGGTGTTACGATAGACGCGCTGTACCTCTTTGACCAGGTACATTTGTACCGCCTCACGCCCCTGGATACGCAGCACATCCTGGGGGTCGCGCTGACCGGCAGTAATTGGCGTTCCCGCCGAAATCTTCTGGCCATTCGTCACCACAATGTTACGCGCGGCAGGAATGGTATACGAACGCTCATCGCGCTCCTCAAAGCGAATAGAGAGCATGCCCTCCGCATTGATAAGCACTTCACCTTCTGTGCGGGCCATAACCTTTACCGGCTCATTCCCATCCTCAGCAGGCATCAAGGCAATGATCTGATCTTTCAATACTTGATCTTTATCTTTGACCAGCACCTGGCTGCCAGAAGGCAATGGATACTCATCAAAGAAGACGTTGGTGGAGACGACGCGCACCGTGCGAGCGCTGCTGTTCTCGTCTTTCACGACCTCTACAACGCCATCGATCTCGCTAATCTCCGACTTGTCTTTCGGCACACGCGCCTCAAACAGTTCCTCCACACGCGGCAGACCTTGTGTGATGTCACCTTGTGCTCCCGCAATACCACCCGTATGGAAGGTACGCATGGTCAACTGTGTACCAGGCTCACCGATCGATTGCGCCGCTATGATACCAACGGCGGCGCCCAGTTTGACCAGTGCATTTGCCGCCAGATCACGTCCATAGCACTTGCGGCAAACGCCACGATGTGCCAGGCAGGCCAGCACCGAGCGTACACGTACCGCCTTGACTCCGGCATTAACAATCTCATCGACCATCTCATCGCTCAGTTCATCTCCGGCCTCGATATACTCGAAACCAGGAATGGCCTCTGCCAGTACCCTCCCAACCAGGCGGCTGCGGATATCCGGCAGCATCACTTCCTTGCTGTCCGCTTCTGTGATGAGAATACCATCGGTCGTTCCACAGTCTTCCTCAGTCACAATGACATCCTGTGCGACGTCGATCAGACGCCGCGTCAGGTAGCCCGATTCAGCGGTACGCAAGGCGGTATCAGCAAGACCCTTACGAGCGCCATGGCTACTGATAAAGTACTCTCCTACGCTCAAACCTTCGCGGAAGTTACCACGAATTGGTACATCGATGATACGTCCTGATGGGCTCGCCATCAAACCACGCATACCTGACAATTGGCGAATCTGCTGGAACTTTGCCTTGGTAGCGCCCGATTTCGCGATGGTATAGATGGAGCCATACGGGTCGAGCGTCGATTCCACCATCTTGGTCACATTTTCGGTTGCCTCATTCCACACATCAACCGTCTGCTGGTATTTCTCATGGTCTGTAATCAGACCCTCTCGGTACTGCTCTTCTAGTTCAGCAATCTTGGCATCGGCTTTCGCCAGTTCCTCTTGCTTGCCACTTGGCACCTTGACGTCGCTGATGGCGATGGTCACACCAAACTTGGTTGCATAAGAGAAACCAAGCCGTTTGATCTCATCGGCCAGCTCGGCCGTCCTGACACGACCATAAGCCTTGAAGCATTCGGCGATAATCTGCCTCAGATTCTCTTTCTTCATGGCGTAGTTCTTGAAGCGCAGCCGTTCTGGCAGAGCTTCATTGAAGATGATACGCCCGACGGTTGTCTTGACTCTCTTCCCGTTGGCATGCATGGTCGCCTTCTCGGGCGGAGGGTTGTCGTACATATCAACATCGCCCACGCGCACTTCGATGAGTGCCTGTAGATCGATCAGCCCATGCTGTAACGCCAGCAGAGCTTCGGTCGAGTCGGTAAAGACGCGCCCCTCGCCCTTCTTAGCTGGGCGATCCTGCGTGAGGTAGAAGCATCCCAACACCATATCCTGGCTGGCCCCAATGGAAGGCTCACCAGTACCAGGCGCCAGCAGGTTGCGCGTTGACATCATAAACTGGCGCGCTTCATCCTGCGCCTTATCAGAGAGCGGCACGTGCACAGCCATCTGGTCACCGTCAAAGTCGGCATTGAAGGCTGAACAGACTAGCGGATGCAGTTGAATTGCGCTGCCTTCTACCAGCACTGCCTCAAAGGCCTGGATACCCAGGCGGTGCAGCGTTGGGGCACGGTTCAACAGTACGGGATGGTCTTTAATGACCTCTTCCAGTACATCCCACACTTCAGGTTTCACGCGCTCCACAAAACGCTTGGCGCTCTTGATATTGTGCGCAAAGTTCTGCTCAACCAGTTTGCGCATGACGAATGGCTTGAAGAGTTCCAGCGCCATTCTCTTCGGGAGACCACACTGGTGCAGCTTCAGATCTGGGCCTACCACAATAACCGAGCGGCCAGAGTAGTCTACACGTTTACCAAGCAGGTTCTGGCGGAAACGCCCTTGCTTACCTTTGAGCATATCGGACAGGCTCTTGAGCTTGTGGTTCCCTGAGCCGGCCACTGCCCGGCCACGGCGGCCGTTGTCGATGAGAGCATCACATGCCTCTTGCAACATGCGCTTTTCATTACGAATGATGATCTCCGGCGCACTCAACTCCAATAGCCGTTTGAGACGGTTATTGCGGTTAATCACGCGGCGATACAGGTCATTCAAGTCTGAGGTAGCGAAGCGACCACCATCAAGCTGCACCATCGGACGCAGATCAGGTGGTAGCACGGGCAATACCGTGAGAATCATCCACTCTGGTGATGTGTTTGACTTGCGGAAGGCCTCAACAACCTTCAAACGCTTCGTTGCCTTTTTGCGCCTCTGGCCGACCGTTGAACTGATCTCATGGCGCAGGTCCCCCGACAATTTACCCAGGTCCAGGCCAGAAATCAGTTCGCGTACAGCCTCGGCTCCCATACCGGCGCGGAAGACGCTGCCAAAGCCATCTTTCAGTTCGCGGTAACGGTTCTCCTGGAGCAGGTCCATTTTCTTCAACCCCTCCAGGTCACGACGCAGTTGCTCTAAATGTTGCCGGTTATTGACACGCTCCGACTCCAACTGCGTCTGAACCGTGTCAATCTGCCCCTGGTATTCAAGCACCATGCGCTGATCTTCACGCTCACGCTCCGTCCGTGCCATCTCAATTTCGCGGCGTGCATTTTCAGCAATATCGTTACGGAACGTCTCAGCCTTCTGTTCCAACGACTCGAGGTGTTTCGGCGTTACTGTGTCGCCCTCTTTCACAATCGTCTGGCCGGTTGGCTCATAGGTGATGTCTTCCTCGACTTGCTGTCCCATGAATTGACGTAACATTGCCAGGGTTTCACTCTCAGCCCTGCGCGCAGCCTCCAGTTCTTGCTCACGCCGCGTCTCAATCTCTACACGATCTTCATCAATGCGACCCCTGGCATTAAGTAGCTCGCTGTCACGCCTCTCTTTCAGGCTGTCGATACGCTCGACAACCTGCCCATCCAGGTTCTGTTCCAGATTGAGCAGGTCTTCCTCCAGGCGCATCAACTCGCGCTGCCGCGCCTCTTCATCGATATTCGTGATGACATAGAGGGCAAAGTAGAGGATACGCTCCAGGTTACGTGGCGAGAGATCCAGCAGGAGACCAATACGACTTGGCGTTCCCTTAAAGTACCAGATGTGGCTGACGGGAGAAGCCAGTTCAATATGTCCCATGCGCTCGCGACGTACTTTTGAGCGGGCCACCTCTACACCGCACTTATCGCAGACAATACCCTTAAATCGAACACGTTTATATTTTCCGCAGTAGCACTCCCAATCCTTGGTTGGTCCGAAGATCCGCTCGCAGAACAAGCCATCCTTTTCAGGCTTGAGCGTGCGGTAGTTTATGGTCTCCGGTTTCGTGACCTCACCATAGCTCCAGCCACGAATTTGATCTGGGCTTGCAAGGCTAATACGGATAGCGTTAAAATCATTTACTTCGAGCATCTTCCCTCCTGATGTAAAGACCGGCCTACTGGTCTCCTTCGAAACCGGACAGATTAATACCCAATTCCGGCATCACATCGTTTGAGGTATCCTCAACGAACTGGATTTTTTGCTCATCCTCGTTGAGTACCTCAACATTAATGCCCAGACTCTGCAATTCTTTCACCAATACTTTGAAGGACTCCGGCACCCCGGGCTCCATGATGTTCTCGCCCTTTACAATAGCCTCGTAGGTCTTGACGCGGCCAACGACATCATCCGACTTCACAGTCAGGATTTCCTGCAGAATATTCGCTGCGCCATAGGCCTCCAGGGCCCAGACTTCCATTTCCCCAAAACGCTGTCCACCGAACTGCGCTTTACCACCCAGTGGCTGCTGCGTAATCAGGCTGTATGGACCGGTTGAACGAGCATGGACTTTGTCCTCGACGAGGTGAGCCAGCTTCAACATATAGGTGTAACCTACAGTGATCGGATGGTCGAATGGTTCTCCGGTTCGACCATCGAAGAGCTGTACCTTCCCTGTTTCTGGCAGGTTTGCTCGCCTCAGGAATTCTTCGATATTTTCCTCTGATGCGCCATCAAAGACAGGTGTGGCTATTTTGATACCCAGCATCTCGGCTGCCCAGCCGAGGTGTGTCTCCATGATCTGACCTATATTCATACGGTGCGGTACACCCAATGGATTCAGAATGATGTCCACTGGAGTGCCATCCGGCAGGAACGGCATATCCTCAATCGGCAGTACCCGTGAGATAACGCCCTTGTTACCATGGCGTCCTGCCATCTTGTCGCCTGCTCCAATCTTACGCTTCTGCGCTATGCTGACGCGCACCAGTTGATTGACCCCGGGCGGCAATTCATCACCCGCGTCACGTGAGAAGACTTTGACTTCGACAACCTTACCACGCTCTCCATGCGGTACGCGCAGCGAGGTATCTTTCACCTCACGTGCCTTCTCACCGAAGATGGCACGCAGCAGTTTCTCTTCAGCCGTCAGTTCCGTCTCACCCTTAGGAGTGATCTTACCAACCAGGATATCTTGCGGCCCCACTTCAGCACCGACATAGATGATGCCCCGCTCATCGAGGTTACGCAGTCCCTCTTCTCCAACGTTGGGAATATCCCGTGTGATCTCCTCGGGTCCCAGCTTGGTATCGCGAGCATCCACCTCGTATTTCTCAATATGTATCGACGTGAAGTAGTCTTCACGCACAATGCGTTCACTGATGAGAATGGCGTCTTCGTAGTTGCCACCCTCCCAGCTCATAAAGGCGACCAGAATATTCTGTCCGAGTGCCAGTTCACCACCCTCTGTGGAAGAACTGTCGGCAATGACCTGTCCAGCGTTGACATAGTCGCCCTTGCGCACTATCGGTCGCTGGTTGATACAGGTTCCTGCATTCGAACGCACAAACTTGCGCAGGCGGTAGGTGTGTACCTCACCCTGGTCGTCCAGGGTATCGATCTTGCGCGCCGTAACCGCAACCACCTCGCCATTGACCTCGCTGACCACTACCTGGCCCGAGTCGATAGCGACCTGCCGCTCAATGCCCGTACCACAAATCGGTGACTGCGGGCGCAGCAGGGGCACCGCTTGACGCTGCATGTTCGCACCCATCAGTGCGCGGTTTACGTCGTCATGTTCAAGGAATGGAATGAGCGCAGTTGCTACACTCACCGTCTGGCGCGGCGATACGTCCATGTAGTCCATGTTATCCGCGTAGCTCTCCAGGAACTCACCTTGATAGCGAGCCAGCACACGCTCTTCAGCAAATTCGTCGTTATCGGCTAGTTTTGCATTGGCCTGGGCGATCCAGAAGTTCTCTTCATCATCGGCGGTACGATAATCAACCTCAAAAGTGACGAAGGGTTTGATCCTCACTTCTGCATTCTCGACTGCCTGCGATAATTTTTCAAACAAAGCTTCATCGATGCGCACTCGTTCGCGTGCCTTGATGAGCACCTCTCCATCGGCGGTTGTCACGTCTTCCCGTTCTCTTCCAACCACGCCACGGAATTCCCGGCCGATCAAACGTCGATCATTGACGGGTAAACGCTTGTAGACCTTTCGATAAGGTGTCTCGATGAAACCGTATGGGTTGACTTGCCCATAGGTTGCCAGGTTACCGATAAGACCAATGTTTGGGCCTTCAGGCGTCTCAATTGGACAGATGCGGCCATAGTGCGATTGATGTACGTCACGCACATCAAAACCCGCCCGCTCACGAGAGAGACCACCCGGTCCCAGTGCGGAGAGACGTCGCTTATGCCCGATCTCGGCCAGCGCATTCGTTTGATCCATAAATTGCGAAAGCTGGCTGCCACCGAAGAACTCTTTCATCGCCGCCACGACAGGGCGAATATTGATAAGAGCATTGGGAGTGGCCTGTCCCGGCTCCTGGATACTCATGCGCTCTTTGACGACGCGCTCCATACGCAGCAGGCCAACTCGGAACTGCGTCTGGATCAGTTCACCCACGCAGCGTACGCGGCGATTTCCCAGGTGGTCAATATCATCCTTGCGCCCGTGACCATTGTTCAACGCAACGAGACGGCGAATAATATTGACAAGGTCATCTTGCGTCAGAATACGCTGGCTCTGTGGTATGGATAGGTCCAGTTTTCTATTCAGCTTATAGCGTCCCACGCTTCCCAGATCATAGCGACGAGCGTTGAAAAACAGATTTTTCACAAGCGAACGCGCATTATCGATCGTGGCGGGATCACCGGGGCGCAACTTCTTATAGAGTTCGAGAAGTGCCTCTTCCTCTTTTTTGACAGGGTCGCGGTCCAGCGTGGCCTGAATATAACGTATGTTCGGATCATTATCTACATCACGAAATGCATCAAGAATGCCCTGGTCCGTCGACAGATCCAGGTTCTCAGCGTGATACTGGTCTTTGGCCATTCCGGCAATAGCTCGGAGCAAGGTGGTGACGGGCAATTTGCGCTTACGATCGATCTTGACGGTCAGGAGATTCTTATTGCTCGTCTCGAATTCTAGCCATGCGCCCCGCCCAGGAATAAGCTTGGCTGCAAACAATTTTCGGCCCGTGGTGGCATCTTCATCCGCTGTGAAGTAGACACCAGGAGAGCGTACGAGCTGGCTAACCACGACACGCTCGGCACCGTTGATAATAAATGTACCTTCCTTGGTCATCAACGGGAAATCACCCATGAAGATATCCTTCTCGATGATCTCACCTGTTTCTTTATTGATGAGGCGAGCTCTTACATTCAAAGGAGCCGAGTATGTGGCATCACGGTCACGGCACTCGTCCTCGCTATACTTTGGCTTGCCAAACGGCTCAGGAGGTACTATAAATTCCAGACTTAAATTTTTCCCGGTAAAATCTTCAATTGGAGAGATTTCTTCAAAAAGTTCGCGTAAACCTTCTTTCTTAAACCATTCAAAAGAATCAAGCTGAATTTGAATCAGCCCTGGCATAGGCCAGATATCCGGAATACGTGCGAATGAGACACGCTCAGGGAGAGCAACAGCTTTGCTGCTTACTGCCATGTGTAGTCTACTCCTCTCACCTTGTTGCCCACATGAGGAAAACCAATAGAGATACGCACAGACGCGCATCTCCATACAAACAAAAAAACGGAAAAAAAGATAATCTATCCTAATGATGCCTGTGTTGAAAAACGTTCTATGACAAGAAAAGTAACCGCCTATTGCTAACGCAAGCGGTTACTCCTACTCCCCTACACAAACAAATTGTTCTCGACTCGTCCACATAACACATCCACATATATTTCTATAAAGCACATGCCTACATTAATAACAACGAAACACGCTACATTATTCCCTGGATAATAGTACTGGTGTGCTATATCGCATGATGTACTACAGTGATGCTTACTACCTCTTGCAGTACCTCCAATCTTCCAACTCAACTCCAACAACAAAAGGGCTTAAATACCATAGCGTTTGTTTTCACATCCTCGTGGTTGCCTGGTAGTACCTACACCTTCTGCCTACCTGACATGCATGCAGTAACTTGATGGTTGGGTGAGTATCCTTACACAGCTGTCGTGGGGAATAATATATCGTCAAAGGTTATATCTATCTTTACCTGCAATATCCCTGATAATAGTATACACTCTGTAGCAAGATGCTAAGTATACTACCTGCTTGGGAAGTTGTCAATAGCAAATTTGGGCAATTTATAGCTTCTTACACTCAGGAATGCTGCTCATTCTCTCAAATCCTCAAAAAGAACAGTATGCAGATATCTCTCGGCCGCGCTAGGGAAAATCGTCACAATCACCTTACCACGATTATGCTCTTTGCCCGCCTCTTGCAGAGCAGCCCACGCCACAGCACCACTACTGATACCTACCGAAAGACCTTCCAGTTCCATCAGGCGAATAGCCGTAGCCACGGCATCCTCATCGGTAACAGGCACAACAGCATCGATAAGATCAATTCTGAGCGTGTCCGGCTGAAAACCGGCTCCGAGACCTTCAATACGATGTGGCCCGGGTCGCCCACCCGATAGGACAGCACTTGAAGCTGGTTCGACAGCGATCACTTCAAGCGAAGGGTTACGGGCCCGCAGTCCCTCTGCGACCCCCGTTAAGGTACCACCGGTACCAACGCCAATCACCACCATATCAACTGCCCCCCCGGTAGCTTGCCAGATTTCGACTGCGGTACCTTCCCGGTGAGCACGCGGATTGGCCTGATTATAAAACTGCTGCGGGAACCAGCTATTGGGCAGAGTAGTTCGTAGTTCGATGACCTTGTTGATTGCCCCACGCATGCCCTGACTTCCTGGCGTCAGAATGACCTGCGCGCCAAAGCGCCGTAAGAGTAAACGACGTTCTAAAGAAATCGTGTCGGGCATAGTAAGTATGCATTGATAGCCGCGAGCAGCAGCAAGCCAGGCGAAGGAAATGCCCATGTTGCCGCTGGTAGGTTCGGTAATGATACCCCCTGGACGCAGCAGGCCCTGTGCCTCTGCCTCACAGATCATCCGTAAGGCAATACGGTCTTTGACACTCCCCCCTGGACTAAACATTTCTAATTTGGCCAGCACCGTGGCCCCTACACCAGACGTTATGCGCTTTAACTCAACGAGGGGAGTATGTCCGACCAGTTCGGTCACATCTTTTGCCCACTGGCCCATATATCTCCTAATTATGATTATTCTTCTGGCAGCAAAGCTTGAATCATACGCACCAACTCCTCCATATGAAAGGGTTTACGTAGGAGCAGGCCTGCTTGCAATCCCATACGGTGCAGTTCCCAGTCGTAGCTACCGGTGATCACAATAATGGGCGTATTTTTTGTGTTGCTATGCCCGCGCAGTATCTTATACAGGGATGCGCCATCCAGGTTGGGTAATCCCACATCTAACAAAATCAGGTGCGCTCCAAGTTCCGGCAGGCGAGCTTTAGCTTCTTGTCCATCAGTGAAAACGCGTAGTTGCCAGCTTCCAGCACGGCCCAGCAAATCATAGAACAGACCTGCCATATTTGCATCGTCTTCTACAATAGCAATCAATTTGCCATAGTTTGCTTTGTTTTCCTGCTCAATAGCCACTTACTACCACCCTCATTTCGTGATATGGGCACAAACTCGGTCATTACATAGACGCAATAAATATCCGGCCCCTACTATATGTAATACATCGTTTCCAAACTACCGGTTTGATGACGTTGTGCTAGCTCCTCAATGGTCGTGGAACTTAGTATCTGCTGCGTCAGCTCGTCAATCTTTTGCCAGACTCCTCGTAAGGCGCACCCCGGCGACAGCTTACAAAAATCTGGATTGGGGAGACATTCCATTGGTGGTACATAGCCTTCTAAGGCTTGCATAACCTGTGCCATAGTGATGTGCGCCGGTGGCTTCGCCAGCATATGTCCGCCCTTTGGGCCACGGATACTTTTTACTAACCCCTCTTTGCGCAGTGCCATCAAAATTTGATCGAGATACTGCTCAGGAATATACTGCCGCCTGGCTATATCCGCGCTTTCAATCGGTCCCTGTCCATAGTATGCAGCCATGTCAAGCATGGCTCGCAAGCCATAATCGCCCTTCATTGTAAGTTTCATAACGACGGACCTTTCCCGAAAGGCTCCCTGACAGATCGAACAACGCTTCACTCATACATAACGGAGCACTAACAGGGGTGCGCATACAGCATATATCAATAGAGAATACCTGTCAATGCTCCGTCCACGGTACAGCAGGGCTTTTACATCACAAGAATACTCACAGCAAGCACAGTAGTAGGATCCAGAGGATCAACATGCCCTTTAACCTGCACCATCTGTCCAACCTTCAAATCGTTAAAACTTGCCGCACCGTTAGATGTAGCAAATTTCGTACTGGCATCGACATTGACAGTAACAGGCTTGCTGCCGCGAGACAGAGTGATGACAAAGGTTTGATTTCCCAATGACTGGATAGTGCCAACAAACTTGCGTCCCCTGGCCGTTTTCGTAGCCGTCATAGTCACATCGGGCGTCAACGTCGCACTCGTAAGAGAAGTTTGAGGTGTTGCAGATGCCTGGTTCGCCTGCGTCTGCCCGAGAAGGATAGCAAAAGTATAAATAGATACCCCTACCAAAATCACAAACAGGACACCAATAATAATCAATAGTCGTTTTATGGTCATAAACATTCTCCTCCTCTAAATTAACCAAAGCCTATTGTAATACCAATAAAAGAGAATGTCTAACTTGATACCCACAATGGTGATCCAACGCCTATGAAACAAGGGATTAATTTCTGCTGAGAAAAAGAAGGATGCTTCAGTCTTTCCTTGCGCTTATGTGAACGGATATCTATAATGATCTTATGAACAGTTCAAGGGTGTATCCAGAATCACCCGCTAGAAGGGGGTTATACTCGCTATGCAGCAAGATACTACGTATGGAAGAGGAAATCAGGAAAAGTCAGCGCAGCCCTTATTAAAGGTACTCGTCATTGAGGATGAAGATAATATTGTAGAACTGATCAAATTAGGTTTACGCTATGAAGGCTTCCAGGTAGAAGCTGCCTCGGATGGACCAGAGGGGATATCTGCCGCGCAACGGATCAACCCCGACATGGTAATATTGGACTTAGGGCTACAACCCGGCGGCATGGATGGACTGGAGGTATGCCGCCGCTTACGTACCAACCCAACAACGCAAGATGTGCCAATATTGATGCTCACAGCCAGAGATGAGCCACGTGACAAGGTGCTGGGATTAGAGACCGGCGCCGACGATTACCTGACCAAACCCTTTAGTTTTGAAGAACTCGTAGCACGTATCCGTGCCATTCTACGCCGTCAGCGTCGCGCTTCCAACACTTTAGGAGGAGATGGATCGAACGGGAACGATAACCAGCTACTCCAATTCGGCGATTTGCGCTTAAATATGGCCACCCGTGAGGTGACCCGTGCCGGGCGTCTCATTGAGTTGACGGCTACGGAGTACAACCTCTTGCACCTGTTTATGAGTCACCCACGCCAGGTTCTTGATCGTCAAACAATCCTCAATCGCGTTTGGGGCTATGACTTCCTTGGTGAAACGAATATCATCGAAGTATACGTACGATATTTGAGGGAGAAAATCGAGGACTCTCCAAGTACCCCTCGCCTGATCCAAACAGTACGTGGCGTAGGATATGTCCTGAAAGGCTGAAAAGAGCATGTCAGGAAAGCCACAGGAGCCCAACAAGATGCCCACCAGAAAGCGTTCGCGACATGATTTATCTAGTCTTTATAGAGCCTGGCGTCGTCGCCCTCTCTCAGGCTTACGTTGGCAACTGACAATCACCTCAAGTCTGCTCCTGACTGTTGTAGTGATCGTTTACAGTACATGGATCTCTGAAGACATCGAGCACACAACAAACCTGCCTCCCGGCATACAAGTGGCTGCAGTTGCGCTCATCCTCGTGGGAACAATCCTCCTGTTTATATTGATCAATTTCTTACTCCGCCCTTTACGGCGCATGACAGATGCAGCTCAAGCCATCACCCTGGGCGACTTGCAACAGCGAGAGCGCCTTGCGCCACTGCTAGAAGGGAATGACGAGGTAAGCAAACTGGCAGCCAGTTTGAACGACATGGCCAATCAACTTGAGCATGCATCAAAGGAACAGCAGGCTTCAGAGCAAAGGTTCCGCCGCTTATTCTCTGACGCCTCTCATCAACTTCGCACTCCGTTAACATCCTTGCGCGGATTCACAGAGGTATTGACACGTGGAGTGGCAAAAGAAGACCCGGAGACAACGCAGCGAGTCTTGAAGTTGATGAGAAGTGAGGCCGAACGTATGACGCGCCTGATCAATGACCTGTTGATACTGGCCCGCCTTGATGATGAATGCGTCCCAGACACAGAATATATTGACCTGGTGGACCTCGCGGTTGAAGGGGTAGAACAAGCAAAATTACTTGCGGACGACGGACGCAAAGTGACACTTTCCTTCGCAACAAATGAACGCCTGGGCGTACAAGCCAACGTCGATCGTCTTAAACAAGTGTTACACATTTTATTTGATAATGCCCTCAAATACGGCCGTCCGGCCCCTGAAGGCTGGATTAAACTCCAGCTTGACAGGCAGAATGGTCATGCACTGATGCAAGTCATTGATAACGGCAAAGGTATTCATCCAGACGATCTTCCTCATATCTTTGAGCGTTTCTATCGAGGTGAGCATATTCCCACTTATGATAAAGTGAAAACGCCTCCCGCGGGCACGGGTCTCGGTCTTGCTATTGCCCAGACAATAGTACGCGCGCACGAGGGAGAAATCACGGTGCTCAGCACATCCGATACACAGACGGTATTCACCGTAAAACTGCCATGTGCCCGAGAGTAAACCCCCAGAAACCTCCTTTTTCTTTTTCCTCGCCTCCGTAGGAGGCAGTCATGAGGGGATTTCAGTCCTATTGCATTGACCGACCTCAACATGCATGGTACACTGCGAAGAAATGAAACGAAACAAAACATGAAATGTTAAAAAGCTCTCCAGCATGCTGGGGACGCCTATGGAGGAAACCATGTGGACCTCAACCCTACAGCTCGACCTGGCACACGTCATACCCACGAAAATCCTTGGTACTTTCTGGCGCGGCGCTTACTTCTCCTCTTTCTCCCCTCTGCAAGTACAAAACCTTCCCCGCCAACCTCTGCCTGCATCCAACTGGGTGCGCGTTCGCAATTCACTTGCCGGTATCTGCGGCAGCGACCTGCACTTAATCTTTGTTGAGGGAGACTTCAGCATTGCTCCCGCCGCCTTGCCCAGCCACAGCCACACCTACCCAGGCCACGAGGTCGTCGGAGAAGTGATCGAAGTGGGCGAGGACGTGCAAAGCCTGCACGTCGGTGACCACGTCGTCCTCCAGCACGGTCCCAATTGTCTAACCGCTGGCATACAACCCCTCTGCCGCTCATGCGCTTCTGGCAACTATGGACTCTGTGAAAGCGGCGCTCTCCCTGGCCCACAGCCCATCGGTGGTGGATGGAGCGAAGAGATGCTGCTGCACGAACACCAGCTCTTCCGTGTTCCCCCTGAGATCAGCGACACCCAGGCCGTTTTGCTAGAGCCTTCCTCTGTAGCCGTCCACGCCGTCTTGCGTCATCTCCCTCAGGCAGGAGATCGCGTTCTCATCATTGGCGCCGGGACTATCGGGCAACTCATCCTGCAGGTTATACGCGCCCTCGCTCCAGATGCTGAAATCAGTGTATTAGCACGCCACGCTTTCCAGATTGAGCGAGCCGCCAGTATGGGCGCACGCATTATCTATGCACAGGATAGCTATGAGGGAGTGCAGGATGCCACCGGCGGACAACTCTACAAGGGCAGATTCGGTAATAAAATGCTCCTGGGTGGCTACGACGTCATTTTCGATACTGTAGGCACCAGGCGCACCACCCACGACTCCCTCCGTTGGGCACGCGCCGGTTCAACAGTGGTCATGGTGGGTCTCAGTCTGCATCGCATGAATATTGACCTCACGCCCATCTGGTACCAGGAGGTCAACCTCATTGGCACCCTTGGTCACGGCATCGAGACCTGGCCTATTGGCACATCCGAGAAAAAATCTACTTTTGAAATCACAGCAGAGCTAATCGAGAGCGGGCAGATTCATCCTGATAAACTGATTACCCATAGTTTCCTGCTCACTGAATATCGCAATGCCCTCTTGATCGCCAGGAACAAGGGACGTCATCGCGCTATGAAGGTCGTTTTTGATTTCTCGAAACAGCCTCCATCGGTTGTTCCCAATGTCCGTGCAGCCGCGCGCCAGCGCCAGCGAGTAATGACAACCACCTGGCCATCACAGCCATTAAGCCCCGATGACGTAGACACTATGCATCACCCCTCTACTCCCGACCCGGCAGTACCCATTACATATGCTACACCGGACTCCGCAGACGCCGATGATGACCCCAGAACCATCGTTGTCTCGAGGCCAAAACACGCCAACTTCAACGTAGCATCCCCACAAGAGAGCCCGCAGAGCCCACAGAGCCCACCTGACTCCACCTCAAAACAGGCTCACTTCGATATAGCAACTCAATACGGCAGCCTCCCAGGCTTCCATCAGGGCTTGGAGGAACTTGGCGTCACTGACAGGCAGGTCGAGGATACTGAGGGTGAGGAAGAAGATACAGGCAAATCTGCTGCAGCTGCCCTGGCTCAACAGACGCAACATACCGGGCCCGAGCCCATTCCCACCACAAACACCGATGCGGACAACGACAATATGGAGGCTCCATTCATTGCTCCTACCAGCACAAGTGACTATGCATGGATGCAATTTATTGAGCCACAAGCTACAGGCGAGGATATCGTAGAGCCTCAACCTGACACTTCTACTACCACAATATCGCCTAATGCGGAGGCTCCATTTGTTGCTCCCACCCCCTCCACCAATATCGACGAGGCCAGCACGGGAGATCTTCCGTCTGTTGCTCCCACCCCCTCTACCAACATCGACGAGGCCAGCACGGAGGATCAATTGACTGCACCCGCAAATACACCCGAGGACAATGATGACACTAAAACCATCACCACCTTTTCCTCAAAACGCCCTCGCTCAAGGCGCAAAACAGGAGGCCAGTAAAAATTGATATACGTTAAACGTGCCCAAGAGTGGGAAGGGTGCTGGGGGAATGCAGTCCCTCCAGCCGGAATCTGAGGTATCCTCCATATGTGCGGACTTAATGGAGGGGTGCAGGGAGCGAAGTCCCCTGCCGGGGTCTGGGGTGTCCCCAGTTCTCTCCTTCTTTGGGTGGGGGGCGGGGAAAACATCTTTTAAATCGCCCTTCAGAAGATAGTGAAACTTCAGTAATCGGTCCACCCGTCTATAATCATATATATCACATATATCTTAAATAA
>WNGP01001450.1_pt1 | contig 19530 bp, 15 predicted proteins | sample 5407671 | NCBI WGS metagenome assembly WNGP01 (sample SAMN13153381, study PRJNA577476) | soil metagenome | isolation source: 40 cm soil or saprolite under Garry oak tree replicate 2 | place: USA:California | collected 2016-06-15 | reverse complement strand
TTGGGTTCAAAGTCTACTCCATTGAGGTTGTTGGCATTCCACCAGTCCCAGGCGACTTTGCCGGGCCTGATCCACGAAGTATCCGATAGCTGCGAAGGCTTCGCCAGGAGCCACGTCAATTCATTGGTGATCAGGTCGCCGTCACCATTGTCGAGGGTTTAGGTTTGAAGTGATTACCGCGACAACCGGCGTCTAAAAGGGATATGGCTCGCGGGGCCGCTGGATGCGGATCCGATGGTCGGTAAACTTGAAGTGCGCCCCGGGCAGCTCTACCTTCGGCATATGGCAACCAACGCATCGCTCTTTCGCGACAGGGCATGTTTTGCTCGCCGCTCCTGTGGAGCGCGGATTGGCGACTGCTCCTTTGCTTTGTGTTCCAGGCACAACTCTCGTAGCGTTGAGGGATGGATGGCAAACCGTGCACTTCGCATCATAAGCCGCGACGTCTTTTTGCAAGTCTGAGTGCGGGTCATGACAGGCCGTGCAAGCAAGGCGTGCATCCTTTGGATCGTGGCCGCAGCTGTTGTACAAGCGATAAGGCTGGAAACGAACATTACTGATGCCACCGAGGTCCGGCATCATGGCCACTGTGTCCACGCCCCGGTGCCAGGCTCCGCAAAACTCCTGCGATAGCCTGTCCGGATCCAACGTTTTGGGATTGAAGATGAAGGGGTCTGCTCGAACATCGGAGAGCATCACCACCGCGTGCTCTTGTCCCGGTCCGTGGCAAGCTTCACAGGTCACACCCGGAATCAGTCCGTTAAGATCAAGTTTGGTGTTGGCCACGGCGGCGGTCCCATGACAACTGAAGCAGTTTCGCGCTTCGTCGCCGCTGATATCGCGTCCCATCGCTTCCTCTAAGCTGGGCGGTGGGCTCAGAGCATCACCGATCGTCCAGTCCAAGCCGTCGATGGCAGTGTAATAACTCACGCGGCCTTCGTAGAGCTTTCCGTTGTGGCGCAACACGTAGGTCTCCGCGACGCGTGCATTTCCGAAGGAGTAAGAGACGGGCTCCGAGATGGTTTGCTTTCCATCGGTTACCCGGTAGAGAATCTGCTGCCCTGGCGCACGATCTCATAAAAGTATTGGCCTTTCTGAAGTGTCATCCGCGCGTGCGATTGCAGCACATCGCTGGCCGCTGGATTATGAAGAGCGTGGGCCATGGCCGTATGTGGTTGCGAACTGCTCTTTTGGGGGTGACAGCTGGCGCAAGCTCCCGGGCCCACAAATTTCTCTCCAAGCACCTCCCGCCGTGGAAGAAAATGGGAAAGGGAAACCGCCTGCTGCAAGTGTGACTGGGCGGAGCAGGTAAAAAGAACCAAATAGAGAGCGGCCTGCGAGACAGGCCATAAAGGAACGACGCGCTGTGGAAACAGGGTCTTTCCGAAATGAGTGAGGTCGGCCACGTACCCACCTTGTCGATGATTATTTCTCAACGACCCCTTGTCCCTCCACCACAGTGAGAATTCGGTCCACGCCGGGCACGATCACCTCCTCTTTTTTTCCGCTCGGCCAGTAGATGTCAACCTTGTCTATTTTCGCAGCCGTTCCCAATCCAAAATGAAGGCGCTGGTCCGAGCTCGAGGCGTAGCTGCCCCCGCTGAAGACGTCCCCACGTTGGCGTGTCCCGGCCGCTGTGACGAACGCTTTGGCTCCGACGGCATCCCGCGGACTCTTCGGTCCTCCCACCAGTTTGAATGCAATCCAATGATTATTGTTCTTCACCACGTTGCGAAGCGCACGGGCGTGGAGTCTATAGTGTTCAGGACAACATCGATATGGCCGTCATTGAAGAGGTCTCCAAACGCCGCGCCGCGCGCCGGAATCACCACACCCACACCGCTGCCCGTTGGAGGTGGAACTTCTTCGAACTTCGTTCCGTTGAGATTGCGGAACAATTGCGGCCGCTGTGCCCAGGTTGTGCCCCAGTCACGCTGATCCACCGCCGGATAAACGTGGCCATTGGCAAAGAAGATGTCCAACAGGCCATCATTGTCATAGTCGAGGAACCCGGTTCCCCAGCCGAGAAAGGGAATGGTTGGGCCGCCAAGTCCCGCCCGATACGTGACGTCTGAGAGATTTACGTCGTCATCATTTCTGTAGAGCGTCTTATAGTCGTCGGAAAACGTTGTAAGGCAGAAATCGACTTTGCCGTCGCGGTTGTAATCCCCGACGCCGCGATGCCCATGGAGGCCTGCGCCAGTCCTTCATTGGTCAGGGCAAAGCCCGACAAATAGCTCGCGTCTTCAAACGTGCCGTTCCGAAGATTGTGATAGAGATAGCGAGGCACGGAATCATTGGCCACCACCAAATCCAGCCAGCCATCATCGTCCACATCAACAAACACGGAGGCGAGACCGTAGTACCCTTGCGGGTCGTCGACAGCTGCTTTCTTGCTTACATCCGTGAACGTGCCATCGCCGTTGTTGTGGAACAAATGGTCGCTTTCCCCGGGCAGGCCGCGGGGCCCGCACATGGAGAAATTCACACCGCGGTATTGGCAAGCGCTTAACGGAATCCCCCCCTGGCCTCCCACAGGAGGGTGCTCGGCATCAAATTTCACATAGCCGGGAACGAACAAATCGAGCAGGCCATCGTGGTCGTAGTCGCCCCACGTCGGTCCTGTGGACCAGCCACCCAGTGCGACTCCCGCCTTCTCCGCCACATCCGAAAACGTCCCATCATGATTGTTGTGGAAAAGACGGTTCTTCCCGTAGTTGGCCACGTAGATGTCCGGCCAGCCATCGTTATCGTAATCCTCAACGGCTACACCGAGGCCCCATCGCTCGTTTGCCACGCGCGCTTTGTCCGTCACATCGGTGAACGTGCCATCGTGATTGTTGTGCAGCAGCATGGCGCGCGGCGCCGGCTCCTTCCCGTTGAGAGAGGCAAACGTGGACCCGTTGAGCAGATAAATGTCCAGCCAGCCGTCGTTATCGTAGTCGAGGAGGGCGACACCGGAGCCGGGCATTTCAAGGATGGTGGCCTTCTCTGGAGTTCCGGAGCGATGGTGGAATTTGTCGAGACCCGCCTGCTTCGTAACGTCGACGAATACAACCGACGCGCCGTCCACAAATCCGCCGGCGGTAATCGGCCGGGACAGGACGTCTTTCACAGCGGCGTGAGGTGCGCCAGTCGCCACACCCGTGGGCTCAGACTTTTGCCGTCTACGGTCATCCGGTTCTTGCGTGGTGGAATTTTGCCAAACCCACACCGATGCCAGGACGGCCGCCAGACCGCAGGAGTGAAGAACGCTCTTTCTCATCGCAAATCGTTTTGTTCCGGCTTGCGCATGGCGTCGGCGCTCGACCCCTTCTCCCGACCAGGCACATCGGCTCGGTTGAGCTCGTCAAGCTTCTTGATTGCCCCTTTCGCTTCTTCTTGGCGGCCCAATTTGGAGTAGGCGCGGCCCAGCAGGAAGTAGCCCTGCTTCATCCGTGGCTCAAGCCGGAGCGCGGCATTTAACTCAGGGATGGCCGCTTCGAGCTGTCCATCTTGAAACAGCGCGTTACCCAGGGCAAACCGGCCAGCGGCTGAATCTGGAGCCAAGTCCACAGCCTTCCTTAGCCACTCGATCGCTTGTGGATACTCCTGTTTGTACGTGTAGCAAGCTCCCAACCCGTATGCGATGTCATAATTTGGCGTGCCGCTCTTCTCCGCATCCAGGTAATAGCTAATGGCCTCGTCGAATTTTGACTGCGATCGCTTCATCTCGGCCAGTTCGGTTGATACTTCCGCGAAATGTGGATTCGCCTTCAGGGCCTTCTGAAATTCGCCCTCGGCCTCCGTTACATCTCCGGCAGCCAGGGCGGCTTCGCCAAGGAGCTGATGTACTCGAGCAGAGTCAGGGGCTAGCGCGAGTAGACGCTGATACTCTCTTTGAGAAAGTTCCCTGGAAACAAGAGACAGGTAATAAAGGGCGTCGATATTGCTACGGTCAAAAGCCAATGCTTTCTGCAACTCCTCAAAGCCTGCCGAAGCTTTCCTTGGGCAAGCTCTGCCCGGGCGAGTAGGATGCGGACAGGCACGTCCTTCGGGTATTGTCGCAAATGCTTCTCTGCAAGTTGAACTGTAATTCCGTAATCCCCGCGGTAGAACGTTTGCGTACATTCTGCCAGAGCGGAAGATTGTCCATGCGCTGGGCCCAAAACGAAAACCAGCAGGACAATGAGCCAGGGGGGTCGCAGGCTCCATAGAGCGGCGGCAAGTTTGATCATGGAACCATGTGTCTTCATGGATTTTCGAAAGGACGCACTTCCACGATGCGCAGAAAATCTTGCGTTTTTTCCGCTAGCAGTTTTTTTAGCGCTTCGAAGCGTTGCTCCTGCGCTGCGCGTCTCGAATCTTTCGTGCGAGTGTACAGCGTCAGCAGATAGAAGTTCGCAGCATAATGATCCGGGTCGACTTTCAATGCGCGCTCGAGGTGCTTCTCCGCTTGCTTGTACTCTTTTCGCATCAAACAATACTGGCCCAGTTCGGCTAGAGCGTCTGCGTCGTCAGGGCGATCTTTCAGTACCTCCCGCAACTCGGCCACAGCTTCGTCAGGCCGGCCCTCTTGCCGGGCAATCACCCCCAGGTAGTAATGCGCTTTCGATGCGGTCGCGGGGATTGCGGCAGCTTCCTTCAGCCAGGGACGTGCGGCGTCGAAGTCTTTGGCGCGAAAAAGCGCCACGCCCATGGCGAGCTTGCCCCGCGGGTCCTGCGGCTTCAATTTGAGATATTTCTCGAAATACGGAACTGCTTCCGCAGGATCATGTTGGAAAGCAGAAGCCGCCCCCATCGCGTAGTTGTACGCGGGATTCTCCGGCTCGAGCTTCACGGCCTTTTCGAAAGAGTTCCGCGCCTCGGCGATGAGGCTTAAGTCCACGCACACTACGCCGAAATCGTAGTAGAGGCGCGCATTGCTTGGATCCAATTCCTGGGCATGCGCCAGGTAGCCGAGAGCGCCTTGATAGTCCTTTAGCAGACGCGCGATGCGCGTCAATTCCAGCAGCACGTCAACGGAAGGCTTTCCCACCGCAAAAGACTTCTCAAGAGTGGTACGGGCCTCGGCCAGCCGGTTCACGCGTTCGTAGCTGACTCCCAGCGTTTGAAGGAGCGCAGGAGATAGTGCCTCGCGATGTTGCAAGGCCTCGAGCAAAGAGAGAATCAAGTCGTCGCGCTCGGCAGGGACCAGTCCAAGCAACGCTTGTTGGGCGTCCGCTTCGGAAAAGTCCTGAGCGTCCAGCAGTCGTGTCACAGTGGCCTCGGTCTCCTGGCGATTCCCGAGCCCGGCATAATCGGCGCACCGGATCGATAATGCTTGGGCGCTGTTTTGGGTTTCTGTCGGGAGGCGCGAAACGTGGCTGAGCGAGTTCTGATACTCACCCTGTCGTAAAAAAAGTACAGCGCTCTGGTAATTTGCTTCGGCATTAGCAGGTTCATATTCGAGCACGCGCTGGTAGACCTCGAGCGTTTTGCGCTGCGTCTGCGGATCGGCTGGGAGGTTCTCTTGATATAGGCGTCCCAAGTTGAGGTAGGCCGCCGTAAATTTCGGTGCTCTTGCAATCGCCTGACGAAAGTTCTTTTCAGCCTCCTCATACTTGCCTTGCTGTGCTTCGACGATCCCCAGCAGGTTTTGCAACCCCTCATCCGATGGATACTGTTTGGTCGCCTCTGCGAGCTGGCGTTGTGCTTCTTCCAGTTTGTCCTCCTCTATCAGTTGCTGGATCTGCAAGATTTTTTGCTCTCTTGCGCTCTGGTTGTTCTGTTCCGCGTTGGCGAGCGGGCAACCCACACGACCGATCAAGGTGGTCAGCGCCACGACAGAAATGACCCACCGCCATGGCGCCGCGAAACGGTTCGCCGGATATTTCCTGCCAAGAAATCTCGAACTCGAAAACACGTTCGTGAGCCTTACAAATTGGCTATGAGAGCCCATCCCATGCTGCTTTATACTAATCTCCGTTGTACTGCGTTTTTCGTCTGCGCGCGCTTGATTATTGAGTGCAAGCGCGCCTGGTTCGGAGTCACCTTGGCAATCAACACATCCCCAGACATCGGCGTGGATCCACAATCCGCCGCGCACCTGGCGAGAATCGCAATCCGCGCGGCCATCCTCTGGCTTCTCTTCAGTCTAACCAGAGCGACGCTTGCCCAGGAATATCTTCCTCCCTCGTCAGAGGCAAAGATTGCGGTTGGCGTTGCCGCGCTGAAGTCTGGCGATCTGGATGGCGCCGACAAGGTCTTCTCCGAAGCCCTCCAACAGGGCATCAAGCACCCTCTCGTCTATCATAACCTCGGCATCATCGCCCAGCAGCGTGGACAACCTTTAAAAGCCGTCACGCGATTTCGCCAGGCTCTGGTTCTGCAGCCCGGCTTTGGCCCGGCGCACCTCCTCCTGGGCTCCAGCCTCATGGCGCTGAAAAGAAATGCCGAGGCCCTGCGCGAACTGCAGCGCGCGGTCAAACTAATGCCTCAGGAGCCCCAAGCTTACCTGCAACTAGCCAAGGCTTACGAGGCTTTCGAGAACTGGATCGCGGCCGTCGAGCAGCTTCAGAAACTCGTGGAGCTGGCTCCTCAGGAGCCCGAGTACTCCTATCAACTGGGCAGGGCCTGGATGAAACTGTCCGGCTGGTCGTACCAGCAGATTTCCCAGCTTGATCCTCACTCCCCCAGGCTGCAGCAGGCCCTTGGACAGGAGTATGCAGTTCAGGAAAAATATGATCTGGCTCTCTCCGCTTTTCAAAAGGCTGCACACTACGATCCCAAATTGCCCGAGATTCATTTGGCCATTGCTTTGCTCTGTCTTGAACTGAAACGATTCGATGATGCCCTCGCCGCGATCAACGTCGAACTCGGGCTCGTGGCGGGGAGCAAAGCGGCACTCGACGCCAAAGCCAGAATCGAAGCGGCAAGGGCCGCTGCCACTGGACCGCCATGATTGCTGCATCCTCCTGCAAGCACGAGACGCGAAGAACTGTCCATTGTTTCGCCTCTGCCTTTGTCGCCGCGTTCCTTAGCCTCATCTTTCTGCCGCGAACCTGCGCTAACTGGCAAGACAACCTTGCGCCCTTAGGCGTTCGCCGTGATTTCTCGGACCTGCAACTGCCAGGAACTCGAAAACGCCCTAAACGGTCACAATTACAAACAGGCGGAAACGATTCTTGTCAGAGAAGCGGAAAGCCACCCCAAATCAACGAGAACGGCCAAACTGCTGGTCACGGCCGCAGGAATTTTCTTTCTCGACGGCCAGTACCTGAATGCCGCCATTGCCTGGAAAAGGGCCGAAGCCATCACTCCTCTTGATGAGCGCAGCCGCTTTACGCTCGCCATGGCGTACATCGAGCTCCGCCGCCGCGATTGGGCCCGTCCGGAACTCGAGAAACTTGCCGCTGCCGAGCCGCGGAATTCGCTCTACACCTATTGGCTCGCGCGCCTGGACTACGATGCGCAAAACTATGCGTCGGCTATCGCCCGCCTGCAAGAGGTTATCGAGCTGGATCCAGATATGGTGCGCGCGTACGACACCTTAGGCCTGTGCTTCGATTACCTCGGCAAATTCGAGGAAGCCATCAAGAATTACGACCGCGCCGTCCAACTGAACCGGCTTCAACCAAAACCTTCGCCCTGGCCCCATGTGGATCTGGCCATTTCCCTCATGGCCCTAAACCGACTGCCGGACGCGGAGAAGAGTCTGCGCGAAGCAATTGAATACGGCCCCAAGCTACCGCAGGCGTACTATCAGCTAGGGCGAGCCTAGGGCGAGCCTTGGAGATGCAGGGCGGCTATGAAGAAGCGGTTCCACCCCTCAACCAAGCCACTACGCTTGATCCTTCTTATCCTGAACCGCACTATCTGCTTGGCCGCATCTATCATCGGTTGGGAGACAACTCGCTCCCCAAAGCGGAGGCCGATCGCTTCCAGGAGCTAAAAAAGGCTAGCGAATTGCAACCCTTACCAAATCCTTCCTTGCCGCCGAGGTAGCACACGTTAGGTTCGTCCAAACGAGCAGCGCGCCGATTTTCATCGGGCACTGCTCGTTTCTCGGGGTGTTAGGCGTCAAGAATTCGCCTTGCCTAAAATTCAAGTCTCGCGCCTATCTGAATCGTTCGCGGTGAGCTTACACTACCGTCCCAGGTACCGAAATTATTGATACTGATGTCATTATGAAATGCGAAACTTGAACCTTGGTTGTTTACGTTGGTGGCGTTGAAGAAATAATGCTGGTTGAACGCATTGAAGAACCCAAAGCGCAGCTGGAAATTGACCCGCTCTCCAATCCTAGTGTTTTTGGTTATCGAAAAGTCCACGTCCTTGGCGTTTGGACCTCTCAGATTCGAAATGCGCGGTCCAATGCCGGTGTAGCCGAAGACTCCGGTGCAGCCTGGGCATGCCCCGGCCGGTTGGAAGGCCGTTAGGGGCTCGAATGCCGCTGCGTTGAGTAGAGGTCCCTTACTTGGATTGTAGCTATTCGGGTCCTGGAGGAAAGGATTTTGGCCCTTGACAAGACCTAGGAGGCAATTCTGGCGGAATTGCGGAACCACTTCGCACGCGCCCGAACGGAACCACATCGGGGTTCCCGTGGACCAATGAAGTATGGGGGCCAATTGCCAGCCGCCTACCAGCCCGTTGACGGCGCCACCTTGGTTCGCGTATTTCTTGCCCCTACCAAAGGGCAAATCGTAAACGAAGGCGGCCGACAGCACCTGCGGGACGTCATCGGATGACAGGGTACGCGCACGGACTTTCTCGTAAGGCGAAATTACACCCTGCGTGGCGTTCCAAGAACCGCCGAGCTGCTGAGTATTGTCCGAGGCGTCGGATATAAGCTTGGAATTCGTATAAGACACGAGCATGTAAAGCCCATGCCTATAGCTCTTCTCTGCCTTCAACTGTAGGGAGTGATAGATGGAATTCCCGTGGTTTTCGTTCAACCCCTGGAGCGGGCCGCAAAACTGCGGGAACGGCAACAGCGCCTGAGCAACAGTGGGAGAACAAGCGGAGCCGGGTTTAGTTAAATCGTTAACCCATCCGTTGTAAGGAGATTTAACGCCGAAAAGCGTCTGGCTATCCGACGTGAATTGGACGTTCAATTCGGGCACGTAACCGCAATTGACGTTGGTTGGTGGCTTGTTGGTGGTGGCGCAAATGGGGTCGATAGAAGTTGTGTTTGCCTCAAGAGCCTGTATCTTTGGATCAAAGGGATTCAATACGTTGGCCGGATTTAGGCTTGACGTCAGGCGCGAGCCCTTGTTCCCCACATAGGCGACGCTGAAGAAAATATCTTTGGGAAGTTGACGCTCAATCGTCAGGTTCCACTGTTGAGAATAGGGTCGCCGGTTCGCATCTACCGGGCGGTATGCCGAACCATTACCGTTGGCAGCGGTGGGGGAATGACCATTGTCGAATCCCGGCGAGATAAATGGAGGGAGTTGCGCGGGGGCAGGGACCCCATTGTCCAGGTAGAATGCCGGATCAGGTTGGCCGGTTACGGGGTCCACGCTGGTGCCGAACGTCTGATGCAGATTGAAGCCATCGAGCGCCATTCCACCGCCCCAACCTGGGTAGAACGCTTGAGCAAAGAAAATGCCGTAACCTGCGCGAACGACCGTCTTCTGGTCATACGAATAGGCCACGCTCAGTCGCGGCGCAAACCCCTTGTGCCACGGCTTCTCCGGATAAGGGGCGCCGTAGCATGCGGAAGCAGCCTGGCAAGCGGAGTTATTGCCGGCGAAAGCCAAACGTCCCGGTAATCCGCCGGCATTGGGGTTGGTTCCGACGAGATCGATGAAGGAAAAATGATCATATTTTTCTCGAGAAGGTGTGTAGTAGTCCCACCGCAACCCCGCGTTGAAGGTCAGCTTTGGAGTGATTTTCCACGAGTCGTCGGCATGCAAGGCCCAGACCGTTTGGCGGGGATACCAGGCGCTCACCACTCGACGGTCAGCCGAGCCGCCGTTGACAGCTCCGAGGAAGAAGTCCGCAACCGGACTCCCACTGTTGCCGCTGGGCGAGCTTGTGGCTGAACCGTCGAAGCTGTAAGTCCCAGATTGATTATTGGACTGATGAATATTGCCCTGCACCGATCGCCATTCCATGCCGAAAGTGAAGGTGTGATGCCCATGGATTTTGTTCACCAAGTCGTTGAATACCCAGGTCGGACGAACGGTGATATTCGTTGCTGGAGGGCCGTTGCTGTTTGAGATCTGATTGAACCCCTGGCTGAACGTGAAGGCTGGTAGGGCATTGGGTTTGGGTGCGCCATTCACGGTGACCTGTGGCAAGGCGTTCGATCCACTGAGAAAAGCTAGGTTCTGTGATCCGTACCCTTCGTTGCGATTCAAATACCCAAAAGTCGCATGGTTGGTCATGGTTGTCGAGAAGGTATGCTCCCAGTTAAACCTTGAGATCGGCGAATTTTGAGGTCTCGTGGGAGACTCTGTCGCGATGGAAACGGGTAGCAAAGTAGCCCTGTTGTAGCCAGTAAACTGACGCCACCAGAAAAAATAAAAGTGATCCTTATCGCCGTAGTTGTGGTCGATGCGCGTCATGTAAACGTTCGAATTGCTAGTGAGCGTATCTGGCACAGGTTTGGGCGCCGTGTAGTTACTCGTGGCATTCGAATTGGTCGGAGTCGGCAATTGCGCCATATAAGCTTTGGCAATGGCGCTTTCGCAAGCCGACGGAATGATGTTTCCGGGGAACTGTTTCCCGGGTCCCACTCCGGCTGCCGTCTGGCAAGTTGTACTGGCATTGCCCGGCATGTAAATGGGCAAGCCCCAGTCCGTAAAGTTTCCCCCTCGTTCTAATACCGACGGAATCGAGATCGTTGGCGTATTAGAGCCACCGGCCTGGTGGTAGGACTCCCAGTCGAAATAGAAAAAGGAGTGATGCTTTGAAGTTCCATGATAGAGGAAGGGTATTTTGACTGGACCGCCAATGTTGGCGCCGAAGTTGTGCTCATTGTCCGGGGGCCGGGGTAGCCCATGAAAGTTGTTCGTCCAGGTATTAGCATTCAGCGCTTTGTTTCGCGCGTATTCGAAAGCTGCGGCGTGATATTGTGTCGTGCCGCCCTTACTGACCATCGTAATCTGACCAGAAGTCGACGAGCCGTACTCGGGAGCGTAGTCCGATGTGAGCACCTTGACTTCCTGAACCATATCAGGGGACATTTGAAAGTCCTGTTGAATCGAGACCATCCCGCTCTGGCTCATGAAACCTTCTTGCATGGTTGCACCATCCAACAGAGCCTCATCGCCGGACTCCTGTCCCCCGTTAATGCGCGCCTGGAAGGCTTCACTCGAACTGCCGGTCGTGATGCCTGGTAGAAGCACGGCCAGAGCTGCCGAAGAACGTGGTTTGCCCTCAACGACCAGCGGTAAGTCCTTGATCGTTTCCGGATCGGCTCCCCCCTGCAGTGTCCCATTGTCGTAGTTGATGAGGGTATTCTGACCCTCCACGGTGACGGTCTCGGTTGCACCGCCGACTTTGAGAGCGATGTCGGCATGCCCCGACTGGTTGATCGTCAGCAGGATATCCTTCTGGACGTAAGTTCCGAATCCACTCTTGACCACTCTCAGGTCGTAAGTCCCTGGAGTTAAATTTCGAAAGGTGTACTCACCCCGCTCGTTGGATGTAGCCTTCGCCTCGAAACCGGTCGCCTTGTTGGTGAGGGTCAGCTCAGCGTCAGCAATGACACCTCCAGACGGGTCGGTTACTGTGCCGCCCAGCGTGGCATTCCCAATCTGCGCTCTCGCAGCCTTGGGAAAAGCCGACAGCGCCAGAGTGATTGCCAGCAAGAAACTTACAGCAAGACTCTTTGAAGAATTTGACTTAATAACCATAGACGTCACCTCGCACTTGAACTCCTCCGCAAGGTCCCCCGAGAACGAAATCCGCGAACGCCGATATCCCGAATGCCTCGGCTCTAGCTGCGGGCAAGGACTGTAACCAGAACCGCAGTCCGGCGTGATGGTGCTCTTTCCTGCCGCTCACGCACCAAATGAATATTTGCAATCCCAATAAACCTGCTCGCTCCCGTCCAAACTCACCACGCAGGTCGCTCGCCCGACACAAGAAACGCCAGGAATACAGCTTATTTTTGTTTCAGGAACAAATCGGATGCGCCCAGGCGGGAGGTTATGAGCGCAAAGGCAGCATGTCAAACTCGAATTTCTAAAGCGTCGTTTAAGCAATTCTCAACAAATTTCACGAGAGAAGCGTGTGTTCTTTGCTCCTTGTCTGGCCCTCGGGAGCGCCTCCTTGTCAACCGGATCGGGTGCAAAAGGGACCTTTTCCGCGGCTGGAATTCCGGACCGCGAGAGCGCGGGCAAGATAACCGAAAGACATTGAATATGCTTCTAGTCGGAAAGAGTTACAAGACTCCTTACGCCTCACCCATTGCATTACATCGTTTAGGCGACTCAAACAGATCCTGGCGAGAAGCCCCTCGACTTGAGTGCAAGAAACCGCGTTATTCCATCGTCGTAGTTGGCATCCGTGACAAGTTAAGCGCTGGCCTCTCGGTTCGAAACTTGCTTTCGAAGGCTGGCCCTCAGCGCGTTCGGCCGACAGTCTTCAACTTGTTCCAGCAACGCGGCACGCAGAAAGCTGGCAATAGACTCCGTTAGCTTGCGCGGGCAATCGGTGCGAACCACCGCCAGCGCCAGGCTTCTTGTCAGGCGACGCCCATCGACACGAAACTTTTGGAAGAAGGGCGACCGCTCCCGTAAGGCGTGTTCGGGAAGGATGGAATGGCCAAACCCTGATTCCACAAGTCGTTTGATGGCTTCTGTGTCGTCTGCTTCCATCTGGACATTTGGCTGGACTCCAATGTCCTTGAAGAACTCGTCGATCACGCGTCGGACGTTGCTCCGTTTTGGGTACAGCAGGAATGGCACACTGGCCAGCTCGTCAGCTCTCAATGAACCGACATGAGCGCGGGCAACCTTTTTTTGCGAAGGGCGTACAATGAGCAGCTCTTCCTCGAAAAGAGGGATGATCTGGAGATTCTCTTCAGGAACAGGGAGCGAAATGAGCGCCAAATCGAACCTGTGGTCGAGCAGGCCGGCGACCATATCCTCCGTCACGCCCACGGTAACGCGAATCTCGGCGTTGGGATAGCGCCTCCGCAATTGTCTGAGGGGACGGCCGAGCTGGTAGATCAGCGTTGTGACGCCTGTGGCCAGATGAAAAGGGCGCGTATCCGTCGTTAGGTTGTTCTCGAACTCTTGCTGGATATGGGCCATCAGCGTAACGACTTCTTTGGCGTGTTCCGCAAGTCGTGAGGCCGCGGATGTCGGGATCAGCCGCTTTCCTCGGTGGACGAAAAGCTCAGTGTGGAGTTCGTCGGCGAGGTTATGAAGTTGCAGACTAACTGCGCCTGGCGACAGATGAATCTTCTCCGCGGCGCGCGTCATGCTGGGGGACTCCATCACCGCAAGAAACAGTTCAAGTTGGTGGATGTCCATTGGCACTCTTGGGGAACACGCACTCCAGGTAAGCCTGGGGTCTTAAGCGAATCCCCAAAAATCGGCCGGATTATACACCGTGCACAAGCTCTGACGTCAAGTGCGCGAGATCCCGCGATCGAGGGTTACAAGGATGTCTGTTGCAACGAGGATGTTCGGCAATCCGAAAGCGATCGCACGGCTACTTGGCTGAATAGCCGGACATTCTTCGAAGTGGGCTGTGCACACGGGTCTCTTCTTCAGATGGCGCCACAGTGGCGAAGAAAGTGGAAAAACTTCGATCTCGTGTGGACAGCGGATCGGCGATCTACACATGGGCACCTTGACGTCAGAAACCGCCGGTTCGGTAATCAACGGAACAGTCGGCATATTTCCTTTCAATGGTTTCACGGAAACATTGAGTTTTCGCATAATTCTTATCTGTTTTCCGCGCGAAAACCTCCAAGCACTTGCTACGTTGTTGGCGAAGAGAGATCATCCTCCGCAATTACGACGTCACGTTGCCCATCGCCCTTCGGTGCCGGATACACCTTGCTCGTGGGATGAAAATGTTTGCGAAGAAACTAACAACAGGAACGATCTGGCTCACGACCTGAACCGCGGACGAAAGACGGGCGATCTACACGGGCCGACGCCTTTGCTATGGTGCGCGTCCGTCTTTCTGCGGTGAACGCAAGAGTGGGCTCGACACGCCAGCCGGTTTAGCCTGGCTAAATCACTCCTTTAAATTTTTCGGATTGACACGCTTTGGAACATGTTTCTACCGTCAGCAAACTGATTTCTATTCAGCGAATCGATACCAACTATCCAGCAAGTTGCTGGCGTCGAGGCAAATACGGGGTTTGCGGCAAACATACCGGCGGGGGGAGCCGGGCAGTCGGGGTGCGGCTTAGCCGCAAGTAAGGGTGGGGCCGGAGTTGAGGTTTCGGCTGGTCCTCGAAAGGGAAGCAAACATGAAGAAGAACGTCTTTATCGCTATTTTCGCTGTTTTAATCCTCCCTCGCTTCACCAACGCCCAAGGTCTGGGCAGCATAACCGGAAGAGTGACGGACCCCGGCGGCGCCGCAGTGGGTGGAGCGCAAGTGACCGCCACACAGGAAGGGACGGGATTTGCGCGGTCGGCGGTAACGGAGACGGACGGGTTGTACGTGATTCCCTCGCTAAACCCGGCGATCTACACGCTTACGGTCGAGGCAAAAGGCTTCAGCACGGCGAAGCAGATTGCAATCACCCTCCTGGCGGACCAGACGCTGACGGTGAACGTGGCGCTGAAGCTGGGCTCGACGACTGAGACGGTGACCGTTCTGAGCGATGCGCTTCAGGTGGACACGTCCACATCCACGCTCAAGCAGGTGATCGAGGAGCAGCGGATTGCCGATCTGCCGCTGAATGGGCGAAACGCGGCGCAACTGACGCTGCTGGTGGCAGGCGCGGTGAACTCGCCGAACGGCGGAGCGGACCAGGGCGCAACAAAGACCTTCCCCGGGGCGGTCACGTTTTCCGCGAACGGTTCGCGGCAGAACACGATCAGCTACCAGCTCGACGGCGGCAACTACGTGGATGAGTACACGAACGTCAATCAGCCTTTCCCGTTCCCGGATGCCCTGCAAGAATTTAGCGTGCAGACCACCAACTACAGTGCCGAATACGGCTCAAACGCAGGCGGCGTAGTAAATGTCATCACGAAGTCGGGAACAAACAAGTTTCACGGAGACGCTTTCGAGTTCAACCGCAATCCCGCGTTCAATGCGCAGAATTTTTTTGCAACGCCGACGACGCCGGACCGCATTAAGCGTAACCAGTTTGGCGGAACACTGGGCGGCCCGATCATTCACGACAAGACATTCGTTTTCGGCGGCTACCAGCGCACGGAATTCCGAAACCTCGTCCTAGGCAGCCAGAAGGTGGTCGGACAAACCGACATCACGAATTTCCTGAGTCCGAAGACCGCGGCGTGCCCAACGTGCGGCGCACCGACGACAGCGGCGACGGGCCCGGCCGGAGTAATCGATCCCGCAGTTGCCACCCTGTTGGGGATCGATCCGAATACCGGGGCTGCACTGTCTTCTCCGAAGTTCAGCCTCGCTGGCAGTATTCCGGCGGGATCGAATCCAACGGTGCCGTTCTCGCGGCCGGACACTGAGAGTTTTGATTCCGCGATGGGGCGGCTAGACCATTCATTCAGCCAGACGGACAAGCTCACCGGGCGCTACGAGTTTGACCGCTTCATCAAGGCAGCGGTATTCAATCCCTTGCTGCTAATCTCTTACAGTGACGCCACGTTTGCGATTACCGCGCAAAACTTCCTGGCTCATGAAACTCACCTTTTTTCGCCGGGGCTTGTGAACGATTTTCGGTTCAGTTACTCGCGAGAAGTGTCCCACCGCGGTCCAGGGAACAACGCAACGGATGTGACCGCGTTCGGTGTCAGCATTCCGTTTCAGCCAAAGCCTGCCGGCATCCAGGGCGTCGGTGTGCAGGGAGGCTTTTCTTTCGGTGACAACCCGCCGGCGTTTTTCACGCGCAATAACTACACCTGGGCCGATGACGTGAGTTGGGAGATCGGCAAACACGACTTCCACTTCGGCGGCTCGTTCGAGCGCAGCTCCGTGGATTTGAACAATCTGTTCAACCAGCCGGGCATCTTTGGATTCGGAACGCAAGACAACTACCTTTTCGGCGGTGCTTCGTTTGCGACGTATCAGCTTTTTTTGGGCGGCATTTTGTCCGATGGAGCCGGCGTGGGCAACGGGTTTGCCCTACAGCAGGGTGCGGGTGAGTTCAAGAACAACCGGGCGAACTTCGTGGGCATATACGCGCAGGACAACTATCGTGTCACCCGCCGCCTCACTCTCAATCTCGGCTTGCGGTACGAGCCGGCGTTTCCTTGGAGCGACACTGGAAACCGATGGGCGCAGGTGAATCTTGCAGCGATGGCCGCCGGGACGCGGTCCCGAGTTTATCCGAACGCACCTCCTGGCGTTTTCTTCTCGTCGCAAAACGGTATTCCCAGCGACCCCGGAATGCCCAAGAATGCGCTGTACACGAACTGGAAAGGCTTCGCTCCGAGGCTGGGTTTCGCCTACGACGTATTTGGCAACGGCAACACGAGCGTGCGCGGTGGGGCCGGAATTTTCTACGACACGCGTGTGATGGGTATGTTGAGCAACCGGTTCGTGGATGAATGGCCATTCAGCCCGCAGTTTATTTTGTCAACGGCGGGCAGCAGCGCGCCGACGGCCGCCTCAGCGCCCGGGTCGCTCAGCGATCCTCTTTGCACCAACCCGGGAACGCAGACGGCACTCAATTGCAGCGGAGCGCAGGCAGCGAACTATCCGACGTTCCCGAGTCCATTTCCAGCGCCGACAAACTTTGCCTACATTCCGCCATTCAATGAAATCGCAGTTAGCTACGATCCGAGCGGTCAGTATCACGTGCCGACGACCTACGAATGGAACCTGACGATCGAGCGGCAGCTGCCGGCGAAGACCCTTTTGCGCTTTGCCTATGTAGGTTCGCGCAGCCTGCACATCCTCGAAACCGAATACTACAACCCGTCAAATCCGGGAGGAATTGCGGGGTGCCCAGGGTCAGTGGGATCACCTGGAAAAGCGGGAACGGGTCTGGCCAATTGCACCGTTTTTCTGGGCAGCGGCGGTGCGTTCAAGACGAACACGTTCTCCTCAACCGTGCAGGCCGATATCACGGACATCAACGCCAACTATAACGCACTGCAGACTTCGGTCGAAAAGCGCATGGCGCACGGATTCACATTCCTGGCCAACTATACGTACTCGAAGAGCCTGGATGATCTTCCGTTCGGCGAGGGCGTTTCTGGATTTGACACTGGATACTCGGTGCTGCCATTCAATGATCCGAACCGTCACAGGATGGATTACGGACCCTCGGGCTTCGATCACGCGCATGTATTCACCGGGTCTTACGTGTGGCAATCGCGGAGTTTGCGGAGCTCGAGCACCCTTCTGCGCTACCTGCTGGGCGATTACGAGATTGGCGGAATCATTTCCGCAGCGAGCGGCCGTCCGATCACCGTGCTTCAAGGAACGGAGCTCTCCAGCACGGGAATCGGACAGGATCGCGGCACGTTTGTGGCGGGTCTTGATCCTTATAGCGCGAATTCCTGCGCGGGCGTCACCGCAAAATGCGTGAGCTGGCTGAGCCCTGCGGCATTCCTGTCCACCGCCGCCCTGAAAGCCAACTGCGCGACCTTCGGACCGACCTGCGCTCTGCCGACCTTTGGGAACGTCGGAAAGAATGTGCTGCGGCTGCCGAGAACGGCGGTTTGGGACGTGCAGGTCTCGAAATACTTCCATTTCACGGAGCGCTGGAAGCTGCAGCTTCGCGTCGAGTACTTCAACGTGCTCAACCATCCTAATTTCGCTCCGGAGACCATCAGCACAGGCGCGGTGAACGGCACAGACCAGATCAGCGCGTTCGATAAGCTGAATAATAACAACGCGTTCGGCACTTTCCGCGCCGGTCAGGCGTCAGATCCACGCGTGGCTCAACTCGCGGTCAAGGTGTTCTTCTGAGTTCACCCCCTAGGAAGAACGGGATTCGGAGCGCGCCGCGCACAAGGGCATGCACTGGGCGCCCTTTGCGGCGGTCGTTGCGTCCATCCTAACCAAACTTCTCGTACCGTTGTCGTCAGCGCAACATCCAGCGGTAGACCCGACGGGACCGTCTGCGTTGTCATGCGTCCTGCGGAATTTCGCGCTATGCTACGGCGATTGCCTGCGCATTAGCCACACGGGGAGTGCCCTTTTTATGGAACTTGGGCGCTTACACAATTTTCGTAACGGGAGGCGCTGATGCGGTTCCTGCGACATCGTATCCACGTTATTGGTTTTTCGCTCCTCGCTTGCTTTCTGTTTTCCGTTGAAACTTTCGCGCAAAACGCCCCCGGAGACCTCGAGACCGTATTGGGGGAGCAAATACTCGCGCCCAGTGCCGCTTTGCTGCAGATGAAGTCGTTCATCCTGAGCCGCGTCCCTCCGCCTCCTGTTGCGACGAGCGCGGCGCAATGGACGGAGGAGTCCCAACGCCTGCGCCGGCACTTATTGCAAGATGTTGTGTTTCACGGCTGGCCGCCGGAATGGGTCACGTCCTCGCCAAAATTCGAAGACGTCGGGACGATTGAGACTCACGAAGGATACCGTCTTCGCAAACTGCGCTATGAAGTTGTTCCCGGCTTTCAATCTGTCGCGATTCTCTATGAACCGGAAAAGCTCGAGGGCAAAGTGCCCGCAATTTTAAACGTGAATGGGCACGTCGGCCCGATGGGGAAAGCGGTCGAATACAAACAAAAGCGGTGCATCAATTTCGCGAAGCACGGCATCCTGGCGCTCAACTTGGAATGGTTCGCGTTTGGCGAGCTGCGGGTCGAGGGAAACCAACATTGGTATGGGGCGCATCTGGACTTGGTCGGCGCCAATGCGCTTGGAATTTTTATGCTGGAAATGCGGCGCGGGCTCGATTACCTCTCGGACCATCCGAGTGTGGACCGCAATCGCATCGGCGTTACCGGGCTCTCCGGCGGCGGATGGCAAACGATTTTCCTAAGTGCCCTCGATGAACGCGTAAAAGTTGCCGTGCCCGTCGCGGGCTATTCCTCAGCCACGACTAAGGTGGAAGCCAGACAATACGGCGACTTAGGCGACCTCGAACAAAACGGAACAGATTTTCTCGCAAATGTCGATTACACGCATCTCACCGCGATGATGGCCCCACGCCCCACGCTGCTCATCCACAATGCGGAAGACGATTGCTGCTTTCGTGCGCCGCTGGTGAAGCCGTTGATCTACGACGGCATTCGGCCTTTTTTCAGGCTTTATGGCAAAGAGGATGTCTTCCAGTGGCACGAGAACCGCGACCCTGGGACCCATAACTATCAGCTCGATAATCGCGAGCACGCCTATCGTTTCTTTAGCCAGCAATTCGGCATTCCGACCGTTGAGAAGGAAATTCCCGCGGGCCAGGAGATCAAAGCTTATGAAGAACTCGTTGTCGGGCTCCCGAAAGACAATCTGACGATTCTCGATCTCGCGCGCAAGATCGC
>WNGP01001449.1_pt1 | contig 19533 bp, 14 predicted proteins | sample 5407671 | NCBI WGS metagenome assembly WNGP01 (sample SAMN13153381, study PRJNA577476) | soil metagenome | isolation source: 40 cm soil or saprolite under Garry oak tree replicate 2 | place: USA:California | collected 2016-06-15 | reverse complement strand
GTCTCAGTAGGAGCGCTCAGACTCCACAGGTGCAGCACGGCTTTGGGCAACAAGCCAGCACTGCGCAAGGCATCCACCAGGGCCAGGTAATCCGCTGGTTCCTGCGGTCCAATGGTAAAGTGCTGTTCATCGCGTTGAGTAAACTGCTCTCCTGGCTGCACGCTAATACAGGTATGGCCTTCCTGCGTCAACCGCTCGACTACCTGTTCGCCAAGCCCAAAGCTATCCAGGAAGACCAGGTAGGGAGAGCGAAGTTTCCGCATGTCGTCTGAGCTATCGATCGATAGCGGCCCCTGCTCCCAGGCAGGCAGGTAGAACCAATCGGCCATATCCGGCTTCTTGCCCTTATGGACACGAGGCGCTGACTTCTCAACGGTTTGCAGGCGAGGCGGGTCGATCCAGTAGCGCTGGCGCTCAAAGGGATAGGTGGGCAAGGGCACGCGCTGACGCCGCTGCTGGGCGTAGAACCCCTGCCAATCGGGAGTCACCCCCGCCAGCCACAGCTTGCCCAACGCCGTGAGCAGGCAGGCCTGCTCGGACTGTCGCTCATAGACCGAGGGCAGGGTGGGCACGACCAGGGAGAAGCGCTGCTGGCCACAGGCCGGGTGCTGCTTGACCAACGCACTCAAGGACTGGCCGGGTCCCACTTCCACCAGCACCGGCTCGTTCTTTTCCAGTAAATGCTCGACCCCCTGGGCAAAGCGTACGGTCTGGCGCATATGCTCGGCCCAGTAGGCGGGATCGGTGGCTTGTTCGGCCGTGATCCACGTCCCGGTTACATTCGAGATATAGGGAATCTGCGGCGCCTGTAGCTCTACCGTGCCTACCAGTTCCTGCAACGATGCACTCAACGGCTCCAGCATCGAGGAGTGAAAGGCATGGGTGGTCTCCACACGTCGCGCGGCGATTTCCTGTTCGCTCAGGTGCTTTTCCAGTTGCTCGATCGCCTCGACCGGTCCGGCCAACACGCAGCTTGCCGGTCCACTGATAGCCGCCAGGCAGATCTGTTCTGTCAAGTACGGTTGGATTGCCTGTTCCGATAAGCCCACCGCCAGCATGGCGCCTGCTGGCAGCTGGGCAATCAATTGGGCACGACGGGCAACCAGCGTCAAGGCGTCTTCTAAGGAGAACACCCCTGCCAGGCAGGCCGCCACATACTCGCCTAAGCTATAGCCCAGCATGGCCTGGGGGCGGATGCCCCACGTGAACAAGAGTTGAGCCAGGGCATACTCGAGCACAAAAGCCGCCGGTTGCGCCAGCGCCGTCTGTTTGAGCTGCTCGGAAGAGGACGAAGCACGGTGTCCGTTACGTCCCAGCAGAGCTCGGAGATCCACTCCTGGTGAACCGGCACTCCCAGTGGACCCATTGGCCTGGGAAGGATGCGCTTCGTCTGGGTAAAGCACCGCGTGCAGGTCCAGGCCGAACTGGAGGTGCAGGAAGCGACAGCAGCGATCCACCGTCTCGCGGAAGGTCGGCTCCTGGGCGTACACTTGCTGGGTCACCCCCACGTAGGACTCTCCCACTCCTGGAAACAGGAAGGCCACCGGCCGCTCTGGCATGCTTTGCGTGCTGCTCGCAACTCGAGTGGCATCCAGGGTTTCCAGGGCTTTCAAAGCCTCTTCGCGGTCGCGACACACAAGTATCCGGCGATGTTCGAATGTTTTGCGCCCCACCTGGAGAGTATAGGCTATATCTGCCAGGTTGGCTTCTGCATGCTGATCCAAATAGGTTCGCAAATTCGTGGTCGCCATCTCAAGAGCGGATTCGGTCCTGGCAGAGAGCAAGAGCAATTTGTGCGTTCGCGAGGCGGGAGAGAATTTGAGGGCAGGCGCCTCCTCCAGGATAACATGGGCATTAGTGCCGCCGATACCAAAGGCGCTGACACCGGCCCGGCGAGGGTTGCCGTTTGTCTTCCACTCCGTGAGCGTTGTATTGACGTAGAAAGGGCTGTCCTGGAGATTGATTTGCGGGTTGGGTTCCTCGTAGTTGAGACTGGGGGGGATCATTCCGTGCTTGAGCGAGAGAGCAGTTTTGATTAATCCGGTGACGCCGGCAGCTCGATCCAGGTGCCCAACGTTGGTCTTTGCGGAACCAATCGCACAGAATCCTTTTTTGTCGGTGCTCTCACTAAATGATTTGATGAGCGCGGTCAGTTCGGCAGCATCACCTAGAGCAGTGCCGGTGCCATGAGCTTCAATGTACCCGATGCTTTCGGCATCTACGCCAGCGTTAGCCTGGGCTTCCACGATCACCCCCGACTGACCTCTGACACCAGGAGCAGTGTAACCGGCTTTCAAAGAACCGTCGTTGTTGATAGCCGAACCTTTAATAACCGCGTGGATGGTATCCCCATCCGCCACGGCATCTTCCAACCGCTTTAGAATTACGACGCCTACGCCGTTACCGAGCGGCGATCCCTTTGCCCTGGCATCGAAGGCCCGGCAGCGCGCGTCAGGGGATGCAATTCCACCTTCTTGATAGTAATACCCCGCTTTTTGAGGAACCGAAACCAAGACACCGCCAGCCAATGCCATATCGCAATCGCCATTGAGCAGGCTTGAACAAGCAATACTCACAGCCACCAGCGAGGTCGAGCAATAGGTTTGGACGCTAAAACAGGGACCCGTCAAGTTGAGCAGGTAAGCGACGCGCGTAGTCAGCGAATCTTTATCGTTGCCAAGCACAACTTGCATAATACCTGCGGAATCCATCACTTCGGCATTGGGATAGAGATTGTTGAGCAGGTAGGTACTGAGTCCTGAGCCGGCGTAAAGACCGATTGATCCTTTGTATGTCTCAGGGTTATACCCTGCGCTCTCAATGGCATTCCAGGCAGTTTCAATAAACAGGCGATGTTGAGGATCCATGATCTGCGCTTCCTTGGGCGTGAATCCGAAGAAGGCCGCGTCAAACTTGTCGATGTCTTCCAGAATGGCTCCAGCTTTGACATAGTTCGGATCGCCCAGCACGGACGGGTCTACACCTGATTGAAGAAGCTCCTCATCAGAAAATAGTGAGATCGATTCCACGCCGTTGCGCAGGTTCTGCCAAAATTCATCTACATTTCGGGCGCCGGGGAAACGACCGGACAGGCCAATAATGGCAATATCCGTGCTATCCCCCAGGATCGTTGCATCAACCATGGTCAACATTCCTCTTCAACTGTCTGGACGTTAGGTTTCTGTTTTCTAAGTCGTTCTCTGCGCAGTTTGCCCCGCGCGTTGTTCTGTTCAAGGTCCGACCTGCCCCGCTGGTTGGGTCGTATCAATTCGAGAAGGGAACTGATCGTCGGGCCTTCAAAGAGGCTCGCTGCAGAAAGCTGGATCTTAAACTCCTTTTGCAAACGCGAGATGATGAGCATACCAACTAAAGAATTGCCGCCCAGTTCAAAGAAATGATCATTGATCCCCACGCGTTCGATTCCCAGGGCCTCTTGCCAGATGTCAGCAATCTTTTGCTCAGCTTCAGTCCGTGGCGCCACATAGATATTCCGCAGATTGGGCCGCGCATAGACGGGTTTAGCCGGGCGGGCCTCATCGATGTTTTCCAGGAAGCTGAGTGAGGATAAAGCCATCGATTGCTCGATAGTGGCCTGGAGTCCTTGCGGCAGCACGAGGATTTGAGCCAGGGAGCTAGACAACACGCGCTGGAATGCCTCTGTCCCCTCCCGGAATGTCACCCCGTATGTCTCGCGTACCTGCTTGATTTTGGCGGCTAGCTCCGGCAGCGATGCAAATAAAGTTCCTTGCCAGGCATCCCATTGCCAGGGACCCCAGTTAATAGACACAGCAGGCAGAGTACGTTGAGAACGAGCATAGAAAGCAAAGGCATCAAGAAAGGCATTGGCTGCACAGTAATCTACCTCACCCAATCCGCCAGTGATCGCGTTGCTTGACGAATAGAAGGCGATGAAATCGAGCTGCTCATCCTTTAATATCGCCTCCAGCACAAGTGTTCCCTGGATTTTGGGAGCAAAAACACGCTCTACTGTTTCAGGGGTTTTGAGCTGCATCAGCCCTTCACCGGGGACACCCGCCGCATGGATCACTCCATGCATCTTGCCAAACTGCGCATGCGTTCTGGCTATGACCCGCCGCATATCGTCCTGGTTAGAAACATCAGCCTTGACGATCAGTACCTCTGCCCCCAATTCTTCTATTGCCCAGATTTTTCTTATCTTCCTACTGACCGGGTCATCAGCGTCGTGATCTGCTAACCATTGTGTCCACTGCTCACGCAAAGGCAGTACAGAACGCCCAATAAGTACCAGCCTGGCCTGCGCAGCTTGGGCCAGGTATTCTGCCAGCGCCAGGCCGATGCCACCCAAACCGCCAGTAATCAAATAGACCCCTTTTGCTCTCAGCGGTGCTATACCTTTGCTGGTATCCCCAAGCGGTACCGATTCGAAAGACTGTACCCAACGGTAATCGCCCCGATAGGCAATAACACTTTCTGTTGTGCTAGCGCTGCACTCAGTCACAAGCTGCTCTACAAGCCTCTCGCTTTGTCTCGTTCCCGCTTCGGGAAGCACAACATCAATGCTGCGACAGGTGATATTCAAATATTCTTTAGGAATCACCTTACAGGGTCCTAGCACAGTCGACTTTCCCGGGCACAGACCTTCGCCTCCTATCACTTCGTGCATATTGTTGGACAACACCAGCATCTGCAAAGGCGTCCCCAAGCGGTGCGTTCCAAGCGCTTGGGCCAGGAAGAGCAGGCTGTAAAAACTCAGATATTGCTCCGTTTCCAGGATAGGCACTGATCCCTTTCGGCCATGACTTGCCCCTACGGGCGTCACACTCCATAGGTGAATGATATACTGCGGTGCCTTATTCACGAGGTGCAGGTGCTTGAGCAGGGCATCGTAGTCATCACGCGCCTGGGGATTGATCGTATAGATACCGTCGCGAACCCTGCGAAACGCATCACCTACGATCACGGTCGTGACATCCTGGCCCAGTTGTTCCAGGTGTGCTGCTAGTTGATTACCGATGCAGCATGCGTCGGCAAATACCAGCCAGCACTGCTTTTGCTTGCGAAGATCACGCAGTTCAGATGCAAGGAATGGTCGAGATTGCTTCCAGATAGGCGTATAGAACCAATCCGTGAGGTCAAGTTTTTTCTTGCCTCCTGAGCTTTGTGGCCGGTTGGTTTGCTTCTTGACTTCTACCCAATAATGCTGGCGCTCAAAGGGATACGTTGGAAGGCTAAGCCGATGACGGCGTTCATTTGCATAATATCCTTTCCAATCTACCCTCACCCCTGCCAACCAGAGTTGCCCCAGCGTTCGCAGCAGGAAGGCCATATCCGGTCGCGGGTCATAAGCATACCGCAGCGTTGGTAACACCACCAGGTCTGTTAACCCATTGTTCGCGGGATGCTGTAATGCCAGGCTGCCCAGTGATTGACCAGGCCCCACTTCCAGGAGTATCCCGTTCGGCTTTTGCGATACCTCGCGAATTCCATCCGCAAACCGTACAGTCTGCCGTAAGTGCTTCACCCAGTATTGAGGGTCCATTGCTTGCCTTGCTGTTATCCATGTCCCAGTCACGTTGGATACATACGGGACCTGCGGCGGATTCAACTTGATGGTCTTAACCAGCGCGGCGAAGGAAGCCTCAATCGGTTCCATCATGCTCGAATGAAATGCATGCGATGTTTGTAGGCATCGACAAGCCACCCCATTCCCGCTGAGAAGGTGCTCTAAATCATTCACCGCGTCCACCGGACCGGCAATCACGCACACCGACGACCCATTGACCGCCGCAAGAGAAAGCTGCTGGTTCAAGAGGGGTCGCACGTCTTGCTCTGATAGAGCAACAGCTAGCATAGCCCCGGCGGGAAGTTCCTGGATCATTTGCGCTCTTTTGGCCACAAGCGCCAGAGCATCTTCCAGCGACATTACCCCGGCCATGCACGCCGCCACATACTCACCAAGACTGTAGCCAATCATCGCCTGTGGGCGAACTCCCCAGGATAACCACAACTGCGCCAGCGCGTACTCGATCATAAAGAGGACTGGTTGGGCCAGAACTGTTTGATTGAGCTTTTGCGCAGCTTCGCCCGCTTCCCCATCGTCCCGCTTCAGTAACTGTCGTAAATCAATCCCCTGAGCTACTGGAGAAGTGGCGTGGCGGGACTTGCCCCTGCCATTTTTATCTCTACCATTGCTCCCTTCACTATGGCCGCCTCCGTCATTGCTCTGTTTTTGCGCATCCTCGCCGTCTCGAGCGCCCTTAGCGTTTCGATTTGGGTACAATACGTCGCGTGGATCAAGTCCCAGGTGAGGTTTGAGCAGGTCGGAGCAGCGATCTATATGCTCACGGAATACCCGCTCAAGTTCGTACAGTTGCCAGGCCATCTTGACATAATGGTCGCCTAAGCCTGAAAACAGGAACGTAATAGGCCGCTGCTCCGCCCTGTGGGTGCCGGTCAAAATTCGCTGTGCATCTCGCGTCTCTAGCGCCGTTAGCGCATCTGCCAGGTCATGACAGACCAGCACACGGCGATGGCTGAGCGCACTGCGACCAACCTGGCAGGTATAGGCAATATCGGCGAGATTTTCATGCGAATGCTGCTTCAGATGAACAACAAGGTTATCGGTCATTCTTTCGAGGGCACTCTCTGTTTTGGCCGAAAGCGTCAATACATGGTAGGGCCTGCACGTTTCAGATGCCTCGACAGCAGGGGCCTCTTCGAGCACAATATGAGCATTGGTTCCCGACCAGCCAAATGAACTGACACCTGCAACACGCGATCCGCTCTTCGTAGACCAGGGTACCGGCCTGGTAGGAATCATCACAGGCATCCGCTCCCAGCAAACATGCGGATTCAATTCTTTTAAGTTGAGGTGCGCTGGGATCTCCTTATGTTGCAGGGCAAGCACCGTTTTAATCAGACCCGCTATACCAGCCGCCCCTGCCAGGTGACCAATGTTCGTCTTTACCGCGCCCATCATTATACGCTGATCCGGCGAACGTCCTTCGCCAAGAGCGGCTACCAGGGCTTCCACCTCGATGGGGTCGCCGAGAGATGTTCCCGAACCGTGGGTCTCGACATAGCTGACCCTGTGAGGCTCTACTCCCGCGTTCGCCAGGGCTTTACGGATAACCGCTTGCTGCGCCAGCTTATTAGGCGCTGTAATGCCGTTGCTGCGTCCATCCTGGTTCACCGCCGTTCCACGAATAATCGCCAGTATGCTATCCCCGTCCGCAATGGCCTCGGAAAGACGTTTGAGCACCACCATGCCGCATCCTTCGCCCAGGACAAAGCCATCGGCGACTGCATCAAAGGTTTTGCAGCGGCCGTCTGCCGCCAGCATACGCATCTTGCAGGCATTCACTACGCTCTCTGGGAGCGTAATGGCATTCACACCGCCAGCCAGTGCCAGTTTGCATTCTTTGTTCCGCAAACTCTGGCAGGCGAGATGGACGGAGACGAGCGATGACGAACAGGCTGTATCGACTGTCATTGTTGGCCCCCGCAAGTCAAATAAATAGGATAGCCGACCCGATGCGATGCTTGAGGAGCTTCCTATACCAAAATAGGGGTCGTCTACATAGGTGGAGTCACCGGTTTTCACCTGAAGCTGGGCATACTCAGAATTGTTCATCATCCCTATGAATACACCCGTCTGGCTGCCGGCCAATTTGTCTGCTGCCTGACCTGCATCTTCAAGTGCCTCCCAGGCTGCTTCCACGAGTAACCGCTGCTGCGGGTCCATTCTCACAGCTTCGCGGGGAGAGATGCCGAAAAATTGAGCGTCGAACCCGCTAATGTTCTCTAAAAATCCGCCGTGCCGCGTGTACATCTTACCGGGTGCATCTGGATCTGGATCGTAGAAGGAATCGATTTCCCAACGCTCGGCAGGAATCTCGGAAATGGCATCCTTCCCACTTTTTAAGAGTTGCCAAAAAGCCTCAGGAGTATTAGCCCCTCCAGGGAAATGACAACTCATCCCAATGATAGCAATTGGCTCTGCGGTCACCTCTTGCCGTCTCTCACCTTCTTTGGTTGCCCCATGTGCATCACAACCCGCGACGAGGTAACGCGTGAGGTTCGCAATGCTCGGGTAATCATAAAGCAGGGTAGGCGCGAGTTCGCGTCCGAGCCATTCCTCAATGTCGCCGGACAAGCCCACCGCGTCCACCGATTCCAGACCGTAGCTGGCGAAAGGCTTGTGAATATCGATATCGGCTGCCTTCACTTCGAGATACTCGGCAAGCTTTGCAGTGAGCCAGGTCTGGATAGATTCGGCGGTTTCGTTCTGAATGCTGGCATGCCCTTGGGCTGGGGCAAATCCATCTGGATGATAATCCGCCCCAACATACGAATCTGAAGACGCGGAGAGCTTCGAATTGCCGAGTTCCATGATTTACTCACCCCATACGCTCAGGCTACCGGCCAGGTAGCTTGCATGGCAGGCTCTCCGCTGAAGTTTACCGCTCGATGTCTTTAAAACACCGCCGGCCTTTAGCAACATCACCTGGTGCACCTGCAATTCGTGTTGTTCTGACACTGCCTGTCGCATAGCCTCGATCACCACTTGCCCATCGAGGAGTTTGCGACGCGGCTCTTTATCCCACTGCATTTCCCCCTCTCCACGATCGGGCTGATAGTGAGGATCTATCTCGGCCAGAACCACAAGCTGCTCTTTACCGTCAACATCGATTGAAAACGCTGCACAACACCCTGACCGGATAGCAGGATGGCATTGCTCCACCGCGAGTTCGATATCCTGGGGATAGTAGTTGCGGCCCCGGATAATAATCAGGTCCTTGAGACGACCGGTGGGAAACAACACGCCGTCCTTAAAGAAGCCCAGATCCCCTGTGCGGAGAAACGGACCCGCCCCTGTATCTGCCAGGTATGCCTGGAAGGTGCTTGCAGTCTCCTCAGGTTTGTTCCAGTACCCTGAAGTAACGCTGGGACCTGCTACCCAGATTTCTCCTACCTGGTCAGGCGCACACTGGATCAGGGTTTCGGGATGAACAATGAGGATCTGTTGATCCGGCGACATTTGCTCGTATCCAATGAGTTTCCGCGCCTCCTCATCCTCAGCGCTGGTCGTAAGCACTCGATTATGCTCAAGTGCCGCTCCTCGAAACGCTCGAACCACTGTTGGAGCAGTCTTTATGCCAGTAGCAGAAATGAGCGTTGCCTCGGCAAGCCCATAGGCAGGGAAAAACGCCTCGCGCCGGAAACCACAGGGCCCAAAGGTTGCAGCGAACTGGCTCAGAGTCTCATGGCGGATAGGCTCAGCTCCATTAGCAGCCACTTCCCATGTGCTGAGATCAAGTGTTGCCCGCTGCTCGGGCGTAATCTTGCGGATACATAGGTCGTAGGCAAAGTTTGGCGCAACACTCATGGTCGCCCTGGTGCGCGAGATGGCTTGCAACCAACGAAAAGGACGCTGCAAGAAGGCGAGCGGTGACATCAGAGTGGCTGGATAACCGATGTGAAAGGGAGATAAGATACCTGCGATGATTCCCATGTCATGGTATGGTGGCGCCCAGCTCACAGTGTGGCTGTCCGCCGTCTGCTCGGAAAACTTGTGAACCATCTCTAAATTGTGGAGCAGGTTACTATGGGAGACCATGACCCCCTTTGGCACAGATGTGGAACCCGAGGTGTATTGGAGAAATGCGAGTGTACCTCCGGTAACTTCAGGCTCTTGCCACTCGTCTGCCAGGCGGCCTGGAATACTATCGGTAGCGACCCATTCCAGGCTTTGCAATTCGGGAACATACGCGAAACAGCGCTGCAAATCAGAAAGAGTATCTGCGGTAGTAAGCACTATACTTGCCTGAGTATCAGCCACAATAGCCTGGATGCGAGGCATGGTTCGGGCGGAGTAAGGTGGATAGGCAGGGACAGCAATTGCTCCCCCGTACAGGCAGCCAAAGAAAGCGGCTATGTACTCCAGACCTGGCGGATGGAGCAGGAGCACGGGCTTTCCGGTGGCTCCTTTGCACTGGAGCAGCGTACCAATAGCCCGAGCCTGTTGGTCCAACTCTGCGTAGGTCAGGCGCGCCTCCTCTACTTCTCCCTGGCGTAAGAAGGTATAGGCATGCCGGTCGGCCTGATGGAGTGCTCTATAGCGAAGCAGCTCAACCAGCGTCATAGTATCAGCAGGTCGGGCAGTCAGGTTGTTACTCATTGATGCAACTCCGAGATTTGATGCTCTTTAGGAAGAAGGATACGCCAGGAACTCTGGCTTGTCTTGCCGTATCGACCGTACTTTTTCTACTTGAGAGAGAGAACCCTCTTTAAGGTGCGATTTCCTCAATGACGGAGAAGAGACCGGTATGATATGCTGCCAGGAGCGCATCACGTTCGCAGTGAACCCCTAACTGCTCGTAAATGTGCTGCCGGTGCTTACCTACCGTTGCTGGAGCAATACAGAGCAACCCGGCAATAGCCTCCTGGTTATAGCCGCGACACATAAGCGCCAGGACTTCTCGCTCGCGCCTCGTCAATGGACCATGCACCTGGTAGTCAAGTTGCTGGCACTGTCCTTGCAAGAACGTTGACTGCTCCAGTGTGTACAAGAGCCAGCTACAGGCCTGGGCTAAGAGTTGAGCTGCGGGGAGGGGGAGAGCAAGCTGCTCGGCGTGAACAGGATCACGCGCTATGCACACTATCCCATAGACAAGGTGGCCAAACTGAACAGGTAATGTGATCAAGGTGCCTGGAGGAAGTTGGACTCTTTTGGATGACAGCTGACGACCGAGAAAGAGTTGGGCGCGTCCCTGCGTGATGAGCTTCACCTCCTGGCAGAGGCGAGCCACCGCGTCATGCATGTGCCCGCACAACACTTGACCCAGGCTGAGAAGATGCGTCACCTGTTGCATATCTTCCAGGATGCCTGAGCCAGGCGCATTGCTTGTATCTGTTGTGTGAGCGTGATTTGAAACAGTCGCAGTCGAAAAAGGCCTCAGTTGTGTCGTCATGGGCGTACCTCCATGCTAGTTACCTCAATTACAAAAAATGCTCGGTGCCCCCTGGTGAATGTATAGCCCTGCTCTTTTCTATAGGAAGAACTTTTACAACATTGTCCGGTTACGTCGGCGATCAGCATGGCGCTCCATCGCCAATTCAATGAGGCGATCCAGCAAATGCGGGTAAGAAAGGCCACTTGCTGCACACAACTTTGGGTACATACACTGAGGAGTAAAGCTTGGTAAGGTATTGACTTCGTTGATGTAAATCTGGCCCGCCTCTTTTTCGAGAAAAAAATCCAGGCGGGCTAGACCACTGAGGCCTAGAGCGAGAAAGGCCCGGATAGCCTGGCGACGAATCTCCTCTGCTAAAACCTGCGGGATATCAGCCGGAACAACGGTATTCGAACCTTTATCGTTGTATTTGGCCTGGTAGTCATAGAATTCTCTACTGGTAATGACCTCGCCCACCACTGAGGCCTTCGGCTCACTGTTACCTAATACTGAGCATTGGAGTTCGCGGCAGTTGATGGCGTGCTCAACAATGATCTTGCTATCGTATTCTGCTGCCGCCTGCATCGCGTCTTTTAATTCACTCCGGTTGTGAGCTTTATTCACACCAATGCTTGAGCCCGAGTTGGCAGGTTTGACGAAACAAGCATAGCCTAAATGCCGCTCGATGGCATCCACAATTATCTCGGGCAAATGTTCCCACTCATAGCGCTGGTACGCTAATGAGTCAACGACGGGCAATCCCGCGGCACGAAATATCATCTTCATCTTTTCTTTGTCCATCCCCAGTGCGGCACCCATCACTCCGCAACCTACATAGGGGATATTGGCCATCTCAAGCAGCCCCTGGATTGTGCCGTCCTCACCATAAGTGCCATGCAATACGGGAAAAGCAACATCGAGTACGTCATTCGAGGATAACCATTCGTTGTTTTGGATGGGAAGGAGTTGACCTGAGGTTTTTGTTGGCGTGCGGACATCAATTTTCTCTCCGCCCGAAGAGTTATCGGTACACCGCTCTACCTCAAGTAACCTGGCTGGCGCTATACCCGGCAGCCAGGTCCCTTCCTTGGTGATACCAATAGGAAAAACCTCGTATTTGCTTCCATCAAGGTGGTCCATCACCGATGTAGCTGAGGCAAGTGAAACTTCGTGCTCGCTAGACCGACCTCCGAAGATGAGGCCGATACGGAGCTTTCTCCGAATCAAGTGTGTATCCTCCTCGAATTGGGAACTGAGTGCGCCTGTAAGATGTACTCAGCCTTGCCGGTTCCAAAAGTTCCATTGGTTTACTTTAGTATCGTAAGTACTCAAAGTATACCTATGCCTTTTATAACTCATAAATATCGTTTTGTCAATATCTGTATAATATATTTTCCTTAGTTTTTATTATCTCCAAAGAGCATGTAAATGTTCAACAATATGGTATAGTATCAACCAGATAATCGAAGGAGCATCAATGGGTAAGCACTACTACACGGCGAGCGAAGCCAGGGCCAAGCTCGGGCTTTCAAAATCATTGTTTTTTCGGAAGGTGAAGCAAGAACTCATTCCCAAAGTGGTGCTTCCCGGTATGACCCATGGAGTCTATCCTAAACGTGATATTGATGCATTAGTCTTATCCCTCCACTCTAAAATAGAGGATTTTGTTTTCTCTCGCTCAACGCCAGCCGATCAAGTAGAGGAAATGAACATAGGCATCCGTTGTTTTGGCTACCAGTTTATTACACCCCTGGCAGAACGTATCGCTTTTCAGCAAAAATGCGACTTTACTTTTCACTCGCTCAAGGTGCGTGGGAAAATTGTAGGTTACGTTTCGATGTTTCGCTTCCCCGAGGATTTTCTGGATGCTCTCCTGATAGGCCGCCGGATCGAGGCAGAGATTACTGTCAAGGAAGTGCTGCCATTTGTGCGGTTAACGCCTTTTAGCATCTACATTGATGTCATAGCTGTTGATCCCACTCTGCCCCCTCATCTGAGACGCCTCTATGCTGGTATCCTGGTTTTTCACTTCCTGGATGTTGTTCACAATTTACTGGCCAACAATTATCAAATCGCGCGAATCTATACGGTGATTGCAAATAATAAGGATGGAGAGAGATTAGCCAGGAAAATAGGTTTTCAGCAAATAGAGGGCAAGTCAATCGTTCCTGGCCGCACTGCCTATGGGTATACCCTTGAGCAGGAAGGCTTACAACGCCTTCAAGCTCATTGGCAGCGCTTCCGCCGACATCTCCGGCTATATTTACAAAAATGACTCCGAAGCTAAAAATCTCATCTGTTTACTTTAGTTTCATCTAGGTAACTAATGGATATTCTATGCATATTGTCTAAATTAGTTTACAGAGTCTAATGAGTATGGTATAGTTGCAACTGATAGTGAATTAGATAATATGCATGTCATCGAGGGAATCCAATATTATTGGACCCATATCCCTATCTTGGAGAATCAAATGAAGGTAAGCCAATGATCACGAGTGAACATTTTTATACTGCGCGAGAGGCTCAGACTAGACTTGGATTATCAAAAGCAATGTTTTTTCGCAAGGTCAATGAGGGATTCATTCCGAAAGTCGTACTACCCGGAATGAAACAAGGAGTCTATCCTAAAAGAGATATTGATGCATTAGTCTTATCCATGAATATGCTCTTTGAGCAGTATGATAAATTGGTCTTCTCTAAATCAACTCCAGCCGACCAGGTGGAAGAAATGAACATTGGAATTCGTTGCTTTGGGAGCGATTTTATCACTCCCTTGCCAGAACGAATTGCCTTCCAGCAAAAGTCTGACTTCACCTTCCACTCACTTAAAGTAGAGGGTCGCGTCGTGGGATACATTTCGATGTTCCACCTTCCCGAAGAATTTCTCGACGATCTGTTAACGAGTCGCAAGATCGAGCGCGACATCACTCTGAGGGAAGTACTGCCATTTGTGCGATTAGAATCATTCTGTATCTATATTGATGTTGTTGCCATCGATCCCAACTTGCCTAAACATGTGCAACATCTCTATGCTGGCATTCTGATATCCCGCTTCGTAGATCTCCTTATCAACCTCATCGCGAATGGTTACGAAATTACGCGGATTTACACGGTCACTTCTACTATAGAGGGCGACAATTTAGCCCGAAAATTAGGCTTCCGGCTTATGGAGGAAAAATCTATCGCTCCCGGACGCACTGCTTATGAGTATGTTCTAGATCAGGTGGGCTTTGAGCGGTTACGGAACCTTAATAATAAGGGTCTAAGGTAACATAGCCCAAGTTCCAATGCTGACTACAACAGGGCGCAGCTGCTGGCTCCCTCACCTCTTTTTGCTGCCTATTGTATCCTCGCCAGAGCAGATGCCAGGCTAGAAGCACAATGAGAACCCAATCTGTCGATACGCATCCAGAGACCGAGCTGATCATGATCGAGATGATCCGTTGGGATGCGAGATAATGCCCAGTGGAACGACATCGTGGGCATGCTCAAAGTGCAGGGACCGGACCTCGATCTGGTGCTCCTCGAGCAGTGGGCCGGGACGCTCGACGTAGCGGATACCTGGCGACCATCTGCCTCGTCGCGCTCGCGACTACCTGCCTCGTCGCCTTTCGTCGTCCGGTTGTCCGCTCCCACAGAGAAAGGAGATTCCCGCATCACCAGGAGCGACCGCCTGGCCACCGCAGGACCACACCAACTCGGATGACCCGAAGCCGTGCGGGTCACGCTCTCCGTCCTTCTGTGGCGACGGTAGCAATACGTGCCCGGCTTCGAGCACATCACCACCGTGGCCTTGCCCTCCTCGATGACCGAGTCGCCGGTGGTCGTGTTGCCACCGGTAGTCAGGGTCACCGAATGGGCCCAGCGGGGTACGATGCACGCTTTCCAAAGCACGTTGCCGATCATGTTCTGGTCACAACTCCTGGCTCTCCAACACCTCGACGATGCGAACTCGCGGGCTCTCGATGATCGTTCCCTGGACGCCGCGCCACACCTCGCGCATGGCAGCAAGAAGATCTTCCGCCTCATTTATGCTGTCGAATTCGAGATCGATGATGGCGTAGTTTGGATTGTCAATCGGCCGGAAGACCCGGTAGCGGCGGACTCCCGACTGCTTTCGATTGACAGGGTCGCTGTCGAAGGCCTTCTTCCAGGCGTCGAAATTGGGGACTGGGTGCTCAATTTGCAAGATAATCATGCTGGTTACTTTCTTTTGAGACGAAGCCGTCGGAGAACGAGTGGGCGTCCTGGTTCCTTTCATCTGTGCGGGACCAGTTTCTGCGAACCTGCTTTCTGTACGCAGAGCAAAGCTGGCGCGTCTTTGGAATGACAGCAAAAAAGAGCGATACAAGACGGACGATACATTTGCTCAATGAGCCTGAGAGGCTGCTGGAGAACACCAGCGGACAGGCTACTTCGGATCCAACTGATCCGCAACCGGTTCCGCTCAGCAGAACCACGTTTCGGTCAGGTGAGGTAGTACCTTGCGTGTGCCGTAGCTCTGTATCGCGCAGGAAAGGCACATCTCCTGACTACTGGCTGCCAGAGCCAAAGCTTTGATGGAGAAAAACGTTTCGATAGGGTCTGCCTGCACGCGCTGCGCCTTTTCTACCAGGGCTGTCACCTGCCTGTGAAGATCATCCATACGCTCGTCGGGATGTCGCCAGCGATAGGTATAGGCGGCTGCATCCAGAACTCCCAGCCAGCTTTGCTTATCGGGAGCAGCTAGCAGCGCAGAACCGGGAGGAATAAGCAAGCGAATGGAAAAATGCACGGGATCAACGTGTTCGACCAGGTGGCGCGTTTCAAAGAATGTGAGCAGTTCGATGTAACTCTCCAATGTCTCCCAGGGAGAAAACGGCATCAGTGAGGGACGCAATGCGATGCCAACCTGCTCCATCAAATCAAATACTTCGGCAACGTCTGCGCCGGTATGCCCTTTTTCGAGTCGCTGGAGTACCTCGTCATTCAGTGATTCGACGGCAGAGACGGCGAAGGCACAGCCATTGGCCTTCAATTCTGGCAGCAGGTGGCGATGTTTCAGCAGGTGCTCGATCTTGATAGTGGCATCGAAGGTGACATCAGGAAACTCCTGGTGTAGCGCGCGCGTAATGCGCAGGGCGTGAGTCGGGCCATTGAAGAAGTCGGGATCACCAAAGGTGATGTGCCGCGCCCCTTGCTCGACCTGCGCGCGCATATCTGCCAGCACAATTTCGGCTGGCACCGCGAAGAAACGACCGGAATAGATCGGGGTAATGGGGCAATGCTGGCAGGTGTGTTTGCACCCACGCGTCGTCTCCGTATAGCCAGCCAGCCTTGTCTCTCCGTTCAATTCCAGGCGCGCGTAGCGTTCAAGCGGCGGAAGGGATGCACGCTCGGGTACGACAAACGGTGCGCGCTGTATCCAGGGCTTGCTGTTCTGCTGGCGAGTACTCACACCGGGGATAGAGATAGGCTCTCTATTTTCCAGGGCCGCCAGAAGTTTCAGCAACGGCTCTTCATATTCGCCGCCGATGGCGTAGTCGACGGTTCCTTGCAATAGGTAGTCTGCATTCAACGAGGCGTAGAGACCGTAAAGGCAGAGGTGCGCGGCTGGATTGAGCGAACGCACGCGCTGCGCGATCTGCTCTCCAAGGCGTAAAGCGGTGTGCATTGGCACAGAAATACCGACGAAACACGCACGGGATATAGTTTCGTCGGTCAACGTTTCGACTGCGGTATCAACGGCGACAGGAGCATAACCGGCCTGCCGCAGCAGCGTGAGAAGCAAGGCAAGCTGAAAAGGTTGATGCCCCAATTCATAACATGACAGGAGCAGAATATCGCCGGGTGATCTCATTTTTTACGAGCCGGGCCGCCTCCGCCTTTTGCGCTTGGACCAGCACCAACACCCGCTTCTTCAGGTGTCCAGCCTTCGGGCATCTTGGGCTGCTCGCCGAAGAAAAACTCTTCCATTTGCTCGCGCAGCACCTTGCGCGCTTCCGGGTCGCCCATATTCAGCCCGTAGTGATTGATAATCAGCGTACTTTGCGCGGGCCACAATTCCCAGGCCTGCTGCGAGACATGTTCATAGATGCGCTGTCCCAGTTCGCCGGGGAACGGCGGCTTTTCCAATCCTGGAAGCTCGCGTCCCAGTTTGACACACATAACCATTCGTGGCATGATAGGTACTCCTGATCGATGCAATAATATACTCTATACAGATACTACAGGATTAAGTGACCTATGTCAAATATGGAATCACCGGCATCACCACGCGCACTTTTTCTGGGTATGCAGGGCAATTTTTCGCATCCACCACTGCGCGCCTTGTTAGAAAGTGGCATTGAGGTATGTGCGATAGTGATTCCAGCGCGCGATCAGAACCTCGCGCAAGCAGCCATGCGTCGATTAGAACCTCCTCCGAAAACTCGTTCTTTGCTGCCAGTCCTCCATTCTTCGCTGCACACCTCTATTGCGCACATCGCCTGGGAGCGAGGTATCCCATTATGGGAAGTCCAGCGTATGTCCGATCCCGAAACGCTTGCCGTATTTGCCGCCTATCAACCGGACGTTCTGTGCGTCGCCTGCTTCTCCCTCTATATTCCGCGCAGCATCCTGGATATCCCTCGCCTGGGTTGCCTCAATGTACATCCCTCGCTATTGCCAGCCAATCGCGGCCCCGATCCGCTCTTCTGGACATTCCGCGAGGGAACCCAGCAAACAGGTGTCACCATCCACTTGATGGACGAGGGGCTGGATAGCGGCCCGATTGTGGCTCAAGAACATGTTGAGGTTCCCAACGGCATTCGCTATGCCCAGTTGGAAGCCCAATATGCTGCGCTGGGTGGAAAATTGCTCGTGCGTTCGGTGTGGGAACTCTATCAAGGGACGGCTGATCCCAGACCCCAGGATAAATCACAAAGCAGCTATCTTCCTCTGCCCTCAAGCGAAGATTTTGTGGTGCCAGTAGCTCAATGGAATGCTCGACATGTCTACAACTTTATTCGAGGTGTGGCTTCCAGAGGTGAGCCAGTTCAACTGCTGGTTGACGGCCAGCATATGTTGGTAACAGACGCTATTTCTTATAGCCATAGAAATACAGACAATGATCCGAAAGCCATCACTGAGAAGGCAGATAGAGAGGTATCGGTGAAATGTAGGGACGAGTGGATAAAAGTAAAACTTTCAGGCTCGAACTAATCCCATTTTCTCGACTGATTGACCTGTTCTTTCTCACGGAAAGCCTTTTCCAGGTCAACCTGAAAGCAATTGGCCAGGTCCAGGAGATAGCTCAGCACATCTGCGAACTCCTCTTCAAGTTCCAGCTTCTTCTCTCTGGCCTGCTCCTGGTACAGTCCTTTGGTTTTACGAATGGCCTTTGCTAATTCACCGATTTCCTCGGTAAACAGTAAAAACTTCTCCGCGTAAGTATCCTTTGTCCATCCACGCTCCAGGCACACTTCGTCCAGGTAGCGCTGCAGGTCTTTCAGGGTTGGATTTTCTGGTAAGGAAGCCATAAATTCCTCGCTACAATAATTCGTTACAGTTCGTTTGATCTCAATCACCTATTCTGCGGCGGATAATCATTGGGATTTGCAAGCTGAGTACGCTCGTACTGGCCTGCTTGGGGAGGATATGCCGGATATTGCGGTTGTTGCGGGTACTGCGGCTGTTGAGGAGCAGGATACGGTGGGTATTGCTCAGCAGGTGGCGCATACGGTGGGTACTGTTGCTGTGGCTGGTATTGCGGTGGCTGCTGTGGATATTGCCCGTATCCTGGGTATTGCACCGGGTTGGTATAGGGCTGCGCATACTGGTTTGCTTGACCTGGAATGACCGATGGCGCAGCTTGCAATGTGGTTTGCCCTTTTCTACGTGCGCGGATAGCCGGCCAGAAGAGTACGAGAGCCAGGAGAGCTGCGCCGAGCAGGAAGATAATTATGCCTCCCAACCAGTTATTCTGATAGAAGCCGTTAGGATTCTGCAGTTCCTCGGATGAACTAAAAGTATGCGGATTCTGGCCATTGGTGTCGTACACGGTAATTTGCTCTACGGTATAGGCTGGACCTTTAAGGTGTGTACTCGAATTGGTTGAGGTCACATCGATATCCGTCGTTTGGTCAGGCCGGTAAACAAAATCGATAAGGCCGTTACTATTATTGAATGCATTAGAACTGAAGGTAGGCGTGAAATCTGTTTCGTTCACTATGTAAAGATCTGCGCTTCCCTGCAATTGCATATAGCCTTTATTATCCCCATTACCAGAGAGATAATGCACAAGAGTCTGCTGCTTAAGGCTTTGATAGGTGACATTATGCGAACTGATACCATAAATGAGTCCTGAGAGTGCGAGGATTGCACCGACGATGATTAACCCCCAACGCCTTGAAAGCAGGTAAATTGCTAAACGAATCAAGATAAAACTCCTTAAATGAGAGACGATTTACTAGACCTTACTATACTCGACGGATGAGCTGCACTGTGGTATCAAGATGCCGGGATTCTACCAATATTTGTGGGGTTTATTACAATTCCTGGCCTTTCCGCAAGTTCGCTGATGGCCCTGCCTTTGCCGAGCGAGAAGGCGTGGCAACACCTTACTGTACCGGGTCAT
>WNGP01001447.1_pt1 | contig 19537 bp, 17 predicted proteins | sample 5407671 | NCBI WGS metagenome assembly WNGP01 (sample SAMN13153381, study PRJNA577476) | soil metagenome | isolation source: 40 cm soil or saprolite under Garry oak tree replicate 2 | place: USA:California | collected 2016-06-15 | reverse complement strand
AGATACGCCATCGAAACTTCCACATCGCCAACCCAGGCAAGCAAGAAGAGAAACCGATCACGACAGAAGAGCCAGTCGCTGAAGAGGCTTCCGATTCGAAGGAAACCCAAACTCTAGCCCGGCCAGTCGAGACAGAGGAAGAAACAGAGAAAAACGCTGAGCCCGAAACGATGGAGGAGACAGCGAAAGACGAAACTAACGAGGAGGAAGAAGACAAGTGAGCCTGAAAAGCCAACGACGGCTCGCAGCAAGTCTACTTGGCTCCGGCGAGAGCAGAATCTGGATAGACCCCGAAGAAACCACCAGGGTCGAATCCGCAATTACACGCCAGGAAGTCAAGTCGCTGATCGACAGCGGCAGGATACGATTACTTCAGAAAAAAGGAGTTAGCAGAGGCCGCCACCGAATGAAATCCGGCCGACGAAAGAAAGCTGGCAGCCGAAAAGGCGGACAGAAGCCGGGCAAGGAAGCCTGGGTCCTGAAGATCAGAGCGATACGACGACATCTCCGGTTCTTGAGAGACAAGCGACAATTGGCCCCTGCCAGCTACAAACTTCTCCTGGGTATGTCGAAAGGAGGGGCGTTCCGAAGCCGCTCGCACGTCGATGAGTATGTAAAGGCCCACCAGCTCCAGAGGAAGCGCTAGACGATGGCTGACGGTCCACGATACTCAGTTCCGTTCAGGCGCAGACGAGAAGGCAGAACAGACTACAAGCTCCGCCGAGCCCTCGTCCGATCGGGGAAACCGAGAGCCGTCGTCCGGGTGACTAACAAGTATGTTTATGTCCAGATTACAGATGCCGAGCTTCGCGGGGATATCGTGCGGGCTGCGGCATCATCTAAAGAACTCGCGAAGATGGGATGGAAAGGAGCGACAGGAAATATTCCGTCAGCATATCTAACCGGAGCGCTCGCCGCGCGCCGCGCCGTGGCGAAGGGAATCAAGGAGGCCATTCTAGACATCGGCTTGAAATCCTCAACCAAAGGCTCCAAGTTGTTTGCAGTACTGAAAGGTCTATCGGACGCCGGGCTCGAGGTTCCACATTCCGACGGTCCAATCCCTGCCAAGGACCGGATTGGCGGAGCCCATATCTCCGAGTACGCAAAGAAGCTCTCCGGCGAAACCGACGTGTACCGGAAAACGTTCAGCGCCTACTTGAAACGCGGTCTGAAACCAGAAGAACTCTCCAATCACTTCGAACAGGTCAGACAACAGATTCAGACGGCTCCGATTGAGGCGAAAGCATGAGCCAGAGACCATACCAAGGCGGCGGCAGGCCCGGCCAAGAGGTAGGATGGGTCCCGAAGACCAAGCTGGGAAAACTCGTCCAAGCAGGCGAAATTGTCTCGATGGAAGAGATCTTCACCCAAGGCATGAGGATCAAAGAGCCAGAGATCGTTGACACACTCTTACCGAATATCCAGCAAGAAGTCCTGGGAATTGGTTTCGTCCAGAAACAGACTGACGCTGGCGAAAGGTCAAGATTCCGAGCCATAGTTGCAGTCGGAAACGGCGATGGCTACATTGGTGTTGGCGAGGGGAAGGCCCGGCAGGTTCGTACTGCCATTGACAAGGGGACGATACAGGCCAAGCTGAACGTTGTCCCGGTGCGCAGAGGATGTGGAAGCTGGGAATGCCGCTGCGGAAGACAACACACCGTACCATTCAGCGTTGTCGGGAAATGTGGAAGTGTAAGAGTGCACGTTCTTCCAAGCCCAAGAGGACTAGGACTCGTAGCCGGGGAGATACCAAAGCAGGTTTTGAGGCTGGCTGGAGTTAAGGACTGTTGGACACGAACCTACGGGTCCACGTCAACACTCACCTCCTCGGCACTCGCCGTGTTCGACGCTCTAGTTCAGACGTACAACGTGGTAACACAGCAAGACTGGGTGGCATAGGATTTGGCAGAATCTGCTAAGCAGCCTGTTATCCTCGCGGTACGCATCCGCGGAACAGCAACCGACAACCCCGACATTAGGAAAACAATGGAGATCTTGAAGATGGAGAGTACCTTCCGTGCACGGCTCCTTGAAAACAGCCCGTCGACCCTGGGCATGCTTCGAACTGCCAAAGCCCTAGTCGCGTGGGGCCAGATCAACCCGGAGGTGATGGAGGCGCTGTTGCGGAAGAGAGGAGAGAGAGACGGAAACAAGAAACTGGACGAAGAGTTCGCCAAGGTGTTCTTCAGGAAAGAGAACATTGCCGATCTCGCAAAGTCGATTGTCGCCGGCGAAATCGGCGTCAAAGATCTGTGGCTTGCAGGCGTGAAACCGAGGTTCAGACTTCATCCCCCCCGAGGCGGGTTCAAACGAAGCACGAGGCGAGCAGCGACAGATGGTGGAGAGCTTGGCTATAGAGGTGAAGACATCAACCGTCTCGTCAAGCGAATGATCTAATCGACTTTCCTAGGTAGCCCAAACTCCAATATAGTTCCCGAAATATTCTCGATCGGTCTGCTATGGCTCATAGTAGAGACTCGACCAGAAAGAAGCGCACCCGCCGATCTGGCTGGTGGTTCGACATATTCGAAGAAATGGATCGCATGGACCGCTTGATGGACGAGATGATGAGGAAGGCAGTAGAGATGCCGAAGGCAAGTGAAGGACCACAACCCTTTGTGTACGGGTTCTCAATGTCCGTTGGAGAAGACGGTAAACCGGTGATTCGAGAGTTTGGGAATGTGGAGCCTAGCTCTAGAGGGCCGTTGTTGAAGGAGGAACGCGAGCCGCTCGTGGACGTCTTGCAAGAGGGCAATGAAGTGGTAGTTGTGACAGAGCTACCCGGAGTAGAGAAAGATGATATTAAACTGGAATCCACGGACAGAGCGTTGAAGATAGCTGTAGAATCAGCGAAGAGGCGCTACTTCAAAGAACTAGAATTGCCACACCTGGTCGATCCAAGAACTGCCAAGGCCACGTACAAGAATGGCGTCCTTGAGGTACGTTTTACCAAGAGTGACGAAAAACGTCCTACAAGAGCGATTTCGATAGAATAATCCGAAAAGCGAGAATCATCTTCGAGCTCCCTGCCAAACGTTGGTACCCAGCCCAAGCCTCTTTCTTCTAAACTCGCTCGTCCTTCACAGTCACTGTAAGGACTCCTGCACGAAGATTTGTCCAAGGGTGGATCTGTCCTAGTCAGAAAAACTCGCGGACATTCTGTTTAGCTATATAATGATTAAATAGCGTGAAATGGGTGAACCGCCCAAGGCGGGGTAGCAAATGCAACGAATCCTTGTAACAGGAGGGGGCGGCTTCATAGGTAGTCATTTAGCAGAATTCCTCCATTCACGGGGAGATTTTGTTCGGGTTGTCGATACAAAATTCGACGGTTTCCCACAAGGAGAGTATTATGACGAGAAATTGCGGTTGGATCTTCGAGACCGGGAAAACTGCATTGAGGCAACCAAAAAGATAGACCAAGTCTACAATCTTGCAGCTAACATGGGGGGCATAGGTTTCATAACTGACGTCGCTGCGGAGATAATGTACGACAACACTCTCATCAACATGTACATGTTGGAAGCCAGTCGGCGAAACAGAGTTGGAAGGTATTTGTTCAGCTCTTCCGCTTGCGTATATCCTTCTTATCGACAAACAAAACCAGACATTGTTGGGCTTAGGGAGGAAGATGCCTATCCCGCGGATCCAGACACTTTTTACGGATGGGAGAAACTTTACAGCGAAAAGATGTGCGATGCATACTCTCGAGATCATGGAATGGACACGAGAATAGCGAGATATCACAACGTGTATGGGCCTGGTGGAACCTACAAAGGGGGAAGAGAAAAATCGATTGCAGCTATTTGCAGAAAAGTCGCAGAGGCTCAAGATCCAGGGGTAATCACGATTTGGGGAGACGGTAAACAAACACGGTCCTACTGCTATATTGACGACGCAGTGAGGGCGACGTCAATGCTAATGGAATCTGATTATGACAAGCCTCTAAACATCGGTTCCGACAGACTAGTTAGCGTGAATGAGGTGTGCGAGCTGATAATCAGCGAGTCAGGCAAGGCGATTACCCGCGAGTACGACTTGTCTGCCCCGCAGGGGGTCAGAGGACGTAACGCGGACCTAACTCTCGCCACGAAAATCTTGGGTTGGAGGCCCCACATCAGTTTGGAAGAGGGCATCGGAAGAACCTACACGTGGATCATGTCGCAATTGGAAAAGGACACGGAAAACCTCATTCGTATTCAGCAAGCTAGGGTTAAAGTTGGAGACGACTAAGTCAAGCTGCGATTCCCGATAGGACATCTTGTCAAGAATCTTCTGTCCTTCGATCCTAAAAGCACACTCTCAATCTGGATATTTATGGAGTCTTTGTGCCTCCAGCGAGCCATGAGCAAATTCAGAGCCCCTAAGGGAATGCGCTCCTGAGTCCTATGCCCGTTACTCAGAAGGATCGAGGTTGACTAGCCAGAGTCGCCGTCTTGTCGAAATATTGAAAGGTACTCTCATTAGAGCGATTCCACGATATCTGCCGAGCTCCCGAGACCCGCTCCTCCTAATCTCTCTTGGTCTGATAATTTTTGCCTCCATTGGTGCACTACTTAGGAGCGTCCCCCTGGGAGACGACACCTTAGTTCATATCGCGAATGTATCCTATCTAGCAAAGGATTTTCCAAACATATTCTGGAACCCCAGTTCGTTCAACGGATATTCGTCTACCATTGGTTTTCCATGGGCGGTGTACGCTCCTTTAGGATTGTTGGTATATCTTGGGCTTGACCCAGAACAAGTTTTCCAAGGCGCATTCATATTCTATTTTCTCCTTTTTGGGCTTTCAGCTTACTATTTCGCGACAAAAGTAGGAAGTCCTAGAAGTGTCGCAATATGTATCTCAATACTGGTCTGGGCAGCGGTGGGCTACTGGGAGTATAGTGTTCGGGGTGGAGCTTACACTCGAGTGTTTTCCCTCCCTTTCATGTTCACGGCGCTCGCTCTAACCTATGATTATTCGGCGAAACTCAACCAGAGCGAGAACACAGGGAGGAGATATTGGGTCTTGCTTGCTTCTTGGTGTCTAACCCTTCTAGGCGATATCTATATTGCAATAGTGGGAATTCTGTTGGCGAGTATATTTCTGTTGTTATCCTCTGGCCAAAAAAACCCATGGACTTGCATACTTAGATGGGCGAAACTCTTCCTCCCCCTTCTAGCAATAACGGTGTGGTACACAATCCCACTCGCGGAGCACGTCGCAGGATTCGGATCGATAAAGTCGGACACGAGTCCAAGCTTGCTTTCACAAATATACTGGGCAGGTCCCGTTTTCACCGCCCTAGCTGCCCGAAAGTTCCAGAAGTCATCATCAGCAAAGGTCTCGACCGAGCTTGTCGCGATAATTGCTTCTCTCAACATAGTCTCTGTGTACTTTCTGGTAATGGGTTGGACGAACCCTCTTTGGCAATTCCTTCCAAGACTCATGGCCGCTTACGACTCGTTAAGCGTTCTCTCTCTTATTTTCCCGTTGCTAGTAGCGTCCCTCTTTGCGATGGTAAAACTGAAGATGCCGATTCGATTTACAAGACAATTAGGTGCCTTCCTGATCATCCTTGTAATCGCGAATGCAACCATAACCATTCCGACTGCCAAACCCTTAGACTGGGGCCCTACCACAAATGCATTTGGCCAGGGAATCGCCAACAATCTGAATTTCTCAAGCGACTTTAGGGTCTCATTGCTGGGCCGTTCACTTACCCGATTCTTTCCGTTCTACTATCCTGATGCGTCGGAAACGGGCGGGCGCGTGTACGTCTTAGACCAAAACGCGTTTTATCAAAGCTGGTATCAGACGGAAGTTTTCTACAAGGATGACATTGGCGCACTTGGCAGTGTATACATCGAGGACCGTCCGTACAGAGATGCCACGCAATTACTCGGGCCGCCGAACGATTTTGCTGAGGTCACCTTCTGGCTTGATTGGTTTGGGGTAGATTCCTTGGCGATGTCACCCACCCTCTATCCCATCAACAACACAGAGGCTGGGTATATGGGGAGAGAGGCTCTCTTTGCGACCTCGGAATCATCACTCTACCCACAGCTTTTCTTTGTGAAGTACACTGCCGCCACTCCAGTCGTAGTCGCCACGAACTCTCCAGTTATCGGCTTCTTCTCTAGGCAACAGTATGCAGGGGAAGAGTACAACTCCCTTCTGGCCCTCCTCACTTACCTTGGCCTCGGCTCACGGCACGTCATCCCGGTTTACCTTCAGTCTCTTCCCGAGACTACTCCAGGAATGCTTGATTACCTCATCACTGACTCACAAACCTATTTCGAGCAACCTACAAGTTTTAGTTCCCTTCTGGCCCAAGGCGTCAAGGTATTGGTGGCGCCCTCTCCTTCGGACCCAGCAGCATACAGCTCGTCCCTCCAACCTACTGCCAGCGATGTAACTAGTCTCACAGTCTCTCTCCCGGCACTCCAGAAACAAGGGACTTCGGGGAGTTATGAATTGCTCAAATCGATGCCATCCATTCTCCGACTGCAAAGAATTAACTCAACTTCAGTGACATCTTACCCGTCTCAAATGACGCTTCTTCCTCCGGGAGACTTTGCGTTGGGAAGTACGAGAAATGCAAAAGGATTGCTAGCCGTGACGGGTAGCAATCTCACAGTAACGGTAAACGTGGATAACGCCACGGATCCAGCAGAACTGAATCTTACCTACCGTTTTGCCAAGTCATTGCCTCTGCTGGGAACGATGATTCAATCCGAGAAGGCCGATGCTGGCATTCTCGTTAGTGCAAGATTTCTCTCTGACAACCATATGTCGAATTATCTAGCATACACTCGCGAGGTTGAACCCGGAAATTGGGCGAGTTTTCAAGATTCTATATCCAACTACACATCATTCTCAGACCCAGCTAACAGGTTCCTAATGGCAAACAGTCTTAACCTCACCCTCAATATTCCTCCCGGGCACCCGAGCGTTACATTTCAGCTAGCAGATCTGTCGATTTCGACGCCTAGCTTCAACGTGTACGAACTTCCCGCTCCTTTAAGCCTCGCCATTGATGGCTTCTTCGTTGGCGTTCCGTCGCCTTCTGGAAACTCCTCTCTAGTCCTATCAAACTTCCTCGGGGATCTCGCCGGGAACTATGACCTAAGAGAGGGCTCTCAATTCTCAACTATAATTCCATTGGCCGAGTTTGCAAGTGAATCTGGTCATTCGTTCACTGAAGTAATAACGTCAGGCCTGGCATCCAACGATAGCATTTCGCTGGAAACAATTCAACAGGGTGCCTGGGCTCCCTTAACTAGTGATTGGCGGAACCCTCAAAATCTAGATATTCAAAACAGTCCACCCGGGTTCCGAGGAATCTTGTGGAAGGAGACCTACACCCCAGCTTGGAGTATCCAAGCAGTGGAGGGAGAAGCAGGCAACATCCCACTCGCCTACTACTTTTCCGGACCTGGTCTGGTGTACATCCCGACAGGCTCTCAATCAGTTAGCTTGAGGGTATCCTACGTCCCTCTAACCATCCCCGAAATGTCGGTTATCATCTTGGGTGTCGGTAGCCTGATCCCATTGGTGATCTTCCGTAAGAGAATCTACAAAATCGGATCCACGAAATTTGACAAGTCAAATTTGCTGGACGGAGAAACGAAGACAGCCCAAGCAGAGGTTGTAAGTTTTCTACCTTGAAAGACAAAGCTGGGACAAATGGCAAAAATCAGCATAATAGTCCCCACACTGAATGAGGCGAAGCTAATCGGCAACCTCCTCTCTTCACTAAGGGCGCAGACCTTTCAGGAGTTCGAAGTCCTGGTTGTCGACGGCGGTAGCGCGGACCTAACCGCGGCCATTGCTGTCGGTTTCGGAGCTAAGGTATTCGTCCAACCAGACTTCCCTGAGTTCGTTGCAAGGAACTATGCGGCAAAACTCTCCACAGCCCCCCTGCTAGTGTTCAGTTGCGCGGACACGATATTTCCTACAGACTTGCTTGCGAGAGTCGATCGACATTTTAGTACGAATCAAGACCTCAAAGCTGTTACTGGCCCGGACGTCCCCTATGATGGGAGCTTTGGTTTGAGGGTTGAATATGCCCTTTACAATCTCCTTCGTTATGTTCTTTCTAGACTACCCAACAACTTTAAGCGGTTCTCCACCAGTACAAACATTCTTGCCGTAAGAAAGGCGACGTTCGAAGCCATCGGAGGCTTTCGGCAAGATGATGTAAATGCTGATGGTTTGTTCGGAAGGACTGTGGCATCGCACTTCCGAGTATTGTTCGACAACGGTGTCCGAGTATACATCTCGGCAAGGCGAGCTCGTGAATGGGGAATCACGAGGTTTACGCTCCATTATCTGTATGTACTAGAGAATTTCATTCCCTCTCTTGCCAGGCGTGCTTGGTTCTCCTCATTAAAGATGAAGTCTTTACGGAGACACCGAGAAATTCATGATGTGGAAAAACCTTAGAGGAGCAACCCCCTCTCCTATGGATCGAGTCGAATGAGAGAGACGACATAGTGGCCTAAATGGCTAGATTCACGTTCAAGGCACTTCTTTACCCATGCGGTGCTTGACAAAGGGGTGACTGGAATCCCTGGATCCTGTGTAATTATGAGGAGCTCGCATAAATTAGCGTTCGAATTAGTGAGGACACGGCAATGGGCAAACTGTGTGCGTTGAATGGAATAATTCGAAAGCCGACTCCGATCGCTTGCTAGAGCTGTTTCCTTTTGTCAGTGCTTGACCCGCTTTCCTCTCGTTCTCTCAACGGGGGCTTCTGAGTTTGAACGTGAGGTGGGGTGGTGAGCGTTGACTTGGGTTTAGCTGGAAGTGCTTCGCTAGGCTCAACAGCACTAGGCTTTGAGGACAAAAGAGCCGTATGTCGTTGCGGTGCTCTTCGGGCTTGAACCCTCTTTTTAACTAGGGCTTCCGGCTCTTGGAGAGTTTGTATTCGTTTCATTCCAAGGTAGAGGTAGGTGGCTATTGAAGCTGAGGAGATTCCGAAGGCGACGCTGAGAACTGGAACCAACGCCGGCGAAAGACTGTCCACGTATGCCTGAAAGTAGACATTGCTCAGGTAGGTCAGGTAAAGCCATCCTGATAGAGATGCGATTATCCCCAGTTCTGCAATTATGATTAGCCAAGCTTTTTTGGGAAAGTTCCACCAGGTTAGGTAGCCTATCTCTGAGACCTCCAGAATAGTCTCATTAGGATTCGTGGGGAGGCAGAATTAAGGCGAGGTGTTACTTGGCAGAGGAGACCCTGACGATTGAAGTCCGCCAGATGGCGCCCTTGAGGCTTGGCCCGGTTGCTTGCGGTGGGCTATGACAGCCCTGACCCCTTGAAAGACGCCTAGACCGAGGATCCCGATCAGGGCCGCATGGCCTATTGTTATTAGCGTTAGGGCTTTTCTTGAAAAAGCAAGGGCTGCGAGCGAAACGTAGTTGTCACCGGCAAACAGAAGGGTCAATGTAACGATAGAAACCATTGGGATCGCGAGATAGAGACCTTCTCGGTTGGGCCCGGTCACGAGCTTGTAGTCGCCATTGAGATACGATAGGATTACAACTAGTCCCAGAGCACCGACCTCAAGAGCCGTATCGGCAGGACTCGGCAGTCCCAGACTTATTCCCAGCTGGAAGTCCGACAGCGGATACAGCGGAGGAATGGTTCCCACTATCGAGTCGGCCACAAGGTGAGAGAGAATTCCCGCCGAGAACGCCAATCCTAAGCCTTTGAATCGAAGAACCAGAACCAAGCAGATTGGTGTCAGAATAAGTAACGAATGGGTGTACGTATGGTGTTGTATCAAGGGTTTGAAGTAAATGTCAAAGTCTGGAAGGACCCCTGCTAGGAGCGCCATGTATGCTGGAAGATTGACTTTGATTTGTCTGCCTGTGATCTTGGAGAGGAGGTAGCTCCAGCAGCTGTGTCCAAGTAGAAACAAGACTCATCAGGCTCCGTCTTCTTTGTCAATTGCAACGGCACGTTCAGAGGGGGTTACTAATGATTAGCGTCAGGACGACGAATTGACTCGGTCAGGATGGAGAATGAAGGTTCGCGTCTAGGTGTCTGCTGGGGCATCCTCTTATGAGACTGTTCGTCATTCTGCCTGTGCGCACTTCGGCGGTTCTCGGAACACCAGAATAAAATAGAGGCAACAGATGCTCGGCGCTTCGGAGGAAGAGCTTGCAGGCGCCCTTATTGCAGCTAGGCGAAGGTGTTCTGCTTTTCCCCTAACTCTTAAGAGGTCATTTGGCCGAATTGGTATTACTCTTGAGTCGCGAGAAGCCATAGGGTCTGACAGTTGATTTTTCCCGTCCATCGCATTTCTCAGTTATTCAGGACACGTATAGCCCACTTCCTCGGTCTGAACCAGGACCTCTCTACCGGGGCGGGAAGGGGGACGAGAATAGGTCTGTTCGTCTCAGGAGCATTCCTGGCATCAGTTGGGCTGCTAATCGCTCTCATCTCAAGCCTTTTCGTCGTTCTCGCGATCCCCATTTTCCTGTTTGGGGCGTACAACCTCGTAAACGCAAAGAGAAAATCACTATCGCTCAGCCGGTCAAACCTGCTATCTCTTTCCGGACATCTCTGCGCCACCATTGTCCTCTACTTGCTCTTCACCAGAATTCTCTGGGTCACCTACATGACGGACAGCATCGTCGGCTCGTACATGGGGGTCCTGAAGGTCCTTGCGTTTCAGAATCCATACGGCTACTCCATCAAACCGTTCCTAGACCAGTTCAGCTTTCCCCCCTCCTTCTACACGCCTAAAATAGACGGTTCTTTCGAGTTTCATCTCAACTATCCCGCTCTGAACTTCCTCACACTCCTCCCCCTCTACGCCGCAGGACTACACGACCTGCGCGATGGAGTCTTTCTATTCCATATTCTGTCCGTTCTTCTGATCTTCGGGCTTGTTCCCTCACGCCAGAAAGCACTCAGCCTCGCTCCATTCGTCTTCTTTCCAGCGTTCATCGCGGCGAGCTGGACCGATAGTGTCTGGGCATTCTTCCTAGTCGCAGGCGCGATACTATGGTATAGAAACCGAAACCTCGGCCTCCTCATGGTAGGCTTCGCAGGAGCCACAAAACAGATCGCCCTCATCGCCATGCCGTTTCTGTTTATTCGTCTTTGGCAGGAATCTCCTGGTTCGAAGTTGAGGAACACACTCGTAGGCGCCGGTATCGCCGCCGCTGGCTTCGTAGGCCCTAACATTCCTTTCATGATATCCTCGCCGTCCCAGTGGTGGGCTGCCACCATCGCCCCCTACTTCCCGGGAGGGGCGGCACAGGTCCCAGGAGGAGTAGGTCTTTCCGGAATACTCTTGAGCATTGGAGTGGCCCCTCCGCCTCTATTCTTCGTCACTCTGATGGGCCTCGTTGGCGTAGGATCGCTCTATCTCTACTCGACCCGCTTCTCCAAATCAAGATACTTCGTCTGGATTTTCCCGATTGTTATCATGTTCTTGTACTATCGATCCTTTCCCAACTACATTGTCTTCTGGGTATTCCCTCTAGCTTTCGAATTTTTCAAGAGCAGACCCTCGCTGTCGATCTGGCACTTTTTCCCCATCAACACAATCCCTTGGCATCCCGCAATTGGGTCCACCCTTCGGTCAGTGCGTGGGAGGCTGAGAGTTCCACTAATTGCCAGTCTGTTGCTCACAACGGTGTTCGTCGGGGCCTTTGGCGCCTATGTATCAAGCCCGCCACCTTCCAGGGTGGACGTGCAGATCCGCTCCATAGCCGATCCCGATGGAATAGGCGCAGCCACAATGCTGAACGTTACACTGGACAACTTGACTCCAAGACCTGTCGTTCCATCGTTCTTCGTCAAATGGAACCTTCTACCATACCTCTGGGCCTCAAACTCGACCCAGAGTCTTTCACCATCATCAAGCGCTTCCTACCTAGTAACTGCTACTGATGGTCTTGCGGCGGTGCCTCGATCAACCAGCTTCAGGGTTTACGTCTTCGATGCTGCCACTGGAAACCTCGTGGGTCAGTCTCTTTCCTTTCGTGCAGATACCCCTCTCCCTGATATAGCGAATCCCCACTTCCGATGGTGGACGCTCGATGTCGGAGCTGGCGTCAAAGTCCCATTCAGTTGGAAGCTGGCGAAAACGAACATAGGCCCGCTAACGTCGGTAGTACAAAGCCTCGACCAGAACCAGACGGCAGGGATGACCCTGCAGGTTAACTACACGAGTTCGGCGTTCAATCTTGAGAAAATAATGATGTCTCAGAAGGTCTCCCTCAACGCTACCCGGATGAATCTGTCATTATTCGATCCTCTACAGGCAAGCACCGGCGGCAGAGCGGTCCTCGGTGTGACCGTAACCGACGGCGCACACGAATTATCCTATATCTTCTCCAATACCACTGTTACGCCAGCACTCTTGACTTCCAATTACAATGCCACAACCCTAGTTCCCATCGCAGCGTCCGTTTGGACCTCTGTCTCAATTGATCCGAATCAGACTTGGCAGGCTCAAGGCTGGGCAGCTCCAAACCAGGTGACCTTCACAATTTTCCTTCAAGCTAGCAGCATAGGTCTCTATTCGGCCGACATCAGGGGCCTGACGTACGTCTCGTCCACCAAGTAACTTTGTGGCTGCCGCAGCCGCTTCGCTCTTCAGATGATTCTGAGAATCTCGAGAGACAAATTATCTGGCCGATTGTCTTTGTTCTTGACTCTTGGGGAGTTCTGTTCCATTGGATTCGCTTCGTTGGGAACGCTCCCGGCGTCGCAGAGGGAAATAGAGTCGAGAAAGCGAGAACGGAACTCATCGCATTGTCTGCGAGTTCGGATACGACGGCATACTATCGGTCCAGTCCAGTCTGGCTTCATTACCATCGCGTCCATCAGGGCCCTAAGCAGAAAATAGATGATTCCCTAGAACAATCCTTCGATTTCCAGGACTTGGAGCAGAAGATACTCTGCCCTAATCCCTTAAGATTGAATTGTGTATCTACGGGAATCGCTGTGTCCCAAAAGGTTAGTCAATCAATTACACGAGCGCTTGGCCTTATATGGCGCACTTCATCGCAAACAGAATAGATGTCCCTGCAAATCGGAACAGATACTATCAACGGAGGCAACCGGGTTGTCTAAGTTCATGCAGTCACTTGGAGATTCCGCCTACACCAAGTTGCGAAAGATTGCTGATGACAGGGATATTACCGTGCAGGAATTGATCAGAGCGATCGTCATACCTGATTGGCTGAAGTTGGCTGAGAAGCACAACGGTGGAGAGAGCCAGTCAGATAGGCACCGGAAACGGACTACAAGATCCAGCTCTAGAACACCGACTGCCGCCATAGCGGTTATCCCGAAGCCAAGGAAAAAACAATAACCAAGGGTAGCCGCGAACGCGTATCGGGAAAAAGGCAACGAGATTGGCCCTCACATTTTGAGCTTCGTGAATCGAACGACATGATGCATTTCCGAAGTGAGTCCCGGAGTGATTCGCCATTTTCCCCGGCTTCGGACACCAATTCAGGACGCTTCTCGACGATTACTAGTCCTTGATCTCTATCTGGTATCTTTCCAAGAAGTGTTCGGTAACTACAAGCTAAAGAGGAGTTCCAGGGAGCTTTTCTTCCAGTCATGTCGGATTCGAAAGCGAGCAAGGACTGGGCGCCTTTCTCGAAACAGATCAAACTGGACGAGAGTGATTGGGCTGTCGTCGACGCGCTCTACGAGGATTTTCGCAACCGGGAAGGACTAATATCGAAAGCCGACTTCATCCGGAGACTTCTGCTTAATGGTGCACGCTCACAGCTCTTGTATCTGCGCCAACACTCGCCCGCTTCTCTCGCGCGAGTGGCAAAGACCAGCGGGACTAATTGAGAACTGACCGTTCGCGGATCGCCCTTCCATGGAGAATTCGTTCTTCGATGGAGAATATTCTCGGCCGAGTCTTTCTGGTGATCATAGATGCGTCTTTCAAGATATTTGCGCTATCCTCTCTCGGTTCCAGCTTGTGACACTCGGTCAGGCTAAGCGATGACGGTAAACGTGAACTGGCTGTTCAGTTTCGTGGTGACCGTGATCATGTAAGTATGGCCCGCAACGAACTGTTGGAAGAGCCCGGTTATTCCATTGTAGGTGCATGTGTTGCAGCTGGAGCCTATCAAAATGACTGCCGGGCTGATGGTGCCAGGTGACACGGTTGGTCCCGCCCAATTGGCAACGCTCCACACGTCTCCCGAAATGTCCGTTACGGTATACGATTGGAGCGTTACTGGAGTATTACCGTTGTTTTGAAGAGATAGAGTCAAGCTAGTAGGAGTGTTCAAGATGTATCCAGATAGAGTCAACGATTCTGGAGCCGGGTCGACGACATTGACGGTTAGGGTGCATGAGTGGCTGACATATCCGCTAGAGCCGGTAATGGTGATATTGTATTTTCCTAGTAGGGTGGACGCGGTTGCTGAGACTTGTAGGCTGGTACTGGCGGTGGCTCCTGCAGTAATCGTTACAGGGTTTTGGCCTCCCATCACACCGATGAATCCAAAAGGCACTGTAGCAGAGAGAGTCACAGAGCCATTGAAACCATTCTCACTTCCTAAGATGATACTCGTCGAGTTGGAGAACCCTGCTACGACAGTAATCGAGTAGGGGTAGGCGTATACTCCAAAGTCAGCCTGCGGGTTCACGGTAGCCGTCAAGAGAGCTGAGCTGCTGAGGACCTGCTTCCCAACCACAGCCGTGCCTGTTAAGATGATATTGTAGCTTCCTATCGAGGCGTTCTTCGCGGCTTGTACGGTAGTTATCGAGGTTGCTGATCCCCCAAGCGGCACGTTAACTCTACTGGGATTGAAGGTGACGGCGACGCTTCCGCTAGTGACCTGTGCGTTGAGCGAGACAATGCCAGAGAATCCTTGAGCGCTTAGAATGGAGACGGTCGATGTCGCGTTCATTCCTTGGGGTACAGTGATTACGGACGGGCTGATTGTCAGCAGGAAGCTCCCGGTTGTCTTGTGTGCGTCACTGATCGTAAAGGGAAGTACCGTTCCGCTAACGGTGATGGAGCCTAACGCGAAGGTGAGAAGCAGAAGTAGGGCTTTGAGAGGCACCCGCTTCTTGGATAGAGTCGTGACGCATTCCTCCGAACTCAACCCTTGAAGTATTCATTGTCAGTCCGCCACCTTACGGACCCTGTAACCAGACACGAGAGACGTTGCGTCTAGACACTGCTCTCACGTGGGCCTTACGCTCACGTTCGGGCCCTCACAACATTATTGTCTTCGGCCAGATGCACATTTTACCCGCAGGATCCTTATGGCCATGGTAGCGATAGGAAGTTTGTTGATACCCCTTGAGCTCGCATCTAGCATCATGCTTGGGACAGATCGAATCGCACTGGAGCATCTCTTCGGCAGTTCTAATTTTCTCCATCGCTGGACGCAGCCAGTCAAATCTACCCAGATGTGGTAGTTAGGTCTATCCGCCTGGAAACGTGGCTTCCTTTACAGGGCTTGGTGCGGTGAACCTCAGCGACATAGGTGTGCCGCCTCTCGAAACGATCGAAATAGAAAAAATCGCTTCACCTCGAACCATTGAAACCTTGAAGTTAGATGTTCAAGACTAGGTTGAGAGTTTGCCTGTGTCTGGGGTCTCCTTCTTGCGGGCCTTTCTTGAGAAAAAAAGGAGGACCAGGATCAGTCCCGCTATCGCCGCGTATCCGATCAATGGAAGAACTGCGTCCAAGGTGCCGATGATCGAACTCGCATTCTGTCCCGCGAGAACCCCTAGGTATATGAGTACGATATCCCAGGTGACTATGCCTACAGTTGAGTAGGCTAGGAACTTGCCAATCTTCATCTTGGCGATCCCCGCTGGAAACGCTATTACGGTTCGAAGAAGGGGGACAAACCTTGCGAGCAAGACGGCGGCGTTGCCATATTTTGCAAACCAACCTTCGGCGATCATAAGATGATGCTCTCTAAGCCTGATGTTCCTGCCGAACCGTAGTACAGCAGGTCTCCCCAGGTAGTATCCGACGCCAAAGTCAGCGATTGTTCCGGCGAGACTTCCTATGGTTGCAGCCGCGACCGCTGTCCAAAATTCGAGGCGACCTTGGTATACCAGGTACCCGGTTAGCGGCAGAACGATTTCGCTAGGAACCGGAAGCGTCGCGCCTTCAAGAGTCATTAACAGGAAGACTCCTGTATAGCCCCATTGAGATAGCAAGTTCAGCGCGATATTGAATATTGTGTCGTTCAGGCTCAAGATGCTCTGCTGCCATTGAATCAGGGTCTTTCAAATCCTTTAGTCTCAGAAGAGAATAAACGGGAAAGACTTCGCCGAGGCTGACGTGATTTCTCTTCTAACTGTGCAGGGTAATCGTTTTTAGCGCCGTCTTAGTCTGTGTTTTTAGCGATGTCTCGGAGAGAGCGTCAAGAAGGCGTATCCGGTAAGATCATACTGTTCATAGTGTTAGGAGTCTTCCCCGCGATTTTCATATTGATAGTTCTTCTATTCGGCCCGATGCTCGGGTTACGGTTCGGAGCTTGAAACTCCAAGCCTTTGCCAAACCAGACTATGAAGTTCTGAGGGTCGTGAGACCCCGATGAGCCCCACTCAATTCTGCGTTCAGAGGGTTATCGAATGCGATAGTCTTCAGTCAAGCTGTAGCGAAGCTGCTACGTTTGGGTTCGGATAGTATTTTTTGATGTCGGAAGCCCCGTATTTTCGGTTGAACAGCTCGATGACTTCGTCAACTTGTTTTCTCTGAGTTATCAGACGGAGTTTGCCCTCGAAGGTTTGTTGGCTTGTGTGGAGCTTCACCTGAGGGTCTGGAGGACGTTCTTGTACCACTCGGAATCAGTGCCTGTAACGGGCAGTAGCAACAGCTCCTTCTCTCTTAGCACAAACCATACTGGACGCGAAATCGGTTTCCCGCTCTTTCGACCCGTAACAGTCAGCTCGATCTCCCTGTCTTTCTTCAAAGCAGTAACCGTGTTGTCCGATTTCAACGTGGGATCGCCGTACCACGGCTTGCCCTTGGTGAAAAAGGCTTTGTAGATTCCAGAGTCCTCTCATGTCAGGAAGGAACAGAAAAGCTAAGGCATCCAGCCGCGAATGGGCATTGCATATGAAGTGTCCGGTATGCCACGGCGAACTCCAGGTTTCGAGTAGCTTTTGCCCTTACTGCGGAACAAGGCTTGACGGGGCAGGCTCCTCTCGGCCTGTGTCCTCTTCCTCGAGACATGTCGGCACCGGGATAGGCTTGATCGCACTTCTTGTGGCTGGAACTCTTCTTGCCACGGGAGTTTTAGTTCCCGCGGCGACAAGGTTGTACGATGATGCGAGAAATGCTCTCCGGAATTTGGCCTGCCTCAACCCTGCATTCTGCACCAACTCCACGTTCCCAACTACACCGGGGAAGGCCACGTATGACCAGCAGGTATCTTTGATCTTCGCGCAAGACTTCAACATGTTGAATTACAATGTTACCGCAGTGTCCCAGACGGACTCGTCTGGTTACGGTCCCGCTTACCTGCTCAATGGCTTGTCCAACACGGGTTACTGGTACTAGGTTGGGCTCGCCTACGACTGGCCGTTGGCTTCTGGGAACGGCTATGATTCAGGTTTCCACTTTATCTGGGAAGTTTTCCTGCCGAACGGGACGACAAACAATCCGGTCCTATCAAGAATCCCGGACAATGTCAACTCGGGTGACGTTGTGGGGCTAAGTCTATCGTTTTCCGGCGGCACCAACATGGTCACGATATACGCGGTGGATTACAACACGGGCGCTTACTCTTCTCACAGCTCTGCGGCTGGGGGAGGGACGATCTTTACGGGCTCCTCAAGCGCCTCTAGCACTCGTACGCCTACGAGTTTGATGACTGAATGGTATCATCCGAGCCCATCTGAAACATCGATTAAACAGGTCACGTATTCAGAGTCCAACATCCAAGTATCCAATGCATGGATCTGTATCGGCGAATACGTGCCCCCTAACCCAAACTCGTCGGTCTATTCTCAGTGCACTGGCTCCCCCTTAACGTTGACTAGCCGGTTGCAACAGTACTCCTATCACGGGCTCATCACCGACGCTAGCCAGTACGAGTTCCAGACAGGACCCTCCTGATCTACTTTTTTTTGGCCCTAATGGAAATCTGAAAGAATAACTTGGACTGGCATGCGTTCGGTTACTTCACCCTTAAGCTAGAGCGAGCTGCACATTTCACCGAGTGAGCGGCCGTTGAGACAGATCGCAACTCGTCCGGACGCGGCCGTTCTACCGAAAACCAAGCCGGCAATGGATCTTAGTCACAAGCCCTTTCAGGAATTTCCTGTTGCAACCTTGGATGAGCTTGTGCAACAGCTGGAGGCTGCTGGCCAGGGGATCGACGTTCTTACGATTGAGGGTGTTCCTCACTTGGTCTGTGGGAAGCCTCTATCTAACATTCTAGTTCAGACCGATGCAGTCAAGCACTTGCCCGGAGATTTGCTGGCTATCTATCAATATTGCCAGGGCTGCAAGGTAGCAGTCAGAGTTCTATAGTCAAAGACTATTGTGACCGAGGTCCCTTTTGTTTCGACTCCGGCAAGACCAGGACCGAAATAGATTGTACACATTTTCTTCCAGTCGAAGGAGACGCTAAGCGAGACCATCAGGAATACCATACAATGAGGATTAGCGTTCCACGATTCTCAGATAACGGGAGTCGCTCTATCTAGTTCAGAAGGTCAGAACGGGTTCGATTTCATGGGACATTCCTGGCGAGAAACTTCGATGTTTGTGAAGGTCCTCCTAGCGGTACAGACAGCGATTATTGTTGGGTTCTCTGTCTGGATGTATAACGAGTATGTGAGCAACTCGTACCTTCAGACATACCTGGCTAGCCGGCTCCAAGGGATGGGGTCGATTATCGCGGTTATGAGCCTAGGAGGACTCGTCGCAACGGTCCTAGTCGGAATCCTTCTCAAAGCGGGGAATATTCTTGGAGACATTGATCACCTCTCAGAGAGGGTCGAGGAACAGACTGATGTCGCCCAAGCCCGTTCAGAGGCGTCAATGACGATGCTCGTTCTCAAAGTAGCGGAGGCAGAGCCAGTGGACGAGATCAGTCGGTTGCATCGTTCTCTGCGAAGATGGAACGAACGCTCAAAGTAACTGGAATTTGGGAAGCTACTCTTTGAGCCCGAGTTCTCTCAGCAGCTTCTTGTAGTGACCGTTTATGATCTCCCAGAGTCTCTCCCGGTTCTCTCCGGTCACCGTCTCACGTTCAAAAGTGATTTCCAAGGCTTGATCCGGTAGCTTGAACCCGTCAATTCTGACTTCTGGAAGGCTGGCTTTCAATAGGTCTTCGTTTATGGTCTCTTGCAGTTCCATCAGTTTCTTGGGAGTCGGCATGTTGGCTAGCCGAGAGTTGGTTTGGTATTTCATATTTAACCCATCGAAACGTCGATGGAACGTTTCAAGTGACAATTTCTCGGGATTTCACGAGGCTTCAGAAGGCTCCTTTGCTTGTACGAAGATTCGGCATCATCCAAACGTCTCGGCTCCTCGTCCCAGAGCTAATTAGAGAAACACGACTGTCGAGATTC
>WNGP01002719.1_pt1 | contig 19552 bp, 21 predicted proteins | sample 5407671 | NCBI WGS metagenome assembly WNGP01 (sample SAMN13153381, study PRJNA577476) | soil metagenome | isolation source: 40 cm soil or saprolite under Garry oak tree replicate 2 | place: USA:California | collected 2016-06-15 | reverse complement strand
TTCCCTTTGTGAACCCATGGATGAGGATACAGGAGGTGCGCCGGGAAGGCGACTGAATCTCGGCCTTTGCTCCGGCCGAGCGCCGCCGTGGACTCCCGATCGGGCCGCGCCGAATTGTTGCCGCGGCCATTGCCAAGCTGCCGCGTGCGGCCTCGCGACCCGAGAGATCGCCCGTGGCCGGTTTCCCAGCCTGGCCTAGGCCCCTACCGGAGAGGAACAATTCGCCTCGATGGCGCTAAATGTCGGGTTGCTCCGGCGGCTTCGATTGCCCGGTGAATCCGCCCGAGCGACCGGACCACGACCGATCCGTGCGGACGGCACGCTGATTTGCAGCCACCTGCAAAAAGGGGAGGCATGGACGTGCGGGATCGTGCCGCCGGTTTGCCCGACGCGGGTCGCCGTGCTCGGAGGAACGGTGCTGACGGCGATGGAGCGCGGTCTACCTATCGTCGGTGCCGACGCCGACGTGCCGCCCTTCTTCAGGGGTCCCGGATTTTGCGCTCGATGGTGACCGGGATCGATGGTCGGCCGAGACGCTTGCCTTGGGTGCGCAAGATCAGCCGGCCGACAAGCGTTCAGAGGCATTCCTCGGCGGGTTGCCGCAAGCGTGCGGGGATCTCGGCCGCTCGCCCGTCAGCCTCTGTGTTGCGCTCCGGGGAGAGATACACCGTGGCCTGGAATACGTAGCCGCACGCCTCGCACGACCAGACATGCCGGACGCAGCGGTGGTCGACATGCTCAGACCATATCGGCGCAATGAGGATATCGCCGCATTGAGCGCAAGGTGTCCCGTAGCTCGACAAGGTTCCGCCGACAGAATCGGCCATGCATTTTCCTCCCGATGTCGATCCTCTGATGGGACCTGTGTGTGAAAATATGATAAACCGGCAGGCGGTATTTTAATCCGCCGCGGGCTTCCGGTTCGGCCGTCCATACCCGGCTGCCATCCACCGCGCAAGCCTCAACCGAGTCGGGTCGGCGTCTGTTTGGTTGGCCCTGTCGGCTTGTCCGGCCGATTGACGTGCGAGCGGAACTCCCAGGAGACTTAACCCGGATGACGCAAAAGCCATTCTCCGCGTTCTGGTAAGTGATGCGCTCGACCAATCCGGTGAGCACCTCGCGATCCGATGTCGTGGGCTCGCCTTTCGTGATGGTCGGTCGTCACTGAATTCGAGGCCACGCGGGTGCAGGATTCAGAAGTGGAATAAGCCTGGACGCCCGGCTTCCTCGGCCCTCCGAGCAGTGCGGTCGGAATGGGGCCGTGGACCACGGGAACCATCGTGCTTGATCTCGGGGACCCAGAGGGAACCGGTCCATCCCCGGTTTTTTGCAGTTGATTGCAAATAACCTTCCCCGGTCGATTGCCGGGGCTGCATTTTTTCCACCTACGCGGCCTTGTGCTTCACGCCGGTGAAAGTGGGGTAGTTGCTAGATAGGACAACGCATCGTCTACGAGCCGAATTGGGTCTCTTTCGCCCTGGCGAGCCATCTCGATGATGCGCTTAGCGAGTAATTCACGCGTGGAGGTAGCCCGATAATCGGCAGCGAGAACGTTGCCTGATGTCTTTAACATCTGCCATGCGGTATCGAACGCCGCCGTCAAAATTTTCGTCGCTTCAGGACCGAAGAAGCCATCACCTTTAAGAAGCGGGGCTATCGGCATGATGGCACTCCCTTCTAGGCGGGAGCGCGACTGGTCTCTCAGTCACCGGATGCCTCTTCGTTGTTTTTTGCCGATGATGCAAACAGTATCTGCCCATTTCGACCGTATGGCGAGTCTTGCTTTCCCCAAGGGGCAAGCCACGTGTGTAGGAGCGAGCGACGAAGTCGCGAAGTTATCCACAATGGAGACTTAAATTACCGTAATCGCTTCCGCGGAAGCGACCAAAGTCACACGGGTGACTCAATTACTCATAAGATACTGGGGACGGTCCCGGTCGGCAGGGGGCAACCTGAAAACCGGAACCGCCCAAGCCGGAACCAGGGACTCCCCGTGTCCCGGCAACAACGCCAAGAGCTATCATAGCAGAAGGTCGGCTTGGCATTCTTTTGAGTTGGGCAAATATCTTCGGCGTGTTGTTAGGAAGGCACACTTTGCCGCACTCGGAATCCGCTCAATCCTCGCCCGCCAAAACCCCCTACCAGCGGTGCCGATATACTCAACGGCTCGATATCGACGGCTCCAATCTCTGACCCACTCTGGCAGCGGGATACACTGCTGCCTTATGCCCTCAATTACGGGCTTAAGACTGACGTGGCTCAATGGCCCGCATGCTCTGCTGACGGGGCGCCCTTGCGGTCGTAGATGCCTGAGTTTTCAGCACCCTCGACAATGAGTGCTCCGGCTAATCCGCGCTCTACGCGCGCCAAGGCGTGATCCACGATGGAATAAGCGCCCGGCACATGGGTCTTGAACTCCGTAGTGGCGGCGGCATGTCAGCGGGATCGCGCGAGATGTCTGCTTCGGCAAGGGCCTGGGCAGGGGGTCGAGGCGTGACAATGAATTGCCCCTGCATCCCGGCAAAGTGGTGGCCGGAGACGCTGCAATAATACAGAAAATCACCTGATTTGGTGACCCGGAACGCAATTGTCGTGCTCGCGCCGCGTCGGGTGACTCTCGCAGATTTCGCGTTCTGGTCTGGAAATACGATGTCGTGCTCGGCGCCTTCCCCATTGATGAGCGTGATCTGCACGATTTGCCTCTCTGCCGCGGAAAGAACGGGGTTCACCTTGCCGTCGATGGTGCCCCCAACCCCGATAAAAACCATCCGCCCGTCGGCAATCCCGGAGCGGAGCGTGTATTTCACGTCGGGCATGTCGGGCATCGCGTGCGGGATCGCCGGGACCGCCTGCTGGTTCGAAAACTGGTTTCCAGTGGCGGGTTGGTTTTGCGGAGGGGCCGGGGCGCGCGCCTGTACATTGGAAGGCGTGCTCCCAGCTGCGGCGGGACCCGCGGAACTAGCCAGGAACGCGATGACGTCCTTGCGGTCGGTCTCCGACTTGAGACCTGGAAATGGCATGCGATTGCCGGGGATGACTTTTTGAGGATCGGCGAGGTAACTATCCAGTGTCTTCACGTCCCAACTAATGTTCGCGCTCTTCATTGTTGGACGAACAAGGGCCGCTCCTGGAAGCTCGGGCGGCTTGATCGCTTGGGGCGCGAGCTCTTTCCTTCGGAGTGGACCGGCGAGGAACACAAGGCTCGAAGCAGCCTGATCAGTGAAGATGAGTGGTCGAGGATCAAGGATCTGCCCCCGGCAAGTGGTGGTGGTGCGTGGGGCAGTGAGCTGACGCAACGAACGACAAGTCCGCCACCCAATCACGCGACACTTTCGAGGGACCCGTCAGACCCCGCTTATCAAGAGGAGTACAGGGCCAGGAATCGGTACGTGGAGGCACGTGATCGGCCGCGGCAAATGCTCGAGGCCGGTCAGCTCGAGGGGGCGATCTTCGGCTGAATTCCCCGGTCCTCAGCCCTGTTTCGCGACGTGCTCAAGGGTAGTCCGATCCGAGATGATGATCGATGTTCCCTCGATACGCACCCAACCCGACCGCTGCCATTGGCTCAGACATTTATTGACGCTCTCTCGTGACGCTCCGACGATGTTGCCCAGCTCGCGCTGGGACACGTGAACCCCAGCAGCGGGGCGGCCTAGCGCCTCGACATAGGTCATGCGGAGCAGCACCTTGGCAAGTCGTACCGGCAACTGCTGCATGGCCACTTCAGCCATCTGCAGGTCGGTCGCACGCAGCCGGTCACAAAGCACCTCGACAACCCTGGGCCAGGCGTCGGGCTGGCGCTCCAGGAATTCGAAGACATCGCGACGTTCCAGTACCGCCAAAACGCAGGCCGTCATGGCGCGAGCATCAGCGGTTCGTTCCTTCCCGTCCAGGAGCGCGATCTCGCCGAACACTTCTCCCGGCTGAAGCACCGCGAGTACGATCTCCCTGCCCTCAGGCGATGAAATGCTGATCCGCACCGTGCCGCTCAGGACCGCCATCATGCTGCCACCGGGCGATCCCATCAGAAAAATGGTTTCACCGGCCGCGAAGTGCCGCATACGTGCGCGGGCCACGACCGCGTCCCGTTCACCTGTCACTAAACCGCGGAACAGGACGCAATTCGCAACCTGTCGGCGAGCATCCTCCAAGGAATTCTGAGAAAGCGGAGTCATTGAAACTTTCTCGGCCCATAGGGCGAATTCTGGCGAATGAAACGCCGCCACATCCGCCGCTTAATTGCTTTTTTCAACTAAATGGAATTATCACAAGATGTAGCCCTGTTGTGTGAGCTGGATCACATACAATATTGTCTAGCAAAGCGCCGGTGGCATCAGGACATTGGTCGCAGTGCCGATGCTACAAAGAGAACCACGCGGTCGGACTGATTGCCATCTATCGTCGGGAGGTTCGGCCATTCACCGACAAGCAGATCGCTGTGCTCACGAGCTTCGCGAGCCAAGCCGTCATCGCCATCGAGAACGCCCGGCTGCTGAACGAGCTGCGGGAGTCCTTGGAGCAACAGACCCCAACCGCCGACGTGCTCAAGGTCATCAGCGGTTCGAAGTTCGAGCTCCAGCCCGTGTTCGATACGCTCGTACAGTCGGCCACGCGGCTTGGCGAGGCAGAGCAGGCGGTCATCTTTCTTCGCGAAGTTTCAAAACCCGCTCTGATCGGTTCTCGAGCCGTTCACAACAGCTATTGAGACGTTGCTGTTTCGATGCCGGTGGTGCTCGTTCCCTTTCCTGCACAATCTTCGGGGCGCCCCGGAGCCATTTTGCCAAACGGATTTATTTTGAGTTTGCCGCTGCCGCGCCCCTCAGATCCTGCAGCCGGATCAGCATGGTGAGCATGCGCTCGAGCTTGCGATCTAGGTGGACCTCGTACCGCGCGAGCCCCTCCAGCCGGTCTGGGTCGAGCGCCTCGCCAAACGCCTGTTCTCGAATGAGTGACCGGTTTTGGAGCTCTTTCCGCCTGGTTTCATACCACGGTACCACCTCTTCCTCGATAAACTCAAGAAGACCCTCCGCGTCCGCGGAGTAGGGCTCGTCCGGCTCGCCAAAGCCGCCGAAGTTGCTCGGCTTGGGTTGCAGTATTCGCTCCCACCGCTCCCGGGTATCCTCGCGCAGGGCGCCAAGTGCTTTGTTGTACGCACCCGTCTTGCCCGCCTGGAGCAGGTCGAGAGCGCGTGCGGTCATGTCTTGATCCTCATCGAGGTCGGCCAGTTCCTGCGTCGTGGTGTCCGCCGTTGCGCGGATAGCATCCACAACCCGTTCGGTCTGTTGCCCGACGCCCAGGTGTACGAGCGCCGTCTTGACGGTCTGCTGACTGGGTGAGTTCGCTTTTTCCAATCCATGGCGGTATGCCGCACCTTCGGCGAGCCTAAGCCGCCGCTTGCGCCACAGGATGCCCGCAAGTTCCTCTACTAGGTGTTCTTCTGTCGGACCTTCAGGTTTGTGTTCTGCCACGAGCGCGTCGAGAAGCGTCCTGTATTCGTCTTCGTCTTCCCATGGGAGGAGCGTGTAGCGCGACAGCACGCCATGTCGCAGTGCGTTGAAGCGGGTGATTTCGTACCCAGCGGCCTCGGCCGGCGAGGCTGGTGTCGTCTCGGTCATCGCCAGAATCCCTTCGGTTTCGGTCGGTCGATCTTCGCGAGCAGCCGCTCGGCACGGCTCAGCAAGGCTTGGTTGGCCCGAGTCTCGGCCTCGAACGCGGTCTCGTGCAGGCGCGCATAAGTGCGGCGCCACATGCCCTTCGGACGAAAAACCTCCTTCGTATCGAGCAATGGCTATCCGCTCCTCGTAAAAAGCTTGCCAATCGTCCGCATCCCACTTTGTTCGGTTCTGCCGCCCCCCATTGAAGGGGGTGGGGGTGGTATCCCCGCCTGACCAAACGTCAACCGTGCAAACATTGACTGCCGGTCCCTCCCGCGGCTTGGGCCCATCGGCCGCCAGCGCGTCGGGCGGCGGCAGGATCGTTACATCGGCCGGCAACGGGTCCCCGACTATCAGCTGGGCCGGACGCCCTCGCCGCTCCTCCAGGTTACGCAGATAGCCCCGATCGAGCGCTTGCCGGCAGCGACGCCAGGCAGCTGATTTATCGATCCTGAGCTGGCCTGCGACGGCTTGAACCGTGGCTGACTCTGCGACGACGGGCTCGGGCGCTCGGCCGGATCTCTGCCTTGGGAAGCGACTTGATGCGACGTCGGCCGCTCATCAGGTCGACAAGTAGGCTCTTGTTGTTCTTGTATGCCTCGATGTGGCCAGCGCCGAGTTCCTCGTAGAGCTTCGAGCGCTTGAGCCCCAGGATTACACAAGCGTCCTTGGGAGGCGCAAACCAGGGCACCGCGCCGCCGAATATCTCGTCGCGCACCAGCTCAGCGATCTTGGAAATTTCCGCGTCGGTTAATTTGGACATCGATTCCCTCCGAATAGCGGAGGGGATCTTAGTCTCGTCCGCGATTGTTTACTGCGGGCGCGGAATTAAGTGGTGGAACTATTTGCGGCTCACCAAATCGAACGCATTTGGCATGAAAACAAACCGGTCATGTCGCTCGCGCTTTTTGCGGAGTCGGCCTTCACGGCCTCCGGTATAGCGGAACACAAGGAGCTGTTGGCGCGGGATGCGTGGCCGATCACTCGGGATGTTGTGTGTGCGCACGAAGCGAAGCGCCTTGTAGTACCGGTTGCTTAGAACCTTGGCGTTGCCGATTTGGGCAAGAGTCTTGATGCGCAGCGGGACCGACTGATAATCGCAAGCAATCCACTTGAGGCCGCCGCCTTTATCGCAGATAGCCCTGCAGGCGGCTTCAACGCCGAGCCCGCGTTTGCGGCAGACCTCATCGACGGCCTGCAAGATGGCGAGCCAATAGCTGGACGGTAGTCTGGTCGTGCCCTTCGGCCGACCACGCTTGCGCTTGATGCGATTGGTGCCGCTCACGACACGGCCCGGATCGGCAGCACCTCACCCTGCGACGCGCCGGCGCAGAACACGGCCCACGCATCCATCAAGCGCCGGCGCTTCTCGAAGAGATCGCCGCGTTGGTAGGACGCCTCGACGCGATCGCCGTTGACGTGCCCGAGCGCCGCTTCGCCGACCTCGCGCTGGAAGTTCGTCCGCTCTGCGACCCACGTGCGGAACGTGCTGCGGAAGCCGTGAGCGGTCGTATCGTCCGTGCGGCCCATGCGTGCGATGACCTGCAGCAGGGCCATCTCGCCGAGCGGCTTCTGCAACGATCGGCCCGGGAAGACGTGCTCGGTTCGAATCTCACGAAGCTCGGTCAGGATCTCGATGGCGCGATCCCAGAGCGGAACGCGATGTTCGCGGTGTGCCTTGGTCCGTGCCGGCGGGATCGTCCACACCCGGGCGTCGAGATCGACTTCATCCCACTTCGCTCCGAGCACCTCGCCCGACCGGGTCGCAGTCAGGATCAGGAACTCAAGCGCCCTCGCTGAGACGGCGGTGTCCTTGCGAAGCTCGGCCATGAACGCCGCGACAACGGCGTAGCGCAACGCGCGGAGGTGCTTGACCCTCCGGAGCTTGCTCTTGGCCGGGAGCAGGTGATCGAGATGTCCATCCCATCGCGCCGGGTTCTCGCCGGCCCGCAGACCACGCGCCTTCGCCCAGTCGAGCACCGCCTCGATCCGTCCGCGCAGGCGGGACGCGGTCTCGGTCTTGGTCTCCCAGATCGGCTCGATGATCTTCAGGACGAGCGCGGTGTCGACCGCCTGCACCGGCAACTTGCCGATCACCGGGAGGGCATAGGTCTCGATTGTCTTGCGAACCTGGAGTCCGTGCTTCACATTGCGCCACCCGGCGGAGTGAGAGGCGATGCACGCCCTGGCCGCCTCCTCGAACGTCATGGCCGTGATGGAGGCCAACCGGTTCTCAGCGATTCTGGCTTTCCTGACCTCGATCGGGTCGTGACCATCCCGGAGCTGCTGGCGCGCGGCGAGGGCAGCGGTCCTGGCATCAGCAAGCGGAACGTCACGCAGGGGACCGAGTCCCATGTAACGGTGTCGCCCGCCGATCACGTACCTGAACAGCCATGACTTCGTCGGCCCGAGCGGGCCCTGCTCAACCCTCAGGTACAGATTGGCGCCGTCGGGATACATGCCCGGTGTCTTCACCGTCTTCACCCGTGCGGGGCTCAATCGATTGATGCCGCGTCCCACGACCACCTCTCTGCCCACGTTTACAATGCGCATAGTGGCGGAAGATGGCGGACGATGGCAAGGGATGTTTTCAGGATAAAAGCCCAATCCACCGATATTTCGCGCACGACGGCGGACGTGGGCAGGGCGATTCAGGTCGGATCCCGGCACTGCCCCTTTCGCCGAGAGGCCCCGGCTCCCACCGGGGCCTCTCTCCATTTGGGGCAGGAGTTCCGGCCGCCGAGCTGGTAGTTTATCAAGCCTCGCCGAGCGAGGTCGGCCAGCTGCGAGTTCCCGGCGGGTCGTCGGATGAATGAGGATACCGGCACATAACGCCAGCATCGAAACGGATCTGGGACCGGATCGCGGATCGCCTGAAGGAATTGGGCGTGAGCCGCGCTCCGCATTGATCGTTAATGTCGGCCGCGCGCTTGCTCAGCATCCCATTTTGATTTGCGTTTCAAGCACCTTTATTTGCTCGGGTTCGCTAAAAAGCTCAGCGCTCCACCAGGAATAGCGGCTCCAATGATCGCAGCGGAGTTTTCCAGCTTTGATGGCCCGCCAGAGCGCGCGGGTGTCACAGATCGCCAGCCGGTCCTTCTAGGTGGCCGGGAGCGAAGCAAATTGTTCTCTCGTGACCCCCTTGCCGCGTGGGAGATCACGGAAAGCGCGAACCTTGCAGAACCTGCGCGGGCGCGTCTGCCAATCGTCGTAGCCTTCCTTATTTCGGTCGGTATCCCGCTGCTGCTTGGATATTTCATTTCCCCGGAAATCCGGGAATGGATCTTCAAAGGCTTCGTTGTCGTTTTCGTCGCGGCCTTGGCGGCACCATTCGTTATCTACGCCGTCTACTATGTCCGCTACCGATTGCACCAACGCAGGAAACGACGATCGACCAACTCCATCAAGCGTAATGGATTGGCCGGGGCTTTTTGTTAGGAGGCCCCGGCACCGTTGCCGAGCTGGTAGATTTATCGAACCTGACGGGCCCGGGTCGGCCAGTTGCGAGTTCCCGGCGGGTCGTCGGATGAATGAGGATACCGGCACATGACGCCAGCATCGAAACGGATCTGGGACCGGATCGCGGATCGCCTGAACGAATTGGGCGTGAGCCCGAAACGCGACGACAACGTGCCGCGATGGCTGTTGGACGAGGTGTTGAAGGCGAAGGACCCTCGATTGACCGAACTGGTCGGCAAGCTCATGTCGCAAGGCTTGGATGAGCTCGAGCCGGGTGAACGGGAAGCTCTGTTCCGGGCAATCGTGGGGGACGAATCCAAGCCATAGACCGGCGGCCTCCCGCTAGTTAATGCAGGCACTCGCTCACGGCTTCGGTTCTGGCCGTTCGGCTTGTTGCGCCACGACAGAAAGGCCCGCGCCAGCCGATACCGCGGGCATTGCGTTTGGGTCCAAACCAGCGAACAGTGACGGGGTTGGAACCGCGCCATCGAGCATGCCATGCCCCTGATTCCCGATACCTCCGCCTTCCAGGAGAGGCTCGCCGCCCTCCCGCTCGCGACCTACCAGGCCGGCGACACTGTGGTCGCCGCCGGTTCGAGGACTGGCCGGCTGCTGATCCTCAGGAAGGGCGCGGTCGCAATCGTCAAGGAAGGCATCGAGATTGCCAAGGTGGCGGAACCTGGCGCCATGTTCGGCGAACTCTCCGCGTTGCTGGATCAGCCGCACACGGCGGACGTGCGCACCTTGGAAACTTCGCAATTTCACGTCGCCGACGCGGCCGACCTGCTCGCGCAAGACCCGATCGCGCTCCTTTACGTTGCGTCGGTCCTGGCGCGGCGCCTCGATGGCGCCAATCAGGCCCTGATTGAGCTGAAGAATCAGCTCGAGGCCGGCCAGCCGCGCAGCGTGATCGGCAAAACGGTCGAGAAGATGGAAGGACTGCTGGGCGCCGGCGGTGCCCATCTCTATGCCGGGGATCCATACGATTCCTATGCGTAAGTTGGGCGCGAAAATGATTCCCGGGTGACGAGACAAGTGAGTTGGGTCACATGATTTGAGGAAAGCGCCGCATATCCTAGGCTCCGAAAAACAGGAACGACAAAATGCCGAGGATGTCGTTTTTCATGTGGCCGACAGCGAGACGTTTAAGGCAGCTCACGATCCTCCTTTCGACGGTGCTGCTTGCTACCAGCTCCGAGTCGATGGCGAAGCCTCGTAAGACCGTACAACAATACGGCAATCCGGTTGCTGCTGTGCCGGAAGACCCACAAGCGTATGCGATGAGGATTGCGCGCCAAACGTGGCCGGGGCGCCCCCTGTGCGACGATGGCGGCTACCGCATTCGTCCCTGTGATGTGGGCTCCTCACGACCCTAAACAGTAAACTCGGCGACGCCTTCCGGTCGTCGGCCAAAACCTGATTTGGCCCGCAAGCCAAAACGAAAGAGGCTACCCGGAACGACCGGAGCCTCCCAACCGGCGGCTGATGAGATCGACCCAGATGGAAGGGAAGCTCTGTTCCGGGCGATCGTGGGGGACGAACCCGAGCCACAGACCCCGCCCTGCCGCAAATGCAGGCATTCGCTCACGGCTTCGGTTCTGGTCGCTCGGCTTGCTGCAGATACATGGCCATCTGCCGATAGAACCGTGCCAAGTCCTTGAACGTGGCCTTCAATTGCCAATCCGTCGCGATCGCGGCACGCGACTCGAACTCGGCAGCTTTGCTCTGGCACTCAGCGACATTGGTCATGGCACCCCGCCTCCCCGCCATGATACCCGATCCGACGATCCTGGGCGAAGGCAGACCCCGGTATTCCCCGTGGTCCAGAAGGCCGCGGCTGCCGGCGCGGGGCGATGCCCCATTGGGGCCTCCTCATTTTCATTGCCGCGTTCCCGCTCCGGGCCGGATGGTTTATCGAGCCTTAACTCGCCGCCCCTATGGTCATCCGATGCGGCGGGGATAGTGTCGTGCGCATGTCCGTGATCAAAGCCGAAAGCGATTCTGGAGCGGCCGTAGCCCGGCCGGCGGACGGTCGTTCGCCGTTCGTGCGGCTTGCCGAGCTGCTGGCCGGCATCAAGCCGGGCAAGAGGCCGATCAATTTGGCGGTGGGCGAGCCGCAGCACCCGATTCCGCCGTTCGTCGGTCCAGTGCTTGCCGCGCATCTTGACGAGTTCGGCCGCTATCCGGCCGGGAAGGGCACCGAGCGTTTCCGCCGCGCCGCCGCGGATTGGCTTTCGCGCCGCTACCGGCTCGACCGTTCCCTCGATCCCGAGCGCGAGATCGTGGTGCTGAGCGGCACCCGCGAGGGACTTTTCCTTGCCGCCGGCGCGGCGAAGCGCTGGGTCAAGCCCCGCAGAAATCCGGCGATCCTGATCCCGAATCCGTTCTATGCGGCCTACGCGGCCGGCGCGCTTGCGGCCGATTGCGAGCCGATCTTTCTCAACGCGACGGCCGAAACCGGTTTTCTGCCGGACCTTGATTCGCTGACCGAGGACCTGCTGGCCCGCACCGTCGCGTTCTACCTCGCCTCCCCGGCCAATCCCCAAGGCTCGGTCGCTAATCCCGAATACCTGCGGACGCTGGCCGGCCTTGCCCAGAAATTCGGGTTCCTGATGTTCGCGGACGAATGCTACTGCGAGATCTACACCCGAGATCCGCCGCCCGGCATGCTCGAGGCCGCGGCGGCCGATTTTGCCCATGTCGTGGTTTTTCACTCGCTCTCGAAGCGTTCGAATCTGCCCGGGCTGCGGGTCGGATTCGCGGCCGGGGACGGCCGTTTCCTCGCGAGCTACACCGACCTTCGCAACGTGGCCGCCCCCCAGGTCCCGGTCCCGGCCCAGGAAGTCGCGGTTGCGGCCTATGCCGAGGAGAGTCACGTCGAAGCCAACCGGCGGCTCTATGCGGAAAAATTCGATCTCGCCGACCAGATCGTCGGCAATCGCTACGGCTATCGTCGACCGGCCGGCGGTTTCTTTCTCTGGCTCGACGTGAAGGCCTACGGCAGCTGCGAGGCCGTCGCCGTGCGGCTGTGGCGGGAAGCCGGACTGCGCGTGCTGCCCGGCGGCTACATCGCCCGCGAATCCGGCGGCCGCAATCCCGGCGCCGACTACATCCGCGTCGCCATGGTAGCCGACCGGGAGACCGCCGCGGAGGCGCTGCACCGCCTGGTCGCGGTGCTGGGCTGAGCGAGAGCGCAACGCATGCCGGCGATCCGAACCAGCTTCTCCGCCGAGGATCTCTTGCCCGAGGAGATTCGCGGCGCGATCCATCGCCGAATTCGCGAGATCGGAGGCATTGGCTTGCTCGCGCTGGCCACGGCGGCCGCGCTGGCGCTCGCGAGCTGGTCGGCGCAGGACCCTTCGCTCAGCCATGCCACGGCCGCTCCGGTCCGCAACCTCCTCGGCGTTCCCGGCGCGATCGCCGCCGATCTCCTGATGCAGCTCATCGGGCTTGCGTCGATCGCGCTCGTTCTGCCGATTGCGGTCTGGGGCTGGCGCCTGCTGACGCATCGTTCGCTCGACCGCGAATGGCTGCGGCTCGTGTTGTGGATCGTCGGCATGATCGCCGCCACGGCGTTCGCCTCGTGCCTGCCGGCGACCCGGGCCTGGCCGCTGCCGACCGGATTGGGAGGCGTGGTGGGCGACGCGTTGCTCCGCATTCCGGCTTGGCTGGCGCATGCGCCGCTTTCCGGCGCGTTGCGCATCGCGATCGCCGGCGCAACCGGCATCGCCACCCTGGTCGTGCTCGCGTTCAGCATGGGCCTGGGATGGCGCGATCGAATCCAGGACGAGACACCGGACGAGCCCGACGATGCGGCGTCGGATCCGGCCGAGGAGGGGCGCAGCTGGATCTCCCTCGGCGGGATCCATCATGGCATCCTCAGCCTCAGGGCACGGCTCGCGCGTCTATTCAAGCGCCGGCGGCCCGCACCGCCCGCGCCGAAAATCAGGATCGAGCCCATGCCCGCCGGGATCGATGCGGTGCCGTGGGAGGACGAGGCGGAGGATGAGGAGGACGGACCGGAGCCGCGGGCGCGCAAGCGCGCGCGAACGCCGGCGCGAGCGGCCGCGAAGCGGTCGCGGGGCGGCTTCGAGCTGCCGTCGCTGTCACTGCTGACGGCGCCGAAATCCAGCGACCGCACCACCTTGAGCGTCGAGGCGATCCAGGAGAACGCCACCGCGCTCGAAAGCGTGCTCGCGGACTTCGGCGTGCGCGGCGAGATCATCAACGCCCATCCGGGCCCGGTGGTTACGCTTTACGAGCTCGAGCCTGCTCCCGGCATCAAGTCGTCGCGGGTGATCGGACTTTCCGACGACATCGCGCGCTCGATGAGCGCGCTCTCCGCGCGCGTCGCGGTGGTGCCGGGCCGCAATGCCATCGGCATCGAGCTGCCCAACCCGCGGCGCGAAAAGGTCTATCTGCGCGAGCTGCTCGCGAGCGAGGATTACGCCACCAGCGGCGCCAAGCTGCCGCTCTGCCTCGGCAAGACCATCGGAGGCGAGGCGGTGATCGTCGAGCTGGCGCGCATGCCGCATCTCCTGATCGCCGGCACCACCGGGTCGGGCAAATCGGTCGCCATCAACACCATGATCCTGAGTCTCGTGTATCGGCTGCGCCCGGAGGAATGCAAGCTGATCATGGTCGATCCGAAGATGCTCGAGCTCTCGGTCTATGACGGCATCCCGCATCTGCTCACGCCGGTCGTGACCGATCCCAAGAAGGCGGTGGTCGCGCTCAAATGGGCGGTACGCGAGATGGAGGACCGCTACCGGAAGATCTCGAAGCTCGGCGTGCGCAATATCGAGGGCTACAACGCCCGCGTGGCCGAGGCGATGGCCCGGGGCGAGACGCTGACCCGCACCGTGCATACCGGATACGACCGCGAGACCGGGGACGCCATCTACGAGAAGGAGATGCTCGAGCTCGAGCCGCTGCCCTATGTGGTCGTGATCGTCGACGAGATGGCCGACCTGATGATGGTAGCCGGCAAGGACATCGAAGGCGCGATCCAGCGCCTGGCGCAGATGGCTCGCGCCGCCGGGATCCACGTCATCCTGGCCACCCAGCGGCCTTCCGTCGACGTCATCACCGGCACCATCAAGGCGAATTTTCCGACCCGGATCTCCTTCCAGGTGACCTCGAAAATCGACAGTCGCACCATTCTGGGCGAGCAGGGCGCCGAGCAATTGCTCGGGCAGGGCGACATGCTCTACATGGCCGGGGGCGGCCGCATCAGCCGCGTCCACGGACCCTTCGTGTCGGACGAGGAGGTCGAGAAGGTCGTTCGACACCTCAAGAGCCAGGGCGCGCCGCAATATCTCGAGGCGGTGACCGCGGACGAGTTCGAGGAGGAAGACGGCGCGGTGTTCGATGCGACCGCGATGGGCGGGGAGACGAACGATCTTTATCAACAGGCGGTGCAAATCGTGCTGCGCGACCGCAAAGCCTCGACGAGCTATATTCAGCGTCGGCTGCAAATCGGCTACAATCGCGCCGCTTCGATCATGGAGCGGATGGAGGAAGAGGGCGTGGTCGGCGCCGCCAACCACGCGGGGAAGCGGGAAATCCTGGCTGGCGAAGGCAACGACGACCGTTACTGAGGCGGCCGCCGGGGCCACATTGAGTCGCGAAATCGCCACACGCGGCCGCTACCGCAATCGGCGCGGGGGCGGAAGCCCTGGCGCGGAGAATTCACATGCGCAAAGCAAGCCTCGCCCTCGGGATCGGCGCGGTGCTGATCGGTTTCGCGGGCGCGAGGGCCGAGACCGTGCCGTTACCGCGACCTGCGCCGCTGCCCAAGAGCGGGCTTGCGGTCGCCAATGAGAGCGCGCCGCGGCCGCCGATGCCGGTTCCCGGCATGGAAGCCCCGGTGCGGCCGATGGCGAGCGTCGCCGCGCCGCCCGCCGCGCGGGCCGCGAACCCCGCGGGTGGCACCGCCGCGCCAGCACAAAAGCCGGCGCCCGTGGTCACCGCCCAGGCCATGGCGACCCCGGCGGCGCCGACGGCGCCCACCGCCACGGTGTTCGGTCAGGGGGGCATCGCCTTCGATGCCAAGCAGCGTTCCATCATCGAGCGGGTGAACGCCTATCTGACCAGCGTGCAGTCTCTCATCGGCGATTTCGTCCAGGTCGGTCCGGACGGCAGCCGGACCGAGGGCAAGTTCTACATGCAGAAACCCGGCCGCGTCCGGTTCGAATACGATCCGCCGAGCCCGGTCGAGCTGATCTCGGACGGGCAGTCGCTGGTGGTGCGCGACCGCAAGCTCGCGACGCAGGACCTCTACATGCTGTCGCAGACGCCGCTGCGGTTCCTGCTCGCCGATCGGATCGATCTGCTCAAGGACTCCAATCTGATCGCGGTCTATGCGGATGATCTGTTCGTGACGCTCATCATCGAAGAGCGGCACATCATCGGCGGGTCACACCGACTGATGCTGATGTTCGGCGCCAAGGACTTCCGGCTGCGACAATGGACCATCACCGACCCCCAGGGCTACGACACCACGGTCGCGCTTTATAACCTCGACAGCAGCAAGCGGCCCGACCCCGGCATGTTCACGATCAATTACGAGCGAGTGCTGCAGTAGGGCCGGACCGGCGGCCGCAGCCGTCGCCCGAATGATCGGCTCTCATTCTCCCATGCGAATCTCGATTGCCACCTGGAACATCAATTCGGTGCGGCTGCGCATCGATCAGGTCGCCAGATTCGTGAGGGCGTTCGGCCCGGACGTACTCTGCCTGCAGGAGACCAAATGTCCGGACCAGAAGTTTCCGCTGAAACGCTTCGCGCGATTGGGCTACGTCCATTGCGCCCTCAACGGTCAAAAAGGCTATCACGGCGTCGCCGTGCTCTCGCGGCTGCCGTTCGATCGGACCGACATGCAGGTCTTCTGCGGGAAAAGCGATTGCCGGCACATCGCGGTGGTTCTCGGCGAACGCGCCGGCCTGCGCGATTCTCTCGCGATCCATAATTTTTACGTGCCGGCGGGAGGCGACGAGCCCGATCCGCAGATCAACGCCAAATTTGCCCACAAGCTGGCGTTTCTCGACGAGATGCGCGCTTGCGCGGAGCTCGCCGCCGCGCCGCATCCGCGCGCCATCCTGGTCGGAGACCTCAACGTGGCGCCGCTCGAGCACGATGTGTGGAGCCACAAAAGGCTGCTCGAAGTCGTCTCCCACACGCCGATCGAATGCGAGAAGCTCAACTCGGTGCAGGCGGCGGGGAACTGGATCGACGTGATGCGCAGCTTCGTTCCCGAACCCGCCAAGCTTTATACCTGGTGGAGCTATCGCTCGCCCGATTGGGCCGCCGCCAATAAGGGCCGCCGCCTCGATCACGTCTGGGTCAAGCCGGAGCTGGGCGACCGGGTGTCCGCCATGACGGTCGCGAAAGGCGCGCGCGCCTGGCTGCGGCCCTCGGATCACGTGCCGGTCGTTGCGAGCATCGAGGTATGAGGGGTCGCGTCCGGCGGTTGCTGCCGAGGCGACAGGCCGCCGAAATCGATTTAGATCGCGGCCCCGGGAGGACGGGGTTGCAGCGCGGGGCAGAAGAGGACATCGATGCGGACGCCGATGATCGGCGGCCCGCGCAACACAGGATGCAGGATGTTCGACGGCGGGTCCGGGCGTGCGAGTTGCGCCAGCCAGAAAGTGCCGGTTGCAATTCCGGTGCGACCGACAGGCACAACCACTGGGTCCCGAGGACTACGGTCGAGGTAAACCGGGGATTCGCGGACCGTCAACGTCGGCTCGAATCCAACTCGCACGTACCCAGGACCGAAGGTTGCGAATGCCCGGAATGTCCGCGGACTGCCGCGGACTTCGAGCGACACCAAACCGAAACAAGTGGAGCCTTGGCATTCGAGCCGCTGCGAATCCCCCAATTCGACGCCTGATCTTTCTACCTGCGTGATCACTACCCTTGGCGCGCGCTCGTGCGCCTCGCCGACCGAGATCGCCGCGGCGAGCAGAAGCGCCCAACCGCAGCTCGCGCGCATTCCCCTGCAAGCCCAGGAAGGTCGAACCAGCCATTCTCTACAGATAGTGACATGGGTTGAAACCCGTCTCGCTCCACTCATCGCTGGATCCCGGGTTCGCGCCTTCGGCGCGCGCCGGGATGACGCCCCTCGGGCGTCACTTCCCGCCTTCGGTGCCGCCGAGCTTGCCGCGCACCTTGCGCATGTCCCGGGTCGCCTGCTCGGTGCGCACCAGTAGGCTATCGCGCAGGCGGCGTGCCGCGTCCGGATAACCTTCCAGCATCTTGAGAAACAACGTGCGCGGAATGCGCATCACGGTCGACGGCTCGCATGCCGTCGCGGTCACCGGCCGCTGGGTCTCGGTCAGGAGCGCCATCTCGCCGATCATCGCTCCGGGCCCGACCGTCACGCCGGTCTCGCCCTTCCCCTCCGACGCGAGCCGGAACGAGCCCTCCTGCACCACATAAGCCGCATCGGCGCTCTCGCCCCGGCGGAACAGGATATCGCCGCCGTGGACGTAGCGGCTCTCCGCGCCGATCGCCAGGATGCGCAAGGGCTCGCGGCCCAGCAGCGCCAGCGGCGAAACCTGCTCGAAGAAGCGGATATCGTCCTCGATGCTCATGCGGCCATCACGGAATGAGCTTGTAGCCGCCCGCTTCGGTCACCAGGATCGAGGGGTTGGAGGCGTCCTTCTCCACCTTCTGGCGCAGCCGATAGATGTGGGTCTCGAGCGTATGGGTGGTGACGCCGGAATTATAGCCCCACACCTCCTGCAGCAGGATCTCGCGCGAGATCGGGCGCCGGCCGGCGCGATAGAGGTAGCGCAGGATCGCGGTCTCCTTTTCGGTCAAACGCACCTTGTTGCCCTTGGGATTGACCAGGAGCTTCGAGCTTGGCCGGAACGTGTACGGGCCGATGGTGAAGACCGCGTCCTCGCTCGCTTCATGCTGGCGGAGCTGGGCGCGAATGCGCGCAAGCAGCACGGCGAAACGAAACGGTTTCGTCACGTAATCGTTGGCGCCCGATTCCAATCCCAGGATCGTATCGGAATCGGTGTCGTGTCCGGTCAGCATGATGATCGGCGCCTTGAAGCCGTTCTTGCGCAACATGCGGACGGCCTCGCGGCCGTCGATGTCGGGCAGGCTGACGTCCATGATGACGAGATCGATCTCGCCCGCTTTGGCGGATTGCACGGCCTTGGTGCCGGTGTCGACCGCCACGGCTTCGAACTCCTCGTGCAACGCCAATTGCTCGACCAGCGCTTCGCGCATGTCGGCATCATCGTCCACGACGAGAATTCTGCGGGAATTGGCCATCGTTCTCGCCTTACGCACCGATCGCCGGCCGGGCGGCCGACGGCAGTTTCGAAGTAGACCAATCGCGGGAAAAAGAGCAAGCACGGCGGCGCTTTTCCGGCGGGTCGGAGAAATCCATGCGACGCAAGCGGGTGCTCGAAGGCAAAATACTGCGCGCCGGGAGCCCATTGCAGCAAATTCGCGTTCGCGCCCGGGCCGGACGCGCGACCCAGGGTTGGCTCGCCGCCGGCCTGCTTCGGTTGCCGGTGGCGCTCGGCGCGGCGGGCATCCGCGCGAACAAGCGCGAGGGCGACGGCGCAACCCCGCGCGGCGCGTTCCGGCTCGTTCGGCTGTGGTGGCGCAAGGACCGCGCGCGCCGCCCCCGCACCCGCCTGCCCATTCGGCCCATCCGGCAGTCCGACGCCTGGTGCGAGAATCCGGCCGACCGCCGCTACAACCGGCCGATGCAACTGGCCGGCGATGCCGCGGGCGACCGGCTGTGGCGCGGCGATCATCTCTACGATTTCCTCATCGAGCTCGATCACAATACCCGACCGCGGATCGCCGGCCGCGGCAGCGCGGTGTTCATCCATTTGGCGCGCCCCGGATTTCGCCCGACCGCGGGCTGCGTCGCGCTCGCCCCGGCGAGCCTGCGCCGGCTTCTCGTCCGGCTCGGCCCCAAGACCCGGATCGTGATCGGGTGAAGCATGCAGACCGCTGAAGCGCTTTGATCGCCGAGCGACCGCAGATTTACGCTTCCTTGCCCCGCGCACCGAAAATCGCGGTGCCGACGCGCACGTGGGTCGCGCCGAACTCGATGGCGAGGGCAAAGTCGGCGCTCATCCCCATGGACAACAGCGCGAGCCCGTTGCGGGCGGCAATTTTGGCCAGCAGGGCGAAATGCGGCGCCGGCGGGTCCTCGAGCGGCGGGATGCACATCAATCCCTCGATCGCAAGCCCGTGCTCGGTGCGGCAGCGCCGGACGAAATCGTCGGCCGCCTCGGGCAAGACCCCGGCCTTCTGCGGCTCAGCCCCGGTGTTGACCTGAACGAGCAAGCGCGGCCGCCTTCCCTGCTTGGCGATCTCCTTGGCGAGCGCCTCGCAGATCGAGGGTCGGTCGACGGTGTGGATGCAGTCGAACAGCGCGACCGCTTCCTTTGCCTTGTTGG
>WNGP01001933.1_pt1 | contig 19553 bp, 16 predicted proteins | sample 5407671 | NCBI WGS metagenome assembly WNGP01 (sample SAMN13153381, study PRJNA577476) | soil metagenome | isolation source: 40 cm soil or saprolite under Garry oak tree replicate 2 | place: USA:California | collected 2016-06-15 | reverse complement strand
CGGTGAGTGATGGCATTCTGGTGTTTGACGACACCGGCCTGCCCAAGCAAGGGAGCGCTTCGGTCGGCGTCGCCCCACAGTACTCCGGAACGCTGGGCAAAATTGGCAACTGCCAGGTGGTGGTGAGTGCCGAGTTCCTGGCCGATGACCCTGCCAGCAGTACCCCGTTTCACTTTCCAGTCAGCGCTCAATTGTTTTTGCCCGAGTCCTGGACCCAAGATGCCGGGCGACGCAAGCAAGCGCGGGTCCCAGAGCAGATCCGAAAGCCTACCAAGCCCGAGATTGCCTTGGGCTTGCTGGATCGAGCCCAGCAATGGGGTGTGCCGATCCAGGCGGTGGTAGTCGATGCAGGCTATGGAGACAATCCCAACGCATCTCGCGAGGACTCGACGAGCGTCGAGTCCCGTATATGTGTGCGGTGGAGAGCACCTTCGGCTGCCGTTTGCCCGACGAGGTTGAGGCGGCTGCCGCCCAGACGCCTGTCTACGGCGGGCGCGGTCAGCCGCGCAAACCCCGCCCAGCTCCTTTGTATACCGTCAAAGAACTGATCGAGTCCTTGCCCATCTCTGCCTGGCAAACCATCAGGTGGCGAGAGGGAACCAAGGGGACGATGCAGGTTCAGGCTGTGGCCCTGCGCGTCCACTGGGCCACTGGCTCCTCTTTGCACAGCACCAGCCACAGTCGCGTCCACACGGGACCGGAGGGCTGGCTCCTGGCCGAACGCCCGATGCCAGAAGCGCTGGCTGATGACCCGCAACCCACTCCGGTTGAGCCACAGGAGAAGGAAGAAGAGCAGATCAAATACTGGTTCAGCGTGCTGCCCGAAGACGCCTCGCTCTCGCGTCTGGTTCTGCTGGCTCATGCCGGCTTTGTCATTGAGCAGTTTGACGAAGATGCCAAACAGGAATGCGGCTTCGATCACTACCAGGGACGCAGTTGGGAGGGACTCCATCGGCACCTGGCCTTGGTCATGCTGGCCTACAGTTTCCTCATGCTTTACCGATTAACACTGCCTCTACCTGCCGGAGAGGCTTTTCCCCCCCTGCGTGACGCGAAGTTCGCTGCCTTCCGTCCATCGACAGGTGCTGCTCTGGCTCTTCCAGGATCTCGTCCTCTGGCTCATCCAGACTGACCAGATCGAAGCCTTTCGTCCCAGGAGAAACTAACAAAGTAGTACTAAAACGGGGATCAACTATTGTGATAGTATTGAAGGGCTTATTTCTCAGGTGATATCTATCTCAAGATCTCCGCTTATATCTCTTTTTTGATTTTGCTTTTTGTGGCACATCCTGAGAGCTCAATCCTTCAAACGATAGTTGATGCGGCAGGTGGTCCTGAGTTGCCGGTAATGGTGTCTCAAAGGATGAAATTATTGTGGGCGTATGAGTCCAAGCTACCTGCGGACGGGCCTGGCTCGGATCCTCAGCATTAACTATCATGTCGCTAATTGTGGTGCTTTCAGGTGGTATCTGTCCCGAAGTCGTTAATCCCAGAGGTGCTGCTATGGGCATTGATCTAGATTTTGGCTTCGAACCTTCAATTGTGCCAATCTGTCTGCCTAGAAGGAGAAATTGGGGGAGAGAGGGTGGCTCAACAAGCCAGAGCCTATTAGCATCCGGGTCCCGTAGCTGCTCTCGTAACTCTACAAGTAATTGGCCAAGGATATTTGCACCACAGAGGGTCTCTGAATCAATCGGTTTAGCACCCCAGAATTGATCGCGATACGATTCTTCAACAATTTGCTGATCTCCTGTCGACAGAAGGAGATCAGCAAATTGTTCCCAATGCTGTACTAATTTAACGCGCAAGCACCAACGCATGATTTTGACTCGCACCGCATCCCAATCAGGGCGTGAATCCTTGCGATGGGGTTTGCTCTTCATCTTTGCTGTCATGGGGCTAGCCTGTCCAATAATCATTTTTTGTACATCTGGTCGGTGGGGGAAACGACAGGCTTGATAGAGAGCCTCAGAGGTCAGAACTCGGATACCATTAATGGAGAGAGGATACCCACCTGCCATGTTTGAGAGGCCGCCATAACGTTCTGTCGTTTTTAGGAATACGGCACACTCATCCCTACGATAGGTTAGGTAGTTTTGAGATTCCACTATTTTCCCCCTCTCAGCACGGGTTTTTTGACGCTGTGCCATCTACTGTCAGAAGCTATTGCGAGTTGGTTCTCCTAGGAAATAACGGATACCACTGCCCAAACGGATGTGAAGCTGGCATACCTGGGTCACCCCACCATAACACGAGTGGACAATTATTTGCAATATTGCGGTAGGTAACGAAAAAGGTTCCAAATCCGAGAGATCCAAGTTTCATAAAACCGAGTGGCCGCATCGATTCGGCTGGATTCCGACAAGCTGTAACGATGCGAACGCCTTTCTTCAAAAAAGCCTCCTCTACGATTCTTCTTGCTTGAGGCGAAGAAAAGAGGGTTTCTTGCAGTGGAATGCCATTGTAGCGAAAGAGATCATCAGAACGCCAATTTCTTTGGGCTAAAGTTATACGCAAGTTAGATACATAAGAGGTAACGCCTGGATCATCAGACAATTCTTCAGGCCAGAGGACTTCGGCTTTAGTACCAAAGTAACGAGTATTATCGATCATTAAAGAGTGCTTTCTTATGACGGTGATCTCCTTCTCAGCAGCAGCAGGCAAAAGATATCGCTCCACATAGTTCATCCCCTCTAGATGGACAGCAATATGATAAACGATGAGCGTGCACCTTGAAGGTGCTTTTTTTGGAATCCACGAAACTGCTTCTGCTCCATCAGTCAAATCATAGCGAAGCCGACTACCCGTGTAGATACCATCATCGATGTATATATAGGTATCAGTATGGGCAACACCACACATAGCAATGCTACATCCATAATCTTCATGGAGAATCTCATCAATAATGCTTGGCAGGACTTTTTGACTAGTTCCCGTTTTCTGAGCACGAAGAAAGCAGATATGGGATAACACTGCTCTAGGATTATGAGGTACCAGAAGATCATATCTAAGATAGTTACGAAGACAAGTCTTAACACGAACCTTTGAGAAATAGAACCGTTTCATCAGAGAGTCCATCTCAGCCCACGAATTGCGCAACGAGGTTGTAGAAGGTAGCGAGCAAGCCTAAACATGTGTCTCCTTGATGAGGAAGAAGAAAATCGTTCCTATCCAAGGAGATAAACATGAATAGTATCACTGATGGATCGGTGAGTATCCAGACCACTCCCCAATCCGTCCCCTCAACACCCGGCTGGCTGGGCGAAGTCACGCTTGCGGCGCGCTACCTGCGCAAGCAGGGGGTGTTCGCAGCCATCTGTGAGCGCGTGCGTTTTGCCCGCCGCCGCTTCGGTCGCTATGAGGTCATCGACTTTCTCGCGCTCCTCCTCGGCTACGCCATCAGTGGCGAACGTACGCTCGAAGACTTCTACGAGGCGCTCTCGCCTTTTGCCTCGGTCTTTATGGCGCTTTTCGACCGGGACCGTCTTCCTGCTCGTTCGACGCTCTCACGCTTTTTGGCGGCGCTCTCGCCTGAGCCAGTCGAAGCCTTGCGCGCGCTGTTTCTCGAAGACCTGTTGGCGCGTCCGCGAGGCTTCGAGGAGCAGTCAGGCGGTCTCTGGGACCGGGCGAGCACCCACTGGCTGGTTTTCGATGTCGATGGCACACGCCAGGCCGCCCGTCAACGTGCTTTGCCAGTGACCGCCGATCGGCCTTCCCCTCAGCGCCGTCTGCATGATGTCTGTGCTCCTGGCTACACCGGACGCAAGCGGGGGGAAGTTGTCCGTACCCGTACCACCATCTTGCAAGCGCATACCCATCAGTGGCTCGGCAGTTTCGGCAATCCAGGCAATGGAGAGTACCGACAGGAACTGCGCCGGGCGGTGGGAGTGATCCAGGCGTACTTGCAGGCACATGATTTTCCAGAAGAGTGCGCGCACCTCGCGTCTGGATGGACAATATGGCACGGGGGCGGTCCTCTCGGATCTGGCTGGACTCTCTTTTGTAGTGCGCGGCAAAGACTATCAGCTCCTGAACCGAGCCGAGGTCCAGACCCGCCTGCATTTGCCAGAAGACCAGCAGTTCAGCCACCCTGAAAGCCAGATGGTGCGCACCCTTTACGACTGCCCTGATGTCTCTATCGGGCCTTCGGGACTCCGGTGCCGGGTCGTGGTCGCAACCCATCCCGCTGGGACGACGAAGAGTCGGGTTGGCGTTACTCGTGACGGCATCGTCTATGAACTCGCGCTTTCCCAACCTGCCGCAGCAGGCGTTCACCGCGGCCGATGTGGTGACGCTCTATCTGCATCGTGGCGCCTTTGAAACGGCCAAGGCTCGATGAAGATCTGGAACAGGACCCCGACCGCTGGTGCAGTCACTCGGCTGCCGGACAGGAACTGTGGCAAGTGATCAGCCAATGGGTGTGGAACCTGCGTCTGGAGCTGGGTCACGTGCTTGATCCCGAGGCCCTGCGCACGACAGAGTTTGCTCCTGCTTGCCTGCCTGCGCAAGAGGCTGAGAGCTTCTCCTCTTCCTCCTCGGTGGGGTATGGACCAGCAGAGCAGGCCCTGCCCTGGAAACGGAGCCGCTTCTCTGGTCGAGACTTTGCCCCCCAGCCGGATGGAACGCTACGTTGCCCTGCCGGGCAATCACTCGTCGCGCACAAACGTCGTCGAGAAGCCGATGGAAGCCTGCGCGTGGTGGATGCAGCCAGCATCGGCAGTTGCCGCCCCTGTCCCCTGCGTGAGCTGTGTCAATGGCAGGGCACAGCTACCAAAAAGCCGAGCCTTCGTCAGTGTGTTGCTGCACCCTCTCGTCGTCGGCGTCTCTCCCCTCCTCTGGAAGGACTGGAGCCGCAGACAGCATCGGCGGGCGTGCATGCAGCTCCTACGCCGCCAACGGGTGGACGTGACCCTTCCGCAGGCCCTCCAGCTTCCTCCAGCCCCATCGCCGCCCCTGCTCTCTCGTGCGCAGCGCGCCCATTACCGCCTCTCGTGGCAGGAGCGGTTGGCGCGCAATGCCCGTGCCCCAACCGCTGGCCGGATCACGATCCAGCTCTGCGGCGTGCCTGATGCCTTCTCCGCCTTCCTCGGCCTGCCCACCCAGTTGTAGCGCCCTGGCGCGGGCGACGAGGGGTCTCACCTCGGAAAGGCGTGCCTCTCCGAGCGGATGCGCATGCCTTCTTGGCCTGACTTTGCCTCGGTTGCTCTCATCTGCTGCTCGTTTTGCTCCTTCTCCCTCTGTGGCTGCCACCTCTCAGACGGGCAAGCTCCAGCTCTGGGAGCCTTTCGCTCTCTCACTCAGCGAGAAGCTCTTCCACAACCTCGTTGCGCAATCCGTGGGCTGAGCAGGGACCAACGCATCCCTGGGACGCGGTGACCCGGGCTGAGCACGGTCATGAGCGAGGGCAATACAGCCATGCGAAGGCGACACGGTATGCCAATCAGGTGGTCCAAATGGGACCCATGGTGGATCTCTTCTTGGCGGGCGATCCCTTGCGGTCGCCCTGACGGTTTATCGCAACTTTGGAGTCAAGAGGTGGTAGAATTCATCAAGCAATGGTGAAGAAGAGAGAAAGAGGGCAACAGATGAATCCAAGCACCTTGGTGTCGGCGCGGCACTGGGCCGAAGACACGTTCGGGTCCGTGCGCTTGGGCGACCGACGACGGACAGAGCGAGCCGTGGAGATGGCGTGCGCCATCGCCCACGATCCGGCAGCCTCTTTGCCTGCCCAGATGCAGGATGAAGCGGCCACGCAGGCGGCCTACCGCTTCTTGCAGACCCCAGATGTGACCTATGAGAAGCTGATCCACCCCCATGTGCAGCAGACGCGAGAGGAGGCGCGAGAGCCCAAGCAGGTCTTGCTGATCCAAGATACCACCGAAGTGGACTATCAGCGGCATCCCACGACCACGGGACTGGGTCCTATCGGCAACGGTACCCATCAGGGCTATCTGTTACAGAGTGTGCTGGCGGTGCTGCCCGGCAGTCGCCAAGTGCTCGGTCTGATGCATCAGGAGCCCTTCCTGCGTCAACCGGCTCCCAAAGGGGAAAGCAAGCGGCAGCGCGAGCGACGCGAGCGGGAATCGCAGGTGTGGGAACAAAGTCGGCAGGCTATCGGCGAACCCCCAGCGGGAGTGCAATGGATCCACATCGGGGATCGCTACAGCGAGATGTTCCCCTTTCTGTCGCTGTGTCGGCAACGGCACTGTGACTTCGTGGTGCGAGCCGCCCAAGACCGCTGCGTGGATCTGCTCGTCGAGCAAGCCGATGCGAAGCTTTCTGCTCGCTCGCACCACAACCCTCGCCCTGGGCAGCAGGTCGAGCCCAAGACCCAGCAGCTGTTTGAGGTGGTGCGCGGCTGGGCGGCGGTGGGTGAGCAGGACCTGGAACTGGATGCCAGCAAGCAGAGCAAAGCCCGGGTGGCTCACGTGGTGCTCAGTTGCGGCTGCTTGCGCAGGCTTTCGCCGCGCAGCCAGGAGAGCGCCGATCTGCGCCCGCTGGTGGTGTGGGTGGTGCGCGTGTGGGAACCCGAGCCGCCGGAGGGCGTGGAGCCACTGGAATGGGTCCTGTTAACCTCGGTCCCGATCCAGACGGTCGAGCACGCCTGGGAGCGGGTCGACTGGTACCGGGTGCGCTGGGTGGTCGAGGACTATCATCAAGGACTCAAAACCGGTTGTCACATCGAGCAGCGGCAACTGCAAAGTTACGAGGGCTTGCGCCGGTTGCTGGGTCTGCTGGCTCCCACCGCGGTGCGGCTCTTGCAACTGCGAGCTGCGGCCAGGCAGAGTCCGCAGCAGCCGGCCCTCCAGGTCCTGCCGACGGACCTGGTGCAGGTCGTCGCCGCCTTGGCTCAGATACCTGCCACCCAGTTGACCGCCCAGCAGTGTTGGCACACCATTGCTCGCTATGGAGGCTATCTGGGACGCAAAGGGGACGGCCCACCCGGCTGGAAAACCCTGTGGAAGGGTTGGTTCTCCATTCAAGCTCTGCTCGAGGGCGTGCATTTAGCTGCTCGACTTCCTTTCGACTTGGATTCAACTTGAAAATTGTGCTAAAAAGTCAGGATAGGCTCCTGGATGCGAGCGGAGGGTCCCAATGCCTGGTTACGTCAATGCAGCCGTCTGCATCGACCCGTCTTAGCTATGCAGCTCATGCGCCAGACCATCGCCGAGCTCAGAGCACAGATGAAAGAGCCGACTATGGTGTGGCCCGGTCAAGTGCCAGACGAAGCCAGAGGGTTTGGCGCTATCAACGCGGCACGGGGAAGCCTGTGCCACTGGGTGTGTATCCGCGAAGGCAAAATTGCCAATTATCAAATTATCACGCCGACGACCTGGAATGCTTCCCCGCGGGATTCGCAAGGTCGGCGGGGACATTGGGAGGAAAGCTTCGTTGGTCTGCACATACGCGATCTTGAACAACCGGTGGAGCTTGGCCATATCGTACGTTCACACGACGCGTGTCTGGTCTGCACCACACACATGATTCGCCTTTGACGCTGATGCTTAGACCGGACTCCCGGTAAAGCAGTATATGAAGTTATCCTCTTGCTTAGCGGGGAAAATGGGGGTGAAAAATGTTATGACCCCGTTTTGGCCTCATCGCTGTTCCCTTGAGCTGCCTGAAAGAGGGCAACAGTATACATGACCTCAGCGGTGATCTTTGGATGAGAGGGCTGCTGGAGGACGGAGAGCATACGCTGGTAGAGTGGCTCGGCCTCATATCTCCCCTGCTCACAATAGAGTCGGGCCAAGCCATTGAGCGTGTTGACCACCTGGGGATGCTCAGAACCCAGGGCCTCTTCCCCGATGCGCAAGGCCCGCTGGTACAATGACTCGGCCTCTGCATACTTTCCTTGCTCTTTGGAGAGATCCCCCAGACTCTTGAGCGCATAGGCGACATGGGGATGTTCTGGTCCCAATTGCTGCTCCCAAATGTGTCTCGCTCGCCGACAAAGTGGTTCGGCCTCTGCATACCTTGCTTGCTCTTTGTAGAGGTCCCCCAGATTCTGAAGCGGATAGGCGACCTGGGGATGGCCTGGCCCAAAGAGCTGCTCCAGAATGCGTATCGCTCGCTGAAAAAGTGGTTCGGCCTCTGCATACCTTGCTTGCTCTTTGTAGAGGTCCCCCAGGCCATTGAGTGGATAGGTCACTCCAGAAGATTCTGGCCCCTGCTGCTGTTCCCCAATGCGTATCGCACGCTGGTAGAGTGGCTCGGCCTCTGCATACTTGCCTAGCTCAAGGTAGACGTTTGCCAGGCCATTGAGCGCTTCGACCATCTGGGGATGCTCAGCCTGCTCCCAGATGTGCAAGGCCCGCAGGTAACATGACTCGGCCTCTGCATACCTCCCCTGCATTTTGTAGGTATTTGCCAGGTTATTGAGTGAAGAGGCGACCTTGGGGTGTTGTGCCCCCAACTGGTGTTCCCAAATGCGAAGCGCTCGCTGATCGAAGGCTTCGGCTTCTGCATACTTGCCTTGCCGGGAGTAGAGATCCCCCAGACTCATGAGTGGAGAGCCGACCAGAGCGTGTCGCGGCCCCAATTGCTGTTCCCAGATGCATAACGCTCGTTGATGGAGTGGTTCGGCAAGGGTATATGAGGCCTGTTTACACAAGTAGATCCCTGTCCGGTTGAGCACATCAGCTGCCTCGGAAAACCCCAGTCCATAGTGCTGGATCAGCAGGTCACATCCCTGCACCTGTTCGAGATAGCGATGGCACTGTGGCCAGGTCGCTTCCTCGCTGTGCGGATCAGCAGGAAAGACCGCATTCACCGCATACACCACACACGTAGCCCAGTGCTGTTGTTCTTCTAGGTCCATTCTCTCTCTTTGTACCACTTGTACCAGCCGATGGATACTCAGGGTGTGCTCCTCCGCCAGACGCTTGATCAGGGAGAACTTGAGCAGTTCCTCCAGCATCTGATTGAAGGTGAAGAGATCACTGACCGCCTCTTGAAGGGCTGAAGGCCAATGAGGAGCGCCCTCTCTCAAGAGCTCTTCCGGGATATGATCAGGCGCCAGAAACGCACAGAGCCGTAACAGGTCCGCGGCGGCGGGACTTTTCTGCTCGATTTTCTGAAAGGAGAGCGACCAGGTGGTCGTGACCGAGTCTGGGTACTGCGTGGCCTGCATCCCGCGCCGGGAGAGCAGCGCATGAGGATAATTGCGATAGAGTTGGAGATAGTCCCCAAAGCTGCATCCGGTCTCCTCAATGTAGGCTCCTGCCTGATCGAGGGCCAGAGGAAACCCATCGAGGGCAATGACCACATTGGCCGCCTCGTTGCTCTGCTCATCGGTGGCATCCAGTTGGTGGGTGCGATGGAGCAGAAACTGAATGCCTTCCATCACCCCCATCGCTTCCACGTCAAGGGACGAGGCCAGAGCCGCCACTGCTTGCGCACGGGTGGTCAGCAGCACACTGCCCTTTCCCTGGCAGAGAAGATACGGCTGAACCAGCGGGAGCTCATCGGCGTTATCAAAGATCAACAACCAGGGCTCCTGGCATTGCTCAAGCCAACGGATGACCTGGGCCACGAGTTGGTGCGGGTTTGTCTCCGGGTGGACAACACCTTCGGGGAGCAGTTGGGCGAGGGCGACAAAACTGCTCAGGATGGTTTCTTCATGAGCGGCATGGATCCAGAGCGTGTGGGTATAGCGACCCTGCTCACGTGCACGATAGGCATACTCGAGCGCGATTTGAGTCTTGCCGATGCCACCCAGTCCTTTGATCGCCCTAGGTTGGGTGAGCACCGCTCGGCGCGTGTTCGTCGGCTCCTCTGAGCATGCAGGGGTGAGGTGTTGAGTTAATCGCTCAAGCAACTCGTCGCGTCCGGTAAAATGGGGATTGCGCCGATAAGGCACAGTCCAGAGGGCCAGTGACTCTGCGGGAGAGAAGCTTGCCTGCTCTGTTGCTGAGACGTCCTCCTTGGTGATGGGTGATACTGAGGCCACATCGACCAGTCCCAGTTCCTGGGCACTTTTCCCAAAGAGGGTGCAGAGCTTCACACGAAAATACAGACTGGGTTGCTGATATCCTCGTTCCCATCGTTTGACGGTCACCACTGTGGTTCCCAGTTGCTCTGCCAGATCACGTTGACGCCAGTCGCGCCCGATGCGTTCCTGCCGCAAGAGAGCATTCGCATGAGTGTTGGTGGATGTATTCATGCAGAAATCCTTCCACTTCCTCCTGATTAAGATAGGGGACGAAAGTAGTCAAACACGTATCAAAGGGTAAACGGACAAACTTCTCCTTTTTTTCATACAGATGATCCCTAACGATCCCTAACGATCTTTGAGAAAAGAGATGTGATTAGGTAGTATAGAGATATCGAAGCACACAGAGGAAATAAGATCAAAGCAATGGATATTCTTTGAGGGCATACGAAACCTCGACAAGACTGTGTTCACATATACCTTGTCGCGCGCGTTGGACTAAAATCAGCTTTTCCAGGCGCTTCAATCGAGTTTCCAAGCTCAGAAGTCGAGAGCCTCACCCGGATGTTGGTCCAATGGAGAGGTCGGTATCTGGGAAGTATCCCCTGGCGAGGTTTCGGCATACAGGTGCAGTGCTCTCTGGCCGTTGTAAAAAAGAGTGTTTGGCACATCTATAGAAGAAAAGGGAAAAGATGTCTTACACAGAACAAGGAGCCCATGAAACTGACTCCTACTTTGTCGAGGCACAGGCACGTCCGATTCGCCTCACGAACCTTGAGGTCGTCGACAAAACGTCTCTGGCCCAAAACGCCTTTATTGGCATCCCCGGAACGTTAACCGTCTTCGTTGCGAGGAAAGGATCAGCAGCCCTTCACGAGCTTCGCGAGGCCCTCAAAGCAGGTGGGGAGGCTTTGAAGCAGTTGTATAGGAAGGTGGGAGAGCAGGCGGCCCAGGTAGAACGGTGGACATTGGAAGAAGCCGTGCAGGCAACCATCCAGGAACCAGTCTTTGCTGAGCTTCGCTATGGGGGTGCGACACTGGCTCAGGGGCTCAGCGTTCCTCAAGGGCTTGATATGACAGTCCTCTTGCTTCCCTACAATGGAGGACGATTAGCACAAGAAGGCTTCATCCTGGCTGAACGGTTCACGGAAGGCTCTGACGCTGCCCTGGAGGCGCTGGTGGTACGGATAGACCCGCCACTCACAGAGGCAGAAAGGGCTGCCCTCCAGCTAGTTCCGGTCGATCAAGCTATTAACAACGTGAGCGCAAACAAGCCGTGTGATACCACCTGGGTGGCTGTTGCAACCGTTGCCGCCGTCGCAGCTACTCCGACTGTAACAGATGCAACAGTAACAACACTGGTCATAGAAGCACTTGGGTCAAGAGGAGCCGAACTTGCTGATCTAGAGCCACATATTCCTGAGGAGACGCTGAAACTATTAGGGCCAGCGGCATCCGCACGCAAGCTGCTAGAAATGCGCCGTGAAGTCCTTTCTAAACTGCCCACAGAGATGCCCGAAACATAAGGATCAGCAACATCTGTGAGCGAATTACTAAAAACGCGTCGGTAAATACCTTCAACGGACTATAGCGACACCATCGGAGAATACTGACTCACTGCATAGGATACGTGTTGTTACTATCGTCGATTGTGGATAACAAAGAGAGAAAAGAGCGGTTCGCACTCGGATGATTGTTCTGTTCGCTCTTTTTGCTCAATGTACCCATAGGAGATCACAACACATTGGCGTATCCTATGCTCCGATCACCTATGAAATGAGGAGCTTAGATGTATGAGTGAGGGTCTAGTTATCGGATTTTTCGGAATATGGGCACTGCTTTGCTTACTCGTCCATATCCCGAGGCTCAAACCATTCATCCGTCAACGGGATTGGTTTATGTTGATCCCTGAATGGCGCTTCTTCGCACCCAGGCCAGCACAAGGAGACTTTCATCTTCTCTACCAGGACACTTTCCACGATGGGAGTTGTACCAACTGGACGGAAGTTCGGCCGATGATTGAGCGCTCTCGGTGGAACATTTTCTGGAATCCAGGCAAACGGGAGCGTAAAGCGTTATTCGATGCAGTGAATCTACTCAATGTGCGTATCTCTCTCTCTGACAAAGCACTTGAAGGCTCGACTGCCTACTTGACGCTGCTCAATCACATCTCATCCCTACCACGGTCATTATCACCTGCATTCACGCGATTTCTTCTTATGCAATCGCATGGAGCTTTTCCAGAGAAAGAACCTGATGTTACGTTCATTTCGGGAGTTCATGAGCTATGACACTTTTACCTGTAATCAACCAGCAACTGGCCATCCTTCTTGCCGCAAAGCTTGCAGCACTGGCCATCCTTGTTTCTTGCGCCGAATACCTGGTACTGCCTCGTCCCTTGCAAGATAGCGGACTCATGAGCTGGGCGGTGGGGAGACTGCGCTCCCCTCTGCTGGTGAAAGGGCCCACAGGAAGGGTTCTGAACTGGCTATTAGCCTATCCCCGGATCTTAGGCCTGATCGCCCTACGGGCAGCGATTGCTTTACTCATCCTCTTTGGCCCATCGGCAGTCGTTCTCAATCCTTTGCTTCTTTGTTTGCTTGTCCTTCTTTCCATGTTACTCACCATCCGTAATGCCTTTGGAACTAATGGTGCCGACCAGATGGGTGACATCCTGTTCGTTGGCTTAGCAGTGGTTAGTATTGTCACAACCCATACCACGATAAGCGTCTACCTCTGGTTCCTCACCTTTCAGGCGTGCCTTGCATATGCAACAGCAGGAATTGCGAAGGCGGTTGCATCGGGATGGCGTGATGGAACCTATCTTATCGGGATCTGTGGTACCCGCATTTACGGGAATGCCAGGTTGAGAGATCTACTCCTGGCAAGACCAACACTCGCCAAATGGCTCGCACGCCTGGTGATTATCTGGGAGTGCACTTTTCCCCTTGTACTTCTTCTCCCACTCCCACTAGCGCTTGTAGTACTTGTCGGTGGAATCGTATTCCACCTAATGATGGGATATATCATGGGCCTAAATGACTTTGTGTGGTCCTTTCTCGCTGCTTATCCAGCAATCCTTTATTGTCTCCAAATGCGGGGTTGGTAGGAAAGAAGGCCACGGGAACAGACAGTGCAGAGTGCCAGCAGAATTGCCGAATGGCGTCAAAAGGCGAGGATGCGCCTAGAGCTGAAGAGATCAAGGAAAAATACACTAAGGACGTATTATGAGCATGGCTCTACATCATATGTATGATGCCATCGTTATTGGCGCAGGGCCAAACGGGTTGGCGGCTGCTATTGCGCTGGCACAGGCGGGCTGCTCTGTCCTGGTTTTCGAGGCAAAGGAGACCATCGGCGGAGGTTCCCGTTCGCTGGAATTAACCCTGCCGGGCTTTGTCCACGATATCTGTTCGGCTATTCATCCCCTCGGTCTCAACTCGCCTTTTTTTCGGACGTTGCCATTGGCACGATATGGTCTGGAGTGGATTCATTCACCTGTACCGCTTGCGCATCCTCTTGATGATGGTCGTGCCTTGCTGCTCGAACGCTCTATTGAGGCAACAGGGGACACGCTTGGGAGTGATGGCGCTCTCTATCATCAGTTTATGGCTCCGCTTGTCGCGAACTGGTCTCTGATAGAGCAAGCGTTTCTGGGACCGTTACGTGTGCCTCCGCTCTTTCGCCATCCTTTTGCTCTTGGTCGTTTTGGACTCTCTGCGTTGCGGCCGGCGCAGGGTCTAGCCAAGCAACTCTTTACAGGTGAACGTGCCCGTGCTCTTTTCGCCGGGATGTCCGCGCACTCGATGCTCTCTCTTGATCAGCCTGCTAGTGCTGCCGCCGGGATATTGCTGGGGGTTATTGGTCATGTCGTAGGCTGGCCGTTTCCTCGTGGAGGCTCACAAAAGATTGTCGATGCTCTTGCGGCCTATTTACAGGCCCTTGGGGGAGAAATTGTGACTGGCGTGGAGGTCAAAGCACTTGATCCTCTGCCGCCCGCTCGTGCTTTGTTGTTTGATGTCACCCCTCGCCAGTTGCTGCGTATTGCTGGTGACCATCTATCGAATGGTTACAGGCGTGCGCTGCTGCGCTATCGCTATGGTCCTGGTGTCTTCAAGATCGACTATGCCCTCGACGGTCCTATTCCCTGGAAGGCCGAGTCGTGTCTTCGTGCCGCCTCGGTACACCTAGGGGGAACCCTGCCGGAGATTGCGGCTTCTGAATATCAGGTCACTCATGACCAGCATCCTGAGAAGCCCTTTGTGCTGCTGGCCCAGCAAAGTCTTTTTGATGAGACGCGTGCTCCAACCGGCAAGCAAACCGTATGGGCGTATTGTCATGTACCTCATGGCTCGACGTTTGATATGACGGAGCGCATTGAAGCCCAAATCGAGCGTTTCGCACCCAGCTTTCGCGACCGCGTTCTGGCACGCCACAGAACCGATTCTGCTGCTATGGAGCGCTATAATGCTAATTATATCGGTGGTGATATCAATGGCGGTGTACAGGATCTCTGGCAGTTTTTTACACGTCCGACCATTCGTCCTGTGCCGTACACGACTTCAGCGAAAAATATCTTCCTCTGCTCTTCATCGACTCCACCAGGAGGCGGGGTGCATGGGATGTGCGGTTATTTCGCGGCTCAGACGGCCCTATGTTCGGTTCTTCGCGGTAGATGACGTTCCCACGGGATGCGTGTATGACTTCCCCACTTCGTCAGAGGGATGGTTTCCCAACATCGGGTCATAACATTTTTCACCCCCATTTTCCCCGCTAAGCAAGAGGAGAACTGGATAACTTCATATACTGCTTTACCGGGAGTCCGGTATTATCAAGACTTATAAGTAAGAATGAATGCACTCCAGCTAATGACAAGAAGGCGAATTTACAAGTTGCTGATGGAAGAAGCCAGACGGGGAGCGGTTTCTCCAGGCGAGAAATGGTCGCTTCCTACAATCGAATGACCTCAAACTGAAGTTGAGCCGGATCTTTGAGCAGCGGACGAAACTGTGCTCCTCAAGGCCTTAAAGATCGGGATTGTTCGCAGTTTTACGGTCAACTTTGCTGTCAGACTACTATGGAACGTCATCTGACAGCGGGGCAGAGTGGCTTTGCAAAGGCGTTCAGGTGAGGTGGGCAGACGCGCATGAGGGCATATCCCAAGTATACCACATGTTGTCCAGGCGCTGTTTTTGGCCCGCTCCTCCCCCTTCCCGACATCCCCCATCTGGCTTCTCCGCTGGGGTCACGCTTTTTTTGGCATCGAGAAACATTCAGATACATTCAGGCGCGTTCAGATGATTTGCTGTCAGTTAAACGGTCATTTCTCTTCGCGCCCCGGATGGTCTCATCCCGCTCGACAAGCCCGCTGGCTGGTTTGTTGTTGCGTGTGGGTGGGTATGGTGGAGGGCTCACCCGCACTTTTGCTGATGCAGATGCTTATTGGCTAGTAAAGATTTTGTTGGTCTGCTCTTGAGGAGGAGTCCGCTTTAGCAGATCAATGACCAGGGTCTCGCGCCATCAATGAGTGTACAGTGGCTGCCTCTCTTAGGCGGCAGAGGTGATTGACGACTGAGGAAGGGGCTCGCTCACACGAGGAACTTTGCGCTTGACCTACAATGTGCTGCTAACTATACTTGGAGTAGCCTCCCTATCTTTTTCGCTGTCGGTTTCGTAGCACTGCTCTTCGCCAAAACGGGTTGTTTCGTTACTCGAGTACTTTTGTAGCTACTTCTTGTCACCGTTCAGTCCTTCAGAACACCGAGAGAAAGGGAACCAACTATGACGATTGACTTCACACTCAGCCCAGAACAACTCCAACTCCAAGCCAATGCTCGTGCCTTTGCCGAGGGAGTACTGGCTCCCATTGCGGCGCAACTCGATGCGATTGCTGATCCAGCCAAGGCGTTTTATTCCACGCGAGCCGCTTTCCGCGAGATGGCGAAGGCCGGGTTCACAAAGTCCTTCATTCCCATGGCCAATGGCGGACTCGGCTTTGGGCTCGTGGACTTTGCCATTGCCGCCGAGGAATTAGCCCGCGTGGACGTTAATGTCCCCACGACGCTGCTGGGCAGTGGGCTGGGACTGCAGCCCGTCATTCAATTCGGTGATGCTGCCCAGCGCCAGCTCTTCCTCCAGCCCTTTGTCGATGACGAGGATGGGGCGTTGCTCGCTTCATTTGCATTTACCGAGGTAGCTGGCGGCGCCAACTTCGACTCCAACGATGCGGCGGCGGGGGTCCAAACGTTCGCTCGCCGCGATGGAGATGAATGGGTCGTCACCGGGCAAAAACATTACACCACCAATGGTACGGGATGGGATGGCAAAGGAGCGCATCTCTACTCGGTCGTCTGCCGCACCGACCCGACCAAGGGAGCGCGCGAATCGCTGGCGGTGGTAATGGTGCCAGGGAACGCTGGCGGTGTGCGGGTCGTCGATATCTACGACAAGCTAGGGCATCGTGGCGTGATGACCCCTCGCGTCCACTTTGAGGATGTACGCGTACCAGCTAACTACCTCATTGGCCATCCGGGCCAAGGGCTCGAGATCGTGTCGGGCGCATTCTCCTGGACGGCAGCGCTGATCGGGGCAGCCTGCGTCGGCGTGATGCGCGCTGCCTTTGAGTACGCCCTCGACTTTGCGAAATCCGAGCGGCGCCTGGGTCCAGTGCCGCTCATTGAGCATCAGAACGTCGGCTACATGCTGGCAGACCTCAAGATGCGGATTGAGGCGGCACGCTATCTGACCTGGAAGTCCTGTCAATATCTTGAGCAAACGGGCGGGCGTGGGGAAGAACTGGCGATCATGACCAAGGTCTATTGCTCGGAACTCGCCGTGCAGGTCGTGTACGACGCCATGCGCCTTGTGGGCGTGGAAAGCTACACAAAGAAGACCCCTCTGGAACGCCTGCTGCGGAATGCGCTCGTCTTCCCGCTGTACGACGGCGGGAACATGGGTGTGCGTCGGCGCCAATTGCATGCGCTCTTTACCCAACCCGGCTATGATTCGATGCTTGCTGCACAGGGCCGCGTTCCACCCTGGAAGGAACAGTGAATTCAGAGGGCTAGTTCTTGCGAAATAGAACCCTTGAGACGGCTTGAGAAGCCAATGATCTTGCTCAGAATTTGACCAAACGTAGCTCAGCCATATGGATTGACCTCAGAAGCTATTTTATGCGCTTGCTTGCTTATGACCTCAAGTGGCTCTCGCCCCGCCTGTAGAGCGGCTTGAGCATTTCGCAATGCATACTAGTACTAGGGAGTTATGAGGATAAATGAAGCAGTGCCAATAACGTAAAGACCGTGAAGTCGTTGTGCTTGTTCAACGGTGTTGGGGTGACCAGAGAAAATATCTTTTCCTCAATTCTGTAGCCATTCTTTTGCGCTTTGCAGGCCACTTTCAAGGAGAGCCTGCTTATATTCCTGCACGAAAGGCATCCCGGACTCTCTTACCTTAATTATGAAGTTTCTCGCATATGTAGTGGACGGAACTTCTGTAAACCCTTTTTTCATGATTCGTATCCCATCAGGAGTATCGCTTCTGGCCGCCAGCGTTTCGATAATCACTCCTGCTCTGCCGAGATCTATAATGGCATTAATCATCCCGCTTATAATGCGAGCGCCATATGAACGCTTCTCGTAACGACTTAGACCTGGTAAAACTCCTGCCGCCATGAGGTAAATGGATACGGGTTTTCCAGGCTTGAACTCTTCAATTTCTTCAGCGATAGTCAGTTGTGAAGAGTCTTCGCCACTCAGGATTTTCTCAATCTTCTCGATCTTGAGCGGTAGCATGGCGGCATAACCTACTACTTGTTCATCCGATTTGAGCACATAAAATACGTCTGGATTTTTTCTAATCCAGGCTAAGCGCCTTGCGAGCGTGGCTTCATCATCTTCCCTTAGCCCAAAGAGTACGCGAGTAATTTGTACCGTCGCTTTCAGGTCCTCTTCATCTGCTTTAGTGAATGTACTGGAAGTCTTTTGTCGTATCTCCTCGAATACCTGTAAATCGCGCGCAAGTTGATCTACTTCGCTTTGTCGGTATACACTCTGTTTCTTCCCCGGGGGAGTAAAGGGTTTTAAGGTACCGTTCCGAACATAGGTATTAAGTCTTCCTTGGGTGATACCCAGTCTCTCCTTAACCTCTTTTGCACTGTAGTACGGACCAGAAAACTTCATACGCGGCATACAATGGCCTCACATCTATGGTTAATCTCTTCGGATTATACAGTAATGGCTTGAGACTTGCAATCTTCTCAACGTTGCTATCTTTATCTCTTTTCTTCTTTAGGATGCAGGGCTGTTGCAAAGAAGCCATACAAATTGTCAAGCCCCTATGACCACCAGTTTGGCCGACGAAGGGGTGTGCAGGTGCTGTGCTTCAACCGCCGGCGGTTGAAGCACAGCACCTGCACACCCCTTCGTCGGATCGTACATCTCCTCGGTTCTCAACAAGCGATAGGCAACCGTAAGCATCTTGCGCATGACCGCCATCATAGCCTCACGCCCTTTCATGCCTCGTGCAACCAGACGATGGTAATATGCACCAAAGGCGGAGTCTTTCAGCCGAATACAGCGGACTACCGCCATGTACAAGATGCGGCGAAGTCGTCCACTGCCGCGCTTGGAAAGTTTGGCCTGTCCTTTCCACTTTCCACTCTCTTTCACCTCGATGTCCAGCCCTGCATAGGCGACCACTTGATCAGCACGGTGAAATCGCTTGACATCACCGAGTTCGGCTCGCAGAACAGCAACTGTCTTGTCTCCAAATTCAGGCACACTTTGCAATCCTTTCGCTTCTTTGTCACTGGCCAGAAGGGTATCGATCTCCCCTTCCAATTGAGCCAGATTGACTTGTGTGTGTTCCAATTGGTCACAGAGAAGCTTGAGGCTGGTGGACCGAGCAGAGGAAGCCAAACCACTGCTTGTCGATTGTTGCGCGAGCGTCACCAACTGCTGAGCGGTTTTCATCCCATAGTTTCGAGGAGCCAGTTCATGCAGTTTGTTAGCAATCGTCTCGACCCCAGCTGCTGTGAATGCTTGAGCACCTGGGGAGAGTTTGAGCAAAGCGAGAGCAGTAGCTCTGCAGGGAGAGGCTTTGACCTGCGTAAATTCGGGAAAGAGTACGGAGAGCAGGGATTGAATTTCGTTCTTGTAGCGTGCCACTTCATCACGAGAGACTGCGTGTGCAGGCGCGCCAACTCACGGGAGGTGGCAATGAGGTCATCGGGTACATAACCAGGACGAGCCTCTCCACTCAGTAAGACTCTGGCGATGGTGCTGGCATCCAACTTGTCTGTTTTTGCTCGTAACCCACGCTGTTGTGCAAATGGGTGAGTTTGTCGGGGATGTAGCAAGTATATCCGGTAGCCTCGGCTTTGCAGAAAGTGGGAGAGATTTTCTCGCGTCTCGTGAGGTGGCCTCGAGGCCAATCAAGATGTGATGAGCTGAAACTCCTAACGCCTCCAGTTGCTCCATCACGCACATCCAATCTGACCACGCTTGGTCAAGCAAACTCTACGAAGCTGCTATCAAACCACGGGAATGCCGCCCAACCAGGGCGAGCGTCAACTCATGCTGGATCGGCAGTCTTCCTTCTCATCCTCAGGGATAAGAAA
>WNGP01001984.1_pt1 | contig 19576 bp, 19 predicted proteins | sample 5407671 | NCBI WGS metagenome assembly WNGP01 (sample SAMN13153381, study PRJNA577476) | soil metagenome | isolation source: 40 cm soil or saprolite under Garry oak tree replicate 2 | place: USA:California | collected 2016-06-15 | reverse complement strand
CGCCCCCGGATCGAGTTCGGGGCCGTCCCCGCGACGGTCGAGGCGGCCGAGCGAGGCGTCGACGTCCTCCTGCTGCTCCCGGAGGAGAGGGCCATGGAGGCCATCCAGGCGATCGAGGCCGCGAACGCGCGGCTCGAGGACAAGATCCCTTACGAGAGCGTCGCCCTGGGCTGATCACTCGAGGATCGACACCGTGTCGATCCGCCCGTCGGCGTCGCGGTCCTGGCCGGCGACGACCCGATAGAAGTCTTCTCCGGGCTTGTATCCGTCAAGGACGTCGTCCGCGGACTGGGTGAGGCCGAGGATTGCCGCCATCGTGCCGACCGCGTGAAGGCCGCCGAGCAGGACGACGGCCCGCGAGGGATTCCACGGGCTTCGGACCTTCGCGATCAGCCCGACCTGCTCGTCCGCGTACTGCCGCTTCGTGCGCGACGACTCCATGCGCCACACCTGCTTCCAGTCGAAATTCACCGCGAGGTGCGGGTTCAGGTCCATCGTGATGATGTTCGCGACCGGACCGCCGACCAGGATCAGGTGGTCCCGCACCGGACCGGCCGCCTTCAGCTCCGTGTCGAGCCGGACCAGCGGGCGTTTCGGCGCTGCGAAGAGCCGTCCGAGGAAGAACCCGAGCTCGACGGCGTACGGGGAATCGCGAGACGTCGTGCTGAAGGGTCCGTGCGTGTACGGCGAGCCAACGACGATCGAGCCGTTGAAGGTCCCCTCGCTCGAGAACTCCTCGAGGAAGCGCGCGACGATCCCTGCGTGCGGCAGCAGCGGGGAGGCCACGGGCTTGCCGCGTCCCTTGAGGACGATCGCGAACGCTTCCGCGGTCGGCGCGAGGACGCGGGCCGACGCGCCCCGCTTCGACTCCTCGCGGAGGACCTCGAGGAGGCCCGCGCGTTCCAGCCGCCGCACGTGATAGTAGACCTTCTGCTCGTGGATGTTCAGGCGGGCCGCCAAGGCGTTCGGGTAATCGGGCGCTCGGGCGAGCTCTTGGAGGATCCGCCACGCCAGCGGCGAGGAGAGGGGCGCGACCCGCTCGGGCTTCTCGAGGATCTCGGCTTCGCGGCCGACCGCCCCTTGCGGGGTGTCCTCGACGAGCCAGCGACGCACCATGCGACGCGCAAGGCGACGATCGCTATTAATCCTTTGTTACTGGTTCCCGTAATGTTGTAGTATTCCTTTTAGTACTGGCATGACGTCCGAAGAGGACATGGAGAATCCGTCGCACCCCGGCGAAGGCCACGAACAAGAAGCGTTCTCAGCGGGTGGACTGGTCCCGCAAGGCATATGCCGCCGGCGGCGTGAATCCGCCGGCCGTCCGGAGCGCGGAGAGGTGGTCGGCCGATGAAAGCAGTCATCCTCGCGGCGGGGGAAGGCGCCCGGATGGGGCCCTTCACGGCGTCGCTGCCGAAGGTCATGATCCCCGTCGGGAACCGCCCGCTCCTCGAGTACGTCGTCCAGGCGCTCGTGGAGAACGGGGTCCACGACCTCTTGTTCATCGTGGGGTACCGGCGGGAGCGCATCCAGGCGTACTTCCAGGACGGCAAGGCGTTCGGCGCGCACATCACCTACGTCACGCAGACGAAACAACTCGGCACGGCGCACGCCATCGGGGAGGCGCGGGCCCATCTCGACGAACCGTTCGTCGTCCTGAACGGCAGCAACATGGTCGACGGCCGGTTCGTCTCGGATCTCCTCGAGGTCGGCAAGAAGCCCGCCGTCCTGATGACGGAGAGCGAGCGGCCCCAGAGCTACGGCGTCGTCACGATCCAGGGGAAGAACCTCCTCGCGATCACGGAGAAACCGACGGAGATCATCTCGAACCTGATCAACACGGGGGCGTACGCCCTCGACGCGCGGATCTTCGACGAAATCGAGGCGCTCGCGAAGGAAGGCAAGCACGACCTGCCGGGGGCCGTCTCGGCCCTCGCCAAACGGACGGCGGTGGCGGCGCTCAAGACGGAGGGCACCTGGGTCGACGCGCTGTATCCCTGGGACCTGCTGCGCCTCAACGCCGTCGCGCTCAAGGGAGGGCACGAAGTCCGCGCCGGGACGATCGAACCCTCGGTCACGATCCGCGGCCGCGTCTCCATCGGGGACGGGTGCGTGATCCGGTCGGGCGCGTACCTGCAAGGTCCTCTCTCGATCGGCTCCGGCTGCGAGATCGGTCCGAATGCCGTCCTCCTGCCGTCGACGAGCCTCGGGAAGAACGTCCGCATCGGGGCCTTGACGACCGTTGCCAATTCAATTCTCATGGACGACGTCATCCTCGGACCGTCGAGCGTCGTGCAGGACGCGGTCGTCGGCTCCGGCGTCGTCGCGCGGGCGGGCCTCCTCGCCGCATCCGGCCCGGGCGACGTGAACATCGAGGGAACGTGGCACGCAGTCCCGCAGATCGGCGCCCTCCTCGGCGAGGACGTCGAGATCGGGAACGGGGTGAGCGTGGCACCCGGCACAGTCGTGAACGAGCGGGCGCGGGTGGAATCCGGCGCGAAGTTGCGCGGGACGATCCCCTCGGGCGCGGTGGTCCTGTAGATGTGCGGGATCGTCGGGTACGCGGGACGCCGCAACGCCCTGCCGATCTTGCTCGACGGCCTGAAACGCCTCGAGTACCGGGGCTACGACAGTGCGGGCGTCGCCATCGTCGGAAGTGCCCTCCAGGTCGTGAAAGACAAAGGTTTCATCGCGAACCTCGAGGCGCAGCTGCCGCCCCTCAAGGGGACGACGGGCTTTGCCCACACCCGGTGGGCGACCCACGGGCCGCCGTCCAAGGTGAATGCGCATCCGCACGTCGACTGCCACGGCAAGATCGCGCTCGCGCACAACGGGATCATCGAGAACTTCGCGAGCCTCCGCGAGAAGCTCGAGGCAGGCGGCCACACGTTCGTGTCGCAAACGGACACGGAGAGCCTGGTCCATCTCATCGAGTCGTACTATGATGGAGACCTCGAGGAAGCGATCCGGAAGGCGCTCCACGACGTCCGCGGGTCCTACGCCATCCTGGCGGTTCACGCGGACGAGCCGGGCAAAGTCGTCGGGGCCCGGAACGAGAGCCCGCTCGTCGTCGGGCTGGGACCGGACGAGAATTTCCTCGCGTCGGACGTGCCCGCACTCCTGCGGTACACGGACCGCGTCCTCTACGTGATGGACAAGGAGATGGTCGTGATCACGCCGAAGGGCGTGGAGCTCAAGGATCTCGAAGGCCGCGCGGTGAAACGGGAACCGCAGCGCATCACGTGGTCTCTCGAGGACGCGGAGAAAGGCGGTTTCGAGCATTTCATGCTCAAGGAAATCCACGAGGGCCCGAAGGCCATCCAAGAGACGCTCCTCGGCCGCCTCGCGAACCTGGAGGTGAACGGGTTCCTGTCCGAAGGCGTGACGAGCGTGAAGCTCGTCGCCTGCGGGACCTCCTACCACGCCGCCCTCGTCGGCAAGTACATCCTCGAGGAGATCGCCCGCATCCCCGCATCCGCCGAGCTCGCATCGGAGTACCGCTACAGCCAGGGCCCATCGGAGCGGCCGCTCGTCATCCTGATCTCACAGAGCGGCGAGACGGCCGACACGCTCGGAGCGGCTCGAGAAGCGCGTCGGCGGGGATGCAAGACCCTCGGGATCACGAACGTCCTCGGCTCGAGCCTCACCCGGGAGACCGACCTGACGTTATACACGCGAGCGGGCATTGAGATCAGCGTCGCCGGCACGAAGACCTTCTACGCGCAGCTCGTCGTGCTCTACCTCATCGCGCTGAAGATCGGGCAGGACCGCGGCGCCCTCGGCTATGATGAGCTCGATTCGCTGAAGGATCATCTCCGATCGCTGCCTCGGACCGTGCAATATGTGTTGAACAAGGCCGACGAAATTCGCGCGCTCGCCGCGAAGTACGGGAACGCGCGGGACGTCTTCTTCATCGGCCGCCACGTGAACTATCCCATAGCCCTCGAGGGTGCGCTGAAGCTCAAGGAAATCTCGTACATTCATGGTGAGGCTTACGCCGCGGGTGAACTGAAGCACGGGCCTCTCGCCCTGCTCTCCCCCGCGACTCCTGTCGTCGCCATCTCCGTCAAAGGCCCGACCTACGAGAAGATGCGGTCCAACGTCGGCGAGGTGAGCGCGCGCGGCTCGCCCGTCCTCGCGATCGGCACGGAAGGGGACAAGGAGCTGCCTCGCTCCGTCGACGACGTCATCTGGATCCCGGACGTGCCATGGATCTTCTCCCCCGTCGCCGTGAGCGTGGCGCTGCAACTTTTCGCGTACGAAGCAGCCCGATTGCGCGGCTGCCCGATCGACAAGCCGAGGAACCTCGCGAAGAGCGTCACGGTCGAGTGATCCGTGCGCGCACATCCTCCGGCGCGTGGGGGTGCATCCGCATTCACCTCTTCTTCAAGGTCCCCGCTCGCGTTGAGTCGGATCGCAACGATGCTCAGCGGCGGGCTGCGGTCTGGATGAACTCAATCACTTTTATTCCCTTGATCCGGCGGATTTGCCCGATCAGCTCCTTCAGCCGCGTCGTCGATCCTTCGGCGACGAAAATCTGCAGGCAATCCGCTGCATCGACGTGGGTATGAAGCATCGTGCGAATTTCATCGAACCGATGCATTCTTAAATAACGACATTCGATGGGCGCGGCAGCATGGTCGTCGCGCCGCCCTCTGCTCGGGGTACCCCGCACGACACAGGAGCCTCCGCAGACGTCCTGCGAGTCGCGAGCGTCGGGGTTCGATTGGATAAAGTCCCCATCTTGGAAAATGTCAGCTTCCATGTGCGGAGAGGGACCACGCTCTCCATCGTCGGCCCGAACGGTGCGGGAAAGACGACGCTCTTTCGCGTCCTCCTCGGCCTCGTGCCACACACGGGGACCGTCGAGTGGTCCGGTCCGGTCCGGGTCGGCTACGTCCCGCAGCATTTCTCTGTGACAGATGTGCCGATCACCGTCCGCGACTTCCTTGGTTTCAAAGCCGAGGCGGGCTTCGAGGAGTCGCTCGCCTCGGTCGGGTTGGAAGCCGGAGTCTTGCGGAAGCGGCTCGATGTATTGTCGGGCGGCGAGATGCAGCGCGTCTTGATCGCATGGGCCGTCCTCGATCGGCCGAACGTCCTCCTCTTCGATGAGCCGACCGCCACCGTGGACATCGGAAGCGAAGACATGCTTTACGAGGCCCTCAATCGGCTGGAGAAGGAGAGCAACATTACGGTCCTCCTGATCACGCACGACATCCACATCGCCTCTCGGTATTCCGACGCGGTGTTGGCTCTGAATCGGACGGTCCGATTCTTCGGGGCACCGAGCCGCCTCTCGGAGCCGGATCTCTTGATGGAGATTTTCGGGAGCGGCTCGGGCCTCGCCGAGCACAAGCACGACCTCGGCTCGCGGGGATTCCGATGACCGACGCGGCCGTGTACAGCCTCGTCGCGGGAATCTCCGTCGGCTTTGCCGGGGGCTACGTCGGGTCTCTGATGGTCTTGAAGAGGATGGCCCTCGTAGGCGACGCGCTCTCCCACGTCGCGTTGCCGGGCCTCGCTCTCGGAATTCTGTTCAACTTCAATCCGTTCTTCGGAGCGTTCGCGTTCCTGTTTTCCGCCGCGGTGCTAACCTGGTACATCGAGAAGACGACGAGGCTGTTCCCCGAGGCGATCATCGGCGTCTTATTCGTCACCGCTCTCGCCGTGGGGATCCTCTTGACCCCGGAGGTCGACCTCCTAGAGGCGCTCTTCGGCGACATCACGACGGTCTCGCTCGTGGACGCCCTCCTTGCCGTCGGGATCTCAGTTCCAATCGTCGTCGTCGCGCGGCTCGTGTACCGGCGAGTCGTCCTGAGCATGCTGTCCGAGGAGCTCGCCCGGTCGACGGGGATCAATGTGGCTCTGGTCAACTTCGTCTACCTTTTCCTCGTGACCGTCGTCGTGGCGGTCGGAATCAAGATTGTCGGCACGGTCCTCGTCGGCGCCCTTGTCGTCGTCCCGGCTGCGGCGATGAAAAACGTCAGCCGAAATCTTTCGTCCTTCGCGCTGCTGAGCGGTCTCACCGGGATCGTGAGCGCGGGGTCGGGAATCCTCTTAGCGAACTACCTCGGTTTGCCCGCCGGGCCGCTCGTCGTGTCAGTCGGGACGGCGATCTTCGCAGGTGCCATCGTGGCTAACCGAATTGCCTCATGACAAGTATTGTTCGGCCTCCATATCCCTCCCCACGGGACCGCTACGGCCGAGGCCTGCCCCCGGATTCCTGACCATCCAAGTCATTCGGCACGGGCGGGAGACCGCCCGTCGCGGGGCGCGGCGGCCCCGACTCTCCGCGCGAGACGACGAACGCCCCGAGGAGAATCATCGCGCCGCCTGCGACCGTGTAGGGACTCAGTCCTTCTTGGAGAAAAACGAACGAGAGGATCGCCGCGACGACAACCTCCATGAGGATCAGGATGCCCGAGATCGTCGGGGAGATCGTGCGCATGCTCGCGACGTACAGCATCAGCGGGGCGAACGTCGGGACGAGGCCCAGGAAGGCGATGCCCAGCCAGCCGCTCGCGTTCGTCGGGAGAGGCCATCCTACAAGGAAAAGCGGGATCGCGGCCAGGAGCGCGGTGGTCGCGAGGATCCCCGACGTCAGGGCCACGTAATCCCCACCCCGGTCCACCATCCTCTTGGCGCCGACGACGTAGAACGCCCACACCACGCCCGCGACGAACACGAGCAGGTCGCCCGCGAACTGCCCGCCGGTGAGGGACGCCGGATCGAGCTTCGTCGCGATCACGACGACGCCGAAGGTCCCGATCAGGATCCCGACGACCTTCGTCCGGGTCATCGCCTCTCGGAAGAAGACCACCATCAAGGCCGGGATGATGACCGCGTTCACGTTGACCAGGAGCGCGGTCTTCGTCGCGGTCGTCAGGAGGATCCCCTCGTTCTGGAGGTCGAATCCGACCGCGTTGATCGCACCAAGGACCCAGACGAGGGGCTCCCGGAACACCCGCAGATCGAGCCGACGCATGCCCGCCAGGACCACGAGCCCGAGGAGCGCGCCGATACCCATCCGCGCGAACGTCAGGAAGAGCGGGTCAACCGTCCCTACCGTCAGCTTGCTCCCAGGAAACGAGGTGCCCCAGAGGACGCTCGCGAGAACGATGAACCCGTAGTCGCGCTGACGGTCGCTCAACCGGACGGCGATTCGCTCCCGTGGAATGAGGCTTTCGACCGGCGAGACGGGAACGGCTCGATGTCTGAGCGGAGGCGCGAGCGCGAAAGCCTTAAGTCTCTGCGGGTGACTCCGCGCGACTGGGCAAGGGGAGCGAATCGGGCCCAGAGTCGCCTGCGGCGGCTTTGCGCGCAACCGACCTTCTTCTGAGGGAGACCCAATAGAATATCTTCTATGTTTTCAAACAATCAACGGCCTTGTGCCGACAGCCCCCTGACTCCGCTTAGTCCGCGCAGATCCACAGCCAGGCGACATGACAACCGTGCAAAGTCGCGCTGCGAAGCCTCTTCGATTTCCAGGTGATCGATGGGAAGACCACGATCTTCGTCGGCGGTTGGACGGAAGCGTACTTCCAGAATACTCAGTGCTCTACCGGAATTGCGCTGTACACCGGGGGATGCTGTGGTCCCGCGATCGGCGCGGTGAGCCAGCGCATGAGAAGGCGCTCGCCGGATGTACTCACTCACCAGATGTGTTCTACTGTATCACAACGGCTAAATTTGGATAGCTCGCGATGCCATATGCCATGAGTAGTATCTCGCTAGCGCCTAAGAAATCCGTGATACGGAGTTTCATGCGGGGACTGCTCGCCGTTATTATTCCGACGCTCGTCTTCTCGATAGCCCAGATACCCTCCGCGATCGCGCAGACACCAGTGTCAACCGTGGCGCAGTGGCAGCAGATGATGCGAATTACGCCGACCGTAGGCTTCGGGTGTTTTAGCGCGAGCTATCCCTTGCCTCTGTGGCATGCAATCCCCTGCAGCGAGGCAGAAGCCCCCCGGGAGGTGGTTGGGAACGGTCTCGACTGGTCGGCCGAGAACCAACTCGCTTCGGTCGGCTTTGTGGGCTATAGTGGATGGTTCCCGAGTGAGTCTGGCTACTCAAGCGAGTCGGATTCACAGGCTGGGAACGGAGACTACTCGGTGCAAGGGAACTCGAACTTTTATTCGATAGTGTATGGCGGGGTGACGACCTTAGCTTGGACGCAGTTCGTATTCGTTGCTAATTACCAGCAGTCCTGGTCGATACTCTTCATCCAGTGGTGGCTCCTTGGATATGGCGCTTGTCCGGGAGGCTGGACTTCGTCTGGACAGGACTGCTACATGAATAGTGCGGTAACTCCATTGCAGTACTTCGGTCCTGGGAGCTTCGCTTCCTCCTCGACGAACCTAGACTTCGCGGGTGGACAGTCAAACAACGGGATCGCGGTAAGTCTTTGTGCGGTCCCGTCTCCCGGGCAATGCTGGAGCGCATCAGGGCCGGACACGCTCAGTCTGCTTCAGAACAACAATTGGCAGGACATCGAATGGAACGTGTTTGGTTACTGCTGTGGCTCTCAAGCCAACTTCAATGCCGGCTTCTCCCTGACTCTCGACCTTACTCCCCAAGACAACACCGCAAACGATTATGCAACCTTCGCCTGCGCAAGCCATGGATTCACCGGGGAAACGAACAATCTCAACCTTGGTACGTGCAGGGCCAACCCCGCTCCAGATATGGCCTTCACCGAAAGCGACTGAATCGAGGGACTGACGTTGTGCTTAACGCGACGAATTTTCTGATCCGGTCCGTCGCGAGGGTCCCTCTACAGGGGGCCGTGAGAAGGCGACGGCCGCGACGTCGAGCAACCCGATCACGATGCCGAGTAGATTCCTCGCGGTCATCGTCTCGCGGAAGAAGAGCACGATGAGGATCGGGATGATGACAACGTTCACGTTGACGAGGAGCGCGGTCTTCGTCGCGGTCGTCAGGAGGATCCCCGTGTTCTGGAGATCGACCCGACCGCGTTGATCGCACCGAGGAGCCAGACGAGGGGCTTTCGGAACACCCGGAGATCGAAGCGACGGAGTGCCGCCAACACGACGACGCCTAGGATCGCCCCGAGCGCCATCCGCGCGAACATCAAGAAGAGCGGGTCGACCGTCCCGACCGTCAGCTTGCTCCCGGGAAACGAGGTGCCCCAGAGGACGCTCGCGAGCAAGATGAGAATGGCATCCCGATTCCGGAGCTTCACCGGGGCTGGGAGGACCCGTGCGGAGTTGAGTTTTTCGTCACGTCGAGGGAGGGTGCGAAGCGGAAATGCCTTAAGGCATCCTCGCATTCGTCCGGCCGTGGGGTAGGAGAGTGTCACAACCAAGTGGAGCAGAGACGGCCCCTTCCGCGCCGAAGGCAGGCCGCGGAAAGATTATTGCCATCGTTGTCGCGATCCTCGTCCTCGTCGCGATCGGAGCAACCGCCGTTTACTACCTGACCCGGCCAACGCCGACCGGGACGATCAAGATCGGGTTCACAATCTCCAAGACGGGGACGTACACCGTGGAGGGGACGAACTCTTTGAATGGAATCCTCGCCGCGACGGCGTGGGTGAACGCCCACGGCGGCGTGACGGTGGGAGGGACGTCCTACCAGTTCGACCTCGATTACGTGGACGACCAGAGCCAGCCCAGCAACATCCCCACGCTGTATACGCAGATTGTGACCCAGGACAATGCGCAGTTTCTCCTCGCGCCCTACAGCAGCCCGCTGACCGCCCCAGCGGCCCCTATCGCAGACCAGTACGGCCGCGTCATGCTCTCCCATGGAGGCGCGTCGAACACGATTTATCAGCAGGGCTACCAGAACCTTGTCGGGGTTCTCAGCCCGGCGTCAACGTACCTGCGGGGGGCGATCGACTACATCAAAGCGAACCATTCGACGGACAAGCTCGCGTTCCTGTATGCGAGCGACTCGTTCTCGAGCATCGCGGGGTCGTACGCCGCGGCGTACGCGGGGTCGATCGGCCTCAACGTCGTGTACAACCAGAGCTACCCGACGAGCGTCACGGACCTCTCGACCCAGCTGACGGCGGCGAAGAACGCGGGCGCCGACGACCTCCTGGGCGGCGGGCACCTCGCGGATGGTGTGCTTGTGATGCAACAGCTCTCCGGCGTGGGGTGGACCCCGAAGCTCATCTCCCTCCTCGTTGCGGTCACGGAGCCGAGCTTCCAGGCGCAGCTCCCGGGCGTCTCGAACAACGTCACCGGGCCGTCCCAATGGGAAACGAGCGTCGTCTTCACGCCCGCGATCGCCTCCGCCGCCGGGTTCGACTGGTACGGGCCGACGGGCGCGGAGTTCACGTCCCTCTACGGGAGCATGACGAGCGGCGCGACGCCGACATACCACTCCGCGGAAGCGGCTGCGTCCATCTTCGTCCTCGCCCATGCCATCCAGGCCGCGAACAGCCTGAACACGACTCAGGTCCGGGCCGAGCTCGGATCGATGAAGCTGATGACGTTCTTCGGGAAGTTCCATGTGAACTCTGCCGGACTCCAAGTAGCCCACGAGATGATCGTCGACCAGTGGCAAGCGGCGGCCTTGAAGGTCGTCTGGCCGACGGCGGTCGCGGTGTCGCCGATACAGTACCCGTACACGGGCAGTTGAACGCGAACTCGGGAGCGACATGGCCGACGTCGGGACCGTCGTCGCGTCCCTGGTCTACGGGGTCCTCCTCGGCTTCGTCTTCGCGGCGATCGCGCACGGCCTCAACTTGATTTGGGGCGTCACGAAGGTCGTGAACGCGGCCCACGGGGAGTTCATCATGCTCGGGGCGTACGGCGCGTACTTCCTGAACCTCGCCTGGGGCCTCGACCCGCTCCTCGCGGCAGTCGTCGACGCGGCGCTCGGCCTCGCCATCGGCGTCGCGTTCTACTTCGCGTTTCTCCACCGGGAACTCCGAGGCAAGGATGAGATCGGCCTGCAAACCGAACTCGTCACCCTCGTGGCCACGTTCGGCCTCGGGCTCGCCATCGTGAACGTGGGGATCCTCGTGTGGACCGGGAACCCGGTCGGTCTCCGCTACAATCCGGGGACCGTCGTCCTCGGCGGGCTCAGCGTGCCGCTCGGCGGCGTGTACGTCGGGCTCGCGTCGCTCGGGATCATCGCCGTCTCGCACGTCTTCCTCTCCCGGACGTACCTGGGCAACGCGATTCGCGCGTACAGCCAAGACATCGCGGCCGCGAAACTAATGGGCGTGAATCCGACCTCGGTCGCGGCGATCGCGACGGGAATCGGGTTCGCGATGACGATGGCAAGCGGGGCCCTCCTGACGGTATACCTCCGCGGCGGAATCACGCCCCTGGTCGGCCTTACGTACGCGCCGATCAGCTTCGTAATCGTCGTCCTGGGCGGCCGGGGGAAGATGTGGGGTAGCCTCGTCGGAGGCGTTACCATCGGCGTGTTGCTCGATGTCCTCCAGGCGTTCGTCGCCGTGGAAATCGCATACGCCGCAGCGTTTCTCGTCGTCATTCCTGTCCTCGCCTTGGCGCCCGAGGGGATCCTCCGATGACGTTCCCCCGACCCGCGTTCTCCAGGCTCCGCTCCGTGAGCCTCCGAACCCTCCCACACGACGTCTGGGGGAAAGTCAGGGCGCTCGGGCCGACCGCCCAGGGTCTCGGCCTCGTCCTTGCGGTCCTTGCCGTGGCGGGGCCCGTCCTCCCTGTCGCAATCTTCGTCCTCTTGATCCTCTTCATGATCTACGCGACGTGGGCGTACTCGATCAACCTGATCACGGGGATGACCGGGTACGTGAGCTTCGGCCACGTCGTGTTCGTGGGCACGGGCGGGTACGCGCTCGGGTACGGGGTGAAGGTCTGGAGCATCGCGCCCCTCGCCGGCGTTGCGCTCGGAGGCCTGCTCGGTGCGGTCCTCGCCCTGGGGATCGGGGTCGTGACGTTGCGCCTCCGGGGCGCGTACTTCGCGATCGCGACCCTCGTGACGCCCCTCGCGGCGTTCTACATCGTCTCCGGCACGCCCGCCCTCGGCGACGGGTCCGGATTCCTCATGAACCTCGGGTTCCAGATCGGCACCCAGTACTACACGATCTGGGCTCTCCTCGCTGCAGAAGTCGCGGTCACTTGGTGGGTGACCCGGGGCCGGCTCGGCCTGGGAATCCGCGCCCTCCGGGAGGACGAAGATGCCGCTCGGGCCGTCGGGATCAACGTCTCCCGCCTGAAGCTCATCCTCTACATCCTGAGCGGAGGGTTCGCGGGAGCCGCGGGGGCCGTCTTCGCGTGGTTCGTGTCCGGCGTGTTCCCGGAGAGCTTCAGCCTCCTCTTCTCCCTGACGATGCTCGCCATGATCATCATCGGGGGCATGGGGACCGTCCTCGGGCCGATGCTCGGGGCCGCGATCGTCCTGATTCCGCACCAGATCCTCCTCCGCATCCTCCCCCAGGGAGAGCCGATCGCCATCGGCGTCTCCGTCATCCTGATCGCTCTCTTCCTCCCGGGAGGCATCGTGGGGACGATCCGTCAGTATGTCCCTGAGGCCCGGAGGTACTTCGAATGACCGGACGCCTCGCAGCAAAGGGCATCGTCAAGCGGTTTGGGGGAGTGACCGCGCTCGACGACGTCTCGCTGGGTCTCGACCAAGGGATGGTCCTGGGCCTGATCGGGCCGAACGGCTCAGGTAAGACGACCCTGTTGAACGTCCTCTCGGGCACGATGCGGCCGACATCCGGCGGCGTCTTCCTCGACGGACAGCGGATCGACCGCCTCCCCTCATACCGCGTCGTCCGAGCGGGCGTCGCGAAGACCCACCAGATCCCCAAGCCATTCCCCCGCCTGACCGTCCGGGAGAACGTCCTCGTGGCCGCGACATTCGGAGGGCGCGCCCGCACGCACGAAGGGGCGAAGCTTCCCGAACAGGTCGAGCGAATCCTCCGCCTCGTCGAGCTCGCGCCCCGCTCGCACACCCTCGCGTCCGCCCTCACGGTCCAGGAGAAGAAGCGGCTCGAGTTCGGCCGCGCCCTCGCGACGGGGGCCCGCTTCCTCCTGCTCGACGAGACGTTCGCGGGCCTTTCCCCGGACGAGGTGCGGACCTCCGTCGAGGTGTTCCGGCGGGTGCAAGCGGAGGTTGGGTTCGGGGCCGTGGTCGTGGAGCACGTGATGCGGGCCGTCCTGGGCGTGGCCCATCGGGTCCTCGTCCTCGAGGAGGGCCGTGCGATCGCGGAGGGGACGCCGCAAGAGGTCGTCCGCGACCCCGCGGTCGTCGAAGCGTACCTCGGCCAGGAGGCGGCGCGTGCTCCGGCTTGAGGCGGTCGAAGCGGCGTACGACGGGACCCAGGTCCTGTGGGGCGTGAGCCTCGAGGCGAAAGCGGACGCGACGACCGTGATTGTCGGCCCGAACGGCGCAGGCAAATCGACGGTCCTCAACGTCGTCAACGGCCTCCTCGCGCCGTCCGCAGGGCACGTCTTCTTCAAAGGGCAAGAGATCACGCGCCTCTCCGCGCACGCCCGCCCCGAGCGGGGGATCGCCGCATGCCCGGAGGGGCGCCGCCTGTTCCCGCAGCTGACGGCGGAGGGGAATTTGAGACTCGGAGCGTACACCCGGCGTGCGCGCAAGGAGGCGGAGGCGAGCTTGGCGCGGGTGTACGAGCTGTTCCCCCGACTCCGCCAGCGAGCCCAGGTGAAGGCGGCCCGCCTGAGCGGGGGCGAGCAGCAGATGGTCGGGATCGGGCGGGCGCTCATGGCGAAGCCCGACCTTCTCGTCCTCGACGAGCCGAGCCTCGGGCTCGCCCCGAAGGTCGTCACGGAAATCTTCGAGACGGTTCGCCGGCTCCGGGAGTCCGGCCTCGCCGTCCTCGCGGTCGAACAGAACGCGTACCAGGCGCTGCGGGTCGCCGACTACGGGTACGTGATGCAGGAGGGCCGGGTCGCGAAGGAGGGGCCGCCGGCCGAGCTCCTCGATCTCGAGGCGCTCCGCCGGTCGTACTTCGCGATCTCATGAAGGCGCGGGGCAACACCGTTATGCCCGCCCTCGCCGTAGCCGCGCTGAGTCGGTGATCGCGACGGTGGAGCGGATTCGGTCGAAGGCCCTCCGGGCGCGCGTCATGGATGCGGACGCAGCGGTCGAGCGGTTCGTCCCGGACCGCGGATCGATCGCCTTCTCGTGCATGGGCGGGACGTCTCTCGCGAAGGAGGTCCCGGAAGCGCTCGCGAGGTCCGCCGACGCGGGACGGAGGTACGACCTCACGCTCCTTACCGGCGGAGCGACGACGACACGGTTCGAGACGGCCATGGCTCGGGTGGGCGTCCGCCGGAGGTATCCGTACCTGAGCGATGCCGCCCGGAGAGCGGTGAACGACGGATCGGTCGAGTTCTTCGACTGCCGCATCGGCGAATTTCCAGAACTCGTCCGGGAGGGGGCATTCACCGGTGGGCGGCCGATCGACGTCGCCGTCGTCGAGGCGACTTCGATCGACGAGCGGGGACGGCTCGTCCCGGGCCTGGCCGTCGACGCGCTCCCCGCGTTCGTCGATGGGAGCCGCCACGTGATCGTCGAGCTGAACGAGGCGAAGCCGGATCTCAAGGGACTCCACGACATCTACCGCGTCCGCCCGGGCGTTCCCCTGCCGATCCGCGATGTGCGAGACCGGATCGGCCGACCGTACGTCTCGGTGCCGGCGTCCAAAGTCGTCGCGATCGTCGAGTCGCAACGGGAGGACGAGCCGTCGGGTGCGTACAGCCGACCGTCGCCGACCGATTCCCGGATCGCGGAGAGAATCGCAACGTTCCTCGAGGGCGAGTTGAAACGGGATGCCTGGGGCGGTCGGTTCGCCCTTCAGCTCGGAGCGGGTCCCCTGGCCGCGGCGCTCATGGAGGTCCTCCCGTTCCGCGGGGCGGACGTCTGGACGGAAGGGATCCCGCTGCGGTGGATCGCGATCCTTGGGGAGCAGGTCCGAGGGATCAGCACGACGTCGATGTACCAGCTGCCGGGAGACGGCCCGGCCTTGGACGAACTGTCCGAGCGGCTCGACTCGGTCCTCAAACACGTCGTCCTGCGCCCGTACGACGTGACGAACAGCCTCGAGGTGATCGCCCGGCTGAACGTCGTCACAATCCAGCAGGCGATCGAGGTCGATCTCTTCAGCGGCGCCAACGCGTCCCACGTCGGCAGGAACGCGCACAACGGCGTCGGCGGCTCCCCCGACTTTACCCGCGCGGCGCGGCTCGTCGTCGTCGCGATGCCCTCGACGGCCGCGGGGGATCGGTACTCGCGGATCGTGCCGCTCCTCGCGAGCGCGGACATCCCGCGGCAGGATGTCGACGTCCTCGTGACGGAGCAAGGCATCGCGGATCTCCGCGTCCTCTCGCCGCGGGAGCGGGCCGAGGCGATCATCGACCGATGCAGCCACCCGCGGTTCCGAGACGACCTGTGGGCGTACTACCGCAAGGCGAAGGAGACGGGAGGGCACCTCCCGTTCAGCCTCGACGGAGCCGTTCGGTTCGCGCAGGGCCAAGGCCAAGGCTGAATCCCGACGTCAGGTCCCCGCCCGCTCGAGGGTCTTTTTCGCGGCGCGGTAGTGGACCGCGTCGACGAGGCGGTCCCGGACCCGAATCGCGCCCCGGCCTTGCCGGCCCGCCTCTTCGTACGCCTCGACAACCTCCCTCGCCCACCGAATCTCGTCCTCCGTCGGGGAGAACACCTCGTTCGCGAGGCGCACCTGGTTCGGGTGCACGACCTGTTTCCCAACGTAGCCGAGGCGTTTCGCCTCCAGGGCCTCGGATCGGAAGCCGTCGTCGTCAGCCAAATTGAAGAACACACGGTCGAGAGCATCGAGGCCGTACGCCGCGGCCGCGAGTACGAGGAGCGTCTTGACGTAGACGTTGCGCCCGTATGCGTCGGCATCGCCTCCCACGGACGTCGCGAGGTCTCCCGCGCCATAGGTCACGGCGACGACGCCTTCGCTCCGGACGACGTCCTCGATGCGGATGACGCCCCGCGGGGTCTCGATACTCGGGATGAGCGCTCGACCCGTCGCCCGGCCCAGCTGGGACAGGTCCGATTCCGCCTTCGGCACGACGAGCACGGAGACCCAGGGCTCCGACGCGAGCGCGGCGAGGTCCCGCGCCCCGTCCGGCGTCCCGGGCGCGTTGATTCGCACGCCGAGTTCGCGACGCCCCCAATCCGCCTTCCGGACTGCCGATCCCAGCGACCGCCGGGCCGACTCCTTCTCGTCCGCGGGGACCGCGTCCTCGAGATCGAAGACGATCGAATCGGCCCCGAGTCCCGCGGCGTTCGCGATCATCCGCGGATTGTTCGCGGGCACGTACAGCTGGCTCCTTCGCCGCGTCGTCATGGACCCGACTCTCAGTACGACCTCGGGAGGCCGAGGATCTGATGCGCGAGGTGCGCGAGGACGAGATTGTTCGAGACGGGGGCCACCTGGTACAACCTCGTCTCTCGCATCTTCCGCTCGATGTGCATGTCCCGTGCCATCCCATACCCGCCGTGGACGTCCATGGCCACGTTCGCCGCTTGCCAGGAGCACTCCGACGCGAGGTATTTCGCGATGTTCGCATGCTCGCCGACTTCCTTCGGATCCGCATCCGCCTCGTACAAATGGGTCGCGTGCCATCGCACGAGGTCGGCCGCCACGAGGCGCGCGTGCGCGTCCGCAAGGGGGAACTGGATCCCCTGGTTGCTCCCGATCGGCCGGCCGAACACGACGCGCTGCTTCGCGTACTCCGCGGACCGCTCGATGAACCAGCGGGCGTCCCCGATGCACTCCGAGGCGATCAAGATCCGCTCCGGGTTGAGGACATGGAGTCGTGCGGATGCGGGTGCGCTCGATCCCCTTGGCCTCCCGAAGGTCGACGAGGAAGAGGCTCAGCCCCTCCGTGCGCTTCGCGCCCTCCTCGAGCGGGGAGGTGCGTGCCACGAGCACCATGAGGTCGCTCTGCTCCACCCGGGAGATGAAGACCTTGTGCCCTTGGATCCGATAGCGGTCGCCGTGTCGTTCCGCGACGGTTGCGATCCGCGCGAGGTCGGATCCCGCGTCCGGCTCGGTGAGGGCGAAGCTCTGCATCCGCAGCTTGCCCCGGGCGAGGTCCGGAAGGAACTGCCGCCGGATCGCGTCGGAGGCGAACCGCGACACGAGGAACGAAAGGTAGAACTGCCCGTGGAACGGCTGGGCGTTGCCGCCGCGAGCGTGGATCTCCTCGAGGACGAAGGCGGCGTCGGAGAGGGTGCCGCCTGCGCCGCCGTACTCCGTCGGGATGAGCAGCCCGCCAAAGCCCTGCGCCTCGAACTCGGCGACGAACGCCTCCGGGTACGCCTCGCGGTCCTCGAGGCCCTTCCAGTAGTCGGGCGTAAAGCGGTCCATCAGCCGCGCGACCGTGGACAGCATGACCCGTTGCGTCTCACTGGGCGCGAGCGCCATGCCACGCCTCCCCCTTCTTCCGCACCATGAATACACGGTCGAACTCGACGACGGGCTCGCCTCGCTCGTTGAGCCCGCGCGTCCGCAGGCGCACGAGGCCGAACCCCGGTCGACTCCGGGATTCCCGGACCTCCGTGACTTCCGCCTCCGAGTAGAGCGTGTCCCCGTGGAAGACCGGCCGGGAGAACCGGACGTTGTCCAAGCCGACCTGGAACCCGTTGCGGCTCGTCACGTCGACGAGGAGGCCCGCCGCGATCGCGATGGTCAGGAAGCCGTTCACGACCCGCCGCCCGCGGAATGGCTCTCCGGGAAAGGTGCGCCGCGTATAATCCTCGTTGAAGTGGATCTGATTCGTGTTCCCGGTCAGGAGCGTGAACCAGACGTTGTCCGTCTCCGTGACGGTCCGCCCGGCCTTGCTCCGGACCTGCGCCCCGACCCGGAAGTCCTCGAAGAAAGGCCCGTTCTCGTCCATGGGGATCCCGCCGAAGGAGCCGTACGAAGCGTAATGAACGTTGCGGGCGGAGGGCGTCGCCCGCAGGAGGTCGCCGGCGGCCACTGCCGCGGCACGGAGGCGTTCGCCGAACGTGAGATCGTATCAAGGAAGGCAACTCAGTACTGCGATAACTTCATGTCCTCCGACGCCATTTCGTCAGGTGGCGTCTTCCATGAAAGTCGGTTGCGGTTTCGTCGAGAAGGAGATCCGTGGGAATCGGTACCTGTACTTCTGGTGCTTCCAAGGCCGCGCTGCCAGCGTGAGGAAGATCGAGCGGTACATGGGGCCTGCCTCCGATCCGGACGCCCGCCGCCGGACGCTCAGAGAGATCGAGACGTACGCGGCCCGCGCCAGCGCGGAACTCGCGGAGCGCATGGCAGCGTGGCGACGCGAGCTCGCGAGGCCGTGAACGTCCTCTATTCCGGGAACCGGTTGCATCGCAGTACTGCGATAACACCGTTCGCGGCCCTCTCGCGCGACGCATCCCAGAAACGTTTATGGTGGCCCACCCTCTACGCGGCGTCTCCGATGTTCGAACGGCCCCGCGGGACCAACGATTGGGGTCCCCAGGACATGGCGAAGCGTCGCTTCGTCGAGTCGCGGTTCGTCCAGCTCGCCGAATCGTTCGGCTTCCGCGAGGTCTCCACGCCGACGTTCGAGAGCCTCGAGCTCTTCACCGCGAAGTCCGGGCCGGGGATCGTGCGGGAGCTGTACGCGTTCAAGGATCAGGGCGGCCGCGACCTCGCATTGCGTCCGGAGTTCACCGCCTCCGTCTTGCGGTTCTACGTGTCCGAGCTCCGGAGCCGGCCGAAGCCGCTGAAGCTCTACAGCGTCGGGAACGTCTTCCGGTACGAGGAGCCGCAGAAAGGCCGCTACCGGGAGTTCTTCCAGCTGAACGCGGAGATCATCGGCGGCTCCGCCCTGCCGTCCGACGCAGAGGTCCTCGCCCTCGCGATCGGCACGATGCGGGCGATCGGCCTGAAGCAGGTCAGGGCGAGGATCGGGAACATCGGGATCCTGCGCGGATTCCTGCCGTTCGAACCGGAAGACCAGTCCGTCATCTTACATTCCCTCGACAAGAGGAACTTCGAGATGCTCGACGCGGAACTCGCGCGCCTCGGTCGGCCGGATCTCGGAGCGCCGCTGCGGAAGCTCGTCGGCCTGTCCGGCGGCGTCTCGGTCCTCGACGAAGCGGCGAAGGTCCTGACCGGTGCGAAGAAGGAAGGATTCGAGTACCTCCGGAAACTCGCCAGCCTCCTCACGGCATACGGGGTCGCGCCGTCGGACTATGCGTTCGACATGGGGGTCGTGCGCGGCCTCGACTACTACACGGGCATGGTGTTCGAAATCGATTCGCCGAATCTCGGAGCGGAGAAGCAGGTCGGGGGCGGGGGCGCGTACTCCCTCGCCGAGGTGTTCGGCGGAGAGCGCGTCGCGCAGACGGGATTCGCGCTCGGGCTCGATCGTCTCGTGATGGCCGCGGAGGCGGAGAGGGCAATCGAAGCGCCGAGGGCCCTGGACGCCTACATCATCCCGATCGGCGAAGGCGCGCAGCCGAAGGCGGTCGAGGTCCTCACTGCGCTGCGGGCGGCGGGCCTCGGGGCGGACATCGACCTCGTCGGCCGAGGTCCGTCAAAGAACCTCGACTACGCCAACGCGGTCGGCGCGCGATACGCGGTCCTGCTCGGCGAACG
>WNGP01002356.1_pt1 | contig 19588 bp, 15 predicted proteins | sample 5407671 | NCBI WGS metagenome assembly WNGP01 (sample SAMN13153381, study PRJNA577476) | soil metagenome | isolation source: 40 cm soil or saprolite under Garry oak tree replicate 2 | place: USA:California | collected 2016-06-15 | reverse complement strand
CCTCGAAGACCAAGGGCTTCAGCTCGGCGCGAGCCGCGTAAAGTGCCGCCGTATAACCGGACGGGCCGGACCCGATGACGATGACGTTCCGGACTTCGGTCACCTCTGCCAACCGTTATCAACCCCTCATCTGACTGGCACTCCAGTGAACCGATACTAGGGCTAGGAGATTCCCGGTGACACGGTGATGGTGTCCAGCACGTCACGGCTGGTGGCTGAGCAACCCGGGCCCGCCACCCAGGCGGTATCGTTACGGCCCGTGCGCGCGACGACGATAGTGGCCGGCTGGCCGTCGAACCGGACACTCTCGACCAGCTCCACCGGGGCGGGGCCGGCCAGGAGGCCCACACACGCGAGGATCTGCGAGGTCGCGGCCTTCGTCGGACGCGAGACAGGCGGCAGGCGCAGCTCGGCCTGGACGTGCTGCCGGAGCGTGGCGGGCGAGACGGCGACGGCCTGGTGCGGCAACTTCACCTGGGAGCGCGCCGACGGGACCGGGCTAAGCGGCGCCGCCGCGGCCGGTCCGGCCCGGCTGGCGCCCGACTTCGCCCCGCTCGTGGCCTGCGCGGCGCCGCCCGCCGTGGAGGTGGCGCTCTGGTTCCCCGGGCCGCGGGCGATCTGGCTCAGGCCGAAGCCGCCGGCCGCCAGCACCACGGCCGCGCCGGCCGGGACGAGCACGCGCCATGTCCATGGGGGGAAGCCGCGGTGCCCGCCCAGGCGGCCGGGCGCGGCGGATTTGCCCGCGCCGTCACCGCGGGCCCGTTCGGGATTATCCCTTCTGGCTACCTCGGCCGCGAGTACGGTGTCGAGCCGCTGGGCCACACTGTCCGGCATGGCCGGTGCCGGGACCGACGCGAGCAGCATGGAGACCCCGGCGAACTGGTCGTCCAGGGCGGTGCAGCGATCACAGCCGGCCAGGTGCGCGGCGATCCTGGCACCGCGCCGCCCGGTGATGAGTCCCGCGCGGAACTCGGCCAGGACATCGGTGTCCAGGTGGGTCATCTGCCCCCTCATGCGTCTCCTCCCTGCGCAGGTGAGACGCTCTGGCTGGTCGATCGGTTCCCTTGCAGATGCGCTACATACGGGAGCAGCCGGGCGCGGGCCCGGGCGCAGCGGCTCTTCACCGTGCCTGGTGAGGTGTCGAGAATGGCGGCGGCGTCGGCCACCGAGAAGCCGAGCATGTCGACCACCACGAGCGCGGCGCGCTGCTGTGGCGGCAGGTGCCGCAGCGCGGCGTTCACGTCCAGCCTGGTGTCCGCGGCGCGCGCGGGATCGCCGTCCTGCGTCACCAGGGCCTCGAATGCCTGCTCGTCCCCGGCGGACAGGACGGGCCGGGCGGCGCGTCGGCGCAGCCGGTCCAGGGACGCGTTCACCACGATCCGGTGCAGCCACGTGGTGACGGCCGACTCGCCGCGGAAGTCGGCGGCCCGGCGGAACGCGGAGACCATGGCGTCCTGGAGCGCGTCGGCGGCCTCCTCGGGATCGCACACCGTGCGCAGCGCCACCGCCCACAGCCGGTCCCGGTGCCTGCGGAAAAGCTCGCCGAACGCCTCGCCGTCCCCGGCCACATGCCGGCGGAGCAGCTCGTGATCAGAAGGCCTGTCCCCGTCGGCATCCGGCATCCGGCATCAGCCCGACTGGCCCGCGGCGAAACCGTGCACGGTGACGTCGTAGATCTGCGCCTGGTACTGATGGGCAGATCCGGTCAGCGGCGGGAGGTAGGTAAGCCAGATCAGGACGTAGCGGCCGGTCGCGTTCTTGGTCACGTTGAACGTCGTGTTGCCCTGCGCAGTGTCGGAGCTCTGCAGCACGGTGAAGGTGCTCAGGGCTGAAGCGTCAGGGTTGTTGTTGTCGCCGATCTCGATCTGGACATGGGCGCAGCAGGTGGTGCCGAACTGGACGAGGATCTGGCTCAGCCGCACCTGCTTGCCCATGTCGAGGATCAGTCCCGTACCCTTCTTCAGGTTCCCGAAGACGGGGGCGCCGACGTAGTAGCTGGTATGCCAGAACGTGCTGGCGTTGCCGTCTATCGCGTTGCCCGTGTCGCCCGAGTCCTCGTTACTGCCCGGAGGTTTGCCGAGCGGGTTGAAGCTGCCCGCGCTGACCGGCTTGAACAGGATGGCCGCAGCCGCGGCCGGCGACGAGGAGTGCGGCCGGTTCTGTGTCGGGGCGGCCGAGCGGTGCAGGCTGTGACTGATCGACCAGGCGGCCACCCCGACCGCCGCCAGGACGAGCACGATCACCACGCTGATGATGGCGCGGGCCGCGGCGGAGCGCTCGGTGGACGGCTTGCGGCCGCCGCCCGCCCGGCCGCCGGCCCGGGTCCGCGGACGGGCCCGCGGCCGGCTGAGCGGCGGAGAGTCCGGCGGCGGGTACGGGTTGGTCGATCCGTCCTGCTGATAGCTGTAGTCGTGCGGGGCGGTCCGGGCGGCCGGCGCGATCGCGGGGGCAAACGGCAACGGCACCGGCGGAGCGGCGCTCGCCAGGGCGTCGCCGAACATCGCCGCGGTGCTGAGCGCCGGGCCGTGGCGGTTCGGCTGCTGGAACAGCGCCCGGCAGGTCACGTCGTCGATGCCGGCCGGGACGCCCGCGGACACCTGGCGCGGCGTGCACAGGCCTCCGCCGTTCTCCGGCGCGGGCGGGAGCAGCCCCGGCGCGGACCCGGCGGACCCGGGCCGGCCGGGCCAGTAACCGGTCAGCGCGGCGTAGAGCAGCCGGGCGAGGTCCCGCGTGTCGGTGAGTTCGGGGTCCTCCGCGCCGTCGTCCGGCGCGGTCAGCGCCGGGCCGGCCAGGGCGGCGTCGATGCCGAGCCCGGCGATCTTCACGCCGCCGCCCGCTGTCCAGTGCAGACAGGCCGGATCCAGCCGCAGGTGCGCTAGGCCGATGTCGTGCGCGGCCGCGATCGCCCGCGCCGCCTCCACCATCAGCGCGGCCGCGCGGGCCGGCTCCAGCGGGCCTTCCGAGAGCATGTCGAGCAGCGACTCGCTCGCCACCCACTCGAGCACGACGTAAGCCAGCTCCTCGCCGTGCTCCACGTCGAACACCTGGGCGAAACGCGGATCACCGAGCCTGCTCGCGGTCCGGGCGGCGGTGACGGTCTCGGCTACCCGGGGGAAGCCGGGCGCGAAAGTAAGCACGGCGACCGAGCGGGCCAGGGTCTCGTCCGTGGCTTTCCAGTACGTCCAGCCGGTGCCCACGGTGGCCTGGTCGACGAGACGGTACCGTCCCGCCAGCCGGGTTCCTGGTTCAGACGTGTATGTGCTCATAGGTTGCCACCCATGCTAATGCCGCCCGCTCTGCCCGCCGAACCTTGCGGCCATCGTCTTCATCAGGAATCCGAACTCGGCCACGCGCAGTGACCTGGCACAGAGCGCGAAGAGCCCGATCGCGCCGCCGCCGCCGACCACGGTGACCACCAGGCCGTAGGCGGCGCTGGGGTTATGCACGATATGTCCCGCGCCGACCATCACGGCGAGCGCGAAGACGAGCCCGGGTACGGTCGCCAGATGCATCCTGGTCAGGCTCCGGGCGATCGCCCACCCGTCGAGGCTGCCGACCCGGCGCAGCAGCAGCGCCCAGCCGGCGACCGTCCCGACCAGGTTGGCGAGCCCGTACCCGACGGCCAGCCCGGCGACCACCTCGGCAGCGGGCAGCAGTGACTTGGCGATGAGGGCCGTCGCGATGCTGACACACATCGTGAGCAGGCCGACGAAGGCGGCGGTCCGGCTGTCCTGGAACGAGTAGAACACCCGCAGCTGCAGCTGGGTGAGCATGTAGGGCACCAGGCCGAGGGAGAAAAGGCCGAAGACCTGGCCGATGTACCGCGCGTCCGCGGGCGTGTTGCTGCCGTAGGAGAACAGGAACTCGGCCAGCGGCCCGCCGAGCACGGCGAGGTAGACCGACGTCGGGACCACGATCACGGAGGCCAGCCGAACGCCGATCGAGAAGTCGTCCCTGACCAGCGAATACCGGCGCGCGCTGGCGTGCTCGCTCATCCGCGGCAGCAGCGCCGTGATCACGGAGATGCCGACGATGGCGTACGGCAGCTGGAAGAGCTGCCAGGCGATGGAGTACGCGGAATAGCCGTTCCGGCCAGCCGAGGCCGCGTTCGCGACGATCTGGACGATCAAGTTGCCGGCCCACTGGGTGATCACGTAGACCGACATCCAGCCGGCCATCCGGCCCATCTCGGTCACCTCGCCGGGCCGGAACCCGAGCGTGGGCCGCCACCGGAACCCGGCCGCCCGCAGCGACGGGAACAGCGCCACGGTCTGCGCCACGACGCCGAGGGTGGTGCCGATCCCGAGCAACTGCACTCCGGCGGCCGAGATGTTCGACGGATCCTTGTTCGTGCCCACCATCACCACGTAGAGGCCGCCGACGACGATGACGACCAGGTTGTTGATCACCGGGGTCCACATGGGCGCCGCGAACCGGCCGCGAGTATTCAGGATCGCGCCGATCAGGGAACTCATCCCGTAGAAGAAGATCTGCGGGATGAAGAAGTAGGCCCACAGCACCATCAGGTTGTGCTCGGCCGCGAGCTGGCTGCCCGCCGGGCCGTGGATCGTGGGCGCGTACAGGTAGACCAGCGGGGCCGCCAGCAGCGTCGCCACCACCGTGACACCCAGCAAGGCCAGCGCGCCGAGGGTGAACATCCGCTGCGCGTAGGCCTCGCCGTGGTCCGGGTCGCGGCGGGCCGCCCGGACCAGCAGCGGGACCACCACGCTGGTGAAGATGCCGCCGAGCATCAGGTAGTAGACGGTGTTCGGCAGCGTGTTGGCGTTGTTGTACGCGTTGCCGAGCATGCCGGTGCCCACGGCGTACACCAGGACGAGGGTGCGCAGGAAGCCGGTTCCGCGCGAGACCAGGGTGCCGACCGCCATGCCGGCGCCGGATCGGACCAGGCTGGAGCGCTGGGTCGCGGTCGGCCCCTGGGCGCTGGCAGGCGCCGGGAGACCCGCGGGGGCCCGGGGACCCCCGCCGGGGCGCCCGGGCGGCGCGGGCGGGGGCGGGCCTGGTGGTCCCGGCGGCCTGGCCGGGGTGAAGGTGGGCTGCGGCTGACGCGGCTGAGCGGGGGCGGGCGGCGGGTGGCCGGTGGTCCTGGGCACCCGGCGCCAGCCGGGCGGGGCGCCCGGCGAGCCCGGCGGGCCGGGGGAAGGCGAGCGGTGCGGCCGGGCCGGCGGGGCCGGCCATCTCAGTGCCAGCGGCAGCGTCGTCTCGGCCGGGCTCGGGCCGCCGCCCGGCATCGGGCCCTCTATCGGCGGCAGCGGGTCCGGCGCGGCGTGCCGGCCCCGGCGCGGCGGTTCGGCGTCGCCGGAGCCCGGCTCGTCCGGCCCCAGCTCCTGGCGGGGCTCCTGCGGCCACGGATCCTGCGGCCACGGCGGTTCCTGGCGGCGGGGCTCTTCTGGCCACGGCGGTTCCTGGCCGCGGGCCTCTTCCGGCCCGGGGTCAGGCGTCGTCGACCCAGCGTCGTGCATCGGCCAGGTCATCCGGTGCCTCCGTCACGTGTCGCGCATCGCTGGTGCCAGTCACGACGCTACCCGGTGGGTCCGCCTCTTGGTTGACGAGATGCGTGTCGTCGTGCAGCCATCGCCGGACGCTGCGGTACACCGAGGTGAGCACGAGGACGCCGATCGCGGCGCCGATGAGGAACAAGATCGCCCGACCGTACCTGGTCGACAGGACGGTGAGCGGTTGGACGGTCCACGGCAACGCCGTTCCGTTGGCGCTGGTGAGGCTGAGGTGGATAAAGGTGGATCCCTGCGGAGCCGAGCTGACCTGCAGCCGTACGGTCTGCGCATGCTGGGGCGGGATCACGACGAGCTTGACGGGGCCGACGGTCAGCTGGGACGTCCGGCCGGGCGAGCCGACCACGCTGGCGACCACCCGGACCTGGATGGCCTGAAGCAGCAGCCCGTTCTGGATCGACACGGGTATCTGCCCGGAGGAACCGCCCATCGGCACCTGGTTCGTCGGGATGATCTTGACCTTTTTCTCCGCGCTCGTGATGTAGTCGGACAGGCCGCCGGTCAGCGCCGCCCCGCGCCGTGTCCCGCTGCCGCGCCAGGCGGCCGACTCCGTGGCGAGCAGGGCCTCATCGAGGGACTGCGTATAGGACACCTCGGGCTTGAAGAGCATGGACTTGAACACGCCGAGCTGGGCGGCGCGCGCGCGTACCCGGTTCAGGTAGCCGCGGCTGAGCTCGCCCGGGCTCGCCTTGCTGGCCGGCGGCGGCTGCCGGAGCACCGTGCGCTGGGTGTCCGGCGCCGAGCTCAGGCTGCCTAGTGGGGCCGGCGCAAGCCACGGGGCGGCCGAGGTCTCGCCGAGCAGGGCGCTGGCGAGCGTCTCGGACGGGCTCCAGTCATCCGGCGGGGCCACCACGATCGTGCGGACGGAATCCGGGGCTTCAGCCGCGATCATCGCCGTCTCGGCGAGGAACCGCTGCCGGACGGCGAACTCGGTGCCCTTCGGCAGGATGCCGGAGCTGGTGTTGCCGGCCCTGAGCACCCCGGTCAGGGTGGTGTCGGAGAGCAGCACGTTCATCGGCAGGCCCGCGACCCGGAGCGAGGCGACCGCGTCGTCGGGCTGGAAGGCGGTGCCCTGGGGCCGCATCTCGCTGCTGTTCAGCACCACCGTGCCGACGTGCTCGGCGGTGGCGAGGTTGGTGAGCACGCTCAGGTCCGCGGTTCCGCCGGCGGGCCAGGCGATGTCGTGCCCGAACTTCCCGTGCAGCACGCTGTCCGCCACCGCGTCGCCGGTGCGGTACGCGGCGGCGAGATCCTTGGTCAGGCCCTGGTGGACGAGGGCTGTCATGTCCACGTTGGCGTACGGGGTGAGCACGGTCGGCCGGTCAGGCGTGACCTTCCTGAGCGCGGCCAGCCAGCTCGCCGCGGCCGTGCTGGCCGGCTCGGAGGGGGCGCGGGTGCAGTTCGGCTTGCCGCCCGCCTGGTAGCGGCGCGTCATGGTGGCGACGTCGCCGAGCAGCGCCGGGTCGACGACCCAGGTCAGGTCGGCATCGGCGTGGCTCGATCCGGCGTTGAGCAGGGCGGACAGGCGGCCGCCCGAGTTCAGGGCGGCCGCCAGGTCGTTGCTGGTCAGCGCGGCGCACGCCTGGTGGTGCGGCTGGTCGATGAGCGGCCAGAGCCAGGAGATCTTCAGCGGGCGCGCCAGCCCCGCCGCCGCTCGCGTCGCGGGCCAGAACGGGAGCAACGTCTGCTGGGCGGAGAACACGTTACCGGAGAGGTCCTGCAGCTGGGCGGTCACCGGGTATACGCCGAAGCTGCTGATCCCCTGGGCGTCGACCTGGAACGAGGCGGTCCAGGAGGCGGTCCTGCCGGGGGCCAGGCTGGTGGCGAAGAGGAACGGGTTCCCGGCGGTCACCAGGCCGTTGGCCGCGCCGCGGGACAGGTAGGAGTCCATTCCGTCGCGGGTGGTGAAGTGGGTCGCCGACGTGACCAGCTGCACGTCGAGCCCGGCTTGCGTCTGGCGGGTGCCGTTGGTGACCGTGCCGGACAGGCGGACCGTGGCGCCAGGCGCGCCGTACGGCGGGTTCATCACGTCGATGGTCACCGAGAGGCCACCTGTCGCGGTCCTGTCGGCCGGGCTGGCCAGCGCTGGGGGGACCAGTGCCGCGGTGCCGGCTTGGGCGGCGGGGGCCGACGCCAGCCCTGCGGTCACGATCGCCGCCGGTATGGCGAAGACAGCGGCCAGGGACAGCGTCCGCCGCTTGAGTTTCGCCGCCAGCATGCCGTGCACACCAGGAATGGTAGTGCGGTTCGCGCGTAGCCCTGTGCTGTCGATACGCTCGATGGCCGTGCCCATGAGCAACGAACAGCGGAAAGCGTTCGCCGCGCTGCTGCGCGAGCGCGTGCCCGCCGCGGCCGAGATCGGCCGCCTGTTCGCGCGCCACGGCCACGAGCTCGCGCTGGTCGGCGGCCCGGTCCGGGATGTCCTCCTCGGCCAGCAGCCGGGTGACCTCGACCTGACCACGGACGCGACGCCGGAACAGGTGCTGGCGATGACCAGCGGCTGGGCCGACCGGACATGGACGGTCGGCATCGCCTTCGGCACCGTCGGGCTGCGCAAGGGAAGCTCGGTCTTCGAGATCACTACCTACCGCAGCGAGCAGTACGGGCCGACCTCGCGCAAGCCCGACGTGCAGTACGGCAAGTCGCTGGAGGAGGACCTGGGCCGCCGGGACTTCACCATCAACGCGATGGCGGCCAAGTTGCCCGGATATGAGTTCGTCGACCCGTTCGGCGGCTTCGACGCGCTCCGGGAGAAAGTGCTGCGGACCCCCGGGCCCCCCGAGCAGTCGTTCGGCGACGACCCGCTGCGCATCTTGCGCGCGGCCAGGTTCGCGGCCAAGCTGGGGTTCACGGTCGCGCCCGAGGTGCGCGCCGCCATGACCGAGCAGGCGGGCCGCCTGGAGATCGTTTCCACCGAGCGGATCACCAGCGAGCTGACCAAGCTGATGCTGACGCTCGATCCGGCGCTCGGCATCGACGTGCTGGTCCAGACCGAGGTGGCTGACGAGGTGCTGCCCGAGGTGTCCAGGCTCCGGATGGAGGCCGACGAGCATCACCGGCACAAGGACGTCTACCAGCACAGCCTCACCGTGCTGCGGCAGGCCATCGAGCTGGAGCCGCGGTACGGGCTCGACGGCGACCTGGTGGTCCGGCTGGCCGCGCTGCTGCACGACATCGGCAAGCCGAAGACGCGGTCCCTGCTGCCGGACGGGCGGGTCGCGTTCCACCTACACGAGGTGAAAGGCGCGACGATGACCAAGCGTCGGCTGACCGCGCTGCGCTTCCCGAACGACGTGGTGCGGGATGTGTCCCGGCTGGTGGAGCTGCACCTGCGGTTCCACGGCTACGGGGAAGGAGAGTGGACCGATGCGGCGGTCCGCCGGTACGTCCGCGACGCCGGACCGCTGCTGTCCCGGCTGCACATGCTGACCAGGGCCGACTGCACTACAAGGAACCGCGCCAAGGCGGCGCGGCTGGCCCGCGCCTACGACAGCCTGGAGCAGCGCATCGCGGAGCTCAGCGAGCAGGAGGAGCTAGACAGGATCAGGCCGGAACTCGACGGCAACGAGATCATGCGGATCCTCGGCATCCCCCCCGGCCCGGTGGTGGGGAAGGCCTATCAATTCCTGCTTGAGCTGCGGATCGCGGAGGGCGAGCTGGGCCGGGAGCGAGTCACTCAGGAACTGTTGGGCTGGGCGGACGCCGCAGGGATCATCCCATCCCCGCTGGAGCCGGACGAAGACTGACCCGCGGGCCGGGACAGCCAGTACGCGGCGGCGAGGATCGCGTACCCGGCTGCCACCAGGCCGATGACCACCGGAGAATGGCCGTTGCCGGGGAGGAAGGCCGCGCTCAGCGCGGCTCCGGCGACGAACGTGACGTTGAGCATCATGTCGTAGAAGGCGAAGACCCGGCCCCGGTACGCGTCGTCCACCTCTTCCTGCAGGATCGTGGTCGCGCAGATCGCCACGCCCTGCCTGCATAGGTACAGGCAGAACCCGACGGCCAGGTAGGCGACCTGGATGAAGGTCTCGCCCAGCGTGGCCGTCACCACCGCGCTCGCGGCGAGCAGCAGCGTGATCCAGGCCGGCTTGGACAGCCGCCTGGTCATCGGCGGCGTGATCAGCGCCGCGCAGGCGTAGCCGACCGCGGAGGCGATCAGCAGCCCGCCGAGGTGGCCCTCGGCCACGGTCACGCGTGAGGAGTAGAAGTAGTTCCGGTACAGCAGGATCGACATCAGGAACAGCGGCCCGAAAAGCAAGCTGAAGCCGCCGGTCGCTCCGAGCGCCGCCGTCGGCCCGCGCCGCCTGATGACGTACCGCGCGCCATCCGCCAGGCCGGCGGCGACCGAGGCGAGCTCGCCGAGCAGCCGCCCGGGCGGTTGCCCGGGCTCACGTACCGGCCCGAGCAGGTCGCGTCGCATGGTGGCCGCGATCAGGCTGGCCGCCACGTAACAGCCGCCTCCGGCGAGCAAGGTGATCGCGGCGCCGCGCTCGGTGTTGCCGGTGGCCACGTTAAGCCCCAGGGCGATGCCGCCGCCGACAGACGCCATGATGCCGCCGACGGTCGGCGATACCGAGTTCGCCATCACCAGTTGGTCCTTGGCGACCACATGCGGCAGCGCGGCCGAAAGCGAGGACAAGAAGAACCTGTTCACGCCGAGCACGAACAGCACCGCGACGTAGAGCGGGACCCCGCGGTTGCCCAGGGCCATGAGCACCGCGGTCAGCGTCACGAACGCCGACCGGAGCACGGCCGACCAGACGAGGATCTGGCGCCGCGACCAGCGGTCGATGAACACCCCGGCGAAGGGTCCGACCAGCGAGTACGGCAGGTAGAGGACCGTGAACGCCGCGGCGCCCGCCGCCGGGCTCGGGAACGACGACGCGTTGAAGAACACGTAGGTGCCGACTCCGGCGGTGACGATGCCGTCGCCGGTCTGCGAGACGAGCCTGGTGGCGAAGAGGCGGCGGAAGCCCCGCTCGGCGAGGACCGTGCGCAGATCGGCGATGAACGTCGATCTGCGCCGGGCCACCCGTCCAGCTTAGGGGTTTCGGGATGCGTCGCCCTAGCGCGTGACCTCGCCGGCGATGAACTTCTCGACCAGGTCCCGGCAGACGTCGTCGCCGTACTGCTCCGGCGGCGACTTCATGAAGTACGAGCTGGCCGAGGTCACCGGCCCGGCGACGCCCCGGTCGAGGGCGATCTTCGCCGCGCGCACCGCGTCGATGATCACACCCGCGGAGTTGGGCGAGTCCCAGACCTCGAGCTTGTACTCCAGGTTCAGCGGCACGTCGCCGAAGGCACGGCCCTCCAGCCGGACGTAGGCCATCTTCCGGTCGTCCAGCCACGGCACGTGATCGGACGGGCCGATATGCACGGCGGCCCGCTCCATCTCGTGCGGGATCTGGGAGGTCACCGCCTGGGTCTTGGAGATCTTCTTCGACTGGAGCCGCTTTCGCTCCAGCATGTTCATGAAGTCCATGTTGCCGCCGAAGTTCAGCTGGTAGGTGCGGAGCAGTTCCACTCCGCGGTCCTCGAACAGCTTGGCCAGCACGCGGTGCGTGATGGTGGCGCCGACCTGGGACTTGATGTCGTCGCCGATGATCGGGACGCCGGCCTCGGTGAACTTCGCGGCCCATTCCGGGTCGGACGCGATGAACACCGGCAGCGCGTTCACGAAGGCGACGTGCGCCTCGATCGCGCACTGGGCGTAGTAGCGGTCCGCTTGCTCGGAACCGACCGGGAGGTAGGAGACCAGGACGTCGGCGCCGGCCTCGCGCAGCGCCCGGGCCACGTCCGCGGCCGGCTCGTCGGACTCGGTGATGATCTCCCGGTAGTACTCGCCCAGGCCGTCCAGGGTCGGGCCGCGCTGCACGGTCACGCCGGTCGGCGGCACCTCGGCGATCTTGATGGTGTTGTTCTCGCTCGCGTTGATGGCCTCGGCGAGATCGCAGCCGACCTTCTTGGCGTCCACGTCGAAGGCGGCGACCACCTCTACGTCGCTGATGTGGTACGGCCCGAACCGGACATGCATGAGGCCGGGAACACGGGCGCCGTCCTCGGCGTCCTTGTAGTACTCCAGTCCCTGCACGAGAGAGCTAGCGCAGTTACCCACCCCCACAATGGCGATGCGCACCTTACCCATCAGGATGACTCCTTCTCGGAAATGTTGTCTGGTCCTCCGGCCTGCCGCTCAGATGCGATCAGCTCGTTCAGCCATCGGACTTCCCGCTCCACTGATTCCAGGCCATGCCGGTGCAATTCCAGGGTGTAACTGTCCACACGCTCCCTGGTGCGCGTGAAGGCCGCCCGGATGGCCTCCATCCGTTCCTCGAGCCTGCTGCGGCGGCCCTCGAGGATCCGGAGCCGTACGTCAGCCCTGGTTTGGCCGAAAAACGCGAAATGGACGCCGAACCCATCGTCTTCCCACGCCGCGGGACCGCCCTCTCTGAGGAGCTCCTGCAGCCTCTCCTTGCCGTCGGCAGTCAGCCGGTATACCTTCAGCGACCGGCGGCCGGCCCGCGGCCGTGCGGTTCCGGCCGGACCGGACGGAACCTGCGGCTCGGCCTCGTCGTGTTCCTCCGCGATCAGCCCGGCGGCGAGAAGTTCGTGAAGGCACGGATACAGCGACCCGTAGGACAGAGCGCGGAACGCGCCCAGCACGGTGTAGAGCTGCTTGCGCAGCTCGTAGCCGTGCATTGGCGCCCTGTGCAGCAGCCCGAGCACGGCCAGCTCGAGTACGCCGGAGCGGTTGCGTCCCACGCTTCCCCCAGAAGGTCGTGGTATTCCGGTATATGCCGTTCCGATGCCTCGCTGCGATACTTCGGTTTGTTAGATCGCCGCGATGTATCGAACCGATACATGTGGATACTATGTGGCCGTTCGCCCGGGCGCAAGTACGCGCCGTTTCTGCTGGTCCGGCCAGACTTCGCGGTGAACACGAACAAATCCGGGCTCGGCTCACGCTCAGTTCCGACGTACGCTGGCGAATATGACGTCAAGGCGATCCGTCGTGGACTACGGGCTGGCCCGCCGGGCCACGCTCGCGTCCGTGCGCTCCGGGCGCACGACCGTCGCCGACGTCTGCGACGCTCACCCCTACCTGCTGCGGGCCGCGAAGTTCCACGGCGAGCCCACCGAGGACCCCTGCCCGATCTGCCGGAAAGCCAAGCTCACCCACGTGACGTACGTCTACGGCGACGAACTGGGCCAGTACGAGGGACGGGTCAAGCAAGCACGCGAGCTCGCGGAAATGGCGGCCGAATACGGTGAATTCCGGGTCTATGTGGTCGAGGTCTGCCAGAGTTGCGGGTGGAACCACCTCGCTTCCTCTTACGTTCTCGGCACTGGCGAGCCTGCCGTACGCCGGAGGCGGCGTGCGCGGACCAGCCAGTAAACATGGTCTCCAGGAGGTAACGTTTGTGTTCGGCGGGTTCCCGGGATCGGCTAGCCCGCCTTTCGGGTAGAGGTCGCATTCCCATTAGCCGCGACCTCCGAGCCACCAGCGAGGACGCGTGAGCAGCAAAGCTGATGACTTTGACGTTCGGTATCGCGACGTAGGCATGGCGGAGCACGGCCGTCCGCCGGCCGACGGGGGCTTTCGGGGCAACGCGGGGGATGTCGACTACGACCTGGGCTATGACGCCCCGGGCTGGGACACGCAGGGGTTCCGCCGTCCGGAGGCGGACTTCCCGGACAGCCGCGAGCCCAGCAGGACCAGCGACGCTGGCGGCGGTGTCGGCACCGCGGTGCGCCCGGAGCATGGACGCACGCCCCGGGGCAGCCACGCGCGCGCGGCGGCCGCCGCGGAGGAGACTCAGCTGCACTGGGAATCCGAGGCCCCCGGCGCCCTGCGGGCGCCCGAGGCCCCCAGGCGAGGCCGTCGCGGGGATCACGGCGGCGGGCCAGTCGGCCCGGGCGGGCCAGGCGGGCCGAGGAGGCCGCGCGGCCCGCAGGGCTTCACCGGGCCGGGACGCCGCGGGCGTGACCCTGCCCGGGTCAAGGTCAAGGTCAAGGGCAGCTGGTGGCGGCACTGGACGCTGCGCAAGGCCCTGGCCGTGCTGCTGACGGGCATCGGTGCCGTCGTAGTGCTCGGCGCGGTCGGGGTGGTCATGGCCTACGAGCAGACGCCGGTTCCGACCGCGGCGATGGCGGCCACCAGCTTCTCCCAGTCCGTGGTGTACTCCAAGAACGGCGCCCTCATCGGCCGGTTCGGCACCACCAACCGGCAGATGCTGAGCTACAACCAGCTTCAGCAGGATCATCAGTGGCTGATCAAGGCGGTGCTCGCCGCCGAGGACCGGAACTTCTTCAGTGAGGGCGGCGTCTCGCCCACCGGTATCGTGCGGGCCGCCTACTCGGACCTCAGGGGCGGCAACGGCTCGCTGCAGGGCGGCTCGACCATCACCCAGGAGTTCGTCAGGCAGTACTACAGCGGCATCGGCACCCAGCAGACGTTCAGCCGCAAGATCAAGGAGATCTTCGTGGCCATGAAGGTGGCCAAGGAGAAGTCCAAGCCGTGGATCCTCACCAACTACCTGAACACGATCTACCTGGGTGACGGCGCCTACGGGGTCCAGGCGGCGGCCCTGACCTACTACGGCAAGCCGGTGACGAAGCTCAGCGCGGCCCAGGCCGCCGTGATCGCCGCCATCATCCAGCAGCCGAGCACCTACCCGCTGCCGCAGTATCGCGCCCAGCTGGAGAACCGCTGGCACTACGTGCTCAACGGCATGGTGCAGATGGGGAACCTCACGGCGGAGCAGGTGCAGGCGATGAAGTTCCCGGCGCCCGGCAACCACGTCCCGCGGACCGTCGGCTCCGATGTCTGGGATCCCTACGTCCTCGACATGGTCTACAACGAGCTCACCGACGTCTATCACTTCACCCAGTCGCAGATCTACAACGGCGGGTACGTCTTCCGTACCTCCATCGACGACCGGAAGATGGCCGCGCTCTACGAGGCCGTCCGCGGCAACGAGGCGCAGATGGACGCGAGCAGCGTCCCGTTCGACCCGATCAAAATGCACGCGGGCGCAGTGCTCGAGGACCCCGCCAGCGGCGCGATCCAGGCCCTGTACCCCGGTCCGGGCTACGTGGGAAAAAAGTACAACGGGACGGGCCGGGTCATCAGCAAGAGCTACTGCAAGAAGATCCACTGCCAGGTGAACATGGCGGTGTACGCCCGGGAACAGGTCGGCTCCTCGTTCAAGCCGTACATCCTGGCACTAGCCGTCAAGCAGGGCATGAACGTGCAGACCAGCACGCTCGACGGGTACAACCCGCTGTCGATCCCGCCTGACGGTGAGCCGAACACCTACGCGGCGACCGCCGCGCCGGCCGGTACCGCCGGCTGGTCGCTGCCGGTCGGCAACGACAGCACCGCCGAGAACGGGCCCTACACGCCGCAGATGGCGATGGCGGCGTCGATCAACACCGCCTACGCCGACCTCTGGCACACCGTGGCCGGCCCCGGCGGCTCTAACATCCTCGCCTTCGCGCACGAACTCGGCGTCGATACCAAACGCTCCGGCCTGACCGGAATGGCGAACGAGTACGGTGTCGCGCTCGGCCAGGCCTCGCTGACCGTCGCGGAGCAGGCCACCATGCTCGCGACGATCGACGACGGCGGGGTCTTCCACAACGCCCACGTGATCACGTCGATCACGTCGAGCAACGCCCCGCCGACGGCACTGAAGATCACCAGCTACCCGGTGTTCAGCTCCAACCCGACGCTCAACTCCGAAGAGGCCACGCAGGTGCAGTACACGATGTCGCAGGACACCGCGCCCTACGGCACCGCGCCGAACGCCGGGATGAGCAATGGCCAGGGGATCATCGCCAAGACCGGCACCACGAACAAGGCCCAGTCGGCGTTCTTCATCGGCGCCATCCCCAGCCAGTCCCTGGCCGTCGCGCTCTTCACGGAGAACCAGGGGGACAAGACCACTGAGACGCTCAACGGCCTCGGCGGCCTGCAGCAGGGCGGCTTCGGCGGCACCTGGCCGGCGACGATCTGGCACACCTACGCCGAGAACATGTTTCTTCACCGGCGCCACCTGGAACCAGGTGCCGCCGGGCCTGCGCAAGGTCGCGAAGAAGCACAAGAAGCACGACCAAGGCCAGAACGGCAACGGCAACGGGAACGGGAATGACAACGGGAACGGCAACGGGAACGGAAACCCCAATCCCTGGCCCACGTACAGCTGTGACCCGACGGTCGTGACCTGTGACCCGGCCGGAGGCACCGCGCAGAGCGTGAACGCCACCGCGGTGGGCGCGGGCGTGGGCGGCGTCTTCGCCGGGCTGCCCGCCAACTGCCTCTGGGTACGGCGCCGCGCGCGCAGGAGAGGTCCAGGGCGCGGTTAGATATGGGGGTGGATGCCCCAGGGTCGACGAATACGCGGTTTGGCGGCGGGGCCGAGCGTTCCGGCCCCGCCCGGCCCGCCGCCCTGGCGGCCGCTCTCGGCAGCACCGGCGTGCTGCTCGCCGCGTCCGTGCTCGGCATGGTGGTGGCGTTCGCGGAGAAGTCCCCGTGCCGCTCCGGCGCCTGGAACTTCTACGCCAGGCAGTTCCAGGACGCCTGCTACACCGACATCTACCCGCTGTATTACGGCGAGGGCCTGTCCGCGGGGAAGGTCCCGTACACCGGTCACCAGGTCGAGTACCCGGTGCTGATCGGCGGGGCCATGCAGGCCGCCGCCTGGCTGGTGCGGAACGTCAGCTCGGGGATCAGGGGCCGCGAGTTCTTCGACGTCACCGTGCTCCTGCTCGCGGTCTGCGCGGTGGCGGGCGTGCTCGCGACCGCGCGGGCGGCCGGGCCGGGCCGGCGCGCGCAGGCACTGATGGTGGCGCTTTCCCCGGCGCTGATCCTGTCCGCGTTCATCAACTGGGACCTGATCGCGCTCGCGCTGACGGCGCTGGGCATCGCCGCGTGGGCGGCCCGCCGCGGCGTGTGGGCGGGCGTCCTGCTCGGCCTCGCGGTCGCCGCCAAGTTCTACCCGCTGGTGGTCTTCGGGCCGCTGCTGCTGCTCTGCCTGCGGGCCGGCCAGCTGCGCGAGTTCGCGAAGACCCTGGCCGCCGCGGCGCTCGCCTGGCTGGCCGTGGACCTGCCGGTGATGATCCTCGCGCCGTCCGGCTGGTCTTACTTCTACGCGTTCAGCAAGGACCGGGGCGCCGACTGGGGCTCGATCTGGTACCTGTTCCAGCACTTCAACGTGCCCGTGCTCGGCAGCACCCGGCTCGGCGCCCTGAACGAGATGTCGGCGGTGTTCTTCGTCGCCGCCTGCGTCGCGATCGCGGTGCTCGCGCTGGCCGCGCCGCGCCGCCCGCGCCTGCCGCAACTGTGCTTCCTGGTCCTGGCCGCGTTCCTGATAACGAACAAGGTCTGGTCACCGCAGTACGTCGTCTGGCTGGTGCCGCTGGCGGTGCTGGCCCGTCCCCGGCTATGGCCCTACCTGCTCTGGCAGCTCGCCGAGGTGGCCTACTTCTTCGGCATCTGGGGCTACCTCATCTTCGTCTTCGCCGCCGGGGGCAACCAGGTGACCGGCTATCAGGGCATCAGCACCGGGTGGTACTTCGCCACCCTCCTGACTAGGCTCCTCGCCGTAGCCGTGCTCGCCGCCTACGTCGTTCGGGACATTCTTGATCCCGAACGGGATGTGGTGCGTGCCCTTGGCCACGACGATCCGGCCGGGGGCGTGCTCGACCGCGCCGAGGACCGGTTCAGGCTCCGGTTCAACCCTGGCCGGCTGAGTGCTGGCCGGTTCAGTGCTGGCCGGTTCAGTGCTGGCCGGATTAGGCGGGCAGGTTCTGCTTCAGCCAGCTGACGTCGGCGGCCAGGCCGCCGTTCTCATCGGGAGTCTCGCAGATGGCCGGGGCGCCCGCGGCGCGGACCACCCCGAGTAGCAACGCGGAATCGATCGTCCCTGCGGCGATGTTGGCGTGCCTGTCCCGGCCCGAGCCGAACTCATCGCGCGAGTTGTTGCAGTGCACCAGGTCGATCCGGCCGGTGATCGCCTTGACCCGGTCGACCACGTCGGCGAGGTCGATGCCGGCCGAGTTGGCGTGGCAGGTATCCAGGCAGAAACCCAGGTTCGCGCCGTCACTGGCGTCTCCGCTGGCGGCCGCGCCGGTCACGGCGTCCCAGAGCCGGCCGATCGCGTCGAGCGACCGGGCCATGGCGCCGTCGCCGCCCGCGGTGTTCTCGATCAGCATCGGCAGCGGCCGCTCGATGCGCTCCACCGCCTTGCGCCAGTTCTCCAGGCCGTCCTCGGCGGCCACCCCGGCGGTGACGTGCCCGCCGTGCACGATCAGGCCCTTGGCCCCGACCGACGCGGCCGCCTTGAGCTGCTGGTCGAGCAGTTTCCTGCTGGGAATCCTGATCCGGTTGTTGCTGGTAGCGACGTTGATGACGTACGGGGCGTGGATGTAGATGTCGATGCCGGCCGCGGCGAAGGCATCCCGGATGGCCGACGGATCCCCGCCGGGTATCACCGGGCCCTTCCAGCCCTGCGGATCGCCAAGGAAGAACTGGGCCGCGTCCGCGCCGTGGGCGATCGCCTCGTTCAGCGGGTTGTCAACGTGGAAGTGGGCTCCGATGCGCGCCATGCATCCGAGCCTAATGCCAGCAGCCTAGTGCCAGCGGTCAGGCGACGAAGCCGCCCTTGGACAGCCCGATGGCCAGCCCGACGAACCCGGCGATGATGCCGGTGACGATCAGGATCCGCTGCGGGCGGGTGGCCGAGATCATCTGCACGTACAGCCCGACCAGGCACGCAACCAGCCCGGTGGCGGTCGCGGTGATGATCACCGCGGCGCCGGTGTGGGCATTCCGGACGATCATGCCGAGGACGAAGGATACGAGGCCGACGATCAGGGTGACGATGGTCAGGATGTTCTCGACCGGATGCGGCTGCCCATCCGAGTTCAGGATCTTCGCACGCTGCATGTTCGAACGCTGGCCGTTCCGGACAGCGCCTGCCACGGTGACCACCTCCTGGCTGTCACTCCATGAGCATAGGTTTCACCGGACAGTCTTCCCCCGTCCGGGACCCAGGAATCCACAGGTTTCCGGCCGGCACGCCGGCCGGCTCCGGTGCCCTCGCCGCCGTCCGGTTACCGCGTACCGGGGATGTTGGGTAGACTGACCGGGCTGCGGACAACCCGGCTGTTACCTGCGCCGGCTCGTGACCGCGACACCTCCTGCCACGGAAAGACCGTGGCCGCACCAGTCCAGAGGAGGGCTCAAGACGCCCATGCGCCATTACGAGATCATGATCATCCTCGACTCCAACCTCGAGGAGCGGGCCGTCCAGCCGACACTTGACCAGTTCCTCAAGGTCGTGACCGGCGGCGGCGGCAAGGTTGACAAGGTTGACGTCTGGGGGAAGCGCCGCCTGGCCTACCAGATCGAGAAGAAGGCAGAAGGCTTCTACGCGGTCGTGGACCTGACGGCGGAGCCGAACATCGTGCTCGAACTCGACCGCCAGCTCAACCTGAACGAGGGCATACTGCGGACCAAGGTCATGCGGCCCGAACAGCATTGAACGGGACCATCCCGTTTTCCCACCAGCAGCAGAATCCGTTAGCGAGCGGGAGTAACCCCGATGGCAGCAGGCGATACCCAGATTACGAATACCCAGATTACGATCGCGGGGAATCTCGTTGATGACCCGGAGTTGCGGTTTACCCCGGCGGGGCAGCCGGTGGCGCGGTTCCGGGTGGCGTCGACGCCGAGGTTCCTCGACAAGAGCACGAATGAGTGGAGGGACGGCGACAGCCTGTTCCTGACGTGCAACGTCTGGCGGCAGGCGGCCGAGAACGTGGCGGAGAGCCTGACGCGGGGGATGCGGGTGATCGTGTCGGGGCGGCTGCGCCAGCGGTCGTATGAGACCAAGGAGGGGGAGAAGCGGACCGTGTACGAGGTCGAGGTCGATGATGTCGGCCCGGCGCTGCGGAACGCTTCGGCCAAGGTCAACCGCGTCGCCAGGTCCGGCGCTGGAGACGGCGGCGGCTACGGCGGCGGCCAGCGTAACTCCGGCGGTTCCGGCGGC
>WNGP01004640.1_pt1 | contig 19589 bp, 21 predicted proteins | sample 5407671 | NCBI WGS metagenome assembly WNGP01 (sample SAMN13153381, study PRJNA577476) | soil metagenome | isolation source: 40 cm soil or saprolite under Garry oak tree replicate 2 | place: USA:California | collected 2016-06-15 | reverse complement strand
CCATGCGCGTCACCACCTGGGCCGAGTACGGATTGATCGTTTCCGTGAACCTCGCGAAGCGCGCGGGGCAGGGGCCGGTCGCGGCGCGCGAGCTGGCCGAGCAGGAGCGCCTGCCGCACGACTACGTCGAGCAGATTCTGCTGCGCCTGCGGCGCGCCGGCCTGGTGGATTCGGTTCGGGGCGCCAAGGGCGGCTACCACTTGGCGCGCGAGCCCCAGGTCATCACCGTCAAGGACGTCATCGAGGCCTCGGAGCACGTCACCTTCGAAGTCAACTGCGATCTCCATCCCGTCGACCCTCAGCGATGTAGTCCGGAGGCTGCGTGCAGCATCCGGCCCGTCTGGCGAATGCTGGAGCAACGGATCAACGATCTGTTGGCCGGCATCTCCCTCGCGGACCTCACGCACGACGAGCCCGAGCTGTACCACATCGCCGGGGCGCTGGCCGGGAACTAGTCCCGCCATCCCGATTGTTTTTTTTCAACTGAAACCCGACTGGCCTTGTCGGGTTTAACCTGATTGGAGGCACCTGTGGCGTACGCGCATCCCGAGGTGCTCGTTTCCACCGAGTGGGTGGCGGGGCACCTGACCGACCCGGGCTTCCGCTTGATCGAAGTGGACGTGGACACGACGGCGTACGACTCTGGGCACATCGCCGGCGCGGTGGGCTGGAACTGGCAATCGCAGCTGAACGACCCGGTGCGCCGTGATATTCCGGACAAGAAAGCGTTCGCGGAGCTCTTGTCGAAAGCTGGTGTCACTCCCAAGACCACGGTCGTGCTGTATGGCGACAACAACAACTGGTTTGCCGCGTTCGCCTTCTGGCTGCTGCAGCTGTACGGGCACGCCAACGCGAAGCTGATGAACGGCGGGCGGGCGAAGTGGGTGGCCGAGGGGCGCCCCCTGGTGACGGAGCGCGCGACTGTGCGGCCCACCACGTATCCGGTACCCAAGAAAGTGAACGCCGCGATCCGCGCCAAGCGCCCCGAGGTCGAGAAGGCGCTCAAGGCCAAGAAGACGGCGCTCGTGGACGTGCGGTCCACCCCCGAGTTCGTCGGCGAGATCATCGCGCCGCCCGGGATGACCGAGACGGCGCAGCGCGCGGGGCATATCCCCGGCGCCAAGAACATCCCCTGGAGCAAGGCGGTCGCCACCGATGGCACGTTCAAGCCGTTCGAGGAGCTGCAGCAGCTCTACAAGGGTGCCAAGGTGATCGACGGCAAGAACGAGGTGATCGCCTACTGCCGCATCGGCGAACGCTCGAGCCACACGTGGTTCGCCCTCAAGTATCTGCTGGGCGTGAAAAAGGTGCGCAACTACGACGGCTCGTGGACGGAGTGGGGCAATCTGGTCGGGGCCCCGATCGCGAAGGGGGCGGAGTGACGACGGCGGTGCACGGCGGTGAAGGGCGGGGGAAGGCGGTGGAGGTACGCCGCGAGCCTGCGTTGTGGGGTCTCGTGGGGAACACACCTCTGATCCCCCTTCCGCCCTTCACCGCCCTCCACCGCCCTCCACCGCCCGTCTTTCTCAAGGCCGAGTGGCTCAACCCCGGCGGGTCGGTGAAGGACCGCGCGGCGCTCTACATCCTGCGGGACGGAGTCGCGCGCGGCGAGCTGCCGGCCAAGCGGGTGCTCGATGCGTCGAGCGGCAACACCGCCATTGCCTATGCGATGCTCGGCGCCGCGGCCGGGATCGGCGTCACGATGTGCGTTCCGGCAAACGCGAGCGCGGAGCGCAAGGCGCTGCTCGAGATGTACGGGGCGGAGGTGATTTTCACCGACCCGCTCGACGGCTCGGACGGCGCGATCCGCGCGGCCCGCGAGCTCGCGGCGAGTCAGGCCCACCGCTACTGGTATGCCGATCAATACACCAACCCGGCGAATCCGCGGGCTCACTACCTCACGACGGCGGAAGAGATCTGGCGCCAGACGGGCGGTCGAGTCACGCACCTGGTCGCGGGGCTCGGGACGACTGGCACCCTCATGGGAACCGGCCGGCGTTTGAAGGAGGTGAACGCGGGCGTCGAGCTTATCGCGGTACAACCCGACGGGCCGTTCCACGGGCTGGAGGGATTGAAGCATCTCGCGACGGCGATCGTGCCTGGCCTCTACGATCCGGCGCTCCCGAGCCGGACGGAGTTCGTGGCCACAGAGGATGCGGAGGACGCGGTGCGACGGCTGGCGAAGGAGGCGGGTCTGTTCGTTGGTTGGTCGTCCGGGGCGGCGCTGGTGGCCGCAGAACGCGTGCTGTGCGGCCGCGCGGCGGTCCGGCCGTCCGACCCGGTCGTCGTCGTGATCGCCCCCGATTCCGGTACCCGCTATCTCAGCGAGCGACGGCCATGACCCTGGTGCTCGATGCCCGTCATGTCGCGGCGATCCGGCGGCACGGTGAGGCGGATTATCCCGCCGAGGCCTGCGGCTTGATCGGCGGCGCGCTCGAGGGCGATCGCAAGGTAGCGGTGCAGCTCGTCCCGCTCGTGAACCAGCGCACCGACTCGGCGCGCAACCGCTACCTCATCGAACCGGATTCATTCCGGCGCGCCCAGGAGAAGCTCGACCGCGACGGACTCGACGTGATCGGCGTGTATCATTCGCACCCCGATCACCCGCCCGCACCGTCCGCGTTCGACCGGGAGCACGCCTGGCCTTGGCTGTCGTACGTGATCGTGGGGGTGGGGCAGGGCCGGGCCGGCGAGTTGAAGAGCTGGGTTCTGACGGAGGACCGTGGGGCCTTCGACGAGGAGCCTATCACCAGTGAGGAACGGAAGGTCGTATGGCAGTGACGGTTCTGATCCCGACGCCGCTCCGCCCGTTCGTGGGCGGCCGTGACGCGCTCGAGGTGGAGGGAGGGAGTGTCGGGGAGCTGCTCGACCGGCTCGCCGGCGAGCACGCCGCGCTGAAGCCCCATCTCTTTGCCACCGACGGCCGACTGCGCAGCTTTGTGAACGTCTACGTGAATGACCGGGACATTCGGCAGCTTGCCCAGCGCGAGACGCCGGTGAAACCGGGCGACACGATCTCCATCATCCCGAGTATTGCCGGGGGGACGGCGGTGGCGGAAGCGTTGCCCAAGCTGTCGCACGAAGAGATCCTGCGCTACTCGCGCCACCTCATCCTTCCCGATGTGGGTGTCGAGGGACAGCAGAAGCTCAAGGCGGCGCGCGTGCTGCTGGTCGGCGCGGGCGGGCTGGGGTCGCCCGCCGCGCTCTACCTTGCGGCCGCGGGAGTCGGGACGCTCGGGCTCGTGGACTTCGACGTGGTCGATAAGACCAACCTGCAGCGCCAGATCCTGCACGGCACGTCCACGGTCGGTCTATCGAAGCTCGAGTCCGCGACCGCGCGGATCCACGACCTGAATCCGAACGTTCGCGTAGAGACCTTCGAAACCCGGCTCACCTCGGAGAACGCGCTCGACATCATCCGCGAGTTCGACATCGTGGCGGACGGCACGGACAACTTCCCGACCCGCTACCTCGTGAACGACGCGTGCGTGCTGCTCGACAAGCCCAACGTCTACGGCTCGATCTTCCGATTCGAGGGTCAGGCGTCGGTATTCTACGCGCGGCGGGGTCCGTGCTACCGCTGCCTCTACTCGGAGCCGCCCCCTCCGGGACTCGTGCCCTCGTGCGCCGAAGGCGGTGTGCTCGGCGTCCTCCCCGGGATCATCGGCTCGATCCAGGCGATGGAGACGATCAAGCTCATCCTCGGTGCGGGTCAGCCCCTGATCGGACGCCTGGTCTTGTTCGACGCGCTGAAGCTGCAGTTCCGGGAGCTCAAGCTGGAAAAGGATCCCGACTGCCCGGTCTGCGGGTCGCATCCCACAGTGACCGAGCTGATCGACTACCAGGCGTTCTGCGGCATCGGCGCGGAACCGTCGTACGATGGCGCGGAGATCACGGCGCAAGAGCTGCGGGACGAATGGCGTCGCAACCCGGATCTGGTGGTGATCGACGTGCGGGAGCCGCACGAGCACGAGATCGCGCACATCGGCGGCGCGGTGCTCATCCCGTTGGGCGAGCTGCCCGATCGGCTGGGAGAGCTGGACGGGCACCACGAGATCGTGACGCACTGCCACCATGGAGCGCGCTCGCTCAAGGCGCTCGAGATCCTCAAGGCGGCGGGCTTCTCGAAAGTGCGCAGCCTGCGGGGTGGGATCGATGCGTGGGCGGTGAACGTGGATCCGAGTCTGCCGAGATACTAAGAATGCCGAAGGGGGGACTCGAACCCCCACGGGCTTGCGCCCACTGGCTCCTGAAGCCAGCGCGTCTACCAGTTCCACCACTTCGGCGGGTGCGCGGAACGGCGAATATAGACGGCGGTATAACCCCAAGTCAACTCTTGGCTTGACCGCTTCCACGCCGATTTCTATCTTGCGCTGGCCCGGTGGACAAAGCCTCCATCGCTCGCAACCCGCGGGCGCGACATGACTACCATCTCCTGGAGACGTGGGAGGCCGGCCTCGTGCTTACGGGAACGGAAGTCAAGTCGCTGCGCGCGGGAAAGGCCAGTCTGGGCGAGTCCTACGCGCACGTGCGTAACGGCGAAGTGTGGCTCGAGGGACTCTCCATCTCCGCCTATCTGCCGGGCAGCTACAACAACCCACCGCCCGCGCGCTCCCGCAAGCTGCTGCTGCACGCGCAGGAAATCCGCAAGCTCATCGGCGGCACGAGCCGTAAAGGACTCACCATAGTCCCGCTCGAGCTGTACTTCAAAGATGGGATCGCCAAGGTGGCGATCGCGCTCGCCAAGGCCAAGAAGCAGCACGACAAGCGCGAAGAGCTGAAGCGACGCGTGGCGGAGCGGGAGCTCGCGCGCGGCGTCAAGGGGAAACGGACGTGAGCGTGCTGCTGTGTGTCGTGCTCGTGACCGTCGCACCTCTCCCGTCGCAGCAGGTCGTACTGATCGCGACGCCCCGCGGCGAGACGAGCGTGCCGGTGACCAGCGAGCGCGGGACGGCCGCCGTAGCGGCCCTTCGACTCGGACCGCCACTCGGCCTCACGGTCGTCCTCGACGGATCGCGGGTGACGGTGGGTCTTTCGGGCGCGGTGTTCGTGTTCCAGCTGGGCGCGGCATTCGTGCGCGCGGGCGGCGTCGTGTATGGCCTCGTGGGCGAGCCCTACGTGGCGCGCGATACCGTGTTCCTGCCGCTCCATTGGCTTGCCGACTGCGTGCCGCGGGCGTTAGGCGGCCGCTACCGCTGGGACCCGGCCTCGGAAACGGGTGCGGGCCGTCTGGTCGAGCTGCCCATCGCGAGCGCGGTGGCAGCGGCCCCGCCGCCCGGCGTCGCTCCGACACCGCCCCCTGTTCCATCCACCGCTCCTGCCATCACCCACGCACCCGCCTCCGCGCCGAACCCGATCACCGGGCTGCGCCACCGCCACGCCGTCGTGATCGATCCCGGCCACGGCGGCGTCGACCCCGGGAACCCGGGGCGGTATTTCCCGGGCCACCTGGTGGAGAAAGACATCACGCTGGCCATCGGACGGCTGTTACGGGCGGAGCTGCTGCGTCGAGCCATCGCCGCCACGCTCACGCGAGCGACCGACACCCTCATCGATCTCACCGATCGCGGGTCGCTTTGCAAGGCGGCGTGCGATCTGTTCGTGAGCATCCATGTGAACGCGATGCCCGACGGACGACGCGCCGACCGGGTGAGCGGGGTGGAGACCTACTTTCTCTCGGACGCGAAGACCGAAGACCAGCAGCGCGTGGCAGAGATGGAAAACGAGGCGATCCGTTTCGAGACCGGAACATCGAGCGCCGCGACCGGCCCACTCGGGTTCATCCTGCGCGACCTGCAGTTGAACGAATACTTGCGGGAGTCGGCGCAGCTCGCCCGGCTGGTCCAGGACTCCGCGGCCCGGATCCATCCCGGCGGCGATCGCGGCGTACAGCAGGCGGGGTTCACGGTCCTCACGACGGCCCGGCGACCCGCCATTCTCGTCGAGACCGGGTTCGCCACGAATCGCACCGACGGCGCGTTTCTCGCGTCGAGCCTCGGCCAGCACAAGATCGCGAGCGCGATCGCCGACGGCATTGTCGCCTACCTGCTCGAGTTCGAGCGCAAGCTCGCCATCGCCGCGCCGGCGAGGGGTCGGTGACGCCCGCCCTCTCCTCGATCCAGTTGTTCGGCACGTCCTTCCAAAACCCCGTCCTGCTTGCTTCCGGCACCGCCGGCTTCGGGCGGGAGGTGTCCGGTGTCATCGACCTCGACGTCCTGGGCGGGATCGTCACCAAGGCGGTCACGCCGGAGCCGCGGCGAGGGGCTCCGGCGCCGCGCGTGGCCGAGTTCGCGGGCGGGATGTTGAACGCGGTGGGCCTCGCGAACCCGGGGCTCGACGCCGTACGCGCGCACGAGCTCCCCTGGCTCGCGAGCGAAGTGCGGCGCGCGCGGGTGCTAGTGAACGTCGCCGGGGCGACCGTCGAAGACTACGCACAGGTCATCGCAGGACTCACCGATCTCCCCGTGATCACCGCGTTCGAGATCAATGCATCCTGCCCCAACACCAGCGCCGGCGGCCTCGAGTTCGGCGCGACACCCGAGGGCCTGCGCGACCTGGTGCGCCGCTGCCGCGCCGTCGCCACGCGACCCATCGCGGTGAAGCTCTCCCCCGTGCTGCCCGACATTGCCGGCATGGCGCGCGTGGCGGAGCAGGAAGGGGCGGACGCGGTCACGCTGGTGAACACGATTCCCGGCGCCCTCGACGGGCGACTCGGGAACGGTACGGGGGGCGTGAGCGGTCCCGCGCTCCTTGCCATCGGGGTGCTGGCCACGCGCAAGGTCCGCGGGGCGGTCGCCATCCCGGTGATCGGGGTAGGAGGGATCCGCACCGCGCGCGACGCGCGCGAGTACCTCGCCGCGGGCGCGTCGCTCGTCGCGATCGGCACCGCGGCGCTCGCCGATCCGCGCATCCCGGGGCGCGTCGCGCGGGAGCTCGGCCGTGGCTGAGCTCATCGTCGCCTTCGACCTGCCGAGCGGGCGCGAGGCCCTGGATCTCGCGGCGCGGCTTCCCGGGCTGCGTTGGGCCAAGATCGGCCCCATGCTGCACGTACGCGAGGGACCGGCGCTGGTGCGCGAGTTCACCGCCCGGGGCGTGCGCGTGTTCCTCGATCTCAAGTGGCACGACATCCCGAGCGTCGTGGCTGGGGCGGTCGACGCGGCGCGGTCCCAAGGGACAGCCATGGCTACCGTGCACACGCTGGGCGGACCGGCAGTGCTCGCCGCGGCCCGAGCGGCGGCGGGAGACATGGCGCTCGTCGGTGTCACGGTCCTCACCTCCCATGACGCCGGAGACTTCGAGCGCGTCGTCGGCCGGGGGGTGCCCGACCTGGGGTTTGAGGCCGAGCGGTTGGGCCGCTTGGCGGTGGCAGCGGGGCTGCGCGGCGTGGTGGCGTCGGGCCACGAGCTGGTCCTGCTGCGCGAAATGCTCGGCCCCGAGCCGTGGATTGTGGTGCCGGGCGTCCGAGCGCCCGGCGACGCGGCGGACGACCAGGCCCGAACTATCGCGCTAGGGGAGGCGGTGGGCGGCGGCGCGACGCACCTCGTGGTGGGTCGTCCGATCACGCGGGCCGCGGACCCGCGCGGGGTGTACCAGCGGTTGATGGAGAGTCTCTGATGCGGTGGCGGATCGCGATGGCACTGGCTGTCAGCCCGTTCGTCACGGGCCAGGGGCTGGCCCAGGGCTCGCTCGCGGACGCGGGCGAGCGGGTGCGCCAGGGCTGGCTCGCGCACAACGTGCAAGCGGTTGTGGGGCAAAGCGCTAGTGTGGTGCTCCAGATTCCCGGCGCGGACCCCTCGGCAGAGCGACGAGCGACGCGAAACGATCTTCCTCGGGTTCCGAAAGCTGGGGCGGGAATGGCTGCTGGCCGAGTTGCGGAGTGCGCCGTAATCCCGCCCCTTGCGTGAACTTACGGGCCCGTCTATAGTTCAAGACTTAATTGGAATTTTTTTCTCCGGAGCGTGCCGTTTGAAGGTTCGGACCAGCGTCAAACCGATCTGCGAGCATTGTAAGGTGATCAAGCGGCGGGGTGTCATCCGCGTCATCTGCAAGCGCAGTCCCAAGCACAAGCAGCGACAGGGATAAGACGACATGGCACGTATTGCGGGCGTCGACCTGCCGCGCGACAAGAAAATCCTGTACGCCCTCCCGTGAGGTCGCCCGGCTGCGCCAGGTGATCGAGCGGGATTACAAGGTCGAGGGCGCGCTTCGCACCGAGGTGGCGATGAACATCAAGCGGCTGATGGACATCGGGACCTACCGGGGCACGCGGCATCGCAAAGGACTGCCGGTGCGCGGCCAGCGCACGCACACCAACGCGCGCACCAAGAAGGGGCCGCGGCGCGCGATCGCGGGCAAGAAGAAGCCCCTCCTGAAAAAGTAAATGGCACAGGTCAAGGCAGCGGGCGCGAAGCGCGCCAAGAAGGTGGTCGAAGCCGAAGGCATCGCCCACATCACGGCGACCTTCAACAACACGCTCATCACGATTACGGACATGCAGGGGAACACCCTGACCTGGGGTTCCTCGGGCAAGGCCGGGTTCCAGGGCTCGAAGAAATCGACCCCGTTCGCGGCCACCGTGGCGGCCGAGCAGGCGGCCCGCGAGGCGATGAACCTGGGGGTGCGGCGCGTGCACGTGCGGGTGCAGGGCCCCGGCTCGGGACGCGAGTCGGCGATCCAGGCGCTCGCCACGGCGGGCCTGCAGATCCGCTCGATCCGCGACGTCACGCCGATCCCGCACAACGGGTGCCGGCCGCCCAAGAAGCGGCGGGTCTGAGTCATGGCACGCTACACGGGACCCGCCTGCAAGCTGTGTCGTCGCGAGGGGACGAAGCTGTTCCTCAAGGGCACGCGCTGCCTCACCGAGAAATGCGCGGTGGAACGGCGCGCCTACGCTCCGGGCCAGCATGGTCAGTCGTCCGGGCGGCGGCGGAAGGCGTCCGAGTATCAACGCCAGCTGCGGGAGAAGCAGAAGGTCAAGCGGATTTACGGGCTCTCGGAGCGGCAGTTCCGCAATATTTTCGATGCGGTGCTCAAGGAACCCGGGGTGACGGGTGAAGCGTTGCTGGTAGCGCTCGAGAGCCGCCTCGACAATCTCGTCTACCGGATGGGCTTTGCCGTGTCGCGCCGGCAGGCGCGCCAGCTCGTACGGCACCGCCACGTCCAGGTGAACGCCCGCACCGTGGACGTCCCGTCGTACCGGGTGGGACCGGGCGAGGAGGTGAAGATCGCCGATGCGAGCCGCGAGCTCGTGCTGGTGAAGCACGCACTCGAGCAATTCGGCCGGCAACAGCCGGTGTCCTGGATTCAAGTCGATACCGACAAGGCGCTTGGTCGGATGACGCAGCGGCCCACCCGCGACGCCATCCCGATCGCCGCCCAAGAACAGTTAATCGTCGAGCTCTATTCCAAGTGATCACGACTCTTGATTTGAGCGGGTTGGTCCGCCCCCACCTGGTCGAAATGACCAAACGGGAAGACAACCCGAATGCCGCCGAGTTCCGGTTGCAGCCGCTCGAGCGGGGTTACGGCTACACGCTCGGGAATTCGCTGCGTCGCATGCTGCTCTCGTCGCTGCGGGGCGCGGCCGTCTGGGCGTTCCGCCTGGACGGCGTCGTGCACGAGCATCAGACCATCCCCGGCGTGGTCGAGGATGTGCACCAGATCATCCAGCGGCTGAAGCAGCTGACGCTCGTGCTCGCGCCGGACGTGGACGAAGCGGTGCTGCACATCAAGCACGACAAGGCCGGTCCCGTGTACGCTCGCGACATCGAGGCGCACAGTGCGGTGAGCATTGTGAATCCCGATCAGCTGTTGTTCACGGTCCAGGACGACCGCGACATCGGGGGCGAGCTGTACGTGAACAAAGGGCGCGGCTATGTAGAGGCGGAGCAGCACCCGGTCGACCGCACCATGCCGGTGGACGTCGTTCGTGTGGACTCCATCTACAATCCCGTCCGGCGCGCCAATTTCACGGTGGCTGAGACGCGCGTGGGACAGCGCACCGACTACGACCGGCTCACGCTCACGGTCGAGACCAACGGCACTATTTCTCCCGAGGACGCCGTCGCGTACGCCGCCGCGCTGGCACAGGAGCACTTCCGGTTCTTCGTCGACTTCGGCAAGGTGCCGATGGTCGCGGCCCAGCCTGCGGGGAACGGGGGCGCGGCGACGAGCCGGCTCCGGGAGGTGCTCGCCCGCTCGATCGACGACGTGGGGCTCTCGGTCCGCTCGGTCAATTCCCTCAAGAATTCCAACATCCGCACCCTGGGCGATCTGGTGCAGTATCGGGAGGAAGACCTGCTCAAGGTCAAGAATGTCGGTGAGAAGGCGCTCGGCGAGATCGCCGAATTGCTGCGGCGGGAGGGACTCAACTTCGGCATGAAGTTCGAGGAGACCGAAGACGAGCTGAAGGTGGTCGACGCCGGCGCGGCGCCGCAGGCGCAGGCGAGCGAGGGAGACGCGGAGTAATGCGTCACCGCGCCAAGGGACGCCAGCTCTCGCGCACGGCGAGCCACAAAAAGGCGCTGCTCGCGAACCTGGCCACGAGCCTGTTCCGCCACGACCGGATCGTCACCACCGAGGCGAAAGCGAAAGAGCTCCGGCCCTACGCCGAGCGGCTCATCACGCTGGCGCGCCGCGGCGACTTGCATGCGCGGCGCCTGGTGGAGCGCCGCCTCAAGGACCGCGCGGTGACGCACCGGCTCTTCAAGGACCTGGGGCCGCGGTTCGCATCCCGGCCCGGCGGCTACACCCGCATCACCAAGCTGGGCCATCGCGCGGGCGACGGTGCCGAGGTGGCTCGGATCGAACTGCTGGCTGAGTGACCGACCGGCGGGCGGGGGGAAGCGGCGGCTGGAGCGGCACGGGGGACCCAGGGTCCCCCGTTTCGTTACGCCGCCTTGGTGACGCGGTTCGACTTGAGGCAGCGGGTGCACACCCGCAGCCGGCGCGTGGTCCCGTTCACCACCGCGCGCACGCGCTGGAGGTTGGGATACCAGCGACGGTTCGTCTTATTGTTCGCGTGGCTGACGTTGTGCCCCGTGATGGGGCCCTTGCCACAGATTTCACACACTCGCGCCATGGGTCTGCCCGACTGAAGAGATGAGCGCTAAGCGACACACCGGCCGTATCGGCGGGGCGCACAAACCTAAACCGGCCCCGCGGGCGGGGCAACCCCGACGCATCGCGCTGATCACCGGGATCACGGGCCAAGACGGCTCCTATCTCGCCGAGCTGTTGCTGGCGAAGGGCTACGAGGTAGTGGGCGTAGTCCGCCGCACGTCGCACGACTCCTACGAGCGGATCGGGCATTTGCTCGACCGCGTCCACATCGTGCCCGCGGACTTGTTGGATCAGCATTCGCTCACGGCCGTGGTGCGCGACGCGAAGCCGGACGAGATCTACAATCTGGCGGCCCAGAGCTTCGTTCCCACGTCGTGGACGCAGCCCGTGCTGACCGGCGAGTTCACGGCGCTGGGCGTCACCCGCCTGCTCGAGGCCGTTCGCCTGGCGCACCCGACGGCGCGCGTCTACCAGGCCAGCTCGTCCGAGATGTTCGGCAAGGTCTCGGAGACGCCGCAGCGCGAGACGACGCCGTTCTACCCGCGCTCCCCGTACGGCGTCGCCAAAGTCTACGGGCACTGGATCACCGTCAACTATCGCGAGTCCTACGGCCTCTACGCCGTCAGCGGCATCCTGTTCAATCACGAGTCGCCGCGCCGCGGGCTCGAGTTCGTCACGCGCAAGGTGTCGGACGGCGTGGCGCGCATCGTGAAAGGCCGGGCGCGGGAGCTCGAGCTGGGGAACCTCGATGCCCGGCGCGACTGGGGCTTCGCAGGCGATTACGTGGACGCGATGTGGCGCATGCTGCAGCAGCCCGAGCCCGCCGACTACGTCGTGGGCACCGGGACGACGCACTCGGTGCGCGAGCTGTGCGAGCTGGCATTCTCGCACGCGGGGCTCGACTGGAAGCGCCACGTCAAAGTGAGCCCGCGCTTCGTGCGCCCCGCGGAAGTCGAGGCGCTGCAGGCCGATCCGAGCAAGGCGACACGCGAGCTCGGGTGGACGCCGAAAACGAGCTTCACCGACCTGGTGCACATGATGGTGGACGCGGATCTGGAGCGGTTGTCGTGAAGGTGCTCGTGACCGGCGCCGACGGCTTCGTGGGCCGCTGGGTCCTGCGCCGGCTGCTCGCAGACGGCCGCGAGGTGTATGGCGCGGTGCGGCCGGGTCAGAGCCCCGCGCCCGTCCCCCCCGCGGCCGATCTCACGCCCGCCGAGCGGGAGGCGGTGCGGTGGCTCCCCCTGGAACTCCTGGACACAGCATCGGTGCGGAAGGTGGTGGACCTGCCGTATGACGCGGTGGTGCACCTCGCCGCCGTCTCGTCGGGCAGCGACGCGACGCGTGACCCCGGCTACGCCTGGACCGTGAACGCCGCCGGCACGGCCCGTGTCGTCGAAGTGCTGGGGGAAGCGAAGCGCGCCGGCCGCGCCGATCCGGTCGTCCTCGTCATCTCGACGGGGGAGGTGTACGGCGCCTCGCACGAGCCGCGTCCGCGCCGCGAGACCGATCCGGTCGCCCCGTGCTCGCCCTACGCGGCGAGCAAGGCGGGCGGGGAGCTCGCCGGGCTCGAAGCGTGGCGTCGCACCGGCCTTCGCGTCATTGTGGCCCGTGCCTTCGCGCACACGGGACCCGGTCAGGACACACGCTTCGTCGTGCCGGCCTTCGCGGAGCGCCTGCGGTTCGCGAAGCGGGTCGCGGCCCCGGTGGTGAAGGTCGGCAACCTCGAGCCGGTGCGGGAGTTTCTGCACGTGCGGGACGTGGTGGACGCCTACGCGCGACTCCTGGTCAAAGGCCAGCCGGGCGAGATCTACAATGTGGCGTCGGGGCACGCCGTCTCGCTCGAGCAGCTGTTCTTCCGGTTGGCCGACCTGATCGGCGCTCGGCCCATTCCCGAGGCCGACCCGGAGCTGGTGCGCGGGGGGGACATCTTTCACCTGGTGGGCGACGGGGCGAAGCTGCACGCGGCCACCGGCTGGACGCCCCGATACGCGCTCGACGACACGCTACGGGATGTGCTCGATGCCCAAGCGGACTGACCTGGAGCGGATCCTGCTCATCGGTTCCGGGCCGATTGTGATCGGCCAGGCCGCGGAGTTCGACTACTCGGGCACCCAGGCGGCGAAGGCTCTGACGGAAGAGGGCTACTTCGTCGTGCTCGTGAACTCGAACCCCGCCACGATCATGACGGACCCCGAGCTCGCCGACCGCACCTACATCGAACCGGTCACGCCGGAGTGGGTGCGCAAGGTGATCGAGCGGGAGCGGCCCGACGCCCTGCTGCCGACCATGGGCGGGCAGACGGCGCTGAACGTGGCAATGGCGCTGGCCAACGACGGCACGCTCGAGCGCTTCGGCGTCGAGCTGATCGGCGCGAATGCACGGGCCATCCAAATGGCGGAAGACCGGGCGGAGTTCGGCGCCGCGATGCGGCGCATCGGGCTGGCGACGCCGGTGGGCCGCACCGTGGCGTCCGTCGCGGATGGGCTCGCGGCCGCGGGCGAGACCGGCTTCCCGGCGATCCTTCGACCGTCGTACACGCTGGGCGGCACGGGCGGCGGTGTCGCTTACAACCGCGCCGAGCTCGAGGAGCTGGTCGAGCGGGCACTCGAGCTGTCGCCACTGCATACGACGCTGATCGAGCGCAGCGTGCTCGGGTGGAAGGAGTTCGAGCTGGAGGTCATGCGCGACCGGCGGGACAACGTGGTCATCGTGTGCTCGATCGAGAATCTCGATCCCATGGGGGTACACACCGGCGACTCGATCACCGTCGCCCCGGCGATGACCCTGAGCGATCGCGAGTACCAGCGCATGCGCGACGCGGCGATCGCCATCATCCGCGAAGTCGGCGTCGAGGCGGGCGGCTGCAACATCCAGTTTGCCGTGAACCCCGCCGACGGCGAGATGCTCGTGATCGAGATGAACCCGCGGGTATCCCGCTCGTCCGCGCTCGCGTCCAAAGCCACGGGGTTCCCGATCGCCCGTATCGGCACCAAGCTGGCGGTCGGGTACACGCTCGACGAGCTGCCGAACGACATCACGAAGACCACCCCCGCTTCCTTCGAGCCGGTGCTCGACTACGTGGTGGTCAAGGTACCGCGATTCGCGTTCGAGAAGTTTCCCACGGCGGATTTCCGCCTCACGACGCAGATGAAGTCCGTCGGGGAGGCGATGGCCATCGGCCGCACATTCAAAGAGGCGTTCCAGAAGGGACTCCGGGCACTGGAGATCGGCCGGCCGGGCTGGGAGATCGGTGCGTCCCTGGCGGACGACCGACTGACCAGCGACAGCCCGGAGGATCTGCGCGTCGCCCTGCGGACGCCCACGCCGGAGCGCGTCTTCCAGATCAAGCGGGCCCTGCTCGCGGGCGTCTCGGTGGACGAAGTCGCGCAGGCCTCGGGAATCGATCCCTGGTTCCTCTTTCAGATGGAAGAGCTGCTCGAGACCGAGCGCTGGTTCGCCGCGCTGCCCCCGGGGGAGACCGGCGCCGCCGAGCTGCGTCGCATGAAGCGCATGGGGTTCGCGGATGCCCAGCTCGGGACGCTGCGCGGGGTCTCCGAGGAGGCGGTTCGCGATACGCGGTGGCGACTCGGCGTGCACCCCGCCTACAAGACGGTGGACACGTGCGCCGGCGAGTTTCCGTCTGCGACCCCGTACCTCTACAGCTCGTACGATGCCGAGAACGAATCTGAGCCGCTCGGCGCGCAGGGCATCGTGATCCTGGGCAGCGGCCCGAATCGGATCGGGCAAGGCGTGGAGTTCGACTACTGTTGCGTGCGCGCGGGGCTCGCATTCCGCGAGCTCGGCTTCAAGACGGTGATGATCAACTCGAATCCTGAGACGGTCTCGACCGATTTCGACATTTCGGACAAGCTGTACTTCGAGCCGCTGACGCTCGAGGACGTGCTCGAGATCGTGCGCTGGGAGCGGCCCAAGGGCGTCGTGGTCCAGCTCGGCGGGCAGACGCCGCTGCGGTTGACCAAGCCGCTCGAGGCGGCCGGAGTCCCGATCCTCGGCACGCCGCCCGACTCGATCGACATCGCGGAGGATCGCGGGCGCTTCGAAGCGCTGGCGGACCGCCTCGGGGTACCGCAACCGGCGAACGGCGCGGCGCGCTCCGTCGAGGAAGCCGTGAAGGTCGCCGAGCGGATCGGCTTCCCGGTGCTGGTACGGCCCTCGTACGTGCTGGGCGGGCGGGCGATGGAGATCGTGTATGATGAAGGCTCCCTGCGGGACTACTTCGAGAAGGCGGCACGCGTCGCGCCCGACCATCCGGTGCTGATCGACCGCTTCCTCGAGGACGCGTTCGAGGGCGACGTGGACGCCCTGGCCGACGGCACGCGCTGCGTCATTGGCGGCGTGATGCAGCATATCGAGGACGCCGGGGTCCATTCGGGGGACTCCGCCTGCGTGTTGCCGCCCTATCTGATCGGGGATCGGCAGGTCGACGAGATGCGCCGCTACACCAAGGCGTTCGCCGCGGCGCTTGGCGTGGTGGGCTTGATCAACGTGCAGTATGCCATCAAGGATGGCGTCGTCTACGTGCTGGAGGTCAACCCACGGGGGTCCCGGACGGTCCCGTTCGTGAGCAAGGCGACCGGGGTGCCCCTGGCCAAGCTTGCGGCGGCGGTGATGACCGGGCACACCCTGGACGAATTGGGCGTTCCCGATGACCTTCCGCTCCCCGGGGTGGCGGTGAAGGAGGCGGTCTTCCCCTTCACGAAGCTGCCCGGGGTCGATACCATCCTGGGCCCGGAGATGCGCTCGACCGGTGAGGTGATGGGACTGGCGGACAGCTTCGGGATGGCCTTTGCCAAGGCGCAGATCGCCGCCGACGGCAGCTTGCCGCTCGCGGGGGGGATCTTCGTGACGGTGAACGACTCGGACAAACCGACCGTGCTGCCGATCGCGCGGCGGTTCCACGAGATGGGGTTTCGTCTCACGGCCACCGAGGGCACGGCGCGGTACCTGCGAACCCGCGGGGTGCCGGCCGAGCGAGTGGCCAAGGTGCACGAAGGGCGGCCGAACGCGATCGATCTGATCGTGTCGGGCGACGTGCAGCTCCTGATCAACACGCCCCTCGGGAAGTTCACACAGGCGGACGACTACGCGATCCGGCGGGCGGCGCTGATGCACCGCGTGCCGTACACGACGACCATGTCGGCCGCGAGCGCCGCTTGCGATGCGATCATCGCTCTGCGCAGCCGAACGGGCAGCGTGAGGAGTCTCCAAGAATGGCACGAAAGAACGACCGTCGAAAACCGGCCGCCGGGAACCGCAAAGGAAGCCGTCCGGGCGTAGCGAAGGTACCGGCCAAGCCGGCGGGGAAGGCGGGCAAGAGTGCCGCCAAGCCGTCCGCCCCGGCCGCGCCGCCCGCGCCCAAGGTCAAGTTCCGCGGGCGGGTGCTCGAGAATGAGCCCCTGGCCCGCCATACCACGTACCGCATCGGCGGACCGGCGCGCTACCTCGTCATGCCAGCCGACGTCGATGACGTCGCCAAGGCGCTCGAGCTCGCGCACGACCGCGGGCTCCCGTGGGTGGCGCTCGGCCTCGGCTCGAACGTGCTCGTCAAGGACGGTGGGTTCCCGGGCCTCGTGGTCCGCTTAGGGAAGGGTCTCGACCGCTTCGAGATGAAGGGCGCGACGGCGATCGTGGGGGCGGGCCTGCCGACACCGCTGCTCGCCCGCCGCACGGCGGAGGCGGGCTTCGCGGGCGTGGAGCGTTTCATCGGGATCCCGGGCACGGTGGGCGGCGGCGTGTACATGAATGCGGGCGCGCACGGCGCCGAGTTCGCGGAAGTGCTCACGGAAGCCACCGTGATGGACGCCAAAGGGAAGACGCGACAGGTCCCGCGCAAGCAGATCTCGTTCAAGTACCGCTCCTCGAACCTCGGCAACGTGATCGTGCTCGAGGCGAAGCTGGCATTGATCGAGGAGCCGCCGGCGAAGCTGAAAGAATTACAGGCACGCCTGCTGCGGTGGCGGAAGGCCGGCACCCCGTTCGACCAGCCGTGCTGCGGCTCGGTCTTCAAGAATCCGGGCGGCCCGCGTACCGCCGGCGCTCTCATCGACGAATGCGGATTGAAAGGCTTTACCATCGGCGGCGCCCAGGTATCGTCGCTGCACGCGAACTACATCGTCAACACCGGCAACGCGACGGCGAGTGACGTCCTCAAGCTCATCGAGCACGTGCGGAAGACGGTCGCCAAGAAGACCGGCGTCGAGCTGGAGCTCGAGGTCAAGGTGATCGGGGTCTAGATGGCGGACTTCTTCGTCCACGAGTCGAGCTATGTCGACGACGGGGCGCAGGTCGGCCGGGGGACCAAGATCTGGCATTTCTGTCACGTCATGCCCGGCGCGGTGATCGGCGAGCGCTGCAACCTGGGCCAGAACGTCGTGGTCATGCCCGGCACGCGCATCGGCAACAACGTCAAGATTCAGAATAACGTGTCCATCTACGAGGGCGTGACCCTCGAGGACGACGTGTTCTGCGGGCCATCCTGCGTGTTCACCAACGTGCTCAATCCCCGGAGCCACGTGTCGCGCAAGCGCGAGTACCGGCTCACGCGCGTGAAGCGGGGCAGCTCGATCGGCGCCAACGCCACCATCCTGTGCGGCGTCACGCTGGGCGAGTACGCGTTCATCGGTGCGGGGGCGGTCGTGACGTCCGACGTGCCGGCGTACGCGCTGATGGTGGGCGTGCCGGCGCGCCGCGTGGGATGGATGTGCCAGTGCGGCGAGCGGCTCTCGGTGTCGGGCGGCAAAGCCACCTGCGCCGTGTGCGGCACCCCGTACGAGGAGTCGAATGGCGCCCTCCAGCCGACAGCCCGGCCCGCCTCGCCCCGCCCCGTGGGATAGCGTGTCACCCTCTCTGGAGACGGTGATCCGGTGAACGTGCCGCTGCTCGACCTGGTGGCGCAGCATCGCACCATCCGGGACGAGGTCCTTCCCGCCCTGCTGTCGGTCGTCGAGTCGCAGCAATTCGTGATGGGCCCTCCGGTGCTGCAGCTCGAGGCTGCGGTGGCCCGGCTTACCCACGCGAAGCACGGCATCGCATGCGCCAGTGGCACGGATGCCCTGTTGCTACCCCTCAAGGCGCTCGACCTTGAGCCCGGGGACGAGGTCATTACCACGCCGTTCACGTTCTTCGCCACCGCCGGGACGATCCATAACGCAGGCGGGACACCGGTCTTCGTCGACATCGAGCCCGACACCTTCAATATCGATCCGGCCGCGGTGGAGGCCGCCATCACGCCCCGCACGCGTGCCATCCTACCCGTTCACCTGTACGGCCAGATGGCCGACATGGAGCGTCTGCTGGCGATCGCGCGGGCTCACGCGGTCAAGATCGTCGAGGATGCGGCCCAGGCGATCGGCGCGCGCCGCTCGATTGACGGGGAGTGGCGGATGGCGGGCGAGCTCGGGTGGGCCACCGGGTTCTCTTTCTTTCCGAGCAAGAACCTGGGTGCGTGGGGTGACGGCGGGATGATGGTCACGTCGAACGACTCCCTGGCCGAGCGCCTCCGGAGGCTCCGGCTGCACGGCGGCGCGAAGCAGTACCACCACGACGAGGTGGGCACCAACTCGCGGCTCGACTCGGTCCAGGCCGCCGTGCTGCTGGCCAAGCTGCCGCACCTCGCGGCGTGGTCGGCGCAGCGCCGGGAGCACGCGGCGTATTACACGCGGGGGCTTGCCGATCTCCCGGCGGTCCGCCCGCCGGCGGTGGACCCTGCGAACGAGCACATCTTCCATCAGTACACCGTGCGTGTCGAGCGCCGGGACCAGCTCCAGGCGCACCTGAAGAATCAAGGGATCGGAAACGCGGTCTATTATCCGGTGCCGCTGCACCTGCAGCCCTGCTTCAGCCATTTGGGGTACCGGCCGGGCCGGCTGCCCGAGTCGGAGCGGGCGTCCGGCGAGGTGCTGTCGCTGCCCGTTTACCCGGAGCTGACGCGCGCGCAGCTCGACTGCGTGATCGAGACGATCCGTGGTTTCTACCGGTGAGCCGCCTCAAGCTCGGCGTGATCGGCGCCGGGGCGTGGGGCAGAAACCACGTCCGCACCGTCGGGGGCCTGGCCGAGGCGCAGCTGGCGGCAGTCTGCGACGCCGACGCGAAGGTGCGCGAGTTCGTGGCGCGGCAGTACCCCGCGGCGCACGTCACGGCCGACGCCGCCGATCTCCTGGGCCGGGTGGACGCGGTCGTGATCGCGTCACCGGCGGCGACGCACGCCCGGTTCGCGTTGCAGTGCGTCGAGGCTGGAAAGCCGTGTCTGGTCGAAAAGCCGTTCGCCTTGAGCGTGCAGGACGCGGAGGCCGTAGCGCGGGCCGCCGCGGACGCCCGCGTCCCCGTGCTGGCAGGCCACTTGCTGGTGTTTCACCCCGCGGTGGAGCGATTGCGGGCGCTGGTGCAGGGGGGAGATCTTGGGCGGATCTATTACCTGTATGGTCTCCGTGTCAACCTGGGGCAGGTGCGCGCCGACGAGAACGCCCTGTGGAGCTTCGGGCCGCACGATGTCTCTGTGGCACTGTACT
>WNGP01001602.1_pt1 | contig 19605 bp, 18 predicted proteins | sample 5407671 | NCBI WGS metagenome assembly WNGP01 (sample SAMN13153381, study PRJNA577476) | soil metagenome | isolation source: 40 cm soil or saprolite under Garry oak tree replicate 2 | place: USA:California | collected 2016-06-15 | reverse complement strand
GGCACAGAGGAATGGATACCAATGAATACGGCGTTGGACGTGAGTTCCGTGCCGTTGTCGCTGACGATCATCTTACATGTGGCTGTCGATGAAGCGCAGGGTGCGGCCCCAAGCGATTTGAGCTGCTTCGGGGGCAAAGCTATCGCGTTCGTCGCACTGGAAGCCGTGATCAGCGTTATAGGTGTAGACGTCGACCGACGGCTGCTTCGACTTGATCGTCTCGACGTCGCTCATCGGGATGTGCGCGTCCAACTCACCGAAATGCAGCATGGTCGGGACTTTCGGGGACTGATCGGCCATCCTGACGATCTGGCCGCCGTAATAGCCGACTGCCACCGAGAAGCCCGGCAGATTGGTCGCCGCGCCATAGGTCAGCGTTCCGCCGAGGCAGAAGCCGATGACCGCGATCTTGCCGACGTCAGCGATCGCCGTGCGTGCGGCAGCGACGTCCAACATCCAGGCCTGGATTGGTGGATTGGCGACAAAGCGCATTGCGCCCTGCACTTCTTCCGGCGAATAGCCGCATTCGAACCCCGCTTCAATGCGATCGAACAGGGCCGGCGCAATCGCGACGTAGCCGAGCGCAGCAAAACGGTCAGCAACTGAGCGGATGTGACGATTAACGCCGAAGATTTCCTGAATGACGACGATTCCGCCCTTGGGCGTCCCCGCTGGATCGACGCGATAGGCACCGAACTTGTGGCCGTCGCTGGCAGTCAATTTGAGGTGCGTTCCCATGGATGGAATCCTTTGGTTTTGAGGAAAATTCAGCGCGCCGGGTTCGGTTGCAGGGGCGGCGTCTTGCCTCCAGGAGTGGCGTCCTCAGCCGTATTTCTCCCGGCATTTGTCTCTGAGCGCCAACATATATCCGGCCGCTCCGGAATGCAATCTCTCGGCATATTTCAATTTTTCAGCTTTAAAAGTTTCCGTGCTGAACTGAGTAGTTCGTCGGAAAGTGTCGGATCACTTTTTTTCACGGCACGGGGGTGGCCAATACTTTTCATAGTTAAAACGCGACTACAGGAAAGAATCTAACTTACCCAAAGATCGCGACTCGACGCTATCGACCCTGATGGCGTTCCCTACCAAAAACGAGTCCGGGGAGCCTATGGGACCAAGGTCCAACGTGCTGAATCAGCACATGCTTCCGATCAATCCATATGCAGAGAATGGACTGTTCGACGTTGGGAACGCTCGTCGTCAATCACGAGCCGATTGAATTGATCGACGTTCGGTCAAGAAAAGAATTCGCCGCAATGCACATCCGGGGAGCGCGATCGCTGCCCTTTGGTGAGCTCGCGGAGCCCGGGCTCTCTCGCAGGCGCCGCCTGGCGATGACGGAGCGCGTTTATGTCATTTCCGCTAACGGTCGCGCTCGAGCCAACCTCGCGACGGGGATGCTGCGATCGGCCGGTTGCGTGAACGCCGTTCCGGTGGATGGCGGAATGAAGGATTGGGTCGACCGGGGTCTCCCAGTGCGCCGGAAGAAATTCTCCCTCAGGGTTCCGACGAATCTCAGCGCGGGCTTGGCGTTGCCCGTGATGGCAACAGGCGTGGCGGTCGCGCTGCACGAGATCGTGGTTGCCGCTCTTCTCACCGCCATTGCCGGATTGCTCCTTGTCAAAGCGAATTTGTTGTCGCGAGCGCGGAAGCGGAAAAGTGCTGGACTCGAACCTACGCACGTTATCAAAGCCCGCCGCATGCCTAACGACGCTGGGTTCTTAGAATGAGAGACTTTGTGGACATCGAAACGCGTGTGCTGTCCGATAATACCTTGCCGTTTTGGTTTGCGATGACGAGATTCAGGTAGATTCTGGGGATCAACCGCAGACCGCCCATGTCGGTTACTGGGAAAACGAGGTCGTGGTCAGAGAGACTGCAAAGTTGTTTTACGATTACGCATCATGAAGAAACCAGCTCGGCTTCGTGCCGACGTAGCTCAGCTGGGTAGAGCAACGGTTTCGTAATTCGCCTAACGAGTTTTTGCTCAAGTTGGCTCACATCGATTCATGTGAGTTTTCATTGGCAATTTGACCGCTCGGCAAATGACGTGTTGTTGCCCAATTTGTCTGAATTTTGCTCAAATTGCGGGGTCGAGTATACAAAGGCAGTATCAAAAAATTCATCCACCTTTGGGGCGGGTAAAAACGGGGCACCAACAGAACACCTGAATTTTCCTTGCTGGCATCTCGTTCGCAAAGCTTTTTGACGGTTTTGTGGCTCGTTAGGCCTGCTGTGGACAGATCGCGACAGGTGCGGACGCTAAAAGAAATCGCCGCACATTCAATCCGCACGATCGCGGGGACATTTGCGGACAGGAGTAGAGCGAATTTCCACCGCTAGGGGGCAAAATGGGTGGACCTCGTGTCTTCCCTACGGACGAACGCTAGGGAAATGGATCTTCAGCTTATAACAGGCGAAGAGAACCAGTATCGCCCCGAGTGTGGAAAAGATCAGGCCAGCAGGATGATAGCGTTCGTTGGCCGGACGCGAAAACATGTGGGTTACGGCTCCTCCAATAATCGATCCGATAATGCCAAGCACAATCGTCCAGAAGATTGTGATGTGTTCGTCATCACCGATTTCGCGATTACGCCCGCGATTAATCCGACAAGAATGTACCAAACTAAGTGAAACATAGATGTCCTCCGTAGTCGCGCTCTTGCGCAGCAGCCAGTATTGCCAGGATCCGGAGCGGATGCCCAGACTTTTCCATAAGGCGTTCGGTAGAAGCGAAGGATGATTGAAACTGAGTCCGCGATTGGAAACCTCCCATTCCGGCACCCCACTGTGTCGGTGCGTTGGCGTTTGCTCGTACGCCGGTCGCGCCCAGAAGAAGAGCGTGAAGTTTTTTGCCGTACCTCCCGTCTAATCATTGGGAGGTAAAATAATGAACTGGAAAAAGCTTCTCTTAATCGCATTGGTGGTAAGTGGATTGGCTTTCGTTCCCGTGCAGCGTTCTGACGCTCAGGTTTCGGTCGGAATTGGGGTTGGACCCTCGGGCGGCTATTATGGGTATTACCCCTATGGCTATTACCGACCGTATCCGTACTATGGCTACTATTCTGGGCCTTCATACTACTGGTACGGGGGACGGCGCTATTATTACCGCCACCACCGTCATCATTACTACCGTTAGATGTTCACAAAATTCTCTGATGAAAGCTAAGAGCGCCTTTTTAAACTTTACAAGCGTAGCTATGCTTGTAACGCTTTGTGCGGGCACCCTGTATGCAACGCCTAGCAGGCCGCAGAATTCTACACCGCAACAGGCGTTGGATAGGAGACGAGACGCTTTTAAAGCAGACAAGGCAAAAGGAGTGCATGCTACCTACCAGTGGGAACTCAGTGGTCCAAACGGAGGCGAATGGTGGCTGAGTGTAAATGATGGAACTTACAAAATGGGTAGGGGAAAGATTAACAATCCAAGTGTAACGTTTGCAGCGAGCGACGAAGACTGGGTTGCTATGTCAAATAAAACCCTCAAAGTCCCGTGGGCATACTTGACTGGCCGCTTAAAGATTCAAGGCAGCCATACTTTGGTAAAGGAATTAGACGAGATTTTTCCCTAACGTGGGATTAATTTTAATGGCCTTGCTGAACTCGATGGCGAGAACCGCAAGGGCTTAGCTTAGTATCCTTCCCGAGTTAATTCCTTAGGTTCCTGCTTAAGTATTCTCGCGGAACCGAGCTTCGCTAAGATCGACAACTGTTTCATAAATTCAAGTTGATCATCGTGCCGGCCAGCGATTGAGCGGCTGATTTGTAATTGCCTAACGAGTTTTTGCGCAGTTTTTTCGTGTAAAACTGCGCAAAATGCCGACACGCGGTGCAAACCCTTCCGATCAGAGTCGCTGCACGCGCCGCTGCCCGATTAGGCAAGCGTTCGGTGACCATCAGATCTGCGATCTTCAATCCACCATAATGGCGAGGGGAGCGGAGGGGATGCCGTTACAGACGACTACAAGTTGGCTAGGGCCCCGCTCTTGGGTTGCCGGCACATCGAAATGAGTAGACACGGGATCGCCAGATGCAACAGCCATGCTGCTGTGGTCGTGCGTCCGGCTATAAAACACGTGTCCAGTTCTGTTGTTCGTGATGAGCACGAGCGGATAGTTCGTTGCGGCTTGCTGATCGTCCCCGTAAGCAGCCCCTTGCGACATGCCGTTGAAACGATGGCCGGAGATAACGTACGACCCCCCAGGACTAACCATGGTAGGGGCAGACTGGATGCTTGGCGCCCACGCCGGATTGTAGGTTCCCGAAGGGTTGTAAACTGAGACGAAGAAGAAGTCGGTAAAGAGAATCTGGCCGGTTGGGAGGACCAAGAAATTGCCGTAGAAGGACGAGTCACTCGACGCGTGGGGAGCCGGAGAAATTTCCGTCAGGGTCGACCCGTCCCACTCCAAGAAGGTCGACGGGGTATTAAAGATCTTTGGACTTGCCATCATCAGAACCTTGCCGTTGGGCTCCAGCGCCGCGGGACCATCGGCGATGTCCAGCGAATCCGGAAAATCTGGCCCCGCAATCCAGACCCCTGTATTCGAGTTGTAGACCGCGGTGTGGCCCGCACCACAACGGTTCGCTCCAGTGTAGAAGACGGTCCCGTCGGGCCGCAGGACGGCGGGTCCCACCTCGAACGAAGCATGGTTCTTGCCGCCGCACATTGCGGCGGAATCCCAGAGCTGCACAATGGTACTGCCTGCGCTCGACCACGAGCCCGTGGTGGGGTTGTAGATTTCGGAGTTCGTGCCGTTGTTGTCGTAAGCAAAGACGTAGGCATCCACCGTCAGCACCTTGCCGTTAGGCAGCAGGGTCCATCCTTCTTCATCATTAACATCGAACTTCCCTGCACCCGTCGCTGTCCATGTCAGGGTCTTAAGATCCAGCAGAGCTGCCTGAGGCGTGCAGCAATTGGCCTGCATGAAAGTTCCATCGAACAGAACGACGCCTTGAGCATCACCAATCGTGGACCAACCCGTTGGAGGGTTTACGCTCGTCCAAGTGTTGGTTACTGGGTCGTAGATGGCGCCCTTATTGGTCCAGACCGCTTGCAGGAAATTGTATTCACCGCCCTCGATGATGACCCGACCATCAGGGAGTACGGCTGAGGAGTGATAAAGCGGGCTGTATCCCGCCGGCGTTGAGGCCAGCTGGGTCCAGGTTCCATTCACGTAACTGCCGAACTGGTCTGGGGTCAGTTTCCACCAATCCTGGCACCCGTCATCTTGCACCATGACAGTGCCATCGGTGAGTAAAATTGGGTTGCCAGGGCCGCAGTCGACGTAATCAAGAACCGGAGGTTGGTTTTTCAGTAATTCCCATGGCGAGCCGACGGCGGGGGCGGCAGTTGCGGCGAGGGCAGTTGGGCCCTTTTTCGGCGGGATCGGCGGGAGCGCCATTGGCATGGGAAAGGACTGTGCGCCGGCGGACTGCGCAACGACACTAGATGGGCGGGCCGTGAAGAAGGCCATTGCCGCCGCCGCGAAGATTAGCGTGACTGCAGTTGTGATACGCAGATGTGAGAGAGCGCGATTTCGACTAAACCAACCAGGAGTTTTCATATGTTTTTGGAGTTGCCGATAACGAGTTGAATTTTGGTGAATTTGGGAGTTCCGAGACTCCAACAATAAGACGAAAATGTGGACCGTTTTGGTTGCTTTTCTTTTACTTTTTTCCCGCATCGGTGGCGGGTTCGCAGCGATCTGCGCTTTCAAAAACTGTGCCAGGAGAAGCAGCCATGAGCCTGGGATTCTCGAAGCCGCCGTTGTCGATTGCTGAACTGTCGCCCGACGCGCGCAATTCCCTCTTCGTGAATGGTCCGGTTACCTCTTCGTTTCTCGAAACGTAAATCGCGTACTTCACGGGTCTCGTGTGCGAGCGGCCTAACGAGAAAGAGATAAGCCACGGCAGGGGGTTGTGGCAAACACCCTGAAGCTGCTTCACCAAGGGGCCGTTGGCTTCATCGATTGGTTAGGCCAAAATCAATCCCAGCACCTGCAGAGCGAAGCCGATCGGCGAGATGATCGCGCGAACAGTGTTCACTTGCTCCCATCGCTTCCAAATCTCAATCGCGTCGCCGGGCGGCGCCGAGGCATTCCAAGTCATCAGGGTATTGTTGATTGGCACGTTGATCGCCATCGTTAATCCAAACACGACGAACAGGCAGATCGCGGCCAGAGCAATCACCGCGAATTGAGAACTTCGGACGCTGGAACGAAGAAGGACGCCGCTTTGCTCATTTGAACACTTTAAATGATTCAAATGGGCCAGTCAAACTGTTAGAACACGGTCATTCAACGCCCGCGACAGGACAGACAAAACGCCCCGGTGAGTTTTCCCACCGGGGCTTTTGATTCTGCTTACTCTCTGTTGCTTTCCTGCCTTAGCGGGCCTCTCTGCTGGATGTCAGCCGGAATTCAGCGAACTCGGTGGAGTTACTGATCTTCGTGACGAACCAGGGCTCAGGGCCAAGACTGGCCGACGGCTGTTGCTGGATGCCGCGGCCAATTGGCGTCGGCCCAAAGGCGATCGAGTGACCAGCCTTTGCTACCGTTATGTAGTTTTGTCCTCTGTTTTGACAGAGGAAAAGCCCCTCTTCACCATGAAGAAGGCTTGCCAAGTCCAGGCCGCTTATCGGCACGTTGATGTCGAGTTTCATTTGCTATGTTTCCTTTCCTTTCTAGCCTAAACCTTGCGCACTGTTTGATGATCGCCAGGTAACTAGGTTGCCTTTTTTAATTCCTGATTGTTGAGCGGCGCAACCTTACGCTCGGGCACGCGAATGGGAATCGCGCGAGACGGGACCAGGAGATGAGGCCAAGCACGGATGTCGGCGTCAGGCGCGGATCGATTGTCGATCCGGCAATCGAGAAATACATGCTCAGTCTTCAGCGAGCGATGAACGTCGATGCGTTCTGGAAAGCCGCCCAGCAGTTGCTCGCCGCCGCCGTCCCAAATCGTTTGATCGGATTCATGTTGCAGCACAATCCAATTATGCCGCCGTTCGCGAGATGGACACTGCCCATGCCCGATGGTTTTTTCGCAGCAGAGCCGCTTAAGAGTTATATCGCCGCGCAGCGGCGTAAAAGGATCCTCCGCATCGGCGATCTCTTTTCCAATCGAGGCAACTTCATGAAATCGCGTTTTTATCGCCGCTACCTGGCGCCTCAGGAATGCCCTCACGCGGTGTGCCTCCTGTTCCGGGAAAACCAGAGACTCGTTTGCGCGATCGTCATCATGCGCGCGGCGATCGACGGCGATCTGTCATCGGCGGAGATGAAATTACTTCGGCAGCTTTACCCGCAGTTTTTGATTGCGCTTCGGCGCCTCAGATCGCTCGGACGGGAACGCGCAGTGCGAATGGATTTTGAAGAGTGCCTGAGGCAACTGCCGTTGCCGACCATGCTCGTGCGCTGGAATTTAAAATTGATTTATCGAAACCGGGCCGCGCGCGATTTCTGCGCCGTTTGGGAAAAAGGACCGGCGGAGGCGCGACTGACAAACGCGAATTCGGGGATTCCGTCCGAGATCTTGGATCGCTGCCGCCAGCTCAAGCAAGAATGGGTGCACGCGCGGGGCCGCAGCCGGCAGCGCAGAGTCTTCAAGAGAGAACGCGTCAACCATCCGCGGTCACCGGAACTACGCGCCACGGTTCGTTTGAAACAGCTCAGCTCAGCCGACTTGGCGCGGCCGCATTTTCTGATCGAGTGCGAAGCGTTGCGGCATCACCCTGCTCAGCATACCAAGACAACAGCGTCCCGTTTGCCACATCTCGCCCGGCTTACCGTGCGCGAACAGCAAATCACGCGGCTGGTTTGCGACGGGCGAAGCAACCAAGAAATCGCCGATACCGCCGGCTTAAGTTTAGCGATGGTAAAAAAGCATCTTCACGCCGTCTTCCGCAAGCTCGAAGTCACCAGCCGCAGTCAACTAATGGCACTAATGCGTTAAGTCGCCCAGCGACATTAGTTGGCAACCAATAGCTAGCGGAGTGCCAACTAATCCAGTTCAATGGTTCCAAGCTGGCTTCTCGCTACTTACGGTCCGCATAATAAGCGGATCAGCTTTCGCTTATCATTCCAGAACGCTTCAACACACGGGCAACCGACATCCGGTGCTGTCCTCGCCAACCTCGGTGATTTCCTCTGCGGGATCACCTGCGAAACGAGTGAGAAACGCGACCAGCTTGGCTCTGGGAAATGATTCTCTCCGCTATGTTTCTGTCAATGAACACGACAATTTCACCGGTTGACCGCGGCAAAATCGTTACACAAGCCCGAACTTGCAACGCCCCTGCAATGGCGTTGCAGCGCGATTGCAAATGCGCACTTGTGTGACGATTCGCCGCTTAGCCGCTGCGATTTCAGACAATTACCCTGCCGAGCTACATGCCTAAAATCTTAGCCGCTTAGAAAGTTTTCCTGCCGCCGAAGATTTTGGCCGCGAATGGTTTATCCGAAGTGCTCAAAAAGTCCTAGAATTTTTCCATCCGTTCGGTCGCCGATGGGCGATCCCGACTCGATGGCACGCCAGCAAAAAGGGAGACATCGTCCGGCAAATGGGAGCGCCGTGAAAAGCGCCGGCGGCGGCACCGTCTGCGCTTTATGCGGGCGGGTCATTAAAGCGGGCAACGCTACCGGCGATGAACCGGTCATCTACAGTGTTTGTGCGGCGTGCAAGCGGATGCCGCACCCCAATCCCGGATCAACCGCGTCATTTTGCTAGCTCTACCAGGATCGCTTTCTGCACATGCAATCGATTCTCCGCTTGATCAAAAATCGTCTGGGCATGGTTTTCAAAAGTCTTCTCATCGATTTCCTGGCCGCGGTGCGCCGGTAAACAATGCATCACGAGCGCGCCCGGTTTCGCCAGCTTCACAACTGAATCGTTGATCCAGTACGGGCCAAGCTCAGCTTCGCGTCGCGCTTCTTCCGCTTCTTTCCCCATCGACACCCAAATGTCGGTGTAAAGCACGTCCGCGTTCCGCGCCGCAGCCGAAACATCATCCGTGCACGTCACCCGGCCGCCCGCGCGTTCGAGCAATTTCTTTTTCGGCTGATATTTTTTGTGCGACGCGATCCGCAATTCAAAATCCAGCGTTCCCGCCGCGAAAAGCCACGACCGCGCGGTATTTGAAATGCCGTCGCCGACATATGCGATCACCGTTTTGTCGATCTTACCGCGTTTTTCGATGATCGTGAAAATGTCGCCCAGGATTTGGCACGGGTGCTCATCGTCGGTCAGCGCGTTGATCGTCGGCACACCTGAAAACTCGGCGAACTCCTCGATGTCGCTCTGCGCGTAGGTCCGAATGACTGCGCCGTGAATCATTCGCGCCAGCACGCGCGCGGTGTCCTTGATCAATTCGCCCCGACCAAGCTGCGCATCCGCCGCGTTCAAGTAAATCGTCTCGCCGCCGAGCTCGCGAATTCCGACATCAAAAGAAACACGCGTTCGGGTAGAAGGTTTGGAGAAAATCAGGGCCCAGGTTTGTCCGGCTAGTGGCTGCGCCGAAATTTTGCCGCGATTTGTTTTGAGCTCAGCCGTCTGTCGCAAAATCCGCTCGATCTCCCCCCGCGAAAGCTGCTCGATGCTAAGCAAATGTTTCATTTTCTCGCTACAGATTCACACGGATGAAACACAGATGGCAGCATAAACAAACTCGATCTGAATCTGTGAACATCTGTGTTCATCTGTGGCTAGGATTTTTTCGCAAGATCGAGAATGACCTCCTCGATCGCGCGCAAACCTTCCTCCGCTTCGCTCTTTCGCAAATTCAGAGCCGGCAATAATCGAATCACCGAATTACCCGCCGGCACGGTGAGGACATTTCGCTCGTGCAGTTCCTTCACAACATCAGTGGCCTTGAACTCCGGCTGAAATTCAATCCCGATCATTAAACCAAGCCCGCGCGCGACCTTCACCACTTTCGGAAATCGTTGCTGAAGTCCTTGTAATTCGCGCAAAAGGAAATCCCCGATCTCGCGGGCGCTTTCGGCCAGATTCTCCCGCTCAATTACTTCGAAAATCTTTAAAGCAACCGCGCAGGCCAGCGGTGTGCCGCCAAACGTACTCGCATGTGTGCCGGGCGAAAGAATGTTGGCGAATTTCTCCCGCACCCAAAATGCGCTCATCGGAAATCCGCCTCCCAAAGACTTCGCCATCGAAACCGCGTCCGGGACAAGGTCGACATGTTCGTTTTCGAGAATGCGCTGCCAGCTTTGGAATTTTCCAGTGCGAAAATGGCCGGCCTGAACTTCGTCGAACAACAAGAGCAACTCGCGCTCGTCGCAAAGTTTTCTCAATCCAACCAAATATTCCGACGGCGCAATAATGATTCCGCTTTCGCCCTGCACCGGTTCAACCAAAATCGCAGCGGTTTGTGGTGTAATCGCGCCGCGCATCGCTTCGAGGTTGTCAAACGGCACCTGCTTGAATCCCTGAACTGCCGGACCGAAACCTTTTTTCACTTTTTCCTGTCCGGTCGCTGCGATCCCAGCCAGCGTCCGTCCATGAAACGAGTCGACCGTAGTAATGATTTCGTAGCGGACATCATCGTGTCCGAATTTCCGGGCCAGCTTGAACAGGCCTTCATTCGCTTCCGCGCCGCTGTTGCAGAAAAAGACTCGCCCCGGTGCGACAAGGTCGACAATCCGTTTCGCCAGCCACCCCTGGAACTCATTATAATAGAGATTGGAGACATGGATCAGCTTTTGCGATTGCTCGGTCAGGGCTTTGGTCATCTCGGGATGGGCATGGCCTAACGAGCAGACTGCGATTCCAGCAGCGAGGTCGAGGTAGCGCTTTCCGTCGACGTCCCAAACGTAACTCCCCTCGCCGCGCTCCAAGACCAAATCGAATCGCGAATATGATGGAACAACAAACTTCTCAAACGCTTCACGCACATGCTCTGCATTTGAGCGTTGGACGTCGGCCGTTAAATGCCCGTCCGGCTCGGACCGTTGAACGTTTTCTTCAATCCTCATAACACGACTTCGGTCCCGACTCCCGCGTCGGTGAAAATTTCGAGCAACACTGAATGCGGAATTCTTCCGTCGACGAACTGCACTTTTTCAACGCCGCTTTCAATCGCAGCCAGCGCGCTGTCCACTTTTGGAATCATTCCTTCACCGATCACGCCGGCCTTTCGCAATTGCGGCACTTCACCCACTGCCAAGTGAGTTAACAAACTCGCGTCATTTTGTGGATCGCGGAGCAACCCGGGCACATCGCTCATGAACACCAAACGGCGCGCCTTTAACGCAATCGCGGTTTTCGCCGCCGCGATGTCGGCGTTGCAGTTGTAAATTTTGCCGCTGTCGCCGAGCGCGGTGGGACTAATCACTGGCGTCACATTTCGTCGAATGCACTCCCGCAGCGGCTCCACGTTGACGTCACAAACTTGGCCGACGAATCCAAGATCGACATCTCCATTCTTTTCATCTTTTGCCGAAAATTTTCGACACCGAAAAATATCCGGGCCGGCGAAACCACGTGCCTTCCCGCCGAAATCCTGGATCGCCTTCACAATGTCGGGATTAATTTCGCGTGATAAAACACGATCGACGATTTCCGCGCTCGCGGCGTCGGTCACGCGATAGCCGTGCACGAATTCAGATTTCACTCCCGCTTCCTCCAACGCCCGCGTGATCGCTTTGCCACCACCGTGCACCACGACTGGATTGATTCCGACCGCTTCAAGAAAAACCAGATCCCGCGCGACGCGATGCCGCTCTTCCGGATCGGGCGAGTCCATAAAACTGCCGCCGTACTTCACGACGAAGATCTCGCTGCGGAAACGCTGGATGTAAGGCAGCGCTTCGACCAAAGTCGCTGCCTTCGAAATAAATTCTTCCATTTCCAGTCGAAATTACTCGGCCCTCACCTCAATCCTCTCCTTAGCCAGCGAGAGGAAGTCGCGAAGCGGCAGGCGAGGGTTGAAACAGGTTACATTAATTTTTGCCATTTCAGCCGCCTAGCGTCGCGGGATCAGTAACGTCGCCTTTGTTGAACGCGACGTAATTTCCAGTGAGGTCCGCCGCGTAAAGCAGGAACTCACCGCGGCCGCGGTGGAGATTGACGTGCAAATCGAACTCAGGTGCTGAAGTAATTCTCGCCTGCGTTTTCAAGGCGACATTTGTCGGACGACCACGCCGAAATGCAAAAACAATTTTGTGGCTGCCGGGTTGGGCGTAACCAACATCGACAATCCTTTCGTCGACGCCTGCCTTGGAATATCCGAGCGCGCAGAGAATACGGCCCCAGTTCGGATCGCCGCCGCACCAGCTCGTCCGCACGAGCGAACTGTTGGCAATCGCCCGCGCAGCAGATCCCGCTTCGCGATCAGTGCGCGCACCGCGAAGATAGAGCGCGACAAATCGCGAGGTCCCTTCGCCGTCGCGCACGATCATTTTCGCCAGCTCGAGACAGACATGATTCAGCGCATTCTGAAATTGCGAACGCCGAATTTGGGATCTCGAATTCCCGGCGAGTCCATTCGCGAGCGCGATGACTGAATCATTCGTGCTCATGTCGCCGTCGACCGTAATTCGATTGAAACTTTGCTCAACCGCAATCTTGAGTGCGCGCTTCAGCGCCGCAGGTTCAATCGCCGCGTCGCTGGCAATGAACCCAAGCATCGTTGCCATTCCTGGTTGAATCATCCCGGCGCCTTTGCAAACCCCGCCGATCCGGATTGTCGATCTTCCGATCCTAAATTCGACCGCGATTTCTTTGCGCCGCGTGTCGGTCGTCATGATTGCTTCGGCAACCTGTCGCGCGTTCGATGTAGATCTTGCGATGCGCGACGCGCACGCGCGGATGCCGCGTTCAATGTTTTTCATCGGCATCGCGACGCCGATCCGGCCAGTCGAGCAGACAAGAACGTCGTTCTCATTAATAGATAAGGCTTTTGCCGCGAACTGGATCATGCTGCGCGCGTCTCTCATTCCTCGCGGGCCGGTTGCCGCATTTGCATTCCCGGAATTCATGACGATTCCGCGCGCGAAATCTTTTGCCGCAGCTCTTCGGCTCACTTTCACCGGCGCGGCGCAGATCTGGTTCGTTGTAAACACTCCCGCCACGGCGGCCGGGACATCGGAAACGATCAAAGCGAGATCGCGCTTTTGTCCCTTCTCTGAACCTTTACCCGTTCCCAGCTTCTTGATGTCGCAGAAAACCGAGGCGCATTTGAAACCGCGCGGCGCGCAGATCGAACCGGAAATTTGTCGAAAAGGATTTTTCAAATCAGCCCAGCGATCTCGGGGAAACCGAGCATCAGATTCATGCATTGAACAGCCTGGCCGCTCGCGCCTTTGACGATGTTATCGATCGCGCTCATGACCACGAGACGACGCGTGCGCTTGTCGATCTTCCAGGCGATGTCGATGAAATTTGTGCCGACAACGTTTTTGGTATCGGGCAGACGCTCCTCGCCAAGCAAACGAACAAACGGCTCCTCGCCGTAGGCGCCATTAAAAAGCACTGCCGGATCCATCTTCACAACATTCCCAGCGATATCGGAATAAATCGTGGTCACGATTCCGCGATTTACCGGAACGAGATGCGGCGTGAATTGAATCACAATTTTTTCGCCGGCCAAAATCGACAATTCCTGTTCGATCTCGGAGAGATGTCGATGTTTCGGAACGCCGTAGGGCCGCACGCTTTCGTTGCATTCGGAAAAAAGATAATCCAGTTCGACTTTTCGACCGGCGCCGCTGACGCCACTCATGCTTGCTGCCAAGATTGTTTTGCGATCGATCGCTCTCCGGCGAATCAACGGTCGCAACGGAATGAGAATGCCGGTCGGATAACAACCTGGACAGGCGACCAGCTTCGCGCCCCGGATTTTTTCCCGGTAAATCTCCGGCAAACCGTAAACCGATTGGCCCAACAAATCCGGCGCGGGATGATCGTCACCGTAAAATTCCTGGTAAACAGCGGTGTCCTTTACCCGAAAATCCGCGCTAAGATCGACAACGCGCGCACCAGCCGACAAAAGTGGCTTGGCAAATTCGACAGCGAGGCCGTGCGGGAGTGCGAGAAAGATAAGATTCGCCTCGCGCGCGATTTCTTTTGGGTCGGGATCGGAAAATTTGAGCGTGTTCGCAGTTTTCTGATGCGCGAAGCGTGGGAACACGTCCGCGAGCGATTTGCCGGATAATTGTCGCGACGTCGCCGCGACAAGATCGACATGCGGATGCGCGAGTAAGAGACGCACCAGCTCTTCACCGGTGTAACCGGAAGCGCCGACCACTGCGACCTTCGTTCTCGTCATAACGCGCAATGCGTATTCCTTCTCGCGCGGATTGCAACGAAAAGCTGCACCAGACGAGAAGACAGCATTACCCGGATTAAATGGGATTTCTAAGGAACAAAAATCGTGTGAATCTTGTTAATCCTGTCTAGCTTTCTCTACCTATGGACGCTCTTTATCTTGTCGGGATCGCGGTGCTCGCTGTTTTCGGTTTCGTCTTCGCGATCATTCTTTTCAACTTTTTCGGGATCTGGCTCCGGGCGCGCATCGCCAATGCGCCGGTCGGCATGGGCAAAATGATCGGGATGCGCCTGCGACGCGTGCCGGTCGGATTAATTGTCGATAATCGAATCACCGCGGTGAAGGCGGGCATCGAAGTGCCGAGCGATCCTTTGGAAGCGCATTACCTCGCGGGCGGCGATGTGACTCAGGTCATTTTGGCGTTGATCGCAGCGGACAAGGCTGGCATCTCGCTCGATTTCAATCGCGCCTGCGCAATCGATTTGGCCACGAAAGGCACAGGCAAGACGGTGCTCGAAGCGGTGCGCACAAGCATCAATCCTAAAGTGATCGACGCGCCGAATCCGGCAATGGGACGAGTGACCATTGACGGCGTCGCCAAAGACGGGATCGGCGCAAAAGTGAAAGCGCGTGTGACTGTGCGGTCGCATCTCGATCGATTTGTTGGAGGCGCCACCGAAGAAACGATTATTGCGCGCGTAGGCGAAGGCATCGTGAGCGCGATCGGCTCGGCTGATTCCTACAAAGACGTTTTGGAAAATCCGGACCGCATTTCAAAAGCGGTGCTGGCGAAAGGACTCGACAGCAACACCGCGTTTGAAATTCTTTCCATCGACATCGCCGACGTCGATGTGGGTGACAATATCGGTGCAAAGTTGCAGAGCGAGCAGGCCGATGCGGACAAGCGAGTCGCACAAGCAAAAGCGGAAGTGCGTCGCGCAGCGGCCGTCGCGGTGGAGCAGGAAATGAAGGCCAAGACGCAGGAGATGCGCGCAAAGGTTGTTGAAGCCGAAGCGCAAGTACCCCTGGCGATGGCGGAAGCGTTTCGAGCCGGTCACCTCGGCATCATGGATTATTACCGGATGAAAAACGTGCAGGCCGATACGTCCATGCGCGAATCGATTGCGGGAACGGACAAACCGCGAACCGAAGCAAACTGATGAAAGTAGGAATTAGAAAGTAGGAAAAATGGCGGCGCTGCATCTCGATAATTTGCTTTTCCTTTTGTTCGTCGTGCTCGCGATTTTCTTTCAGATCCTGACCAGGACCGCGACCAAAAGCCGCAGGCGCCGAGGTGCTACAGGGCGAAGATCGGCATCTCCGTCGCAAATGTCTCGGCCGCTTTCGCACGATGCCGACGAAACAGATGAAAAACGGATCCGTAAATTCCTGGAAGCGCTGGGGCAACCGATCACATCAAAACCGCCGGCGCCAGTTCGGCCACGCACCGACATTCCACCTCGGCCAGTTGCTCCTGTCCGACCACCGATTGCGCCGTTTGCGGAGTTGCAGCGCAAAATCCGATTACCAGGTCAGATTCCGCCCACGCGAAAGGCGAAAACTTTTCCGCCGAAAGTTGTCGAGGCGTCCGCCTTCGAAGTTCAGCAAGGCCAGCCGCCGCTCGAACCGCTTCCAGTGATTAAAACGGCGGCAGAAGCTTACGCGTTTGCTACCCAACCAATCACTAAGTCGCCGGAAACAAGAATCGACATCGCTGCGTTGCTAGGATCGACATCCGGTTTGCGGGACGCGATTATTTTGCGCGAAATTTTTGGGCCACCTCGCAGTTTGCGGCCGCTCGATTTGGTCGGAAGCATTTGAGCTTCGATGCGAAGTTCGTATTCTTCGCTCCTTCCAACACGCCGGCGTGGCGGAATGGCAGACGCGCTGGACTCAAAATCCAGTGATCGCAAGATCGTGTGGGTTCAACCCCCTCCGCCGGCACTGCCGTTCTTTTCCTCGGAATTGGCATTCTTCAGAGGGAAAATCGCAGCCAAGGAAATGCCCATTGGAGTGCAGGAACGGATGCGCTGGTCCGGAAGCGCTCTGGCGAGGCAGATACAGAGCAACGGAGACCAAGGATTCCCACACTAAAATTCCGTTCTCGGGCGAGGCGAGAACGTCGGACGTTATCCGACGCGCTTGCCGATTCAATATCTTCGTCTATTCTGTTTAACTCTATTCAATTCTTTATGATTACCAAATCGCTCCAAATCTGTTTTGTCACGTTACTCGTTTCTGGCGTAGCGGCCTGGGCTTCTCCCGTCGGTCCTTCCACCTTGCAGGGGGATGTTAAGGACTCGAAGGCACAGCCGGTCGCAGGCGCCGAAGTGCATATTCAAGCGAAAGACGGCAGTGGTTTGAACAAAATCGTCCGGACAGACGCGAACGGCCATTACGTTGCCAGCAAGCTGCCGAACACCGACTATGAGGTTGTTCTTTTTGTTAACGGCTCGATCAAGGCATCGATCAACAATACCAAGGTCTTCGCTGACAAACCGACACAGCTCGACTTCAAGTTGACCGGCCAGTTAGCCGCCAACAAGGCCAAGAAACACACCCGCATGGTTTACGTGCCAGCCGAAACGGGCAGTCATTTGAGCGGCCGTTGGGTGGAAGTTGACGACAACGGCAACGCCAACACCACCAGCGCCAACAACGTGCAGACGGTCGGTGGTGCCGATGTCCGGAACATGCAAAACAGGAGCGGCAGCACATCGCGCCAGGGCGGTGGGCAATAAAGGTTACAAACCAGAGTCGGTTCAAAGTCTGAGCCCATTAGTTCGTCTCACATCAGATTCTTGGCTATCCGTTAGGCGGGTATACGAGGAGAAGCACGAGCTGCAGTCACCCGGTGATGTAGCCTTCTTCGCCGTGCTCGTTGATATCGAGCCCTTGGCGCTCGATTTCCGGAGCGATCCGCAAACCAATAAACATTTTTACGACGGCACCGATGACCGTCGTTGCCACAACCGCGAGCAAAATTGTAATTGCGATTGCCTTTAACTGCTCGAGCCAAAGCAAACTGCCGATGATTTTCCCGAGACCATTCTGTGTAGCCGGAGTTCCGGTAAGGTTTGCATTTACGTGCGCGGTTGCGAGCAATCCCGTAAGAAATGCACCGATAGTTCCACCCACCGCGTGCACGCCGAACGTGTCGAGGGCGTCATCGTAGTGGAACCATGATTTTAGTTTCGTACACGCAAAAAATGGAACAACGCCCGCGGCCACGCCGATGACGATGGCGCCGGTTGGATCGACATATCCACACGCCGGGGTGATCACGACGAGTCCGGCGACGGCGCCGGAACAAAATCCGAGCACGCTGGCTTTCCCGCGCAATACGTACTCGAGCATTGCCCAGGTGAAAGACGCTATTGCAGTCGCGAGCGTTGTTGTCATGAACGCGTTCGCCGCAATGCCGTCGGCAGCTAGCGCGCTGCCGGCGTTAAACCCGTACCAACCGACCCAAAGCATTCCGGCTCCAACCATGCAAAGCACCATGCTGTGCGGCGCCATTACTTCTTTTCGAAAACCGAGCCGCGGTCCGAGCAAAGCGCAAAGCACGAGTGCCGACCAGCCGGATGACATGTGCACGACTGTGCCGCCGGCAAAATCCATCGCGGTAATTCTGGCGCGCGGATTCCAAACGCCGTTCATCAATCCGTCGATCCCCCAGACCATGTGGGCGAGCGGAAAATAAACGACAAACATCCAGACACCGACAAAGACAAGAACTGCAGCAAATCTGATTCGTTCGGCGACTGCGCCGATGATCAACGCCGGGGTGATGATCGCGAACATCAGCTGATACATCGCGAAAACATTCTGCGAAACCCAGTAGGAGTAATCTCCGTTCGGCTGGGCATCGACCCCGCGAAGAAACGAAAACTTCAACCCGCCGATGAAAGGTGAGCCGCGTGAAAAAACGAGCGAATAGCCGACTGCCCACCAGAGAATCGCGACCAAGCCCGCGATACCGAAACATTGCGCCAGGACCGACAGCACATTTTTTTGCCTGACCAGCCCACCGTAAAACAGCGCCAGTCCGGGAAGCGTCATAAAGAGAACCAGCGCGGAAGCGGTCATCATCCAGCCGTTGTGGCCCGGACCGGAACCGGAAATATTGGAAGCAGTTTTCGCATTCTCCGAATCCGAACCGCGAGCGGAATTATTTACGTAAGCTTCCAGGTCGGCCACACGCTGTTCGAGCGATGGCGATGCTGTCGGCGCGGTCCGAGCCGGCCTGGCATTTGTCGGTGTTTGCGCTCGCAAAGCGTTCGCAAGAAGTAAAACCGTGCCGAAAATGAAAACGCGAATGAACATGTCGATCTTGTCCGCCAGTCTAAGGCGCTCGGCGGAGTCTCTCTCTGCCTCAAAGTTTAATGAGCGAAAAATTAGCGATGCGACTCGGCGCCTGACTAGAAACTTGATTCAGCGATTGAATTTCGGATTCAGTATCGCCTTCGTCGTCAGAATCGTTGTCAACATCGACGTCTACATCGGAACCATGCGCAGAAATGACAGCGGGCAAATCGTTCTGCTGCAATTTTTCATAACGCTGGCGCACTTCGGCTGGAACTTTGTCCAGCTCTTCTTTCGTTTCGACCGGACCACTGAATAAAAGCAGACCCTGAGGATCCTTTGCGGTCAGAACTTTTTTGCCATCAACTTTCTCGACCCGCAGCTCGCCTTTGTCATCCGAATAAACAATCTGCGCTTTGCCGATGTCAATCTTGGTTGTCTTCAAACCACCGTCTTGATCCGTGGTGATGGTGACATTGCCATTTCCGGCGGCGCGGCGTGCTTCATCGCGTACGCGCCTCGCTTGGTCACGGATTCGTTGGGCTTGATCGCGCACCCGTTGCGCTTCGTCACGACGGCGTTGCGCTTCTTCGCGCACGCGCTGCGCTTCCGCTTGCGCCGTCATCACGGCGTCATGGATCATCCCCTGCTTTTCATTTCCGAGTTGTTCCTTCAAATGATCCATCTCGCCTTTCAATTCGTTCATGCCGAAATCACCGAAATCCATGCCATTAAAGTTGAAATTAGGACGATGACGGCGGCCGGGACCAAATTCATGTCGTTCGGGCACTTCTTTTTTCGATAGTTTTACGCCGATCTTTTCCTCCTTGCCCTTGCGCAAGACCGTTAGTGTCACAGTCGTCCCCTCTGAAAAACTCCGCACCAGTTTCGAAAGTTGATCCGGCTCGGTCAGAATTTGATCGTTCAACATTTTGAGGATGTCGTTCTGCTGCACGCCGGCCGCGGCAGCCGGACCATCCGGAACAACGTAGTCAACGACGAGACCGAAACCTTTCGCG
>WNGP01001437.1_pt1 | contig 19607 bp, 21 predicted proteins | sample 5407671 | NCBI WGS metagenome assembly WNGP01 (sample SAMN13153381, study PRJNA577476) | soil metagenome | isolation source: 40 cm soil or saprolite under Garry oak tree replicate 2 | place: USA:California | collected 2016-06-15 | reverse complement strand
AAATCAGAAAAAAAATAAACAATTCTACGCAAGTTAGTAAATCTCCCCTTATAGACTATACCACCAGTGAGGACAGCAGGGAAGTACAAATGCTTCCCTGTTTTGTTTAGTAAGACCACTGGTTGTTTTTGTTGATGAGCTATTTAGAACACGAGGTTTGTGTTGGTTACTGTAAGTGTGGTAGAGCCACATTAAACGGTGATCAAGGGTGAAAAACCATGAAAATTACGCTCAATTCGGCATGCCTCCACCACTTAATGTTGTTGTACCCTTTCCCTTGAGATAAAATAGAGCGAAAAGGATCACGTACTGGTATCCCTAATGCGTACCAAGGAGCGACCAATGAAAGATCAGGCAGAGCACTATCAGACGCAGGCACAGAAAAAACAAAAACGTCTCTTAGCTTCACCCACCCACCGCCTCCTCACCTTTACCCTCATGCTCATGCTCACGCTCACCACCGCTTGCACCACAGCCAGCCCCTTCCCCTCACAGCCAGCCCCTTCCCAGGCACTCAACTCCCCTCCCATTGCCGGCTGCCCACTCTTCCCCTCCAACACCATCTGGAACACCGACATCTCTCAACTGCCTGTTCACTCCAACTCTGCCAACTTCATCAAGAGCATCGGCCTCAATGACCGTCTCCATCCCGACTTCGGCTCCGGCTTGTACGACGACGAACCCATCGGCATTCCCTACACCATTGTCCCCGGCAACCAGCAACTCGTCCCCGTAGACTTCGACTACGCCGACGAAAGTGACCCCGGACCCTACCCCATTCCACCCAACGTCTCCATCGAAGGCGGCCAGCAGAGCAGCGGTGACCGCCACGTCATCCTCGTCAATCGCGGCACGTGCAAGCTCTACGAACTGTTTGCCTCCTACCCTCAAAGCGACGGCAGTTGGCAAGCTGGCAGTGGAGCCGTCTGGGACCTGCACTCCAACGCACTGCGCCCGCAGACCTGGACATCGGCCGATGCCGCTGGCTTACCCATCCTTCCGGGCCTGGTGCGCTACGACGAAGTCGCCGCAGGAGCCATCCACCATGCCTTGCGCTTCACGGTCAGCCGCACCCAGCGCGCCTTCATCTGGCCCGCTCGCCACTATGCCTCCTCGGACAGCGACCCCAACCTGCCGCCGATGGGCTTGCGCCTGCGGCTCAAAGCCAGTGTGAATATCTCCTCCTTCTCACCTACCAACCGCGTCATCCTTACCGCTCTGAAGCACTACGGCATGATCGTAGCCGACAACGGGAGCAGTTGGTTCATCTCCGGCACCCCGGACCAGCGTTGGAACAACGACGACCTGCACGCCCTGGGGGAAGTCCCCGGCTCAGACTTCGAGGTCATCGATGAAGCATCCCTCCAGGTCAGCCCCAACGAGGCCATCGCGAAAGTAGTGTAAAGGTGTGCAGGAAACAGGCAGGGCGGTATTGATGCCAATGATAAACTCTTTTCAGAGTAGCTTAAAGTTCATTTGCTATGAAAGAACTTATTGAGCCTGGCGCAGATGGCATTTTCACGAATCGGCTAGATCTGCTGAAGGAAGTGGTCCAGGAGATGCATGTGAAATGAGAGAGGAATGATTTTCATGCCTGCATACCCTACACAGCCCATCGCTCGTTTGCTTCCGGACACGCTGACTATCTCCCCAGATGGTGTCCTTGAAATAGCCTCTCACCCGCTTCCTGCACTGGCTCGACAATACAGTACTCCACTCTATATTTTTGACCGGACAACTATCCTGAATGCCTGTGCGAGCTATCGTCAGGCCTTCCAAAAGTATTATTTCGCCTCTCCTGTGCAAATCCTCTATGCGTCAAAGGCTTATCTGTCACCACTCATTGCACAACTGATGGCTAAGCAGGGACTGGGGCTGGATATTGTTTCAGGAGGGGAATTGCTGCTTGCGCAGCGTGCCGCGTTTCCAATGGAGCATGTATTGTTTCATGGAAATAATAAGTCCGAAGAAGAGCTGCGCCTGGCTCTCACCTTAGGAGTGGGACGCATTGTACTGGATAATTGGAGCGAGCTGGGGCGCCTGACAAGGATTGCACGAGGGGCCGGATTACGCCCAAAAGTGTTACTGCGTGTCACACCGGGCGTGGAGACAGATACGCATCGTTATCTCCAAACAGGTCATGCTGCTTCCAAGTTTGGCTTTCCATTGAGCAATGGTGAAGCCAAAGCTGCCCTGAGGCAAATTCTGAACGATGGACAATTGCACCTGATGGGGTTGCACACACATATCGGTACTATGCTGTGCGAGACTCGTCCCTATGAAGAAGCGCTGTTGCGCCTCTTTGTAGTTGCTAACGAGGTAAGTGATGAGATGCATTGGTGGCCTGAGGAGATCAGCTCTGGAGGTGGTTGGGCGATTGATACGATAGATAATGCAAAGACTCCTGATATAGAAGAGCTTGCCCAGGCTCTCCAGGCAACTATGCAATTGGCTCTTTCCACTCCTGGCAAAGCACAGCCTGTACCCAGGCTTATTATTGAGCCGGGACGTTCGCTCATTGCTCGTGCCGGGGTAGCTATGTACCGTATTGGAGCACGTAAGGTCACGTCTGGGGGAGTCACCTATCTCTTTGTCGATGGCGGCATGGCAGACAATATTCGCCCTGCCCTTTATGGTGCTCGCTACACTGCTCTGGCAGTTGAACATGCCTTGGCATCTCCAGAAGAGAACGTGTGCATTGCTGGGAGGTACTGTGAGTCTGGCGATATACTTATTGATAATATCATGCTACCAAGCCTGCAAGAAGAAGACTTGTTACTTATTCCAGGTACGGGGGCCTATTGCCTACCGATGGGAAGCAATTACAATCTCGTTCCCCGCCCCACCGTACTATTGGCCGATGAGCAACAAGTGCAGGTGATGGAGAGACGGGAAACATATGATGATGTCCTGGCTCGTTATCAGGGATTTAATCGAACGGGACAGGACGTTTGATAATTCTATATTCGTATCAACGTGGGCAGTGATGGATCATCCCATTAACATTGACAATTCCCATACAGCATGCTATCCTAATGGAGCCGTAGTTCAAGGGGCGCTGTACGCGCCGCGATCGAACGTGGTTCTGCTAAAAATACAGACCCCACCTTGTGGGGAAGAGGTGAAAAGTAGGAAAGCATGGCTGTTAAAATTCGTTTAAAACGTATGGGTAAGAAGAAGACTCCCAGCTATCGTGTTGTAGTTGCCGATGCCCGTTCTCCTCGCGATGGTCGCATCATTGAGAACCTTGGTTGGTATAACCCCCTCGTGGAGCCTTCTGCCATCAAAGTTGATGAAGAGAAAGTCCTGCGCTGGCTGAAGAATGGCGCACAACCAACAGAGTCTGTGGCTCAACTCCTCAAGCGCATAGGAGTATTAGATCGTTTCGAGCAATCAAAAACTGCCGCCGCGGCCGCCCGGGCCGAGGCTGAATAATATCTACAGTAAGGGTTGGGTTGGCTATGCGTAAACTGATTGAGTACATTGCTCAGTCAATGGTTGATGATCCGTCCGCGGTACAGGTGCGCGAAATCCGCAATGACCGCAATGCCCTGGTCCTGGAACTTCATGTGGCACCAGATGATTTTGGCAAAGTGATTGGTCGCCAGGGGCGAGTTGCCAAGGCCATGCGTACCCTGCTACGGGCCGGTGGTGTGCGTGAGGGCCGTCATACTGCATTAGAGATACTCTAAAGGACATTCGGTGTGTCAAAACAAAGTGAAGCAGAATGGGCTACTATTGGTAAAGTGGTAGCCCTTTTTGGCGTACATGGCGAACTTAAAGTCCTTTCGCTGACCGATATTCCCAACCGCTTTGCCGAACTTGACGCTGTCTATCTTGGCCTGGATCACATCCGTTACGCCATCCAGAGCGCTCGTCCTTACAAAGGAGAGATGGTTGTGCTGAAATTAGCCGGCATTGAAGATGCCAATACAGCCGAAACCTTGCGCAACTTTGATATCACTATTCCACTGAGCCAGCTGGCAAAACTTCCGCCCGATTCTTACTATCAACACGACATACTGGGTTTGCATGTATCGACGCTGGATGGACGTGACGTAGGGAAAATAGTAGATATTATGATCACTGGCAGCAATGATGTGTATATCATTAAGCCGGCAGATGGACGGCAGGTACTCGTTCCGGCCATCAAAGAAGTTGTTAAGCAGGTTGACCTGATCCGCAAGATGATGTATATTGAACCTATAAGAGGTTTATTAGACGACACTGAGGCAGTGAGCATCGAAGAAGAAGAGGAGAGTGAATGATCGGTAGGTATTGCCGATTGATGAAATAAACAGAACAAATCCTGTGTTCTCAATAGTGAAGTGTAATGAAACCTATGGATATTTAAATCCGTATATACGGTAGAGACTTGAAATATTCTGGTTGAGCCGAAACTATAGAGAATCACGGTATTTGGAGGGAGGTTGTCTCATGGCTGACCATATCCCAACTCTTGGCGATCTGTGTAGTGCTATAGCCGAAGGTCAGGTTGCCGCCACTATTGATGGCACGATGTATAAGATGAACGCGTTTGAAGTGCGTCGTTATCTCAATAAGTTTCGTTCTCTGCCCACAATCTCCTCTGCTCTTGATCAATCCTCCTCTGCTCATCCCAATGCTGATAACAGGCCTCCATCGCAGATTTCCGTAGCCTAGGCCATAGAGGCCGTTTTTATATATATTTAGAGGGAAGTGGCGTGGTTGCGTGAAAGGCAAATAGGGACTATAATAGTGCCATAGGCGATACCTCGCCCTCAGAAAGGACTGTCACCGGTCACCGCCCGTGACTGAAAAGTGCCAGCTTCATAAAAAATAAATCTGTGTACAATGCAGGCGTAGAGTAGCCTATGCCTCGTGATGGAGAAAGGTTGTTCATGGAACCAATCGATACAGAAATGGATTACATGGTACGTGCGCCTCGTCCACGAACTTCTGAGTCACGTATGAATGCTTTATTAATTCTACCCATCTTCGGATTTATCCTGATCCTGGTATTTATCGCTGCAGCAATCTTTCAATTAGACCTCTCCGATTTGATAGACTCGTTGATGGGCCTTGTAACCTTCTTCTTTCTGGTGATGATTGCCATGCTTTTCTGGGCATTGGCACCACGAACACACAAATCGTAAATAATTTGCCTTCATGAGCCATCCCGAATTTGAAGAGCCTGGATTCAAAAATTCGGGATGGCTTATGCTATATGCTTCCAACCTTTTGCATCGACCTCTACTCCTAATTGCTCGCCCCAGATCACTCGCCCTAACAACTCAGCCGATTCTACCAGCCGTGGGCCAGAACGGTTGAGATATTGATTCCCGTCGATGGCGTAGACTTGCCTATTTTTAACAGCTCGGAGTGATTGCCATGCCGGGTGCTCCTGCAATATCGCTATATCTTGCAACGTGCGTTCAATGCTAAAACCGCAGGGCGATAGAACAAGTACATCAGGGTCTTCACCTTGCAGTTCTTCCCAACTGAGCCAGGGTGAATGCAGTCCCACCTCCCCAAAAACGTTTTCACCACCCGCGTAGTCCACCAATTCAGGTGTCCAGTTTCCCGCGGCCATTAAGGGATCAAGCCACTCCAGCACCGTAACTCGCTGCCTGATGCCAAATTTGCTCGTAGCATGCCTCAGGTAGTCCAGCCTTTTCTTATAGCCGCTAACCAGCATTTTCGCCTGATCATAGCGCGCCAATGCTTCCCCTACACGCAGAACATCTTCCCATACATCATCCAGTTGATGGGGGGCTAATGAGACGACACGCGGTTGTAGTCCTGTCAGGTGCTGGATAGCCTGCATTACGTCACGTTCGCTTACAGCACAGACTTCGCATTGTGTTTGCGTGAAAATTATATCGGGTTGCAGGATCTGAAGCTGGTCAACATCGATGGTATAGATACTCAGAGCCTTGAGTGCCGGGTCTTCTGGTTCCGCTGTTTTGTGTGCAAGTTGTTTGATCTGTGCATCGATCTGGGCGCTGCTCGTGTCAATATCGATCTGGGCTTTGCTGACCACTGGCAACGATTGCACTTCTGGCGGGTAATCACATTCATGTGAGCGTCCCACCAATTGATCCAGGCAGCCGAGGGCATAAATCATCTCAGTTGCGCTTGCCAGTAATGAAACGATTCGCATAGCTATCCCTTTCGCTGTTGGTATTGCATCCTAAAAAAGACTTTTATCCTGGGACCACCACCCGTAACCGCTCATTTGCGACGCGGACATATGTAGGTGTTTGACCTCGCACCTCCCCGTCGAGAGTCGCATCCCGGGGGTCTGCGTTTGTTTTAATGATGGCGCTGGATGCCTGGAGGTGATGAATACCAGGAATACCCGTCAACTCCGCAGGATGGTGTCCAATATGGGGCCTTTCCCACCCTGATGGAAGTGCCAGGGGCTGTTTCTGTGTGTTAAAGAATTGACCAATTGTTGTGCTAAGATCCTCTAAATCGATATCTTCAATGACAACGATGTCGAGCAGTCGATCATTCATAGTTGCTCCTGGTATAGCCAGGTTCCATTGTCCTCCAAAGATGGGGGCGTTGATTACAGTGACTTGCAGTGCGCGACACTGCAATGACGTCTGTGCCTCATCTATTGATGGTGCAAGCCTTTGTTCCTGGCGTGTGAACCTCTCCTTTTGCGGTAGTGCCACTCCTTCAAAGTGAAGGTCAACCTCTATTGCTTCGTGTTTTTTAAGTACCCCGAAAGCAGCAAGAGGATATGTCAAACGACTGTAACGCTGGCGCGTTGCTATATTGGTTGCCAGTCGAGCAAACTGCACATTGAGTCCAACTGTCAAGACATGAGCAAAAAACCCATGCTTTTGGGTAGCGACATGTGAAAGGACCGGGCCTTTTTGCGTTGGGCTTGCAAGGTGGGGAGCTTGTTCGGCCGGCTGCGCCTCCCCAATGTCTACCTCTATTTCTTTGCCCAGGGCAATTACTTTAGCTGCTTCTGAAAGGTCCATGGGTATGTGCAAAGAGCGAGCAATATCGTTAGCCGTGCCTAGAGGGAGTATTCCCAGGGGAAGGCCGCTTTCCGCAATATGGGTAATGACGCCCCCGACCAAACCGTCACCACCTGCTGCTATAGCAACATCTATGCCGCTATCTCGCCAGTGAGTTCCCTGGGGAGGAAGTTTATCCAGATCGGCGATCGGGGTGATCTGAACGACGTTCACCTCAACTTGTTGGAGATACGTTAGCGCCTGTGAGAGTTGTGCCGATCTGCCGGAATATGGACTATATATAACGATTGCGTTTCGTTGTCGTTGCAAGGCTCTTCCGTTTCCTCTAAACATCTTTGCTGTGCTATAGTATAAACCAGAATTGAAAACCCCTGCAACCTCTGAACACTTTTCATTCATGGCTGGCGAGCCTTGCAACCCTTCCTGCCATAAAAATCTGCATATAGATGTGTTTTAAGTAATAACTATACTGAAGCCGTAAAGCCTTTTAGCGATCCAAGGGAGATTACTGCCTGTGGATGGTTTTATGTGGCTAGTGAAAATAGGATTTAATGCCGATAAGGAAAATTGGCGGAACCATATTAAACGGTGTTCGAGGGTGAAAAACATGAAAATCAGGCTACCTTAGGAGATGGCATGAACGGAATACAACAGAACAATGATTCACAATTGCTTCACATGCAAGAATCGCTTCAATTAAGCCAGTTTAGTGGGGAAGTTCCCACCACTCTCATAGAGAGTTCAGCAGAACTTCCGGCGGTGAAACTTGGTATACAGGCTGCTCAACACTGGCCTCAGAGCAGGAGGTCTCGCCTGGCAGCATTACGGACCCAGGTCGAGGCGGGTACCTATCAAATAAAGAATCAAGAGGTTGCACAACGCATGCTAATCAACGAAACGCACTTTTTCTCAGTCCAGGCCCATTAGAAGTGCGTAATATGCCAGGTCTACAGTGAATTGAATAGCATAGTTTGTGGTGGGAAAATACGGTCAAAGACCTGTCTGATCCTGGCTTTCTGATCCGTCAGAAGCAAGGGTTGATGTACTCCACTGCTGGACTTCAAATCCAGAGTTGTTGGCTATGCGGACATAATATAGCTCATCAAACCCTTCTGCATAAGTAGGAAGGACCAGCTTCTTAGCAGTTGCATATATCGCCACATCGGGCACCCTCGCCTTATCCTCACGTTGCTTATTACGCTTAATGCACATACTCACCTGTGACTCAAAATAGTAACCTATAATCCTTGCCCCGTACATTTTCCCCAGGTCAATCAGTGGTTTACGAGCCTCAACCGTGGGGTTCGTATTATCAACAACAACCGAATGCCCAGCTACGAAAGCACTCTCGATGAGCTGCATTTGCCTGCGGTTCGGCCTCTTATTGTTACGCAGCACATCCTTGCTCACATACTCGTGTGTTGCAGCGAAATGGGTATGGAAAAATGTGCTTTTTCCAGAGGCTTGCAGGCCAATAAAAATAATCAGTTCCATTTCAAATCCGATCCAGGCATGCATATCTGGCAAACATCAGCTTGCCCTGCTTTAGCTTTATATCTTACAATGAAAGAGTACTCAATTGAAAACACAATACGATTTTGAGTAAGAGGAGAGAACATGACTACAACAACAGAAAAGAATGCTCAGGTCCAACAGTGGACAGACCTGGCCCAGCAATTGCGTGTAGACAGTATCCGCAGTTCAACAGCCGCAGGTTCGGGTCACCCCACCTCTTCCATGTCAGCAGCAGACCTGATGTCTGTGCTGATGCTTAGCTATCTGCACTACGACTTTGACAATCCGAAGAACCCGAATAATGACCACCTCATATTCTCGAAAGGACATGCCTCGCCCTTGCTTTACTCAATATACAAGGCCGCGGGCGCCATTTCTGACGAAGAATTGTTGACGCTACGCAAGTTTGGTAGTCGCCTGGAAGGGCACCCAACACCAGTGCTTCCCTGGGTCGATGTCGCGACCGGCTCGTTGGGACAGGGTTTGCCGATAGGCGTTGGTGTAGCACTGGCTGGCAAATACCTGGATAAGCTGCCCTACCACATCTGGGTATTGCTCGGCGATAGTGAAATGGCCGAGGGTTCCATCTGGGAGGCGTTCGATCATGCCTCACACTACAAATTGGACAACCTGGTGGGTATACTCGACTGTAACCGCCTGGGACAGCGCGGCGAAACCGAACTGGGTTGGAACACTGCCGCCTATGCAGCGCGTGCCAAAGCCTTTGGCTGGAACGCTATTGTCATTGACGGTCACAACTATGATGAAATCAACCAGGCGTACGAACAGGCCGCGCAGCCAAATGGCTCTCCCACATTAATTGTCGCCAAAACCATCAAGGGTAAAGGTGTCTCATTCCTGGAAAATAAAAATGGTTGGCATGGGAAAGCACTCAGCAAGGAGCAGGAAGAGCAGGCCATCAAAGAGCTTAATCCCGTACGCAGCAAGACCTTCCCTGTCCAGAAACCAGCACCTGGTCAACCTGCCCAGGAGCCCGCGAAGAAACCAGTGGAACTGCCCCGTTACGATGGCAAAGATCCAGTAGCCACTCGCAAAGCCTATGGTGACGCACTAGTGGCCCTTGGCGCCGCCAATCCCGATGTCGTTGGGTTGGACGGCGAGGTAAGCAACTCTACCTATGCTGAAGAGTTTGCTAAAGCCTATCCTGATCGCTTTTTCGAACAGTATATTGCCGAACAGCAATTGGTGGCTGCAGCAGTGGGCATGAGCGTACGCCACAAGGTACCCTTCGCTTCGACCTTTGCCGCATTCTTCACGCGTGCCTATGATTTCATTCGTATGGCTGCCATCTCCCGTGCCAACATTCGCCTCTGTGGTTCTCACGCAGGTGTCTCGATTGGTGAGGATGGACCTTCCCAGATGGCGCTCGAGGATCTGTCCATGATGCGCGCCGTCTTTGGTAGTACCGTCGTCTATCCATGCGACCCCAATCAGACGGCACAGTTGGTAGCCCAGATGGCTGATCATGACGGCATTGTCTACATGCGTACCACTCGCGAAAAGACGCCGGTAATCTATGGTCCTGACGAAGAGTTTAAGATTGGTGGCAGCAAGGTTGTACGCAGCTCGGATAATGACCGCTTGACCGTTATTGCTGCAGGTATCACACTACACGAAGCCTTGAAGGCCTATGACCAGTTGAAGAGCCAGAGAGTCACGATTCGCGTGATAGATGCCTATTCCGTCAAACCAATGGATGAGGAAACATTGCTGGCAGCGGCACAAGAGGTTGGAAACAAGTTCATCGTAGTGGAGGATCACTGGTGTGAGGGTGGTCTGGGCGATGCCGTATTGGATGTTTTTTCCCACCGGGACGGGCCTTTACCCCAGGTCGTCAAACTGGGTGTACAATCCATGCCCGGTTCTGGCACCCCTGATCAACTGATGGAAGAGGCAGGCATTAGCGCACACAATATCGTCGAAGCTGTCAACGCCTTGTTGCAGCGTAAGTAAGATTTATATAAAGTAGTTCACTACATGTAGTGGCATCCCTTGTGGACATGGAAGTCCGGGGGACTTCCATCCAGGTCACTAAAGATGCAGGTTGCCCTTGCGTGCAAGGGCAACCTGCATCTTTATGGGTAGGCTTCCCGTGCTGGATAAATCTGCACGTCCAACCCAAAACGTGCTCTCTACCTGGAGATAGATGCGTTCTGTACAAAAAATCGGCCTCCGGGTAGATGTGCTTCATGTGCTGCTCCAGTTATGATTGCAATGGTTATGAAATGATGTCATTGATATGAAAGGATATACCTATGCAATCAGCTCTATCGTCGGCAAGAAGTCGGGTAGCCTCGATCATTACTCTCATTGTCCTCGCGCCAATCGTGTCCGAACTCCTTTTCGGCACCACTCACCTCACCATACTGTACCCCACTTTTCTTCTTCAATTAGGCGTCTATGGCTGTGGGGCACTGCTCATCCGCGCCCTGGTGCGGCAGCAACGCCGGGGCTGGCCCGCCATGGTGCTTCTGGGTATCGCCTTCTCCATTGCGGAGGAATGTGTGATACTGGGAACCTCCTTATCCCCGCTCTTCTTTAGAAACGACCCAAGTCACATCTATAGTTGGGCGTTCGGTGTTAACTGGATCTACTTGCTCTTTCAACTCGGTTTCGAAAGCATCTGGTGCATTGTCCTGCCGATCCAGCTCACCGAGTTGATCTTCCCCAGCCTGAGCAACGATCCCTGGCTGGACAAACAGGGATTTATCATCACCAGCATCGTCTTCTTTCTTTCCTGTATTGCCGTCTGGTATCTCTGGACCTACGTCGGCGCGCCGCAGTACTCTAATGGGCAAATCTACCATCCTCCTCTTCTCACGATCGTGATCGCCCTGGTCGTGATCGTAGCGCTGGTGGCTGCCACCCTCGGCACGCGCCTACCCTCACGCCCGGTGCAAAAGACTGTTCGACGAGCACCGTGGCCGTGGCTGGTGGGGTTGATCGCCTTCTTCCTGGCTCTGATCTGGTTTGTCCTGCCTATCCTGGCCTTTGTCGGGATTCCTTCTCTCCCGGCTGTGATCCCGATAGCGATCTTTACGGCTGAAGCTCTCGCCGCTTTTCTCTTGATCAAGTACTGGTCGGCCAGCCCTGCCTGGCGAGATGCTCACCGCCTGGCCCTCATCTTCGGTGCGCTCATGGCCAGTACGCTGGCGGGCTTCTTGGCCAGCGGTATCCGGCTGCCTATCGATCTTCTCGGCAAACTGGTCTTCGACGTGATAGCGGTCTTGGGGCTTTCCTACCTGGCCTGGAGGCTGCGGGGACGCAAGACGGCTCAAAGCGAGGCTTGACACTCCGCCTGGAATAGCATACCCTGTTCCTGTCCTGGAAACGAAGGAGAGGAGATGAAGCAAAATGAACAGGTTTATTCGCAGCTTGCTTTCAATCGCAACGCTTGCCCTGGTTATGCTCTATGGGCTCACTCTGAAGCCTACTCTGGTAACATGGAGCGTGCCGACCATCATTTTGCTTGTCTACCTGGTCATGATCTGGGTCCACCCTGAATGGTGGACCCGCCCTAGATATGCCCTATCGGCCTGCTCAGTGATCGCGCTTACGCTCCTGCTGTTCCTGTTCAATGGCAGGAATACCTACGGTTGGAGTCTGTTACTTCCGCTCGTCCTGCTCCTGGCCAGGGAACAGCAGAAGTATCGGCGCTTCGCGGCCCTGCTCGCAGCCGTGACGCTCGTGGTCATGGTCGTCATTTTACCGACCTATGCGTCCGCGCTGGAAGTCGTGCCAGGGATGATCACGCTGTACTTCTGCATACGCGCCATCAACATCTACAAGGAATCCTATCGCCTGACCCAGCGTCATGTGCAGGAACTGGCCGAGGCCCACCGGGAACTGCAGCAAACGCATGCCGCACTGCAAGAGGCCAGCGTGCATTCCATGCGCTATGCCGCACTGGCTGAGCGGACGCGTTTGGCACGGGACATGCATGATGGCATAGGACATCAACTCACCTCTCTCATTGTACAGCTTCAGGCACTGGAGATCATGCTCCCAGGTGATCCCCAGCAGGCGGTGCGTGCCGTGCCAGCCATGTTGGAGGCTGCGCGCCAGGCGATGGCCGAGGTACGCCAGGCCGTCAGAGCCTGGCAGGAAGACGAAAGTGGGCTCGGACTGGTCGCCTTACAGGGCTTGATTTCGCAGTGCGCCGCGCATTCTACGCTCGCGCTGGAGTTCCAGCAAGACGGCGATCTCTTGGAATGGCCCGTAGAGTTGAGTGTGGCTCTCTATCGTATCTTGCAGGAAGCCCTCACCAACATCATGCGTCATGCGCAAGCCACAGAAGTCAACGTTCGCGTACAGGAGTATGATCAGCAGGTGATCCTGACCGTTGCCGATAATGGACGCTATATAGAAAAAACGCCGCTCATTCCTGGATATGGCATCAAAGGCATGATAGAACGCTGTCAGGCGCTGGGCGGGTCGTGTACGGTTGCTCAGAATCAGCCGCAAGGATTGAAACTGCAGGTCACGCTTCCCCACAGGCTTGCGGCGCAGGAGAACGTTGACCTCAAGCAAAAGCCGGCCGGCAATGGATCAGCCCTGGTCTCCATCGCGTACCCGGAGTGGAGAGAACAGCATGGATAATCCTATTCGTATCGTGCTCGCCGAGGATCAGGCCATCATTCGGCAGGGATTGCGCTACATCATTAATGCCCAGCCAGATATGACGGTCGTCGCTGAAGCCGTTGATGGTGACGATGCGCTGCAAAAGACGCGACAGACGACCCCTGACCTCGTCTTAATGGACGTTCGCATGCCAAAGCAGAACGGCATTGAAGCGACCAGGGCCATTCTTGAAACCCTTCCAGAAACAAAAGTTGTCTTGCTCACAACCTTCGATATCCAGGAGTATGTGTTCGACGGGATTCGCGTCGGCGCAGTCGGTTATTTATTAAAAGATGCCGAGACAAGCGTGCTGCTGGAAGGGATACGTGCAGCCTCTCAGGGGGCCGCCATTTACCGGAGCACTAGAGCCAGCGAGGCTATTGCCAGGGCAATACAGGTTGGAAATGAAAGAACTCCGCAGGATGATCAAGCGCCTCTCTTCCTTGAACCTTTGACGGAAAGAGAGCGAGAGGTTCTGCAGCAGATGGCCTTTGGGCGTCGCAATGTGGAAATCGCCAGTCTCCTCTGTGTCTCGGAAGGCACGATCAAAACACATGTCCACCGCATTCTCCAGAAGTTTGGCGTGGAAGACCGCACACAAGCAGTCGTTCTGGCCATCCGCCAGCACATCGTCCAGTAATGCGCACCAGTAATTACACAGACCTGGAAGAAGCCCTGATGCGCTGCTGGCGGAACGTACCATTTAACCGTTGAGATATGGTATGATGATATCACTTAATTACACAAGCAAAAAGATGGAGATATGAATGTGAAAGAAGCACAGCGACCTCAATCTGATGAAGTTCCCGTAAAAGAGCCAGTAGTTGGTAAGCAGCCTGACCTGAAACCGCAGGGTATTGGCATGGCGGTGGCTTTCGACTGGGGGTTGGCCGTGCAAATACTGGTAACGCCCTTCCTGCCATTGTTCTTACCAAATACAGGCTTTTTTAAAGCGTTCAAATTAAGTCCAGCGCTTACTACTGCTGCGTCTTTTCTTATTTCATTGCCGTTCGTTGCTCTATTAGCTATCTTTGGCGAAGGAGTACGACGAGGCTGGCGTTGGACTCGTCCAGTACAAATTGGGTTCAACTCACTTGGCTTCTTAGGTGGGTTTGCTACATTGCCTGGCCTATGGCAAGGAAGCAAAGAAGGAAACTACTGGTCATTAGTGACAGCAGTTATCTTGCTCATCTTCTCTCCACTGATTGCCTGGCGTCTGAGCCGTCCCGTCACGAAGCAATGGTTTGCAACCGTGAACAGTAAAGATGCGCGCCGGCGGCACGGCGGCTCATGGCCGTGGTTGATTTTGCTTTGGGCTATTGCCGGCGGTGTGCTGCAAGCTATAGCGAGTAGCATCAATAGTTCCAGGTAGTAGCTTGAAACGCTAGAGTTCTTTTCCTCGTGATATGTCACAAGAAGGACTAAGACATATCTTGAAGGGGAGGAGCTTTTTATTATATGAAGTGTAAAAAAGCCTGCCTGGTGATTAATCCCCGGGCCGGGCAAAACCTAGCAAAGCTCAGCGATGTGATAGCCGTATTATCGGCAGCCGGCTGGAAGACCGACATTGCCATTAAAGAGTATGGTGGACATACCATGGAACTGGCAACTCGGGCTGCTGAGAAGAATTACGATCTCGTCATAGCTTATGGTGGTGACGGCACATTGAACCAGGTTGTCAATGGGGTTATGAATGTGAAGGGGCAACAGAGCATTGTTGGCCTCATTCCCGGGGGTACTGCTAATGTTTGGGCAAGCGAAATTGGTATCCCTACCGATCCCGTAAAGGCCGCCCTGACGCTTGTCAATAGCGAATGCCGCAAGGTCGACATAGGGCATGTCGAAGTGGAATCGCTCACCTTTCCCGGTACTGTTCAGGGGGACCAGCAACATACTGGAGATCAGAAAACGCATACGAGAAAGGTCAAGCCAACTTCTAAAGCCAGGCATCACTTTTTGTTGATGGATGGACTCGGTATCGATGCTGCTATTATGGGCCATGTCTCTAAGCCGCTCAAGTTCAAAGTTGGTCCGGTGGCGGTTGGTGTTTCAGCGGCAAAAGAGCTGCCGGAGCAGCACCCCTTCCCAATTGAAATACGGTCTTCTAGCGGTGGACGCAACGGAGAGGTGCTTTGGAAAGGTGAAGCTTTACAAGTAGTTGTAGGCAATACTCGTCGCTATGCCAATGTCGCTGAGATGACACCCGACGCCTATATTGATGACGGGGTTCTTGATGTCTGTGTGATTACGGCTGGCAATCCCCTGACAACGGTGCAGCAGCTTGCATCGCTCTTGTTGCGGCGCAAGCCCGATAATACGACTGCCGAATACTTTCGTGGTGCGCATTTCGTGGTAAGTGTGCCTGCTTCTATTGATATGCAACTGGATGGAAGTGCTGTCAAGCTCAAGGACTATCTGAGCAAGTCGGACCGCGCAGCGCTGCGACAGGTGGATGATGCGCAGCAGATAATGGTAAACTACCGCTTTGATGCTATGCCCCGCGCTTTACGAGTAGCTATTCCGAACACCTATGATGATGCTTTGTTCGAGGATTCGACCGGTAAAGGGATAGCGCATGACGCATCACAACAGCAGCAGGAGCCGCGAATGCAAAATAGCCAGCAATCACCTGAGGAACAGGAGCAAGCGCTTGAACAGGTCAATCTACTAGCGGACCATGGTCGCAAAGTGCAAGTTGTGGGCGTAGCCCCAAACCCGGAGAAAAAAGATACATATATCGTTGCGGGTACGGCAACGAAGCGTAGTACAGGTGAAACCAGGCCGGTTGCCGTATGTATTGACAGCAATACTACAATGATTAAGCGCACAGGGGAGCACCTTCCGCCGGGTATTGCCAGGGAGTTGCAAGAAGGCGGTTCGATTGTGGTGGAAGGTAAACAGAGTAAGCGCGGCGTCATCCGGGCGAAGCGAGTTGTCGTGGTTTAAGACTGTGCGCTAGCAGTGCGAGGATATGTGAATCTGGTAGACGATTCGCTGGAATGGCGTTCTGTTTTGGACGCTTTACGTACCATTCGTGTAGATACAGTCCGCTCAATGTTCGGCTCCCAGGGAGTAGCGGCCTTTACCGATGGAGCCTGTATCAAAAATCCAGGTGGGCCGGCAGGATGGGGCGCTATTCTGCTGGCAGCGGAAGATGCTACAGGTGGAATTGCTCGGGAAGGCGCCAGGCGTATCGAATGCTATGGGCATATTCCCGCGGCTCAAACCACCACCAATAACCGGGCAGAAATCACGGCGGTGCTGGCTGTCCTGAGCCTTGCGCCGCCTGATGCTCCCCTAAAAATTTACAGCGACAGTGAGTATACTATCAAGGTTGCCCAGGGTGTTTACCAGATGAAGGCCAATAGTGACCTGTGGTCGTTGTATCGCGTGTTGCTCAACCGTCGTAAAATTCCTCCTGTTTTTGAATGGGTGCGTGGCCACACCGGTCACGATCTCAATGAGCGTGCCGACGAACTGGCCGGGCTGGGAGCCTGGAATGGCGATGCAGCTGCCTATCGCAAATGGCAGGAATCCATGGCTTTTGAGGCACATAATGCTCTTCCAGCCGCAGAACTAAACGTACTCCGTCACCAGGTGCAAAAACTCAAAACTCTCTTTGACGGCCTCGACTCGAACAGTTCTCGGGTCAATGAACAAGAACGCAAATTTATTGATGATATGGCTAAGCGCCTGCAAAAGAACAATTTCAGTCCCTCACCAAAACAAAGCAATTGGGTCAAGGGCCTGGTAGCTAAATATAAAGTATAGATGTTCAGGCTACATATGAACATTGCCCGAGAGGCGCTGCATTGGTTCATGCTTACTCTACTGGATTTCTAATCCGTCTGGTGTGGTAGAATAGACTGAGGTGGAGGTGCCACCTTCAAATAAAACAGAAAGAAGACTGATTTTGTATCAAAAGCTGGTACAACAATTTACTGAACAGCTGCGATTAAAACAACCTCCCATAGGATTAGCCTTCGTCGAGAATGTGCCTGCAGGAGTTCCACACAACACAACCGGTGTACCTTCAGCCTGTACCTTCTGGCGCATGGCCGAACAAGGCATCTTCTATTCCACGGCCGAAGATCACAAGCAATGCCCGATTGGTATGATGACCATGGGCTTCAGCATGCCGGAAACAGATCAACAGCGAGCGCAGGAATTAGTGGAAACGATGGCCAGTGTTCAATATTTCTCACCTGCCGAAGTCAGCGCTCTACCAACTGTAAAGAAGTCCCATCAAAGTATTGTCTATGGTCGCCTGGACCAGTTCCCCATTCAAGCCGATGTTATCCTCTGCATTATCGACACACAGCAAACCATGCTCGTCGCTGAAGCTAGCGGAATCATGGACTGGTTACAGGGTGGTGGTCAATCAGCCTTTGGACGTCCCACCTGTGCAGTAATTCCACGTACGATGCAAACGGGCCAGATGTCTATGAGCTTTGGCTGTGTTGGAGCCCGCACCTACACCGGACTCACTCCCTCCGAGCTGGTTTTAACCATTCCTGTTAGTGAGTTTGCTGCCCTCGTTGAGCGATTACAGATAACGTTAGCTGCTAATGCTGCCCTGGCTCCATTCCATCAGCAACAAAAGGCCCGCTTCACAGCTTAGTTTAATCCACACAGGGAGTAGAACTCTTAAAGCCCGAAGACGTAGAGATTCCCATCTGAGCATTGCCTGAGGGAAAAGACATATGACCACAACCAAAAGACAAACCGAACCGCATTCCGCACTTCAATCGGTCCCTGTATCTCATCCTCAACGTAACCCGGGTATTCCACTGGATATGGACTGGGTGAGCAGAGTACATATCAATCGCAGCGCGGTTGAGCGGCGTGCCGCTACTATGAATACCCGCCGTAGCGTCAAGAAAGAGTGGCAAGTGGCGTGGTTGTTGCGTGCCATCACATGTATCGACCTGACCACACTGGCAGGCGACGACACGCCTGGGAATGTCCTGCGGCTCTGTGCCAAAGCGCGCCAACCTGTGCGCCAGGACCTGTTAGCGGCACTGGGCGCTGATGGTTTTGATTTGAAGGTTGGAGCGGTCTGTGTCTATCATAACCTTGTGCCGGTAGCCGTTGAGGCCTTGCGTGGCTCGGGCATTCCTGTTGCCGCCGTCTCGACAGGCTTTCCCGCCGGTCAGAACCCCATGGAGCAAAAACTGGGAGAGATTGAGGCTTCGGTCAAGGCCGGAGCGGGCGAAATCGATATTGTTATTTCTCGTGCCCATGTTCTGACCGGCAACTGGCAGGCTCTGTACGACGAAGTGCGAACCTTCCGTGCTGCCTGCGGCGCTGCTCATATGAAGACCATCCTTGCCACCCATGAACTTGCCACGTTCCGCAACGTGGGTATGGCGAGCCTGGTGTGCATGATGGCGGGTGCTGACTTTATCAAAACCTCCACGGGCAAAGAAGCAGTCAACGCTACCATACCTGTAGGTGTGGTCATGGCGCGCGCCATTCGCGATTACTATGAACAGACCGGTTATAAAGTCGGCTTCAAACCTGCAGGCGGTATCCGCAGCGCTAAAGAATCGCTCGACTGGTTAATTTTGATGAAAGAAGAGCTGGGCAACGAGTGGCTCAACAATACCCTTTTCCGTATTGGCGCCAGCGGCCTGCTCTCCGATATAGAACGGCAGCTTTCGTACTTCGTCACCGGTCACTATGCAGCAGCACATCATAACCCGATGGTCTAGTCGGAGGAGGCGCAGCTCATTTGATGCGTTGTAGCCTGGCGGGGGAAAGCCCCCTTTCAAGACTTTGTTGGCGAATGAGACTGGGAGTGAAAGCGAGTGTGGTGATCTGCCCAAGCATGGCGACCGCAAGGGATCGCCACTACTATACAACGGCCTGGCAAGCCTGTTGAGAGGGTGCAAGATGATACTCGCTCTTCCCAGCTCAGGATGCTTTGCACTTTTTCTTTCATTCGCCAACAAAGTCATAGGGGAACCGGAAGAGCTGCTTGGGGAGGAGAGACGAGGCAGTCCTTTGCTCGCCGGCTTCGCTCATTGCCCGAACTTCAATCTTAGAACGGTTTCGAGAGATCCTTCACATGCAAAAAGAGGAGTGAACCATTTTGCTCTCGAAAAGATGAAAGAGAGCGGTATGAAGCTCGCTATTGTGGCGACAGGTGGAGATCCAGGTCATGCACCCGCCAGAAGAACCTATGAAAAGGCCGGATACACTTCTGATCAGAACCCTCTTGAGACGCTCGCTCTCTCAGAGAGGAGTTGGGAGAGTTTGGCTGGTGTATCTGCTTCGTCCAATGGGGTATACACATTCACTTTGAGATCTGGCGCGTCAACTACCTGAAACGTGAGATGCTCAAACATGAGATAGCCTGCTTGTGGATGATTGACCGTTTTGTGACCTTCTAGCGCACCGAGCACCTCATGATCGGGCCACCATGCCCGAAATTCAGGGCTGCAAATCATCAGATCATGAATCAACGCTGTC
>WNGP01001569.1_pt1 | contig 19613 bp, 19 predicted proteins | sample 5407671 | NCBI WGS metagenome assembly WNGP01 (sample SAMN13153381, study PRJNA577476) | soil metagenome | isolation source: 40 cm soil or saprolite under Garry oak tree replicate 2 | place: USA:California | collected 2016-06-15 | reverse complement strand
TTTTATCGCGACACCGAAAGCATCGCGTTTCCAAAACTGAACGATCATCAGCTTTCGCTCCTTGAGCCTTTGGCCGAACGCCGTGTGATGAAACGCGGTGACGTGCTCTTTAAAGCCGGGCAGCGCGATCTCGGATTAGCGATTGTTTTGCGCGGTGAACTCGAAGCCTTCGAGACGCGCGATGGCACCGAATACAACCTCGCCACCGCGCGTGAGCGCGATTTCATGGGCGACGTATCGATGCTCCAAGGCACATCGATCCTCGGTTCGAGCAGAGTGAAATCGGACGAGGCCGAGATCCTCCACATTCCGGCCGCCGCACTTCGGCGCACGCTGGCGGAAATTCCCGCCGTCAGCAAGACAATCGTCGATGCCTTGATCATGCGACGGCGACGGCTTCGCCGCGATCGCATATTCGCGGGCATGCGTGTTCTGGCTAACCGCGATGCGCGCGATGGACATCAGCTTGATGATTTCCTCGACAAGAATCGCATCCCGCATCGGCTGGTCGAATTTGAAAGCGAACAGGGCAAGGCGCTGAGCGAACGTTTTCACCTAACGAGTCGCGATTTGCCGGTCCTGATTACTCCCGCAGGTGCGCGCCTGCGCCAGCCTTCGTTGCGCGAGGTCGCGAGGGAAGCCGGTTTGCTGCGCTCGCTCGCGGAAGAAAATGAAACGGAAGTTTTCTGCGACCTGGCCATCGTTGGCGCTGGACCAGCCGGACTGGCCGCAGCGGTCTATGCCGCGTCCGAGGGATTGAAGACGGTCGTTTTAGAAAGTTATGCTCCAGGCGGACAAGCCGGTTCTTCGTCACTCATCGAAAACTTCTTTGGATTCCCGACCGGCATTGGTGGTGGCGAATTGACCTGGCTCGCTCAGCTTCAGGCTTACAGATTCGGCGCGAAATTTTCCACACCAGCCTCGGCCCTCTCCCTGCAATACAACACTGATGGCGAGTACCGCGCCTGTCTCGAGACGGAAGGTTGCTCCGCGGTGCTTCACGCAAAATGTGTCTTGATCGCGACCGGAGCGGATTACCGCCGGCTGGATGCGGAGGGGCGGGAACAATTTGAGAATATAGGCGTTTACTATGCTGCGACTGCGCTGGAAGGTCAGATTTGTCGCGGGGAAACCGTCATCGTCGCAGGCAGCGGCAACTCAGCCGGCCAGGCGGCCATGTTCCTTTCCGAGGGCGCGGCCAAAGTCTTGCTCGTCGTCAGGGGAAATAATGTGAAGATGTCGGACTATCTTTCCCGTCGGGTGCAAGCGCACGAAAACATCGAGATTCTCTGCAACACCGAGATCCGCAAAATGTCCGGCGGGAAAAAGCTGGAACAAATCGAACTGGAAAATTCCAAGGCACGCGAACGCCGAGTCGTTCAAACGCCGGCCGTTTTTTCCATGATCGGCGCCGTTCCATGCACCGAATGGCTGCCACTCGAAATCGAGCGCGACGACAAAGGATTCATCAAAACCGGATTGCTTGTGGCGAGCGCGCCGGCGTGGAAAGAGAACAAACGCCAACCGGGCCCGCTCGAGACCAGTCTTCCCAACATTTTTGCTGCCGGCGATGTCCGGTCTGGTTCGGTTAAACGTTGTGCAGCCGCTGTCGGTGAAGGCGGCATGGCTGTCGCGGGCGTGCAAGAGGCCCTCGCCGCCTCAGCTAATCGGACTTAACACATCGCCATGGCAGCCTGCTCCCATCTCAAAACGGTTGGGTCGGTAAAACGTCCGCAGCGCCGCGAATGCGAAGAGTGCGTGAAGATCGGCGCATACTGGGTTCATCTGCGGACCTGTCAGACGTGCGGCGTCACCTTGTGTTGCGACAGTTCACCGAACCGCCACGCCAGCAAGCACGCGCACCAGAGCGGGCATCCGGTAATTGCGTCGGCTCAGGCCGGTGAGCGCTGGCTCTATTGCTACCCGGACGATGCCTTTGCGGAATATTGATTAACGCTTCCCTTCTCCCTCGAACGAGGGAGTACGGATCACCTCGCGAGTGGCACCGGAAAATCCTGCGTACGCGAAATAGCGACAGTCCGATCAGCGCCGATGTTTCGCGTGATGAAAACGAACACTGTTCCACGAACGCCTGACGAAACCGGCTCTTACGTTCAACTTCAGCAACAGATTCACGACGCTTTGCGCGTGCAGCATCCAGAATGGATCGAGTCTAACGGCGATTGTCCTACCTGCGAGTCGTACGAATCGCGGCTCGCAGAACTGCTTCGTCTTTCTTCGCCGAGCGAACATCGCTCGGCTGCCTAATTAACCTGCCAACAGAGCAACACAACCTTATGTATATGAATACTAAAAAACTTGATGGTAAAGTGGCGATCGTGACGGGAGCGTCGAAGGGAATCGGCGCCGCGATCGCCAAACAATTCGCTGCCGAAGGCGCAGCTGTGGTCGTCAATTATGCCTCCTCAAAACAGGGCGCAGACCGCATCGTGGACGAAATTGCAAAACGCGGCGGCAAAGCTATCGCCGTCCAGGCCAACGTCGCCAGGAAGGCGGAAGTCGAACGGCTCTTTTCCGCAACGAAGAAGGCATTCGGCACGCTCGACATTCTGGTCAACAACGCCGGCGTTTACGATTGGTCGCCACTTGAAGAGATCACCGAGGAACAATTCCACAAACACTTTGACGTGAATGTTCTCGGCCTGCTCCTCGCCACCCAGGAAGCGGTCAAGCAATTCGGTTCCAATGGCGGCAACATTATAAACATTAGCTCGACCGTCACGTCGTTGACACCGCCGAGTTCGTCGGTTTACACCGGCACAAAGGGCGCGGTCGATGCCATCACCAGAACGCTGGCCAAGGAACTCGGCCCGCGCAAAATTCGAGTCAATGCCATCAATCCCGGCATGGTGGAAACGGAGGGAGTGCGTGCAGCCGGCTTCGATCAAGGCGATCTTCGCAAAAGCGTTGAAGCGCAGACACCGCTGGGCCGCATCGGCCAACCCGAGGACGTTGCTCCCGTCGCGGTGTTTCTCGCTTCGTCCGATTCCGCGTGGATCACGGGTGAAACATTGCGCGTCGCGGGCGGCCTTCGTTGACTAAAAGGCCCAAAACAACTTCCTAAGCGGTTCTCACCCCAAAGAGGGAGCGAGGATCAACTCTAACGCGGTATTAGAAAATCCCACACACGCGCAATGGTCACGATACGACCGTCACCGATAACGTAAGCGCATGAAAACGATTAAGACTCACTCGAGATTTCTTCCAATTGCAAACGTGCGCCGTCCGCGAAGGCGCGATTCACTCCCATTAAGCGAAGTGATTCCATTCTGGTTCGCCGTTTCCAGTCCATTAATCGGATTAGTACTCGGATTTCTCGGCGCCTGGTTTGTCACGTGCCTGACAAGCTAAGAATGCCCGCAACATTCATTACCGGGAAAATATGAACAATATAATCGAAGCAGACTTCCTTCCCCGGGGAACCGACGTTAATTTCTCCTGGCCAGGTTCAGCCCTGAGGGCCTTCGGAGTCAACGAAAAGCGGCGCATCCTGATTGTCGATAACGACCGGGACACCACTCACCTGGTGAAAGTTCTTCTCGAAAGGACCGGCCACTATCTGGTGCTCGAAGAAAACGACGCTACCAAGGCTCATCAAAGCGCCCGGAATTTTCGGCCAGATCTTATCTTGCTTGATATCGTGATGCCAGAAAGAGACGGAGGCGAAGTAGCAGCGCAAATCCAAGCCGACGCTGAATTGCACAGAACGCCGATCATCTTTCTCACGGCGCTCGTCACGAAAGCTGAGGCAAAATCCGGCCTTCGCATCCAGGGACATTCTTTTCTCGCCAAGCCCATCGGCATTCCTGAGTTGATCAACGCTATTGAAGAACATCTGACCGCGCGTGTGGCGGTTTAGCGTAGTGCCGCTATCCCTAAAGAGAGAGCGAGCATCAACTCTTAGGTGACACCGTAAAATCCTACGGACGCGCAATGGCAACCAGCATGCCGCTTACGAGGTTGTGGCATGAAAACGATTAAATTATTTAGTTTAGTAACCATGGCTCTTGTTAGCCTCAGTCAGCCGACGTGGGCAGGCCCTCACGGCGGTGGAGGATTTGGTGGCGGCTTCGGCGGTGGCCACTTTGGCGGCGGCGGCTCTAGCCGCGGTAATTTCGGTGGCTTTGCCGCTGGTGGTTTTCGCGCAGCACCAGTTTTCTCTGGTCGCGGCGCATACTATACCGGGAGAAGTACCGGCGGATTAAGCGGCGCCCGCATGTCTGGCGTCAGGTCGCATGCATTGACCGCGCCAACGAGCCGATCAATTGGCTCACCGGCCGGAAGCAGGGCAACCATAACCCGTCAACAAGACCGCGCCGGCTCGGTAGCAGCGCGCACCAGAGTTTCAGATCCGAGGATCTCAAGAGCGGCAAATCGAGGATCATTCAACACGAATCACGCGTTTGCGCGCCATGATGCAAATTGGCACGGCAACTGGGACAAGCGGCGTGCACATTTTGACCACGGTCACGTCTTTGTCTTTATCAACGGTTTTTGGTACGGATTCTACCCATGGGATTACCTGCCATATTACGGCTACGATTATTACGGTTACCCCTACGATTATTCCGACTCCGACTACTACCCATACTACGACGATGACCAGTCGACCTATGTTGGTTTGGATCAGTACGGAAATAATGCGACCGTAAGCGCAGTTCAATCAGAGCTTGCAAAGCTTGGTTACTATCGCGGCGCGATCGACGGAGTTGTTGGAGACGAAACCCAGGCGGCTCTCGCGCGTTATCAAGAAGACCACGACTTGAGCGTCACAGGGACACTCACGGCGGCGACGCTTCAATCGCTCGGATTGCCGCAGGCAGCGAGCTAGCGAGACCAACGTTTTGAACAGGGAAACCTCAGCACACCCACCGCGCTACCCTCTGAAGCGTCGCCCCTGCAGCTCCGCCAGCTTTCGGAGGGACGCCGCCTGGGAGGTTTGCGAATCCCGACTGGCGACCAGGGCAAAACATGGTGGCGACTGAAGACGAAAAATTCCGGCCATTCATTCCCATTCGAGCGAAACATTGGATAAGAAGCGATGGCTAGGACGGGGAAGAAACGATGGTCAGCCAAGGTGACGCAGCACAGTGACGCGCTCGATCTTGAGCGAGATGTCTTCAAATCAAAAGACCCACGCACGATCGCGCTGTCCCTAAAACGCTCGGCTGAGCAGAGCAAACGGCGCAAAGGCACGCCATACCAATCGGCGATGTCGATGTTGAATTTCTACATCAACCGCGCCGGCAAAAACCTTCCGCAAAGACAAAAGCGCGTCCTGGAACGGGCAAAAGACGAATTGCGAAACGTGTTTGGACGAAAGTAGCCACTGGCGCTCTTCAAATGATCGACTTTCTTTTAACTTGGTTTGCGACATTCACGATGTCGACCTAACAACCGGCTTCCCCATGGTCAACGGTTCTTCAGCTCACCGTCCTTGTGGCCGGCGTTCGTCGTTAGAAGTCCCAGGTCGCCGCCGAAATTGCTTTGTTAAAAGCTGCGTTTGTATAAGCGTTACCGGGTGAGTTTTATCCGCACAGGTTTTCGCGAGATGGCGTTGAAGATTAAACGCCAGCGGACGCGCATGGCTTTGCGTCACCAGCGACGCCTTCTCCAGAGAAGTGAGATCAATCTGGGCCGGGAAGGCACTGCGCAAGCGGCAAATTTCCCTGAACTACGCAACGAAATCGTCGCTCTTAAAAAGCTGGAGCAAGAACAAAAGGAGCTCGCGCTTCGCATTGCGCAACTCGAGGAGGGAATCAAAAGAATCGAAGCAGAACGGCAACAAAACACCGAGGACCAAAATGCGGCCATCGCCAAACTAGAAGCGGAGAAAAAACCGCTACTTCAGCAGCGTAATCAAGCTAAGACCACTGCCGATGTTTGCGAGCGTGAACTAGCGGCCGTGGAGCGGCGCATTCGGGAGAATGAAACCGCCGACCGTAATCTGCTCAAACAACTCTCCGACCTTCACGCACTCGATCCCGCCCCGGCGGATTTCGAAGCGCTGGCCGCCACTATCAACGCGCGCCGTGCCCGTCTTCCGGAAGAGCGCGCTGAACTTATGCGGGCACGCTTGGGCAGTGCCGACGCCGCAAGTCTGGCTAAGGAGAAATTACTGGCAGCAGAATCGGAACTTGCCGTCGTGGAAAAGAAAATCGAGCGGGTACGGAGTGAATTTGAAGCGCGCGATCGAAAATTGAACGAGAACATCCGCGTCCAACAGGAGGCAGTGCGAGAAGCGCGCGCGCGTCATCACAAGGTCGAGGAACGCAAGACCCCCGCTTATTTGAACATCGGCCGACACCTTTCCGCCCAGGGAATCGCGCCTCCCAACGCGCCACACCTCCTCACCGACGCGCACCGTCACCGCGGCACTGTGGATCAACTTTTGCAACATCGGGCAGAGCTGACCACGCTCTCCAACCAAATCGACATGCAGGAGCTGCGAAAGTTCTACTTCAGCGTTGTCTCAATTCTGGCACTGTTGGCGATTATTTTGCCTGTTGCCGTCAAATCTCCGCGCAAGCGCGAGTGGCTGCCCCAAGAGACGGATATGATTTTGTCGATCAATATCGAACAACTCGAGCGCGCTGATATCCCAAAACGCTGGCGCAAAGACCAACCAGAAATATGGCCAAAAGTCTGGCTCGGATTGGTTGGCGCTGCCGCTTTAACACCCGGGTTAACCCTGCCTCGTGACGCAGTGCACATCACTCGCGCGGTCAGCACTGACGGGCCGGAAACGCCTCGGGAGTTCATTCTGATGGAGACCCGGCGCGATGTCTCCCCCGTGATCCGAACGATCGGAGGCGATCCGACTTTCCGAAAGCATCCCATCAGCGGTTTGCCGGTTTGGGAACGATCCTCGGACCTTGCTGTTGCCCGCGTGGGACCGGCAACCCTCGCCATCGGCGCTCCAGGGGAAGTGGACGAGCTCGTTCTCGTCCGGCTGGGGATGAAACCGGACCTGAAGATCACCGATCAACTTTTCAACCGGTTTCAGGCGCTCGATCGCGAGAGTGCCCTCCGGTTGATCTCCCGGAATCCGCCCGATCTCTCGCGCGTTTTTCATCCGATCTTCTCCCGTGAATTGCTGGACGCCTCACAATTACTTGGTCTTGCCGTGGCCCTGCAAAATCCAGTAAAAGCCAGATTGCTCCTGAAAATGAATTCATCGAAAAATGCGGCAGAACTCGCCCGTAATTTGCACGATCAGCCGCAACGCTGGCTGCGATTAGCCGATTCCGAATTGCTTCTTTACTCCCAACCCCCGGAAATTCAGAGACAAGGCGACTCGAACCTGGAGCTGCGTTTCACCCTCCCCGAGAACAGCGCTCGACTCCTTCTCGAACGCATCGCGAAAACCGATGCAGGCGCCGCGCTAACAGCACATTGATCGCCTCATCCTTGCCGTTGAACGAAATATAAAAGCAAAATGTCAATTTTCTTCCGACACTTCGAGCTTCGTCTGGGCCGCTGTTGCGCAGGCGGCATGTTTTTTCTCCTCGCGGTGTTTCTTACTGCGCAATCGCACGCAGCAGAGGACGCGAAATCCAATCTTGTCGATATCAAATCGGTTGATCCTTCAATCGTCGTCGAGCTCCGGTACGCCGGAACGCACAATCGGCTGCATCGTCGGTTGTATCCGCCTTCCATGCGGGCGCTCGTCCAGCCGAGCGTCGCAAAACAGTTAGTCGGTGCGCAAAATTTCCTGCGTCCTTACAAGTTCGGCTTGAAAATTTGGGATGCGTATCGGCCGGAATCCGTGCAGCGCCAACTCTGGCAGTTCGCGCATGACGAGTCGTACGTCACCAATCCTGATGATGGAGTCGGGTCGCTGCACACATGGGGCGTGGCTGTCGACGCAACACTGGCGGACCGCTGGGGCCGATCGATATCGATGCCTACCGATTTCGACGAGTTCACACCGGCGGCAATGCTTCATTACCACGGAATGGATGCCCAGGTCAGATCGCACTTGAGGCTTTTGCAAACCGCCATGGGGCGCAACAGGTTCTATGGTCTGCACACGGAATGGTGGCATTTCATCAGTCATGATTGGAAAAATTATGTTCACTCGCGCGAGACACAGATGACAGAACAAGCGTCGAAGACAGAGCCCAGCGGCAAGTTATGATCCATTCCGTGCGTTGCGCGGAACCGCCAAACAATGATCGACACCGTTTTACGGGATTTGCGTCAGCCAGAATACATCCACGTGTTGCTCAATCCGTTGCCAGTTTACGGATTACTTATCGCTTGGATCGGCTTGATCGTCGCCTTTTTTTTCAAAAATCGTCGCGCTCAGCTGGCAACATTAGTGCTCGTCCTCATCAGCTCCATCTCTGCGTGGCCGGTCTATGAATTTGGCCAGCAAGCGTATGATCGCGTCCTGTCGATGGCGGATGAAGATGGACACGCCTGGCTCGATGAGCACAGGGATCGCGCCGAGGATCTCATCTGGATTTTCTACGCCCTTGCAGCTTTGAGTGCGATTGCAATCGCGGCGCCAATGAAATGGCCAAGATCTTCCTTACCGCTCGTAATCGCGGTGATTTTGCTTGGCGGTGTGACGTTGGGAACCGGTGGGTACATCGCGTACGCCGGCGGCAGAATTCGGCACCGCGAATTTCGCAACGAACCGGTGCCTCCCAAGAGACCAGAGCACGAACACTAGATCGATACCGAAAACCGATTGTAGGGCAGGCGCTTCGCCTGCCAAAAATTTCCGGTTAGGCAAGCGGCGCGCTTGCCCTACAATTTTCTCGTGCCTACTAAGCTCGATCGCGCAGAACGCGATATCAAAGAACGCAGCGTCGCGCTGAAGAAACCGCTCGGTCTGCGCGACCTCGTTCTGACGCAGATAGTCTTTATCGTTGGTTCGAGCTGGGTCGGCACCGCTGCAAAGCTTGGGCGTGCGCATCTCTTTTTCTGGCTGCTGGCGATTTTGCTTTTCTACATTCCGCAAGCCGCCGTCGTCATTTACCTGAACCGGCTCATGCCGCTCGAAGGCGGGATCTACCAATGGGCAAAGTTCGCGTTCAACGAGTTCGCCGGCTTTATCGTGGCATGGAACCTCTGGCTCCTGTCGATCATGGTGATCGCCCTAGGCGGCATGTTCGTCACCACGAATCTCTCCTATGCCATAGGCGACGCGGGCGCGTGGATGCGAAATACTCCGTGGTGCGTCTCGCTCATCAGTTGCGCGCTGGTAGGCGGCCTTGGCTGGACCGGCGTGCGCGGATTATCGTTAGGCAAATGGCTCCACAACATCGGCGGGTTCGCCATGCTGCTGGCTTACGCCGCCCTGATTGTTTTGCCCTTCGTTAACCTCGCCCGCGGCGATCTAAGCGCATATCGCCCGCTACAAATCGCCGCGCCGACGATGTCGATCTTCTATTGCTTCAACATCTTCACCAAGCTGGCAGTCGGCGCATTGAGTGGTTTCGAATACGTTGGCATTCTGGCCGGTGAAACTCATTCCCCGGCGCGTAACATCGGTCGGTCGGTCATCATCGCCGCTCCCATCATCGCGCTGATGTTCATTCTCGGAACAAGCTCGGTCCTCGCTTTCATTGGAGACAATGCAATCGATTTGATCGGTCCAGTGCCGCAAACACTGCGACTCGGCCTGCATTCATTCCGAATCGCCGGCGCAATCGCCTCAGTCGGTATTCTGCTGATGACGGTGCGCTCGATTTCCTCGGTGAGCATTCATTACACCGGCAGCTCGCGCCTGCCCATGGTGGCCGGATGGGACCACCGGTTGCCGGCGTGGTTCTCGCGCCTGCACGCCCGTTACAAAACGCCTATCAATTCAATCGTGTTCGTCGGCGCCATTACGCTGGTAATTGCTATCTCCAGCCAGATCGGCGCCGGCCTGCAGGAAGCATTTCAACTCGTCGATAACGCTGCCAACGTCTTTTACGGAATTGTCTATGCTATGATGTTTGCCATCCCGATCGTGGGCGCGACCGCGGTACGCTCCAGCGCGCGCATGTGGCTGCGAATCGCAGCGCTCTGTGGCTTTGGCGTATCGCTGCTGGCCATCTTTTTCACCGTCTATCCGATCATCGAGGTGCCGAGCCCATTAACTTTCGGCGCAAAAATCATTGCCGTCACGATCACTGCCAATGCCATTGGCGCGGCGATCTTCTGCCTCGGGGGGAAACGACGACGCGCTGCACTTAGCTAGCGCAGCTTTGAGCAACCCAATTCAAATACTCAGAAAATCCTTTCTCGATCTTAAAGCAAACGATCTCCGGAACCTCGTACGGATGAAGCGACCGCAATTTTTCCTGAAATGCTGCTTGTCGATCTTCGCTCAGTTTAAAAAAAACGAGAGTCTCGTTGCCGATCTCGATTCTCTCGTTCCAGCGATAGATCGACTCCACGCCGGGCAAAATGTTCGCGCAGGCAACGAACCTTTCTGTGACTAGTTGATTGGAAATCCGCCGCGCAGTTTCGGCATCCGGGAACGTGCTGAGTGCGAGTAGGATTTTGTCGGCCATGCGTCACGCCAGCACGGCAGCCTCATACCGCCTGGCCGGCTCGGCCCGGCAAATCCAGCCGCCACCGAGGACGACGTCGCCATCGTAGATTACCGCCGCTTGTCCGGGCGTCACCGCGCGCTGTGGCTCGTGCAAATGAACGCGAGCACGATTACCCTCCAGCAGCGTGACGCTAGCGGGCGTGCCGGGATGATTGTAGCGGATCTTCACTGTAAGATTGGTGTAGAGGCGCATGTCCTCACGCGCATGCCGATCCTCCTTGCGGCTGGGGACAGCCGCCTCTACATCTGAGATCCAATTCACGCGCTCGATTTCAAATTCGTCCACGGTCAAATCGTCGGCATCGCCGACGATGACGCGATTTGTTTGCGGATCGAGGTCGATAACGTAACGCGGCCGCGGCGAACCGCCGGGAAGACCTTTGCGCTGACCGATTGTGAAAAGCTCAATGCCGTCATGTTCGCCGACGAAATTGCCATCGACATCGTAAATCTCGCCGCGATGAAATTCCGAGTCGCCAAGATGCGAGCGCAGGAAAGTTTTGTAATCGTTGCCGGGAACAAAACAAATTTCCTGACTGTCGATCTTATCGGCCACTTTCAAGCCTAACGACCGCGCGATTTCGCGGATTTGTGGCTTCATCATTCTGCCCAGCGGCGTAAGCGCGCGACGCAACTGCGGCTGGCGCAGGCTAAATAAGAAATACGATTGATCTTTGCGCAGATCGATGCCCTTGCGAAGCACTGCGCCTTCGGCGTGATGCTCGATGATTGCGTAATGGCCGGTCGCGATATAATCACAGCGGAGCGCCTTCGCCTTGCTCCAGAGATTACCGAACTTGAGTTTTTCATTGCACATCACGCACGGGTTCGGCGTCCGGCCAGCCTGGTATTCGCTGGAGAAATAATCAATCACCAGGCGCTCGAACTGATCGGCTTCATCAACCACGTAGTGCGGAATGCCTAGCGAATGAGCGACACTGCGCGCATCGGCCACCGCTTGCGGCCCGCAACATTTGTCTTCTGCGCGCGAGATGCAATCCTGCGGCCAGACCTTCATGGTCACGCCGATGACGTCATAGCCCTGTTCCCGCAACAAATAGGCTGCGACGCTGGAGTCCACTCCACCGCTCATGCCAAGCAAGACTCGCTGTTTCTTTCGATTCATGTGAGCGAAGAATTTCGATCAAGCGGCGCGTGAGTCAACGTTTCAGGGGAGCATAGTCTGCCAGCCAGTGCTTTTCGGCAGCCTGCCGAAAAGAAGTGTCGTCGGCAAGCTGCCTGCGCTCCCAGAACCAAACTGCGCACCTACTGTTTCACCGCTCGACTTAGGAACGGGCTCCCGCGCAAGGTGAATCGCCACGGCAAATGCGCAGAGCGACTGATACCGATGCGTTTGTCCGCCACAACGTCGAAAGTTGCCTGCGCGTTCGACACAAAGCAATGGCGCGGATCCGCGCATAAATCCATTTCATGGTGCCGATCGGTGATGCCGAGCGCTTGCGTGAGTTTCCCCGGTCCAGAGCAGAGTTGGTGGAGATCGTCAACGCGGCGGCGTCTCTGCATCAACTCGGCACCACGCCGTGGTTCAAGCGCGCGGATCAAAACGAAGCCGTTCGCGTCCCCTTTCACGAGCACATTCAACATCCAGTGCACGCCGTAGTTGAAATAGACGTAGGCCGCACCGGCTTTGTTTCGCTCGATAAATCTGCGCGCGCTCGGCCGCGTAAAGGTGTGCGCGGCTTCGTCATCGATTGCCGCGTACGCTTCGGCCTCGACAACGATCCCGGAGCAATCGCCCCAGACCAGCTCCGTGCCGATGAGTTCGCGCGCGCACGTAAGCGGATCGCGCTGAAAAAATTCCCGTGGCAACATCGTGATGCGGGTCGCTGCGCGTGTCACTTTCATGGTGCTACGTCGCCCGCTGCGGCAGCGAGCGGCAGCGCATCTTGCACCAGGTGCACCAACACGCGCCCGGGCTCCTCTGCGTAAATCATGTGTGCCGAATTTTCGAACCAAATCCATCGTTTACTCGGAGCTTCTACCCGTTCGAACCAGCGCTGTACCGGTTGAGACGGCGTGGTGTAATCATAGCGGCCGGCGAAGATGAGGAGTGGACAGTCGAGGCGCGTTAGTTTCGTGAAATCGGTGGACGCCATGTCCAGCAACAGCTTGGGCAACGAGAACGCACTCCCTGCGTCGATCGCCTTGAAGTCTGTCTCGGAGTAGTCTGGCGAAATTTTTTCAGCGTTTTCCCAAAAGTTGTAACTCTGGCGTCCGAACGTCAGCGCGCCGTAGTGTACCGACCACTTTCGTTCTACGTTCATCTTCTCGAGCGGCAGCGCACCGTTGGATTCGGGGTAAGGCGCGATGGCTTCGAGTTCCTTCTCCGCGTCTGCATCGCCAGCCTTGCGCGCTGTGCTCAGCACCCAATCGTAAGCGATCTGCTCAGCCTCACGCATATTGATGATCTGTCCGACGCCAATGTAGGCATACAGCCAGTCAGGTCGCCGCTGCGCTAGATAAAGGCCAAGTATCGTGCCCCATGAGTGGCCCAGTGCGAAGATCTTCTTCTTGCCGTAAGTCGTGCGCAGATAGGTGACCAGCTCCTCGGCATCCTGCACCATCCGCGCCACGCGCATCGTCGGCGCCACCTTTTCTGGATCGTTCAGCTCGTAGGTCTTGCCAGCACCCCGCTGATCCCACTCCACCACAGTGAAATAGTCGTTCCACGGCCTTTCAAAGAGGTAACGGTTGGGCAGATCTGGCGCTGCCGGGCCGCCATGCACCACGAGAAGGATTGGATTGCGTCGGTCGCGCCCGCGTACAGTGATCCACTGGCGAATGCCGCCGATCTCGATGGCCTTGGCCTCGTCGATTCCGTTGGAGGAAACGACTTTGTTGAATTCACGAAGGATCGCGTGAGCGTTCGGCGAAGCCTCCACGCGCGCCGGGAACGCGGCCATCGGCGTTAGCGTCAACGCGCAGATGAAGGTTTGGACGAAAAGCTTCATGCTTGACCGCTGCTATCTCACGAAACACCAAGCGCACGAAGTGCGCGCACATGTTGGCGGATCACGCTGACAAAATGGGCGAACAAGTTGTTTTTGATTAACGCAGGCGGAGCCTTCACAAACGGCGAGCGCGCCAGGCATTATCGGCCTTAGAAACCTGCCGCTTTGTAAAAGACTGGTAATGTCACTTCGCATGCCACCGGTTTGCCGTCACGAAACGCGGGAATAAATTTCGCGTTCTTAAAATCGGCCACAGCGGCATCGCCAAAACCGAGAAAAGGCGGTTCCTCTGAAACGACGTTTATCTCCTGCAGCTTACCGGTAGCATCGATCTTCATCTTGAGCTCGACCATGCCATCCACCTGAACCCGCGCTGTTTCCGTCGGCGGATAATGGAATCCCGTAAACCCCGAGTCACTCCCGAAAAAAGATTGTGGCCCGATAAAGTCGTGTTCCTTCTCGAGTTCGACGGCTTCCTGATTGGAAAAAATGCGCAGCCGCGGTTTCCCATTGACGACTCGGAACGTAACCGTGCCGTAGTAAATCGCGTCCACCGGCTGATGATCATAGATGGCTGGGATAAACCTTAGATCAGATGCAGGTGAGATCCTCTTCTGCAACTCCTGCTTGAGAAAATCCGAATCCGGCGTGCCACGATACGTCGCGCTCCACTCCAGCTCGCCGGTTTTTCTCACCGCGCACATGAACATGATCAGGGCATCTTTCTGGCCGTTCCTGATCAAGCCCTGCTCGTCGATGCGATTGATCAACGCATTAGGACCCTGCCCGAGCAGCGCCGGACGAAACATCGGCAGCTCAGCCGCCTGTGCCGACGGCGTGGCGCTTTCCTGCGACCAGACAAGATCGACAATTGACAACAAAGCGATCAGGGAAAATGCGAACGCGCGCATGGGCAAATACGCAAGCGGAGCACGCTGCTTTTTCAAGCGCAATGTGGCATCGAATTAAGCAGCTGCAGCTAACTCTCCGGCAGCGGCAATTTTGTGCACGATTTTGTGACGCCGGAAATAATCAATGAGCGCGTCGCGCGTTTGCACCGGATGCATGACGTAGTTCACTGATGGCGTCTCGAGCAAGGCGCGCAGTTTCATGAAGTGATGGCCGGCACTGCGTGAGTCGAAACTGTTAAAAGCGACCATGTACTTTTTGCCGCGCTCGAGCGAGCGTCCGCCTGGCAACTTCATTGATGTGATTCTGCGATCAGAACCACGGCCTTCTGTCTCCACCTCGATGCCTAACAAATTTCGCCGTTCGTGGCTGGCATACACTTCTTCCATGACGGTTTTTATTTCATCGGGCGAAAGCGCAGCCGTCACAATGTAGTTTTCGTAAGGAACCATATTCCAAATTTCGTTTACCCTTTTCGCGCCGGCGACCAAGTTGGCGTTTTCATCGAACACGCCGTGCATGACGCCATCGACCGGGATGTTTCGTTCCCGTAACGCTTCCATGATCGCTGCGCCGATCAGCCTCTCGATGTCGCTCGGCCGGCCGGGTCGGCTACGGGCGTGCAAGGTCTCTGCTAACTCGCCGATCGGCTCTGCGAGCGCGGCACCCGATTCCGCAAGCTGCGATTTTGCCCGCGAAATAACTACGCGATCGAGATGGATACGGTTGTCCATCCGTTCGGAGATCGCTTCACGATCGAGCAACTTTTTCGAATTCCGATCAAACAAAAGATCGACTCGACCCACGTGAATGCCGAAGTGATCCGCCTGCGTGAAAAGCACGCCGTTCGAGAGGCGACTTGGAATTGTTTGATGAGTGTGACCGGCGATAAAGGCAGCGACATCCGGAAATTCGGAGGTTAATGCCATCACACTGTTTGCAAAATCATCGCCGCCGGTCCGCGGCTTAAGTCCCATGTGACCCGTTAGCACAACCGCATGTGCGCCTTCACTCTTTGCTCGCACAATCGCGCGACGGACAGGCTCGACCGGCTGCTGAAAATCGATTCCCCGGGTAAATTCCCGCGGAAGCCAAAACGACATCCCGGGTGTCGTGATCCCTATGATCGCCAGTTTGATCCCCGCGATTTCCTTCAAAATGGACGGCTGAATTTTTGCGTATGGATGTTTCGCATCGGGAAATTCGCCCGCCGTCTTCCCCTCCAACATCGTGTTCACAGCCAGCACCGGCATTCTCGATCTTTGCAGAGCTTGGTGAAATGGCTCGACTCCCCAATCGAATTCGTGATTGCCAACGACCCACGCGTCGTATCCGAGATGATTAAACAGATCGATCATCAACTCACCTTTGCTATGCAGGCTGACCTCGGTGCCCTGATAGACGTCGCCGACGTCGATCAAAATCGAGTTTGGATTCTCTCGCCGCCAGCGCCGGATTTGCGTGACGCAACGCGCCATGCCACCGCGATCGGCATTTCCATCGTAATCGGAGGTGGGCAAAATGTGTCCGTGCAAATCCGTCGTATGCAGGATGGAGATGCAGATCGTATCAGGCTCGAGCGCAGCAGCCGCACTTGCCAGCGTAGGGAACGCGCTGACCAATCCGGCCTGGCCAGCGAGTTTCAAGAAATCGCGCCGCGTCCAGAATCTATCAAGATGCAACATCGCTTTACTTCCGTACCGGGAGCATCTTACCGGTGTGCCGCCTATTAGCTCAATGAAAATGCCGCGACTCGACATCTTGACCGCGAGATTGTTTTAGTGACACTTCGTCATGCTTAACGAAAACTCTATCGCCAATTTCAAGGCGAACCTGCGTGGACGGTTGATTGAGCCGGGCGATAAAGACTATGACGAAGCCCGGAAGGTTTACAACGGGATGATCCACAAAAAGCCGCGCTTGATAGCACGTTGCGCGGATGTGGCAGACGTGATCCGTTCAGTCAATTTTGCGAGAGAGAATGATCTGCTGCTGGCTATCCGCAGCGGCGGTCATAATGCGGGAGGCTTGGGAATTTGTGATAACGGCCTGGTCATCGACCTCGCACCGATAAAATACACCCGTGTTGATCCCTCAGCTCGCACCGTTACCGTGGGCGGCGGATGCACATGGGGCGATGTCGATCATGCCACTCATGTGTTCGGTCTCGCTACTCCCAGTGGAATTATTTCTACTACCGGAGTCGGTGGACTGACCCTGGGCGGAGGAGTCGGCCATCTAACCCGCAAGTGCGGACTGACAATCGATAATCTGCTCTCAGCCGATGTCGTGTTGGCGAACGGCAAATTTGTAAAAGCAAACCCTGACGAGAATTCCGATTTGTTCTGGGCCATTCGCGGCGGTGGCGGAAATTTCGGGGTGGTAACATCGTTTACGTTTAAGCTGCACCCGATCGATATGATCTACGGCGGCCCGATGCTCTACGAATTGAGCGAAACGGCAGACGTGATGAAATGGTATCGCGAACTGATTCCCACGGCGCCGGACGATTTGAGTGGCTTCTTTGCATTTCTCACCGTGCCACCTGCACCGCCTTTCCCCGAACATCTGCACATGAAAAAAATGTGCGGCGTCGTTTGGGCATACGCTGGTCCGCAGACGAAAGCGGAAGAAACATTCAAGCCGATTCGCGCTTTTAAGAAGCCTGCGCTGGATTTTGTAGGTCCACTGCCGCAGCCGGCGTTACAAAGCATGTTCGACGCGCTGTATCCTCCGGGCCTGCAATGGTATTGGCGCGCCGATTTTGTGAATGAACTGAGCGATGAAGCGATTGCTCAACACATTCACTTTGGTAAGGCGCTGCCGTCGATGCATTCCACCATGCATATGTATCCGATTAATGGCGCGGCATCACGCATAGGCAAAAATGACACCGCCTGGAATTATCGTGACGCTACCTGGGCGCAAGTCATGGTCGGCGTTGATCCCGATCCGGCAAATAACGAAAAGACGATTTCGTGGACCAAAAATTATTACGATGCGCTGCATCCGTACTCAGCTGGTGGCGCATACGTAAACTTCTTGATGGGAGATGAAGGAGAAGAACGCGTGAAAAAAACTTACGGCGGTAATTACGAGCGGCTGGTCGCGATTAAAAGCAAATACGATCCTGATAATTTTTTCCGCGTGAATCAAAACCTCAAACCGACCAAGTTGTAGAAGCGCTTTTGCCAAGCGACCGAACTTGAAAAGACAGGCGTTTGGCACAAACGCCTCTACAGAGAAATGAGACGCCAAGACTTCAGAATGCAGCCCGTGAATCGATGAACGCTGACGAACTGAGGGCATTGCAAGCGCCTCTTAAAGCGCAGTATCGAGAGCGTCCTGAGACCGCGTTAATCACTCTTCGGGCTGAAGGGCGGGTCGGCGAGAACATCACCTGCAAAATAGAAACCGGCCTGGCGCGTGTCGAAGCAGGGCTTCATCCTGCGACCGGCGGCGATGGGCTCAGCGCATGCTCAGCCGATATGTTACTCGAGGCGCTGGTGGGATGCGCGGGTGTCACGCTGCGCGCGGTCGCCACCGCCCTCGGCATTCCATTACGTGGCGCGATGATTCGCACTGAGGGCGATCTCGATTTTCGCGGGACGTTAGGCGTTTCCAAAGATGTGCCGATTGGTTTCAAGCAGATTCGATTGCATTTCGACCTGGACACCGACGCCAGCGAAGAGCAACTCGCCACATTGCTTCGTCTGACCGAGCGATACTGCGTTGTTTACCAAACGCTCAGTCACCCCGCCGCGATTAGCATCTTGCATCATGTCGTATCGCGGTAAATTCAGTTACTATGCCGTTATACATGGACATTCATGAACTGGGGGAAGTTAGCGCGGAAGATGTCGCAAAAGCGCACCTGGCTGATCTCGAAGCGCAAGAGAAGTACGGCGTTAACTACCTGAAATACTGGGTTAACGAAAGTTGCGGGAAAGTCTTCTGTCTGGTCGAGGCACCGAATGCCGAAGCGGCAAACTCCTGCCACCGTGAAGCGCACGGCCTCGTCGCCCGAAAGATTATCGAGATTCAGCCCGAGCTCGCAGATGGATTTCTCGGCAATGTCCAAACGAATGCGGCGGGAGCAGCCATCTTGCCTGGCGGCGAAACCGATGCGCGCGACCCTGGAATCCGGACCGTTCTCTTCACGGACATCGTGGAATCCACGACATTGACTGCCATGGAATTGCTCGACTTGCACAACACTGTCGTGCGAAACGCGCTGGCCGATTTGGGTGGCCGCGAAGTCAAGCACACTGGCGACGGCATCATGGCCTCGTTCGTATCGGCAGCGGGCGCCGTTCGCAGTGCAATCCGGATTCAGCGCGAATTAGCGAAGCACGAGAAAGCGAATCCCGAGCGCCCGCTCAAGGTTCGAGTCGGCGCTGCGGCTGGTGAACCTGTGGAGCAGTTCAACTGGCTGCCCGGCTCTGCGCCCACGCGCAGCCGGAACAAATCCTGGTGACGAACGCAATTGCCGAGCTATGCCTCGGCAAAGGACTCCAATTCGAAGACCTTGGCGAAGTTGTCCTCAAAGGCTTCGGTTACCCAGTCCGCGCCCATGCCGCTGCATGGAAGCAAGCCGCCATATAGTTGATCCGAGTTAGGTGAAGAAATCTTCGTGATCTTTTACGAATATTCGCCTACTTCTCGTTAGATGCTATGTCGCGCCGCAAGAAATTGGTCATCGTCGCTGGTTTGCTTTTGGTCTTGGTCCTACTGCTTGAGTTCCAGGCGCACCTGTATCCCGCGTGGTTTGCTGAAAAGCGTGCTGCGGCGGACATGCGACACCTTTGCAGTCGCATGCGTCTCGATCCTCAGTTGCTCGTTGATGTGCACCGGGCGCAAGTTGGAAATACACCTTGGGCATTCGAGGCCACGTACACGGGATCGCCTAAACGGATGCTCGGTGTGTGGTATCACCAAGACGGCTCGCCGGAGTTTTATTCAGAGGTGCTTGAGTGAGACACATCCTCCGATTCACGTGCACATCTAACCGGGCGCTGCAGACATGTGGTTAGGTCAAGTTCATTGTCATTGCTTGTGTTTTCATGGGTTCTGTTCCCCTTAGAGGAGGGGTTTGGGGAACCGTGGTTCCCCAATTTTGTGTGGGCATTTGTTTTCATGGGTAGCTCTGTAAGAGA